>Ga0209160_1005509_pt1 | contig 9971 bp, 10 predicted proteins | sample GraSoiAngelo_153_FD_186167 | JGI IMG/M metagenome (GOLD analysis project Ga0209160, IMG submission 186167) | Grasslands soil microbial communities from the Angelo Coastal Reserve, California, USA - 14_1009_12_40cm (SPAdes) (version 2) | ecosystem: Environmental > Terrestrial > Soil > Grasslands ... | reverse complement strand
GGACGACGTTCCGCCGCGGCTACTTCCCGGAGTATCCGCCGCCCCACACCGTCGTCGCGCTCGAGCTGGCCGAAGGCCCGCTCTTCATCTCCTATCCCGTCGACGTCGAGCCCAGCGACCTCCACGACGGCATGACGCTGGAGCTCCGCTGGATCGACGCCACCGACAAATTCGGCGAGTACAACCTCCCCGTCTTCGGCCCGTCCGCCCGGGGCTGAGGCGCTCGGCGCGCCGACTTCGCGCCACCGAGCGGCGGGATGCCCTCTTCGGGGATCGACTCGGTCCGCTCGGCTCGGGCAGCTCTGGAGCTGGTAATCGTGGTCTGCGCTGAGCGCCCGTGCGCACGTGACGCATCAATTTGTCGCATTCTGCAAGGTGACGGCGACGAAGTATCGAATACTAATCGAGAACGCAGTTTCCGGTCTTCTCCGCTCGGTTGAGTCCTCACCCTTCGCCCCTGCGGCGAATGCGCGCTTCGCCGGCGGCCGCAGGCCGATCGGTGCAAGCACAGTTTAGGCGGCTCGATGCGCAATGATCGTAACGACCTCACTGATCGCCACCAAGTTGACGCACCAGCGCCGTCCAGAGCGCGCCCATCTCCTGGAGCGAAAGAAGATCCAGGCCCGGCTTGCTCACGGCGGTGTTCACCATGACGAGCTTGCTCCGAGAATCGACGTAGATCCGCTGCCCGTGCGCGCCCCAGAGCATGAACATCCGGCGCTCGCTAGGGAGGATCCACGTTTGGTAGCCGTAACCCTCGTTGGGCGTGGCCGTGCCGGGCCACACATGCGGCTGGTCCATGTGGACCGTGGTTGCCTCCAGAACCCACGCGGCCGGGATGATCTGCCGGCCGCGCCAGTTGCCGTCGTGGGCCAGCAGCAGCCCAAGGCGAGCGTAGTCGCGCAGCACGGCGTTCAGGCAGCAGTGAGTGGCCTCCTGGCCCGAGTTGTCGACGAGCCACGTCGCGTCGGCTTCGGCACCGATTGGCTGCCAGATCTTCTCCTGCAGGTATTCGGCGATCGGCCGACCGATGGCGCGCGCCAGCACGAGCCCAAGCACCAGGGTCTCCACGGAGGAGTAGGAGAACTTCGTCCCCGCCGGACGCTCGCGGTCGTTGAACGACGTCACCGCGCCGACACCGCCTGGGCCCACCTGCATGTACGTGTCGAGGACGAACTGAATGACATCGTCGGTGGCGAAGCCCGGGGAGGCGTCCTCATTGAACCGGACACCGGACGACATCTGCAGCAAGTGCCTGAGCGACGTACGTCCGTACTCGGTGCCGGCGAGCGCAGGCACGTAGGCGGCAGCGAGATCGTCCACTGACCGGATGCGCCCCTCGTCGATCGCGATACCGATGAGCATCGCCGTCACGGTCTTGGCCATCGACCAAGAGGCGAAGCGGTGTCGGTCCGTGCGATCGTACTGGTAGCGCTCGACGAAAATCGTGTCGCCGCGGGCGATCAAAAGGCCCGTCGTCGGGTTGCGCGAGAGGTAGTCATCCAGTGTCAGGTCTGCGCCCCGGAGCGTCCAGGTGATCCGGGGCTCAGCGACCCGCACGAGACGCGAGGGCGTCGGCGCCTTGTGGATGAGCCGGCCCCGGAAGATCTCGTCGAGGTGGCTAAAGGAGCCGACTTGAACTTGGTGGGCTGTTCAATCGGTAGGTCGCCTGGCTTCGCGCCCTTCAGGATCTTGTCCACGTAGACAGCAGCACGGCCCCACAGGTCAGCGACATCTATACCATACGACATGAGCCCACCCGCCCCGACGAACTCGCGATCGGGATAGATCGCAGGCAGCCGGCCCATGGCCGCAAATTCCACGATCCGTGCCCGGTGCGTCGCCGAGAGAGGATTCCTCAGCGTGATAAGCCCGTGGGCACGTTCCGCTTTGATGGCCGAGAGCGCCGGCTCGACATCATCGGCGCCGCGCAGCTCCAGCAGTTGGAGTGTTACGCCCAGCTTCTCCGCCGCGATCTTCATATCCTTCAACCACTCTACGTTCGGAGCGAAGCTTGCCCAGCTGATGACAGCAACCCGGGAGAGTCGCGGGAACGCCTCCTTGAGAAGTCCCAACTGTTTTCCGCCTAGCTCCGCGATGAAACCGGACAACCCCGTCACGTTCCCACCAGGATGTGCCAGACTTGCGGCCAGCCCTTGAGCGATGGGGTCGCCGTACGTCAACACGATGGGGATGCGGTTCGTCGCCTTCTTGGCGGCCGCGGCACCTGAGCCCGGCGCGACGATGGCGTCTACGTTCAGGCGTACCAGTTCGTTTGCCAAGACCGGAAGCCGTTCAAGGGCTCCTTCGGCAAAGCGGTACTCGGCGGAAATGTTCTGTCCCTCGATGTAGCCAAGCTCCTTCATGCGCCGCCAGAAAGTCTCTAGGAGGAGTGCGTCACCCGAACGGGACCCTCCGGCTAGAAAGGCGATGCGAGGCGTCTTCGTGCGCTGCTGGGCTTCACCGAAGACAAGCGGGCCAAGAGCGAGGCCGAGGACGAGAACAACCGGCAGCCCGAACCGTCTCATCAGCACCTCGGTGAGGATGGCTGGCGGGAGTCTAGCAGATGACTTCGAAGGCCGCCGCTGGCGGCGAGCGAAGCGAGCACCCCGAGCGATCGGCCCGGATACGCTCGACTCTCATAGCCCGCTGTTGACCGCGGCACACGCACGCGTCTCCGCGGCTTCTCGGCCAAGAGGGACCCAAGCCGGGTCCCCGGGGCGCTTGGGACCCCCGGAGCCGATTTAGATTTTCCCGGCCGCCGCGCACACGCGACCCCGCAGGGCCAAGCGGTAAGGAGTCCCAAGCCAAGGGGCCCGAAAAAGTTGTGGCGCCGGGTGGCGTGGGATGCATCGAGCTGCACGATTCTGCGCGAGTGGTATCACGAAAATCTCAGGACTTAGAGATGCTCGCCGTACGAATCCCTTACCCTCCACCATTACTTTTCGCGTGTAGTTGGCTTGCCTGCCAAAATCTCCTCTTTCGTGAACTTGATCTCCTTCGACACCGCGATCTGCAGGAGCAAAAGCCCCGCGTGGTAGATGTCGATCCGGTGATCCATCGCTCCGTACTCTTGCGGGTCGCGGACCTCCGGGGGGCTCATCCACTCCGCCCGAGTGTTCGTCGCATCGACTTCGGAAAGAACCCGCGCGACCCCGAGGTCGCCGAGCTTGAAGGTGAGGGCGCGAGCGTGACGAGGAGCGGGCGGCCGGGCGATCAGTCATGGAATCTCCTCGGGTAGCTGGAGAATGATTCACCTTCACGTCGACTGCTTTCAGCTATGGAACGCGCAGAGGTGTATGAAGCCGGGCACGCTGAAGGAAGAAGCCATCAGCGAGCCAACGTCCCGAGTGCTGCGAGATGCAAAGCACACTCTACTGAGGTAATCCCCCGACGTGCCTGTAAAGAAAGGCCCTGCGGCTGCATGCAACATTTGAGGGTTTTCCCTGATCGGGCGTTAAATATCTTGGTTATATATTTTGTATGTGTTGACACCTGCGTGTCAGAGGTTCACCGTCTAACTGGAGGTTCTTCGAGGCGGGATCGTCGAAAGGCTTGGCTGCTTCAATTCTGCGACTGCACGTCGCGAGGTGCAGTCAGGTGCACCCCGCGATCGCGTGACGGCTCCCCGCCGCCGCCCCTGTAGTCCCTGAGGCGTTCTGACTCGCCCCGGCAGGTCTCGCTGCCACGGTTTGATCTCTGAGGCTGGGGGCTCACCCAAGGCCTTAGAGCCGACGAAATGAGGCCCAATCTTGCACGATGACGTGTATCTGGGCGGCGTTAGTGTCGTTGTGGTCGACGACTACGAGCCCCTTCGCGCGGTGGTCGCCGCCATGCTCGAATGCCGAGGAGCGGCTGTGACGGCTGTCGGCTCGGCCGACGAGGCGCTCGAGGCCTTGCAACGCGAACGCCCAGATGTCCTCGTCAGTGATCTGGCGATGCCTGACAAGAGCGGCTACTGGCTCATCGGCCAGGTCCGCGCCCTGCCGCCCGATCGCGGGGGCGCGACGCCGGCCGCCGCTCTGACTGGGTTCACCGGTCCCGAGCACCGGGCCAACATCTTGCGCGCCGGGTTCCAGTACCACCTCGAGAAGCCGGTCGCGATAGAGAAACTGGTCGGGGTCGTCGCACTACTCGCGCTGAAAGCCCCTTCCCCTTGGGAGGGGTGAGCGGCGCGGGAGGGCACAGGCCTGCGTTTTGACAACCTCTCGGCAGGCGCGGATGATCCAGGCACCGCCTTGATCCTCCGCCCCTCGTGGTGGAGGCAGTAGTGCCCGAACCCTGGGTGCTTCATCGGACCAAATGCGCCCAGAGTCCGCCAAGACGAGACACGGTCTCACTCTTTGAGCTGCTGTCTCTAAAACTCTGGGATGCATGGCGGACCCCCATGTCCGACCAAGACAACATTCGGATCGCGCGCCAGAGCTGGGACGCGTGGAATGCTCATGACGTTGACGGTGTGCTGAAAGTCCTTGATGAAAAGCACGTCTGGGAAACGGATACGCTCCCCGCACCCGTCGTCGGTCGAGACGGTTACCGGCAGGCGATGCAGATGTACCTCACAGCCTTTCCCAGACCTGCGCTTTTCGATCGACCAGCTATTCTTCTAGCGGAGACTATGCGGTGACCCGTTACACGGCCACAGGAACCCACCGGGGCGACCTGATGGGCATCGCCCCAACGAACCGGCGCGCAGAGTCGCATGGCTGCACAATCGTCGAGATCAAGAATGAGAGTGGAAACGCTGCCGTCTCCTGCCGCCGAGCTGGCGGCAAGAGTGTCACTTCACCGTAAGTCTCGAATCTCTTACCCTCCACCATTTAACTTCACGTTAACTTCACGCCGAGTTCCAGCTCACCTTGTCGTAGGTGGCGCGTGTGGGCGCGTTTTGGCGCGCCGCCCTTAAGGCGCATTTTTCTCCGGTGTCGAGCGGCGCAATCGCGGTGCCAGGGAGTCGGGCTCGATCGCGTAGAATCCCGCCGTGACCAGCCCCTTCGTCGCCGGTCCGAGCGTGCGCATTCCCGGGTCGCCGAACGGTCCGCTGGCCGGCCTGACGTTTGCCGCCAAGGACCTCTTCGACGTCGCGGGCCACCGGACGGGCGGCGGCAATCCGGACTGGGCCCGGCAGAATCCGGCGCCCACGCGCCACGCCTGGGCCGTGCAGCGGCTCTTGGACGCCGGCGCCACCTTGATCGGCAAGACCATCACCGACGAGGTGTCGCTCGGCATCCTCGGCGAGAACCCGTTCGACGGCACACCGCTCAACCCCATGGCGCCCGACCGCGTACCCGGCGGCTCGTCCTCCGGCTCGGCCTCGGCCGTCGCGCAACGCCTCTGCGATACCGCACTCGGCACCGACACCGGCGGTTCGGTGCGCGTGCCGGCGAGCTTCTGTGGGCTCTACGGAATCCGGCCCACGCATGGGCGGCTCGATCTCACGGGAATGCTGCCGCAGGCGCCGAGCTCCGACACCTCCGGTTGGTTCGCGCGCGACGCGACGACCTTCGCGCGTGTCTCGGAAGTGATGCTGGGCGAGCCGATATCGGTGACGCTCCCCACGCGTCTCGTCGTCGCCGTCGACACATTCGGCTTCGCCGACGCCGGGACCGCGGCGGCCCTGCAGCCGCTGGTGCAGGCACTCGCTGCCCTGATGAAGGACGTCCGCGACGACCTGCTCGCGCCGTCCGGTCTCACAGCGTGGGCGCGGGCGCAGCGGACACTGCAGCCGTGGGAAGCGTGGCAGACTTTCAAGCCGTGGCTCGAGCGCGACAATCCGCGGCTGCAGTACAGCGTGGCGCGCAACCTGGCGCGCGCCGCTGCGATTCCCGAGAGTGAGCGTGAATGGGCCGCGCTGGTGCGCAGCGAGGCGCGAGCACGGATGACGTGGCTCTTGCCGCCGGGGACGATCCTCTGCATGCCGACGACGCCGTTCCCGGCGCCGCTCAAGGGCCAGTCGCTGCCGGCGCTGGAGCCGGTGCGCGGGCGCATCCTGGGGCTCGCCGCGCACGGCGGGCTCACCGGCGTGCCGCAGGTGAGCGTGCCGGGCGCCAAGGTGGACGGCCTGCCCGTCGGGTTGTCGATCGTCGGTGGCCACGGCAGCGACGCCGCGCTGGTCGCGGTGGCGAGGGCGCTGGAGGCCGCCCGATGATGGACGTGACCGTCAACATCCCCGAGGTCGTGGCGGAGGTGCGCGCGCTGTTCGAGCGCTACGAGCAGGCGTTGATCGACAAGAACGTCGAGGTGCTGGACGCGACGTTCTGGGACAGTCCGCACACCATCCGCTACGCGTTCCACGAGCACGGCTATGGCTTCGCGCAGATCCACAGACACCGGGTGGCGCGCCCGCCGGGGCCGGGCACCAAGGAGAGGCGGATCCGTCTCGAAATCCTCACGCTCGGCCGCGACCTGGCCACCGTGAACCTCGAGTTCAAGGTGCGTGGCCAGGACGCGATCGGCCGTCAGAGCCAGACGTGGGTGCGCTTCCCCGACGTGGGCTGGAGGGTCGTCAGCGCGCATGTCTCGGCTATGAGCGCGCCGCCTTCGCCGACTTGACCGATGCGAGTTGATATGTGACGGTTTCTCGAGACGGACGGCTACTGCGGCATCATTGGCTGCAACTATCAGAAGACCGTAAGGTCGACGACGGGCGGTGAGCGATGGCGCTACGCAAGCGGATCGGTGTGATGGTGCCCTCAACGAACACGACGTTCGAGGCGGACTTCCAGCTCGTCGCGCCCCGTGACGTAACCATCCACGGCCAACGCCTGTGGCTGACCAACGGCGACGAGGGCGCCGCCGGCATGGACCGGATGAACGCCGAGATCGAATCCGGCGCCAAGTACCTGGCCACCGCGAACGTCAATGTGGTGGCGTACGGCTGCACGACCGGCAGCTTCTACCGCGGACCCGGCTACGACCGCGATATGCTTCAGACGATCTCGAAGGCGGCGGGTGTGCCCGCCGTGGCCGCCGCCCCGGCGGTGGTGGACGCGCTCCGTCACTTCGGTGCGCGCCGCGTGTCGGTCGCCACACCGTACCCCGATTGGAACAACCAACGGCTGCGCGCCTACCTCGAGGCCTCGGGCTTCGAGGTGCTGAACGTCGAGGGCGAGCCCAAGGCCGCCGCCTCCGGTAACCAAGGTATCAACGACCACGACCCCGAAGAGGTCGTGGCCTTCGCCTCGCGCGTGTGCCGGCCCGATGCGGACGCGCTGCTTTGCTCGTGCACGGCGTGGCGCTCCGTCGAAGCCGTCGCCGAGTTGGAACGACGCACCGGCAAGCCCGTGGTCACATCGAACCAGGCCAGTATCTGGGCCTCCTTCCGCGCCCTCGGTCTCCGGCCGGCCCTCAAGGGCTTCGGCCGTCTGCTACTAGACCTCGCCGCGTGAGCCGCACCGCTCCACGCTGACCAACCTGCGAGCTCACCGCCCGCCCGTCACCGCCAGGGTGTGACCTGTGACGTAGCTAGCTTCATCGGAAGCCAGGAAGAGGACGGCGTGAGCGACCTCCAACGGCTGGCCGAGCCGCTTCAGCGGTGTCATGTGGTTGGGGCTGTACTCGACCGTCTCGTTCAGCTTCTTGAGCCCGGGTCCGAACCGCTCGGTGTCGATGGGGCCGGGCGCCACCGCGTTGACGGTGATCTCGTACTCGGCGAGCTCGAGCGCGACGTCGCGCACGAAGCCATGCACGCCGGCCTTGGCTGCGGAGTACGCCGAGCCGCCGGCGTAGTATGCGGTCCACGGCGTGCCCTCGCGCGCGCCGGAGGACATGCAGATGATGCGGCCGCTGCGCCGGCGCATCATGTGCGGCACCGCCGCGCGCGTGCACAAGAACGTCGGGCGGAGATTCAGGCGTAGCACGAAGTCCCAGTCCTCCACCTTCATCTCCCAGATCTTGGCGTTGCGGCTGCCGCCGACGTCGTTCACGAGGATGTCGATGCGCCCGAAGCGCTCGACGCACGTGGCGATCAGCCGGTTGGCCGGCGCCTCCTCGGTGAGATCTCCGGCGACGGCGACGGCGGCGCCGCCGGCCGCGGTGATCGCGGCCGCGGTCTTGTCCAGCCCCGCGGCGTCGAGGTCGCCCAGCGCGACGCGCGCGCCCTCGCGCGCGAGCAGCAGCGCGATCTCGCGGCCCAGACCGTTGGCGGCTCCGGTGACGACGGCGACTCGGTCACGCACTCCCGGCATCGCGATTCCTCCTGTACACTGCCTGGCGCGAATCATCGCACGGCGAGGAGGCCAGAGATGACGACGAGCCAGAGCGACAAGGCCGCGCGCTTCCGCGCGCTGCACGAAGGGCCGCGGGCGTTCGTGATCGCCAACCCGTGGGACGCGGGCTCGGCGCGCGTGCTCGCCGGGCTCGGTTTCCAGGCGCTGGCGACCTCCAGCGGCGCCAAGGCGGGCGTGCTCGGCAAGCGCGACGGCAAAGTGACGCGCGACGAGTCGCTGGCCAACGCGCGCATGATCGTCGAGGCCACCGACCTGCCGGTGTCCGCCGACCTCGAGAAGTGCTTCGGCGACGCGCCCGCCGTCGTGGCGGAGACGATCCGGCTCGCCGCCGGCGTGGGACTCGTGGGCGGCTCGGTCGAGGACGCCACAGGCGAGAAGGACCGACCGCTCTACGACATCGGCCAGGCCACCGAGCGCGTGGCGGCCGCAGCCCAGGCGGCGCGCGCGCTGCCGTTCCCGTTCATGCTGACCGCCCGCACCGAGAGCTTCCTGCGCGGCAACCCGAACCTCGACGACGTGATCAAGCGACTGCAGGCGTTCGAGAAGGCGGGCGCCGACGTGCTGATGGCGCCGGGCCTGCCCGACCTCGCCGCAGTGCGCGGCGTGTGCGCGGCCGTCTCGAAGCCGGTCAATTTCATGGCGGGCATCAAGGGCAAGTCCTTCACCGTCGCCGAGCTCGAGGCGGCCGGCGTGCGCCGCATCAGCCTGGCCACGTCACTCTACCGCTACGCGATGACGAACCTCGTCGAGGCCGGGCGCGAGGTGAAGGACAAGGGGACGTTCGGCTACATCGACCGCTCGATCCCGAGCCCCGACCTCGCCGCGTTCATGCAGGGCTGAGAATCCCAGAATCCCGCGCGTAAGCCACCCGCGTGCTCGCCTACTGGGGGGCGACCTCCGGGCGAGATGGCGGATGCGGCTCGCCGTGCGATGCAGGCTGGGGCCGCCGCCTCCGCAGTCGCTCGTTCATCCCCTCGAGGGCCACGTAGAACACCGGCACGAACGGAATGGCCAGCAGCGTCGAGGCCATCATCCCGCCGAACACCACCGTGCCGATGGCCTGCTGGCTGGCTGCGCCCGCTCCGGTGGCAACCATCAAGGGCACGACGCCCAGGATGAAGGCGAACGAGGTCATCACGATGGGCCGGAACCGGCGCCGGGTCGCTTCGACGGCGGCCTCGGTGAAGGGGAGGCCGTCCCGGTGGTTGAGGTCGCGGGCGAACTCGACGATCAGGATCGCGTTCTTGCTCGCGAGCGCGATCATCAGGACCAGGCCGACCTGCGTGTACAGGTTGTTGTCGTAGCCGCGGCTCAGCTGCGCCAGGAGGACTCCCACGAGGGCGATGGGCACGACGAGCACGACGGCGGCGGGAGACGTCCAGCTCTCGTAGAGCGCGGCCAGCACGAGGTAGACCAGGACGATGGAGAGCGCGTAGATGAGGTAGGCCTGGTAGCCGACCTTTTTCTCCTGGTAGCTCGTCGAGGTCCAATCGTACGCCATGCCCTCCGGCAGCGTCTGCGCGGCCAACTGCTCCATGGTGGCGAGGGCCTGTCCGGAGCTGAAGCCGGGAGCGGCCGACCCGAAGATGGACGCCGCTGGATAGAGGTTGTAGCGAGTGACCAGCTCGGTGCCCTGCACCTGCCGGACCTGGATCAGGGCGTTCAACGGGACCATCTCTCCGTTCTGGTTTCGAACGTAGAGGTGCCGCAAGTCGTCGGACTGCAGACGATAGGCGTTGTCGG
>Ga0209160_1005506_pt1 | contig 9974 bp, 8 predicted proteins | sample GraSoiAngelo_153_FD_186167 | JGI IMG/M metagenome (GOLD analysis project Ga0209160, IMG submission 186167) | Grasslands soil microbial communities from the Angelo Coastal Reserve, California, USA - 14_1009_12_40cm (SPAdes) (version 2) | ecosystem: Environmental > Terrestrial > Soil > Grasslands ... | reverse complement strand
GTATTAGCGTTGGCCCGGCCAGCAGCGGCGCAGAAGAACACCGTCTTTAGCATGGTGCGGTCGAGCGGCGCCGTGACAGCAGGCTGTATTCCCAACGCTTCGGGGCGGGTCACGATTAACTCGCTCGGCCCAGTCGAAACGATGCACGTGGAGGTACGTGGACTGCCGCCAAATACGGGATTCGATTTTTTCGTCATCCAACTCCCCAATGCCCCCTTTGGCGTGTCGTGGTACCAAGGCGACTTCACGACTGATAGCAGCGGAACAGGCGTTGGAGACTTTGTCGGCCGCTTTAGCATAGAGACGTTTATCGTGGCCCCAGGGAGTGGTCCAGCACCTACCCCTCACACCGCGCCTCCGTTCCCTGATGCAAACACCAATCCGGCGACAGCTCCGGTCCATACCTTCCACTTGGGAGTATGGTTCGACTCGCCAGCGGCCGCGGCGGCGGCGGGCTGTCCGAACACTGAGACTCCGTTCAATGGCAATCACACGGCCGGTATCCAGGCGTTGAGTACCCGCAATTTCGGGAACCTCAACGGACCGTTAAGACGAATCCAATAGCCCTTGAGTTTTTCTTGCACGAAGTTGTCGACAGCGCGTGTCCATGAACTCTTCAAGAGGGCTGGCTAACTGCGAGAGTCGATCAGCCAGGTTTCTCCTCGACTGCCCCACGTTCGGATCCGCCCAAGCGAGTATTCGGCATGGACACGCACTTCGACAAGATTCGCTGGCTTAAATTATCTGGGTTCTCAATCCATCACTGCTTGACCATCAGGATGGGCTTTAAGCCGACAGGTACGGACTGATTCGATATCGCCGTCACGTTGCCAGAGAGATCAAGGTAAGCATTGAACGAGAACGGAGGATTGAGGGAACTAAGATTAACATTGGTAGTTGTGCAGGTTCCGGAACTGCAGGTTTGGGATGTATCCCAAATTGCCTCCGATACTGCGCCGCTCGCAGAGTGAATCGTGCACGTCCACAGTGTAGCAACCGACGGATCGGTGCCGCAGGGCCCGACCGTCGCGGCTCCCCCGTTTGTCCATTGCACAACCCGAACGTAGGCGTTGCCCGGCGCAGTGAGCAAATTGCTGGAGGAATTGTAAAACGCGGATTGGTTAGAGATATCCCAAGTCCACCAGTAGAACTTCGCGACTCGCTTCCACATCTGGATTAAGTAATAGCGCACAACAAAGGAAGCTTGCTGATCGGGATCGGTAATCGCGGTAGTACGGCTTCCATCTGGGTTCTTCGCGTCGCCCCAAAATCCCTCAGTATCGAACAGGGGTTTTCCTTGGGCCGACGCGGGGAGCAGCGCATTGAGATGATCGATTTGATCCCCTACGGCTTCTGCTATTGGACAATCGGACGGACATCCGCTTGAGTTATTGATGTAGCCGTGAAAAGCGTTGATATCGGCATAGTTTCCACCATCGGTGCTCGTCAGGTAAAGACCAAGCCAATCCCCGGCCTTAGAGCCGGCCGTGGCAGCAGGCGTGGTGAACTTTGCGTTCGGGTCGAATCCGATTACCGTGTTTTTTAAGTCCTTCGCCATTCGGGCAAGCATGACTTGGCTGGGATGTTCCACTCCAGAATTGGCGCAATCTGCATTTGCATTCCACTCACGTGCCACGTTGGGTTCATTCCACAGTTCCCAATACTTGATCGTTCCCGGCCCGGCGTGCTGCACGAGTGCCGTGACGAAACTTATAAATGTCTCGTTTGTCCCCGTGCCGTCGCAATTAAGGTCAGCTGGAGGATCGCACGTGCCAGGCCCGTTCTTTTTCGCGAAGTCACAGCAGGGGTTAGGAGAAGAGGAGTTCACGCCATGGGACGATGCCCAACTGGGCGTGGCGAAAATCGTAAACATAATGTCAGTATTGTTCGTCTTGGCTTCGCTCAGCCACCGATCCAATCTCGAAAAGTCATAGGCACCGGGACCAGTATTGATATCTGCCCACTTGACCCCACCGCCGTGACTGCGCCAACTCGTCACGGGAATCCCGGTTGCTGGCCAAGAAGCGCCAAGATCATTGGTATTGATGCCGAAAAACGTTCCCGCTGGCCCGGGATTGAGGGGATATAGACCGGGCAAGGGAGGAGCTGTTGCACTAGAGCCGCCACCGTCGCCGCATACATCATTTTGTGTTTCTGTTCCTGTCTTAGAGCTGCTGCTACACCTCGTAAGGCCAATAATAAGCAATACTGTGATTACGGTGATCAGAACGTGCTTTGTCCGAAAGCCGCTCATATTCGATTCCCGATAGCTTGATCCCATCGACCGCGCAATCCGAGCACATTTCCGCAGCATAATCGCTACCCTAACGGCACATAATCTGTCTCCGCCCAACGAGTCTTAGATGCAAGACTCTGGGAGGTCGTACAGATTGCGTAATGACAGTGGTGAGGTGATTTAGGCTGTAGGTATGAACCCGGAAGACCGAAAAAGTTGCTGACGCAGATGGTTTGGCGCTAAAAACGTTGAAAATAGTTGGACGATCCGAGAGCTCGCCCATTGGCAGGATAAGGGCCTCCGGAGCTTCGATCAGGTCTTCCACACACCGTTAGCTAGCAACCATTGCCCTTAAGTGTAATGGAAAAGGTTTGCGTGCTCCACATTGGGTCTGGCCCTTCTCAGTGGCCGTCTTCAACGCCTGATGAGTTGGACCCGATGCCCAAAAATGTAGAGCTTACCTAGGGGCGCGGTAGCGGGTGCCGAAGAGTGAGCCGTAAGATACACTTTTCCATTTGCAATAGTCGGCAGAGTGAAGACAGTGACAGCCCCGATTCCATCCGCGACATTCATGTTGCTGTTGTACAGTTCCTTTAGAGTTGTCGCGTCGTAGGCATGGAGCACTGAAGGCACGGATGCCGGTTTACGCTGTAAGGTCCATACGATCCCGTTCATGGTGCCGTTGGCCGAAACACTCGGATTCGCTCCCGGATACGAATAAAGATTGTTGCTGTCCGTCTGAAACACGGGACTTGTAGACAGCATGCCGTTGCTGATGCTGAACGCCTTTAGGCTAACCGGCGTGGTGGACTTGGCGGACATGTCGCTGGGTGACGGCCCCACATAGACGAATCCGTTCCAGTACGCCGGCGTATTAAAGACCGTGCCGAAATCCTGCAACTCTTGCACTACGTTGTCGGAAGCGGTGTTGTAACCTCCCATGCTGTCGCGATCAATCAGGTAAATCCGGCCTTGCGGGCGGTATGTGGGGTTAGCGTCTCCCTCTTTCGTTCCCACGATCATGAGATGAGGATGGACTGCGCTGCCTACGGTGTCCGGCAACAACAGAGGACTGCCCGAACCAGCATCCCAATCCTCGCAGTTCAAATCGACTTGATTGAACGGCGTAAAGTGGTCTTGTAACAAAAGGTTTTTTGGATCCAATCTCAGGAAACTGTCGCCAAAATTACGGACATCATCGAATACTCCCTGGCCTGTGCTCAGGAAGATACTTCCGAGCGAATCCGCAGCGACCGCTCCCACACTCCAGATCCCGCCCGAATCGGTAGCCGATGTCATACCCGGACACGTCTGTGACGTCACCACAGGTGTGGAGTTGAATGGAGTCGCCGTCTGCTTGAATGTGGACGTGTTATAGGCGAAGAGCCATCCGTGATAAGGATGTACGTCGAACCGGCTGCCGAATGCGATGTACACCTTTCCCTGGGTGAGCAGTAATGCCGCCCGGTTGTTCTCGCGCAGCGCATTGAACCTTGGCAACGAGGTGTTCCCCGCAAACCTGATCACGGCTGGGCTGCCGGCTTTCTCGGTGCCAGTGGCAAGATCGAGAGCGTGCAATTGAAAGTAGTAACAATAGAACGACGGAGGAGGATTCGTATTAGCTACGCAGTTCGATGACGACTTGATTGAGCTGTCCTCCCGGGTCTTCGCGACCACGTAGAGGGTCTGGCTCGTCGTGTCAATGACTGGTGTGGAAACGATACCTACTTCGAAGGGATTAGGACAGGTAAACCCGGGCGGTGCCACGTCTTTGCAGGGCACCGTGTTGACCGCCGATGCCGGTCCCGTGCTGCTGCATGCATTTCCGTGAAGTACGATGCAGCTCACTTGCCATAGCGGCGTACTCTGATTGCCATCCGCATCGAAAGCGTAAACACTGTCGTGTTCGGTAGCCACGAACACCACATTGTGGGTAATGCCTGCGATGCTGAGGTTGGCAACGTACAAGGGTTGGGCGTGCACATCGCCGTCCAGATCGTAAGTGAACAGCTTGCCGAACTGGGAAGAATTGACGTTCTTGGGAGTCAGTATCGTCTCGTGCGGATTCAGACCAGTACGCGAATTATTGTTGTGGTAGGTGAGCACGCCGAGAAAACCAGTCGCAGCTGCGGATGCCCCATCGCCTCGAGTGACGATCTTACCCGTAGATGGATTGGCAGAATGTGTGGGTTGGGCGAGCAGGAAGAGTAGAGCAATCGGCAGGCAACGGGGAAGTGTCATGGGGTCCTCCGCGCGGATGATTCACTCGCAAGGATCAGCAGAAACTGCAGCCAAAATAGGGGATATGTCGCTTCGAACGGTTGAAGCGTTCGCACACCGCCGAATGAAACGACGAGGGAGATTCTGACGTTAGGAAAACCAGATGTCAAGTATTACTTTCCCGGAGGCGCCCATTGGGGCAGTGCGCGAGTTTTAGGGCGGCTTGACGCCCTAAATGCGCGGCAATATCTTGGCGATATCCGCCATGGTTTCCCCCTCAAATTTGTAATACTGCGGCATCCATAGTATGTGCTCGGTGTCGCAGTAAGCTATGCATTTAGGTCCCCCTAATTGCTTGCAGGAGAACTTCGAAGCAGCAGCAAACGCAGAGATCAAGAAAAGTACTGCTGTTCGCTCTGCCTTAAAAATCAAAGAATTCAGTCACAGTGCATCGCAGCCGCTTCGCCATTTTCTAGATGAGCCCAAATGACGGTGCATTGATCCCCATTCGACGTGCCCAACACTCCACGGTTTGTAACAAGCAATCCACATACGTAGAATTGGAGAAGGCCTATGAAGCTTATATACGTAATCGCAATCTCCACTCTGGCGGTGATCCTGGTGTCGTGCGGAGGCACAAACTCTGCGAATCGAGACGGCGGGGGCGGGGACGCACTTTTTGCGCTGCAGGACAACTGGCAAATCACTATGTCTTCTATGTCCGGTACTAAAGGAAGTGCAGGAGGCGTGTTCCAGGAAAATTTTCATGACGGCACTGTATCCGGCGTGTTGGGAAACATAAATCCGCCTTGCGCCTCGAATGGGGCCTTGAGCGGGAGCATTCAGCAGAACAGTATCAACTTTTCTTTAAATGAAAGTGGCCTGGTTATCGTATATATGGGCACGATCGCAGAAGGCGCCAAGTCGATGAGCGGCACGTATACGGCGCCCGCGGGCAACTGTACGATTGGCGATTCAGGGACGTGGACTGCGAACCGGATTCCCGCTGTTACGGGCACCTGGAAGGGAACGTTGACCCCTAGCTCAGGCGGCCAAGCGCCATTCCAGGTTATGCTGCCGCTTACCCAGGACAGCACAGGCAAGGTTACCGGAACATCGGCGATCACCGGTTCATCTTGTCTCAATGCTATTTCACTAGCGACGGCTAGTCCAATTGCCGGTCAGCAATTGATTCTTGCTGGCCAGTTCGACACCGGCAGCGCGCTTCAGCTTACAACGACGCTCGACCTTTCCGGCACTACGATGAATGTGGACTATTCAATCACCGGTGGAAGCTGCGATGGGCAGGTGGGTTCCGGGACGTTAAAGAAGCAATAGCTCTTTATCCGGGATCATTACGTTTCTCTATTGTTCGCAGGCTCCATTTCCTTAAGTGCCTGTTCTCTATTCCTTATCAGTCGGCTCGGCAAATCTGGTTTCACTCATCGCTTAACCGGGCGTTTGTACTGCCTTCGCCCTGGGGCGTTTGCACCCAGCTTCATCTAGTTGCCGCATCTGCACCAAAAAATCTTCGTTGCCATTGATGTGTCCTCTCGCGATCCCCCAACCAGACAAGACATGACCTTCGTAATCTTACGATCAGACCATCAACAGCACAGAATTAAAGGGAATTTAGCGACGGGAGGTGTCTGTCTGCACGTTGATCTAATGCGACGCGAAACGCGCCAAGGACTTCAGAGCTGCATTCGCGGCCTGCTGATTTTCGTCCTGGGGGCGCTGCAGGTCGTTTTCGGACAGGCACCCAACGCGGAAAAGCCCGTTCCCATTTTCACTGGCAGCGCCGGCTTCTTCACTAACGTGAATGCCGGAGAAACTCAGCTAGTTCCCATTGTGTCCCCAGTCCTATTGGTGCCACTCGGAGAACGCTGGTTGATCGAATCGCGCGGCGAGTTTGAAGGAGAGTTCGAAAAGCCCCAAGGTGGGTCATCCTTCGGCGGAAAAGTACACAAAGAGGTCGATTACTTGCAGGTGGATTACATTGCCAATCCATATGTCACAGTTACGGCTGGCCGCTTCCTCACACCTTTCGGTATTTACAACGAACGGCTTTACCCCATTTGGATTCGTAGCTTGCAGCCGACCCCATTGATCTTTCCTATCGGCAGCGGATCGAGTGACGGCTTCATGTTGCGTGGAGGGTTGCCGGCGAATGCGAGAATAAACCTGAATTACGCCATTTATTTTTCCGCGCTGAGCACCGTCAACAAATTCGAGTCGGATCGTATGGTTGGCGGTCGAATCGGGTTCTTTCTGCCTGGGTCGAGGATCGAAATGGGAGCATCTCTCCAGCAACTTTTGCAAGAGCAGCGCCAGAGCGCGGCGGGATTTCACTTTGCCTGGCAACCCGCGAAGACGCCGTTAACCCTGCGCTCAGAATATGCGTGGTCGGGCGAAAAGGGAAGTGGCTATTGGATTGAAGCTGTTTATCGCCTAAGCCAAATCCCGCGGTGGCAGCAAGTCCTGCGGCATGCGGAAGTCGTAGGACGAACGCAACAATTCTTCGCAGGAAGTATTGCAGAAGAAGATGAGGCCGCAGCCTACGGCCTTTCCGAGGTGAATGCCAAGCAAGCAGATTTTGGGGCGAACTACTACCTGCGTGATGGAGTCAAAGCGACTGCAAGCTACGGTCGACGATTCAGCCCGGAGGGTAACTTCAATCTGTGGACGGTGGGGATTGCTTATCGATTCGCATTCCCGCTGGGGAAGGGTCAATGAAACATAACTCCGCTCTCGCGGTTGGGTTGTTGGGATTGTTTATGCTCCCTGCAATCTTCGCCAAGGTGCCGCCCAGTCGCAAGGATTCGTCTACTCCAGGAGCAACGACGCAGCGTGCGGAACCGGAGGACGACGCGCGACTCGAAGGGGAAAAGCGGTTCCAGGCAAATTGCAGCCGCTGCCACCAAGCACCACATAAATTTCCGCCGAGGATGATGGTTACGATCGAGCGCCATATGCGGGTTCGTGCCCTGGTGACTGAGCAAGATATGCGGCTGATTCTGCATTACATGACACAATAATGCTGGTCCGTATCAACAAAGCGGATTGGTTGATTGCGTCGGGCCTGACGAAAGTGTTTCGGATCGGGGTGGTAAGCGGGCTTCTCTTGTCATCGCTAGCATGCTCTGGACAGGCGCGTGTAATTGAAGTTCTCGCAGACAAAGATAGCCGGTACAAAATCGCAGGAGAGAGCAAGCCTGTCATCATCGTAAAGGCAGGAGAACCGATCCTACTGCGCCTCACGGCGCGACGAGGTAAATCGTGGAATCGCGATGGCTCGATACACGGATTTGCGCTGCTGCGGTCAAAGGATCGGTCGAAAGTTGCGGGATGGGATTTGCTGCTCAGGCCAGGTGTCCAGCAATTTGCCCTGGCAGCGCCTGCCGAACCGGGTGATTACGAAGTAGTTTGCACCGTAATCTGCAGCGAGGACCACGAAGGCATGCACCTGAAGTTCATAGTGCTGCCGTAAATCAGGAGTTTGAGCGATGAAGAGAAAGATCTGGAGCGCGGCTTTGACTTTGGCAACAGTGGCGATTTGGTGCTTTGCCGAGGGCAATGAGAATAAAACCTTTTATGGTGAAATCGCGGACAGCCAGTGCGCGCTCAACGTCCATTCACTCACCCGATCGCACCAGGAAATGTTGAAGTCCAAGTCAATGGGCGGCAACTCCGCTTCGTGCACGTTCTACTGCATCAAGTATCTGGGGGGCGATTTGGTCCTATCTTCCAAGAATAATGTCTATCGTCTGGATGATCAGGATGAGGCCCAAAAGTTTGCCGGACAGGACGTGGAAGTCACGGGCAGTCTTGACGCCAAAACAAAAAAAATTCATGTCAAAAAAATTGAATTAATTGACAAGCGAGGACTGTGACAATCCCTCTGTTAGAGATATGGTTTTTTCCGGCCTCTGTAATGCGGAATATGCCAAGAAGCGATTGCGGCCGCCTCCCACAAACGTGGAGATCTGGCGCCGGACAGTACGTTTTGCCGCAGTGCGTAGTGGTTTACAACGGACCTTTCAGTTTGTTTATCGGCATCTAGTGGCGGCGGAGAACCCTGCCAGCAGTTGCATTGCGGTGATGCGCCTTACCCCTCGGATCACGCAATAACCGCTGGAGGAATAGAGGTGGACGTTTCGAGTTTTTTGTGACGGAAAAGCCGCCTTGCGAGACGCGGCTTTTTGTCTTTTGCCCTACTCGCTCGGGAGCATCTACCGCTACATCTTCACGGTCGTGGGTTCGGCAAGTTTAAAGCTCAGTGTGGACTCGGCAGGTAGGACAATCTCCTTCTCGCCTGTGTAAGCGGCGCCCGCGGTTCCTGCGCCGGCACCCAATGCCGCCCCGATAAGTGCTCCTTTTCCACCCCCCGCAAGACCTCCGATGAGAGCTCCGCCACCAGCTCCGCCACCGATCATAACTGCGGTGCGTTTCCCTTTGCCCTTGATGAAGTGACTGACCGAACTTGTGCTCACGTCGTAGGCGTCGCGGTTAATGGTTATGGATTCGAGGACAAGGCGGAGCACGGCGCCGCCTTTGAAGCGGCCTTGCGGCACAGCTTCAACGATTCTCCCCAGGGCCTCGGCTCCTGCGGGCACGATTACCCTGCCATCTACCTCCACGGGCCTGGCAACCGAGGCGCTGAAATGGTCGCCCGCCGCGCTCAGTTTCGAGCCCACTGCGTTGTCCAACCGCACGGTGACTACGGTCCCGGCGGGCAGGGTGACTTGCTTACTGCCGAAGATACTCGATGTCGTCGAAGCGGTGGCGTTCTCGCCTGCGGGTTTCGTTGAGCAGGCGAGTGACGTCCAGAAGAAAACAAGCACGGAAGTAACGATTGCTAACCGTCGTTGGACGAGAACCTCCTATTAAGTGTTGATCGTAGCTTGAACGCTGTCTGGGGTTGAAGGCGGAACGTTCAAAACGAGTAACGAAAGTAACCACAGTCTGAGAATATGCCGCGCCACCGAAAACCCGCCTGACTTCCGCGGCATCGCTCTGTTAGCGGTCTGCTAATTTTTCAGGAGGTCTGGGTCGCCAGATTTTGCGTGGGGTAGGTCGCGAGTTTTTCGTGAGGCATGGATCTCCGATTTTGCGAAGCGCGCGCGGCAAAAGCGGCATGGAAGCCGAAAATGAGTCACCGGAAGTAGCGCAGGTGGCCGGAGGCAGAGATGAATGTTGAAAAGATTTCTGCTGTGACTCTTCGGTCAGGCGCAATAGATGTTTTTCTTCGCCCCGCACCAAGGACGTCAAAAACCCGATTCTTAATCTAGAGCAGGGAAGTCCCGTAGCTCATTGGGGGCGGATGATTTTCTACGTGGCAGACGTTGATGCATTCTGGGCGCAAGTGCATGAACTCATTGAAGTCGGCGCCCATACTAAAGTCTAACTGATGCCGGACTGCCCACCCAAAGGAACCCGTCGCGAGCGCGACGACGGAAGTACGTCTCGGCTTTACCGCCTACGGTATGCCTGGAAGAAATTTTGGTCAATTACCCAA
>Ga0209160_1005502_pt1 | contig 9983 bp, 15 predicted proteins | sample GraSoiAngelo_153_FD_186167 | JGI IMG/M metagenome (GOLD analysis project Ga0209160, IMG submission 186167) | Grasslands soil microbial communities from the Angelo Coastal Reserve, California, USA - 14_1009_12_40cm (SPAdes) (version 2) | ecosystem: Environmental > Terrestrial > Soil > Grasslands ... | reverse complement strand
GCGCAAGGAAGCCTGGGCGGAAGCCTATCGCCGCACACCCCACGGCAAACCCGTCGAACTCGCCGCCGGCCTCGCTCCGCCGGCCCGCCGCTGAAGAGGGGGCGCGGACCTCTTGGCTTCTTTTGGTAGCGCCGGCTTCCTGCCGGCACACTTTCCGGTTTGAACCTCGAGCCTCAGCTCCGAATTAGCTTTTCCTGCTGTGAACCTCAGGCTTTGAATTCTTGACTTTCAACTTTGAACTCTAGACTCGTTTTCTCGCGAGGTGCTCCATGGGACGCGGTGCGCAAACGCAAACGATGCAGATGACCGATCGGCAGCTGGCCGATCAGAACGCCATCAATCGGGCGCTCTACAACCAGGGCCAGTCGCTTTCCAATACGGCGGCGGGCGGCTACCAATCTTTGCTGGCGAATCCCGGCTATACGCCGGCGCAGCAATCCGCCATCACGAATCAATCCATGGGCGCGCTGGCCAGCGCCTTCGGCGCACTGGCTCAGAGCGCGGCCAATCGCCTGGCGCGCACGCGCAATTCCGCCGGGTACGGCGATCTGCTCGACGAGCTAGCGCGCGAGCAGGGACGCCAGACCACTTCGCTTGCGCAACAGAATCAGTTTGGCTTCGCCAATCAGGCCAAGCAAGATCAGCTCGCGGCGCTGCAAGGCCTCTCGGGACTTTACGGCGTGAATACTTCGCTGCTCGGCCGCACCCTGGGAATTCCCGGCCAGCTCCTGAGCACGCGCACCAATCTGGCCAACGCTCCCGGCTTCGGCACTTCGTTCGCGCAGTCGGTGGGCCGCAGCCTCGGCAGCTTCCTCTGACGCTAGAGGCACAATGATGCAGACGCCGAATTCGCCTGGTGATACTTCGTGGTGGGACGATCTCATTGCCGGCTTATCGCAAAAGCAGGTGCCACCTCCGCCAGCGCCGCAGCCGCCTCCTGTCAATCAAAGCGCCTGGGGAAAATCGGTCGAGCAGGCACACGTTACGGACGACATGACGGTTCACGATGTGGGACTCAGTGTGTTTGGGGAAACGCAATCGCTATCAGATCTGCCACAGTCAAATGAGCCTATCGACGCCGCTCGCGAAAAAGTCGCTCATATGATTATGAATGGCGGCCAGCTTAGAGGGTCTGATCGCCCGAGTACGCATCCACCGATAGAGCCCCCTCCTGACGCCCTGCGCAATCCGGCTGTTCGCGCGGCGTACGATTCATCCATGAAAGCCGCACGCGAGGCGTATCTGAGTGGAACCGATCCAACCCAAGGCGCGATTTATCTGAATATGCCAACAACTCCGGACCGATCGAACATGAGATATCAAGGAGGGTTACCGCAAGGCGTTCCGATTAGAACCCAGTCTGGCCCTTACCACAATTCGTTTCCCAATAGGAAAGTACCCTCGCATACCGCATGGGTAAATACGTACGCTGCGGAGAAATAGTCGCGATCGCAATGCGACTACCTAGATTTCTGTAGGAAGATATCTTTCACTGACTCGATACAGACCGCCTGCATCTCGCCCTTCCGTTCTGGCTCGAGCGGGCAGACCTCAAAGTCAGCGAAAGCAGGATCAGGAAATGGCTCTTTTAATCTCGCCTTGCGAGGCTCCTCAGCTTTGTAGGCCCTTTCCAGATTCGGCGGGAGTTCAGGGTTGAAACTATCCTGATCGTTGCGCGGAGGAAAAGTGGAAGGTCCGCTAAAAATCGCAAGAATCCGGTGTGTGCCGACCTTCCACATTCGCCATGGCGGGTTGCCGTTGTAAATAGAAAGGCGGCCGCGAGTCCAGTAGCAGGACGCCGCGTTCTCTGGCGTCTTGCACAGAATTTTGCGGCCTTCCCTTTTCTGCGGGAGGGTTTGCGCCGCGGCCGCGCACAGCGCCAGCGCCGAAATCAGCGCGTATCGCATGCCGCGAAGCTAGCATGCTCCACCGGCTCCTGCAACGGCTGAGCCACCTATTGAACGTTAGTGAAACCTATTCACGAAAATTTTCCTCGCGCATTCGATGCAGCCGAATTGCATTTCTCCTCGGACCTCCGGCGCAAATGGGCAGATCTCGAAGTCCGCGAAGATGCGGTGACCATTGACCATTCCATCCACTAATCTTTCGATATTGGGCGGGAACTCGGGGTGTTCACCATCTTCCGGATCGCGGCGCTGAGCGCCGGGACCACTGTGGATTCCCACAATTTTAGTGGTGCCAATCCTCCCCACTCGGAACGACGGATTGCCGTTATATACGCCCAGGCGGCCGTGTGTCCAATAGCAGGACGCGGCATTCTCGGGCGTCTTGCAGGGAATTTGGCGCTTCGCCGTTGCCTGCGGCAGGGCCTGCGCCGCAACGCCGCACAACGCCAGCGCCAAAATTAGCGCGTATTGCATGCCGCGAAGCTAGCACATCGCCGGCGGAGCCTTCAACCGCCCCTGTTGCCCGCGGCAACACGATCGCAGAATAAACAGCGCTGCGCGTGCCCTCACTGCCCGTTCTTATTGATTGCTCGAGTCGATCAACTTTTGGACGAGAGCCGAATCCAGATAAGCCCGCACGTCAACGATGCGGCCGGCCGCAAAGCGGCAGATCCAGCAATATTCGTTATTGAAGCGAAGCCCGCTCTTGGCCGTCGCGTTGGCGTAAAGCTCGACCGCGGCCCGGTCGCCCGCGACCAGGACCTCGCGCGTGTAGAGCCGCAAGCCGTTCGGAAAAAGTGGGGTGAGTTTCGCGAAGGTGGCCTCGCGAAATTCCCGTTTGGATTTGTATTCGCCGGCCAGCGGATGCGTGCCTAAGACGAGCCAGTTCACGTTATCGGCCACATGCTCAAAAAACTTCTCGGGCTGGCCTGACGACAGCGCGGCAAAAATATTTCGCACCTGATCTTCTCTGATGGGCATATCTCACATGGTCACTTGGATTTGCTCTCCATTTCAAGAGCGCGTAGCAAAACTCGTTTTGCGGGGCGCGCGTATGAATCCCTACTGGCTGATCGTGGCGTTTACGCTCGTGACGCAGCTCTGTGTTTTCTTTCGCTGGCTGCATCGGCGTTTGCGCGACGCCGCCATCGAACGCGCCTTCATCCGCGACATGGCCATCAATCATCTCCCGCATATCTATCACGCGTTGCGCTGCATCGCCGCGCATCATGGCCTCGAAATCGAAGATCCTCCGCCGGTTCGCTTCCTCGAGCTGAATGGGAAGCAGGGAAAAGTTGATCCGCACCGTCCTTAGTCTCGACGCGCAGGGATGAATCCGTTGCAGCCTCCAGCCGAATTCGTTGCGCTCGCGCGCCACACGGCCGAAGCGCATGCGCTTTGGCCGGAACTGGTCTGCGCCATCGTGGAACAGGAGTCCGCCTGGAATCCCTGGGCGCTGCGTTACGAGCCGGCGTTCTACGAAAAATACATTGCGCCGCAAATTGCGCGAGGCGCTATCGCCGACGTCACCGAATCGCGCGCCTGCGCGTTTTCGTGGGGGCTGATGCAGGTGATGGGCCAGGTCGCGCGCGAACACGGTTTCGCGGACGCATCGCTCGCCTCTCTCTGCGATCCCGCCGTGGGACTGGAGATCGGCTGCCGGGCCTTCGCCGCGAAACTCGCCGCCGCCGAAGGCAACGTCACGCGCGCGCTGCTTCTGTGGAATGGGGCAGGGAATCGGGATTACCCGGCGGCTGTTCTCGCGCGCACGGCACGTTACGCCTAGCGCGCTTATCGCTTGTGCCGTTTTCGCCGAAGGCTTGCGCCAGCGAATCGCGCAACGCACTCCGTCCTTTGAAGCGAGGAATTTTCTGTCCGCCCGCCCGTAAAAACTTCCCGGAGAAAAAATGGATCAGCAACCTGCCCTCAAACAACTCGGCACGTCCGCACCGTGCTTTTTCTGGAATCTCTGCGACCGCCGCGCAGCTCTGGAGAAAGCCGGACGTTCGGTGTGCCGCGCCTGCGCCGGCCGGCTGCGCGGGCGGGAATATCCGCTGCGCACTGCATCCGAAGAATCACTCTACCTCACCGGGCGCGCCGCCGCCGAAGCGCTCGATATGGTCGAGGATTCCTGAGCGCGCTGTGTTCACTGCGCTGTCGTGAAGAAACTTCGCGGCCTGCCCGCAAAACAAAGGGAAGGGAATTACGATGCCACTTGCTAGTCCCCTGCTGCGTCGCGCCATCGGCGCTTCGGCAGCAATCGCCGCGCTGACGGCTTTCTGCCTGGCCATAATTCTCGTGCGTTCACGGAACGCTTCGCGCCAGGCTGACAACGAAATGCGCCTGGCATTCAGCGCGCAGGCGCCAGTTTTGCATCAGGCCCAGGAACGCGAGCAGCAGCGCGATCGCGTCCTCAGCAAAAATCTTGCACAAATTTCAAAGGCCGAACGAGCCGCAAAGAAGCCGGCAGATATCGCCAAGCGCCTGCCGGCGGCGTTCCCGCCTTTGCCTCACGCACTCTCCGTCTCTCTCTCGCCGGGCGACTCCAGCTCCGGCGCTGCTGAGCCTCCAGCCATTATTACCGTGCCGCGGGAGGATCTCAAACCGCTCTTCGATCGTCTCGAAGATTGTCGCGCCTGCGAGGAGAAGCTTGCCACCGCACAGCAGGACCTCAGCGACGAGCGCACCAAAGTGTCCGCGCTCAAAATCGAACGCGACGCCGCTGTGAAAGCGGCTCGTGGCGGAGGATTCTGGTCTCGATTCCGCACCGGCCTGAAGTGGTTCGCCATTGGCGGGGCGATGGGAGCATTTGCAGCTTTGGCCGTCCATCGCTGAACGACCGCCCGCCAACGCTTCCGCGCTTGGGCCCCGGCCGCTAAGCCGCCGAGCGAGCAGCCCGCGTGAGGCACTTGCACTCCCCGACGCTTACCGTGGGCCAAAGTGTCGGCCGTGGGATCGAGCGCGACGCCGCGGATCGGGGCAGCGGCTCCTAGTTCGCCCTTGTGTCTGAGCGGGTGAGATCTTCCTCGCAGAACCGCTGAGTAGTTCGCTTATTCGAAAGCTAGCTGGCTGTTCTGCTGGCGAAGACCGTGGCGTTTTGGCCTCCTAGTTAACCGTATCCTGCCCGTCTGCAGCAGCGAGCCCTCTGGTCGACACGGCTCCAAGCTTGCGCTTGCACCACGCAGACCTTCCGACGCCACGCCATGCCCAAACGCAGCTCCTGGTGCGTGTCCTAGCCCGGGCGGCTCGGTCGAAATCTTTCTGCATCTTCCTGCAGGACCCATGCGTCGCTTCCCGGCGCGAGCTTCCAAGGGTTCACGCGCGCGCAATGCCGCACGTTGCCCGACCTGCTCCCTTAGCCAGCTGCCAAGCTCCATTCCGAACCGGCTACACCTAATTATTCCCCTTGACAGGCTTAGGCCCGATAATGTATATTATGTTGCGTTAGTGGGGGGAGTCGAACTGGATGTACTGCTCCAGCAGGGCTTGATCCGGGCCCACGAGACGGCGGCCGTCGACGAAGGTGGTGGGGGTGCTGGTGACGTCAAGGGCGTGGCCCTCAGCCATGCTCTGCCGCACCAATTCCTGAGTCTTGGGATCCGCGATGCAGGGCTTTAGTTTCTCCTCGCTAGCGCCAGCCTGAAGGGCAAATCCCAGCAACTTGTTATAAGCAGTTTCGGGCGAGATCAAGTCCTGGTTATCGTAGACGGTGTCGTGATACTTCCAGAAGGCGTCTGAGCTCTGCTGCAGAATGCAGCGGCCGGTGATGGCTGCGGTCATGGCCCAGGGATGAATTGTCTCGAGCGGAAAATCCTTGAAGACGAAGCGCACCTGGGGATATTTGGGAAGCACGGAGCGCAGCACGTAATCGAGTTGGCGGCAGCTGGGACATTCGAGATCCCCGAATTCCACGATCACAATCTTCGCATCGGCGGGACCTTTGGAAGCGGCGCCCTGCAGATTCAATTTGCGCATGGTGTCGCCGAGGGGATCGCTATTCAGGTCCTGCAGATCGCCGCGCAGCATGTAGTGGCCGTCCTTGGTGACGTAGACGAGGGCGGTGTCAGAACCACCCCGCGCGCTCACCTCCACGGGGACTTCGTAGAGATCACCGGCGGGAGAGGGTTTTACGGGTCCGATTTTGAGCTGAAAATCGGGGCCCCAGGCGTACCACTTGCGTAGAAAATCCTCGACACGTTTTTCGATGGAGCCGGACGCGGCAGGCGCCTCCGCGGGCGAAGACTTCCCTGCTGACTTTGATTCGGTCTGCCCGGATTGCTTCGCCCCGGGGTTATTTTGGGGCGCGGCGGCGGCGAATTCGTGGCGAATCGGGCGGACGAGCATGACGCCCATAAGGATTGCGCCGGCGAGCGCCAGGCCCGACAAGCTAAAGATAGAATTTCGAGATGGCATGAGGCACCTACGGTTTGGGCTTATTTTCTCGCTGAGTTTATCAGGTTATGGAGCAAAGTCATTGCCGAGTGACAGCGGGCCGTTGCTCACGGTTCGCAGACTTTTCTTTAGCCCGAGGCATCGGCCCGTGCATGGCCGCGACGAGGCTCCATCAGCGTTCGATGCATAATAGTGAATAGCACCATAACTGTATAGCGCCTTGTATCAGTACGTTACCAGGACCTATAGGCATCGTTTATTGCGATCTCTTCTGTGGAGTGCGTTTGCACCGAGCACGCACCGCGTTGGCATGGACTTTCATCCAGCGGCAGCGCCGCTGGATGTCGGATCAGGACAGGTACTGTCGTGAATAACTCCCTGCATAAAGCAAGATTGCCAGATAATGCACTCCTGTGTCTTGGCGAGCTTTAAGTGCTGCACCCGCTGAATGGCTTGCCGCTACATTTCTGTGAATGTGTAGCATATAATCATAATGCATAACAGACGATATCTGTAATATAGCATCTGCCACTAAATGTGAGACTTAGAGATACATAAACGATAGCATTATGCACATATATCTCTTGGGCGGCGTTTGCACCGAGCACGCACCGCGTTGGCATGGACTTTCATCCAGCGGCAGCGCCGCTGGATGTCGGATCAGGACAGGTACTGTCGTGAATAACTCCTCCTATAAAGCAGGGCGGTGCCAAGGTGCACTCACTGGTATACCCTGTATACCGGCTCCCAGCGACACTTCCTGACACACTGCCTGAGCGTACCCCGGGATGCAGTCCCTTAATGTACTTTGCACTGCGGCTCCATTTGTGGGGGGCAACCGGCAGCTCCGTACAAAATCCAATTGCCCCGGAGTCTGGTTATAGTTATAATATCCGAGTGCGTGCATATGTAAAGGAAAAACACTATGGCAAAGGCGACAATTCAATCCAGGTCGGGTGCGGTAATTACAGTTGAGGGAACAGAGAAGGAAGTCTCGAAGATCATCGCGCTCTACGATTCTTCCGCTGGGGAGGCCAAGCGAAACAGCGCTGACCGGGCCAGCACCGCGGCGCCAGGCGCCGAGAGCAAGCGCGAGAGTGCGTCGGGCCTGATTCTCGAACTTAAGAGGGACGGTTTTTTCGACAAGCCCAAAAGCCTCGGGGACATAAGCGCTGCTTTGGAGGAAAGGGGCTTTCTGTACCCTGTGACAACGCTTTCCGGGGTTGTCTTGAGGCTTCTGAAAGACAGCCAATTGCGTCGAAAAAAAATAGAGAAAAGGTGGATGTATGGCAAGTAAGCGCCGGGTCGCGAAAACGGCCACGGAGGGTTTGAAGCTTCTCTGGGAGGATAATTTCTTCGGAGCCTGGAGAAAGAAGGATGCTGTCGTGGACGAGTTGGCGAAGCGCGAGAATCATTTTTCTGACGCTGAGCTCGGAATGGCCTTAATGCGTGCCGACCATTTGACCCGGCGCGGACGCCGTGGCAGTTACGAATACATCCAGAAGTATCCATTCGTCCCCGAAGCCAGCGAAGCACCTAACTCGAAGAAAGGCGGTAAGTCGTGAACGCCGAAAAAATCCGTGCGTCTCTGAAACAGATCGAAAGTTTAGTCGCCGATAGCCTCGAGGCTATCGGCGACCAGACAACGGCCGTCCGGACTAAAAGAAAAGCACGACCGCAAAACGGCGTGCCGATCGCCTCCAGTAAGCCGGATCTAAATTTGCCTTTTCGCCCTTTCATGCACAGGTATGCGCACAGCATGAGCGGAAGTGAAAATTCACCCTTATTTTGGCATACCTCGTAAGGGGTGACTTTAAGAGTGAAGTCAAGCTCGAAGCGGTCATCAAGGCCTGGGGCAAGATGAAAGGCTTGCTCGGAACCTTTAACCTGGCTCATCCGACGCGGGCGAAAGACAAGGGCTGGGTAGATTCGCCCAGGACGGGCGTATACGTTCTGCGGCCGAGCTGGACGGAGATTCTCAGTGCCGAGAAGTAATCAAGCGTTCAACCACCTGCTGTATCCAGCGTTTTCCAAAAAACATTCGGATAGTGTCGTCAAGCATTTTCAGGACATGGTGGATGAGTACCAGAAGGGCGAGTGGGACGATGCCGCTGCGAAGGGCGGCAAATTTGTCGAAGCGGTTATGAAGGCCTTATGGGTATTTGTAGGTGAGACGGTTCCAAAGGGAAAGGCGTATAAGGCTGGCAGCATTATGGACCAGATCGCGAGCAAGGCTGCCTTTCCCGAAAGGATTCGTCTAACAATTCCTCGCGCCTGCCGATTTGCCTACGAAATCGCGAGTAATCGCGGAGCGCGCCATGACGCCGACGAAATTGAAGCGAATGAAATGGATGCGACGGTGGTCGTGGCAGTTTGTGCGTGGGTTCTTGCAGAGATGGTCAGTTTTGCGCAGAAGGGCCTTGACCTCGCTCGGGCGAAGTCAATTGTTGAGGGTTTGATGCGCCGACGTTATCCATTTACCGAAGAAATCGATGGCCGGGTCTACACCGACATTGCCCAAAGTGCGCTGGACGCTGCGGTTTTGATCCTTTGGCATGTTTATCCTGTAAGGATGAGCCGTGAAGACCTGATAGCTTCGCTCATAAGGCACGACTATAGTGAGAATAATTCGAATGTTGCCGCATCACGGGTGAGCCGTTACGTGGACAACGATGGGGAGGGCAATCTCAGGTTGAGAAATACCGGACTACGGCGGGCTGACGGCCTTATACATGAGGGCAGTATGTAAATCTGCACGGAGTATGCCGCCCGAAGCGAGGCTCTACTGAGAGCGTGTTCGCAGGCGGCGACGCGGTGCGAGAGGAAAGCGGCGAGCTTTGTTAGCGGCGAAAGCTCATGCTGTAAGTGGCACGGATGCCGGGCTGAAGCCCCTTCGGAACTCAGGGCAAGCCGGCGCTACGTTAAAGGCGAAAAGCAAGGATTAGGACGCACCCTTCGGAAGGCGCCCTTCGCAAGCTCAGGGCAAGCAAGGGTGCACCCGCAAAACCAACCGAACTGCAGATCCCTCGCTACGCTCGTGATGACAGCGTTAAAACGAAGACGCCAGCAGGATTCTTCGACTTCGCGTCCCGACGGAAATCGTGAGGACACGATTTCTGGAGCAAAGGCTCGGGACGCTGCGCTCAGAATGACGGCATAGTCGAATTGGCCCTGTCGAACGGTGCGCCATCCGGCAGATAACGGTCGAATTTTATTGGCCGTGGCGGATTTCGGAGATGAAGTCGGCGAAGCGATTTTCGACTTCGGCGCGGGTTAGAGGCTCCGTACTCTGGCGGGCCATCGAGTAGCTGCTGGTTCCTCTCTCAAACTTTGCTTCGTGAATGTAGCTGGCGATGGGATCGCCTACCGATTCGCTGGTGAAGGTCAATATTCCGCCCCCAAGCTCTTTCGACCAGGCGTCCGTAGGTTTAGGCTTCGGCGATTCCATGCGGTGCCAGACTCTCCGAGTGAGAAAAACTCTCAGACGCCTGCATTCTCTCGCATGAGCCATGCCGTTGTTGAGTATTAAATTATCCGAGAATTGTGGTGAGACTCTGGGCGACTGTGTCGCCCCTAACGGCCACCCCCAACACGCGCGACTTTGTTTAGCGCCGCAAGCTCCGACTTTTTTACCCGCGAAAAGCTCAACTTTGTGTTGCGGCGAAAGCTCATCCTGTTGGTAGA
>Ga0209160_1005501_pt1 | contig 9984 bp, 11 predicted proteins | sample GraSoiAngelo_153_FD_186167 | JGI IMG/M metagenome (GOLD analysis project Ga0209160, IMG submission 186167) | Grasslands soil microbial communities from the Angelo Coastal Reserve, California, USA - 14_1009_12_40cm (SPAdes) (version 2) | ecosystem: Environmental > Terrestrial > Soil > Grasslands ... | reverse complement strand
AAATCTGAGCCGCGGCCTGCAGAGCGCGGTGGTGTCCCAGGTCCACAAAGACTACACTCACAGCGGTGTTGAGGAGCTGATGACGCTGCTGCGGCCTGAGTTGCATCCATAACTTCCGGCAGCGGCCGCTCCCTTTCTGTGTTCACCCGCTGGCCGTGCACGAGGCGCTCGGGTTCCGCAGTCAAGAAGATCCAGGACAAGCTCTTCGAAGTTCATCAGGATCTACTTGCATGGTCTGGGCGTTTCGGCCGACCGGCGGGTCACCACGAGCCGATTCCGCAGCGCCCGCACCTCGGCGCGGGATGTTGATGGCAAGCTCCGCCTGACGCGCACGGGCTTGCCGGACCTGTGCCAAAACGCGCGCCGCCCGCGCCTGCCCCTGGTCGAAGATGGGCAACTCGACCGAGAGCTCAGGCCCTGTGACGGGGTGTCTTCGGCATCGCGCTCTCTGTGGAGACACCCGCATCGTTGCGCCAACGGGTCGCACGCGCGTCTCCGCGGACGCCCTCGTGAACGATACCGGAGCCCCCGACGTGATCGTTCCTCAGGCGGCGAATCGTCCTCACTTCGCAGGGAAACCTTCGCCGGGCTTGCGCGGCGGTAGTATCCAGTGCTGCGTGCGGGTGCAGGCGGGCCCGCCGAGGGCGGGTGCCCGTGAGCGAGTCCGTGCCAGTCCCGGGGCCACCGACGCCGGTGCAGCGCACCGCGCGGTGGCTCCTCGCGCTCGCCGGCTGGAGCGTAGACCTGCCTTGGCCGCCGGAGCCACGCGGCATCATCGTGGTCTACCCGCATACCTCGAACTGGGACTTCGTAGTGGGCATCCTCGCGCTGCTCGCTACGGGCCTGCCCGCGCAGTGGGTGGCCAAGGACACGCTCTTTCGCTGGCCCTTCGCGGGCCTCTTGCGGTGCCTGGGCGGCATCCCAGTGAACCGGCGCGAGCACACCGGCTTCATCGAGCAACTCGCCGCCGAGTTCCGCCACCGCTCGTGGATGTGGCTCGCGCTCGCGCCCGAGGGCACGCGCGCGCGCACCGAACACTGGAAGTCGGGCTTCTACCACCTCGCGCTCGCCGTCGGCGTTCCGGTGGGGCTCGGCTTTCTCGACTACGGGCGGCGCGTCGCCGGCGTGACCAGCTGGCTGTCGCTCAGCGGCGACCAGGGCCAGGATCTTGCGCGCATCCGCGCGTTCTACGCAGACAAGACCGGGCTCCACCCTGCGCTGGCCGGCAAGATCCGGCTGCGCGACGATATCTGAGGCCTGACACCTTCGGATCGCGAACCTCACCCGACGACGGCGACCATGTCCATCCTAGTCGTCGAACCTGAGCACGTCGATGCGTCTTTGCGGCGGCGAAGACTGCGGCGAGAGGGCTGAGGGGGCCGCGCGTTAGTTCATCCGCGAGCGGATCATCCGCGCCGCGCCCTCGGCCAGCGCGTCGTGCGGGTGGACCTTGAGCGCTTCTCCGAACTCGCGCAGCGCCTGCGACAGATCGCCCTTGGCCATGTAGAGGCGGCCCAGGTTCAGGCAGGGGAAGTGGCGCGGCTCGTAGCGCGGTGCGCGCTTGGCGCGTTCGAGCCAAGGCACGGCCTCGTCGAGCGCGCCCTTCTCGATCAGGTACGCGCCGATGTCGTTGTAGGGGTTGCCGAAGTTGGGATCGACCTCGATGGCGCGCTTGCATTCGGCGATCGCGCGCTCGACGAAGCCGGCGTGCGCGTAGGCCCAGCCGAGGAAGGTGTGTGCCTCGGCGGTGGGGCAGGTCTCGATGGAGCGCCGGTACAGCTCGACGGCGGCGCGTAGGTCCCCTCGGCGGTGCCGCTCAAAGCCGCTCCGCCACAGTTCGAGTGCCTTGACTCGGGCGTCCTGTGCGGACATGCCTTTATCCTAGCAAGATTCGACGTTCCAGCTCACGGCAGCGCGGAGACGATCTTGCGGTACTCGTCCTCGGTGAACGCGCGCAGAGTCTCGGTTCGAACGTTGCCCAGAGAGCCGGTGACGAGCGCGAACTTGGTCACGAACGGGCAGGCCGAGCGGAAGTCGATCGCCGACCTCGTCGTTCGGCGCCTCCGAGAGGACGATCGCGTCGTAGCGCCCCTGCACGAGGTGGAAAGACTTCAGCTCGCCCCCGAGCGACTTCAAAAGCTGCTTGGCCTTCTCGAGCCGGCTCGGGCTCTCCTTGATCGTCTTGAGGCCTTGCTCCGTGTACTTTAGTAGCGTGATGTACGTCGCCATATGAACTCCCTGCGTTGCTGCTGTCCCCGCGTGCCAGTGCCGGATCCCGAGATCGGCCTGCGGCTCGGCAACGACCCCAGCGGCGCTTCCGATGTGGAAGCACCGCGATGCGAAAAGTTGTTGGCAGGATTCCGCTTGCGCGGGATGAGGCCAGAAGCCTCTCGCGATCGGCGCCTTATTCTACGTGGACCTGCGTGTCAAGGGCGGGTGCGGCTCGTTCCTTTCAGCACTGGGCGGCGCAGCCGGCCCCTGGCTTGGGCAGCTGGCGGCGGAGGACGTGCGCCTCCGGAGGGTCACTTCTCTCGACGCGTTGTCGGGAAGGGGGCGGGCTCCGCGTCTTTGGGGTTCGACGCGTCCGTGCCGTAGGCGAACTCGCTTCTCCCGCTCGTCTCGACGAATGGGCCACCCGACTCCTCGGGCACCTCCTCGTCGCGGATGTCCTGGGCCGCCTGCTCGCCGGACGTCGCGCTCTGCACAAACTCCTCGCCGAGTTCCTCCGCGAGGTCGTCGTGCGCGGCGCCGCGGATGAGCTCCTCCGGCTGCTCCCGCTCACGCGCGGGCCCCTCCTCTTTGCCGAGGTCGTCCCGAAGCAGCGCTTTCTCGTGGGTCACGTCGGGCCGCTGGGCGGCGACCCAGACGCGCGGGCGCAGGGCGGGCTTCTTCGCCCGCCGGGCCTTCGCCTTCGTCGCGGCCTGGCGGGGTGCTGACTGCTTGGGGTCGCGCTCGGGGGACGCGGCGGCGGCCTTCTTGCCCACCTTCTTGGCGGTGGCCTTGCGCTTCTTGGGCATGAGAGCTTCCGAGAGTGATAGGCCCTGATGCTAACACGCCGACGTCACGAGAGCGGTGTGCAACAGCAGGCGGCGCGCGTCGCGTGGTAGGCGAAACGGTCGGCCTGAGGTTCTCTCGCCGATTGACAGGCGCGAGTGTCTACTAGAGTGTCTTCGACACTCCGGCGAGCCGGCTGCTTCGGTTCGCGTGTACCTGACCTGCGGACTGAAAATCCGAGTGTCGGTGGTTCGATTCCGCCCTGGGCACCACCAACAACGGGAAATCAGACGAGCCCAACTTTCTCGAAGTACGGTCCGCGCAGTCGCCGCCGCGCCGCGAGCCCTCGTGATCCGGCCATGACCTTGTTCGCGTGGGGTTCCGGCGTAGGCATCAACTCAGAGGGCGGCGCGCGCTGCCTTCGAAGCGGCGCTACCGATGAGGGATGGCGCCCGCGGTCAGCACCAGCCCCAATTCCTGAGCGCGCTTGACGATGCCCGCATCTATCGCGAGCTTCCCATTGAACTTGCAGCGCAGGGACAGCGGTCTGCTCGGCAGGTCGCGCAGAACCCAGCCATCGACGATGGACTCCTGCAAAGAACGGGATTCGTCGCTGGTCTCGTCCTCTGCGCGCATCATGAGACACTGGAGACGTGGGGTCAGCCAGCCCTCGACCGGGACCTGCGCAGCGTGATCTAGCGATTTGTAATTTTCATCGAGCGCTTCGTAGTCAGGGGATGCGCTAAGGTCGAGGACATCTGGGTGCCCAAGCGCCCTCCACTGCGCGATTCTGAGGGTCGACCACACGTAATGAAGGAACTCGTGCGCCAGGGTGCCGTCGAGAAGATCTTGGTTGTCGGCGAGTGCGATGAGCGACGGTGCGAACATCTCCACGGCGATCCGCGTGATGCCCGCGAACGACTTCAAGCTCATGCGGGCATGGATTGCGCCTACATTTCCCGGCGTCTCCATGAGGACTGGCAGCACGTCGATGGGCGGGTAAACCAGACCCAGTTCCGCATCAAGGAGCGGAAGTCGTTCCTGTAGAGCCGTGGCTTGCCGCTTGAGAGCGACCGCGACCGATTCTGGCAGCGGCGTGAGCAAGCTCGGCTCTATCGTGACCTTGTCGACCAACGCCTTCATGTGGGTCGCCATCGTGCGCTTCTCCGCTGCGCCGTCGCGCTCATGGAGCAGCCGCGAATGCCGCGGTTTCGGCAGCGTCAGGGCAGACGCTGTCAAGGTCGCGCATGAGGGCGCGCATCGCGGGCCGCTCGTCAGCCCTTCAGCGGAACACCAGAACCGGGATCTTGGTGTGCGTCAGCACTTTGTGGGTCTCGCTGCCGATCAAGAGGCCCTTGACGCCTCGCCGCCCATGGGAAGCCATCAAGATGAGATCGCAGCTCCTCTTCTCGGCGGCCGCTATGATCGCTTCATAGGGGTGGTCGGCCTTCTCGGTGATGCAGTCGCAGGGCACGCCGGCCTCCTTGGCCGCTCTTGAGATCGCTGTGAGGTATGACTCGGCACGGGCCACGGAGTCCTTTTCAAACTGCGCCTTGGTGTCGGACACCATCTCAGCTCCGCGAGCGAAGAAACGGAACGGCGTGATGACGTGGAGTCCCGTGACGTGGGCGTTGATGCTCTTGGCGAAACGGATGCCGCTCTGGACCGCAGCTTCAGATAGAGCGGAGCCGTCGGTTGGGAGAAGAATGTGCTTGAACATGGGCCACTCCTTGCGGCCCATCCGGAGCCGCAAAGCCGGACTTGGTGAGGCGCGGTCGAATGGAGTCTGAAGTCGGGGTGCCGATCGCCCCGTCGAGGCGTCCCACACTCCCAGCAAGTGAGTAGGATATCGCCCCAGTGTTGAGAGGGCAAGGTCTCACCGAGACGAAGCCCCCGATCCATCTCGGAAGGCCGAGCTGATCGGGCACTTCGTCTTCCTTTCTCCGGGCGCCGGGTCTCGCCCGAGCTCGATCAGCCGATGGCGGTCACGCCTTCGGCAAGGGCGCCACGCCGACCTGTTTAATGAAGGTGGCTGCATCCCAGTAATCCGACTCGCCGCGGATCTTGCCGGCCTCGAGTTCCAGGATGTTCGTGCCGCGCACAGACGAAAAACGCTTGCCAGTGGCCGGTATCCCCGGGAGGTCGCCTTTGTGGGTGCCTGACATGACCCACTCGATGACAGCCCATTGCTCGGTGGCAAAGCGGCTGGTCACTCCATATTGGAAGTCAGGGACTGCCGCGAAGGCGCGCTTCGCGAAGCTGCGAATCTCCTCCTTGCCACGAGGCGACCACGCCGAAGGTGACGTCCTCGAAAAAACAGTCGTCGGTAAATAGGGCAAGGACCTTTTCAGGATCGTTGGACGTCCAGGCCATCGCCCAATCGTCGAACATCCGTTCCAAATCAGGGGCTGCCATCACACTTTCCTCATCGAAGCTGGCTCCACTTCATCGGGACATCAGGACCGGAAGCATGGGTTCTTGCCCAGAGCGGCGTTGGCGAGATGCACGCGGCGTGGGTCTGAAGGAGCAGGGGCGTAACGGCGGGTGCCCGCCAGAACGGTCCCAATCCTCGTCGGATTCTCTGCTGTGTTAAGCAACTGCGATACTCGCACGTCGTTGCGGTGTCTTTCTCAACCGAGTTCCCCCATGACTGTGCTGCATCCGCAGCTTTGCCGTAGATTCAACGCGCGTCGACGCCCTGCTGGGGTTTTCCGGGCGTCCACCCCGTCTCCCATCCCGCGTATCTGGTGCCGCAGCATTCGATGCCGCCTCGCCGTTCCGCGCGCAGCAGCTTTATCGGATCAGCGCGGCCGCGAGCGCGTAGGCGAGCGCGGCGGCGGCGAAGAGCCTGGGCGAGCCGGCCTCGAGGGCAATGAGCGCCGAGAGCGGCGCGGCGACGACGGAGGCGAACCCGTTGACCGCCCAGGCCCACGCGGCAGGGGCGCCCCCGTCGGGAGCGACGCGCCGCAGGCCGAGCGCGAACGGCATTCCGAGCGCGAAGGCGAGCGGCGCCACAAGAAGGCCGCCCGCCAGCGCGCGGAACGCGAGGGGTGCGCCCTGCAGGGCGTGCACGAGCGGGAGCATCCCGGCGGCGGCGCAGACGAGGAGAAGCGCCGCCGCCGCGCTCGGCCACGGTGCGGCGGCGCCCGCGAGGCGGTCAGAGAACGCGCTACCCGCCCCCGAACAGGCGAGGAACGAGATCAGTGCGGCGGCGACGGCGTAGACCGGATGGCCGAGGAGCAGCCCCAGTTGCTGGATTGTGGCGAGTTCGGCCGCGAGGTAGCCGAAGCCGAGCGCCGCGAAGTACCACAACCGGTGGGGCCGGGGGCTGCCCGCCGCGATTGGGATGAGCAGCAGTGCCGCGCCGAGGGCACCGCCCAGCACGAGCGTGGCAACGACCGCGATCGGCCCCCACTCGGCGAACGGCAGCCGCAAGCCGGAGGGCGCGCGCAAGAGCGAGAGTACGCCGCCCGGCCGCACGAAGTGGTGTGGGTAGGGCCGCGCGTCACCGACCGGAGCCACGTCGTACGGATACGCGGAAGCGAAGCGCCGGGCCTCCTCCGCCGACCGCGCGGCTGCTGCAGCGGCGAGATAGAGCGTGGGAGAGTCGGCGGCGTTGAATGGAACGGACGGAGGTGCCGCAAACTCCGGAGGGAAGTCGAGGTCGAAGAGGCGCTCCGCGCACCAGCGGCGCAGCCGTTCGATGTCGTTCTCCGCAAACCCACGGGGCCGTACGAGCACGGTGGCGGTTGCCCAGCTGCGCACGACCGCGAGGCCGCGGGCGGGATCGCCACCGCTCTGGCGCAGCGCCTCGGCGGCCGTGAGTAGCGCGCGCAGCGACTCGCGCTCGGGAAGGGCCGACCAGCGAGTGACCGCGAACGTGCCGCCCGGCTCGAGGTGCGCGAGGAAGGCGGCGTACGCCTCGACGGTGTGGAGCGCATCCTCGTCGAGCGCGTGCACGCCCGCCGCGGAGGCGCCCGGCCCCGAGGAAGGGCCGATGGCGACGACGTCGAACTGCTCCGCCATGCGCGCCGCCAGGGCACGTGCGTCGCCCGCCTCCGCGCCGAGAAGCTCGGCGAGCGCGGGGTGCAGCTCGATCCCTACGACGCGCGAGGCCCCGTGCAGACGAGCGGACTCGATTTCCCCGCCTTCGACGACAAACGCGCTGCGCGGCGCGCCCAGCGCGTAGGGCGCGGCTGAAGGAAGCCAGCGCGCAAGCTCGCTCGGTTCCGAGAGCGCGCCGGCGACGTCGCCGTCTACGAGCAAGGCGGTCTGGCGCGGGAAGGCGCCGCGGAAAGCGAGCGAGAGGCCGGGCGCGAAGCGGAAGGCGGGCGCCTCGACCGCTACCACCCAGCCCACCGGGCTCGCCTTCTCGAGGACGCGGCGCGCGCCCGGCATCGCCTCGAGCTGCGGAAGCGACTTGTACGGTGTTAGCCGCAGCGCTCCGAGCGGTGTGGCGAAGAGCCACGTGCCGGCCAGCGCCAGGAGCGCCGCCGCAGGCGCGCGGGCAGCAAGGGCGGCGAGCGCGCCCAGGAGTGCCGGGGCGGCGAGAGCGCGCGCGGGCGTAGCCACCCAGAGCGAGGCGAGCGCAATCAGAGCGCCCGCCGCTCCTCCCGCGAAGCTCGCGCCGTAGAGGCGCCCCGCGGCTTGCGGCTCGCTCGAGACGGCGAGCAGCGTAACCGCGCCCCCCGCGGCAAAGGGCGTGGCCAGGACCAGGATCAAGAGCCCGAGCCGCGGCCACTCCGCCGCGCTCCAGGCGAGCTGGGTCGCGTCGAGGCGGACGAGCCCGACGAGGATCGGAGCCGCAACCAGCGAGATCGCGCATGCTCCCGCAGCGGCGCGGAACCAGCCGGGGCGCGCCGGGACCGTCGCCAGCGCCGTCCCGCTCGCCCCATGGCCCAGCATCGCCACTCCCACCGCCAGGTAGGCGAAGTGATGGAAGTGCTCCACTGCAAGGCGGCGCACGAGCAACACCTCGGCGGCCACCGTCGCGGCCGAGGCGAGCCCCACCGCGACCGCGGGCGTCCTCAGACGACCCAACGCCGACCCCGTCGGCGTGTGAACATGGTCGCCCATCAGCGCAGGCCGTGCAGCATCGGTACGAACGCAACCGGCAAGAGCGAGCGCGTCCGCACGGCGCCGTCCTCTCCCTTCTCAACCAGGATGAGGTGCTGCGTGCCGTAAATGCCGCCGACGGGGAGCACCATCCGGCCCCCAGGCTTGAGCTGATCGATCAGCGCCGGTGGAACGTGATCGCCCGCGGCCGTCACCACGATGGCGTCGAAGGGCGCCGCCCTGGGCCATCCGTCGTGGCCGTCCCCGTGCCGCACGTTCACCTTTCCATATCCGAGTCGCTTGAGGCGCTCCTCCGCCGAGGTGGCCAGCTCGCCGAAGATCTCCATGGTGAAAACGGTGCAACCCGCCTCCGCCAGCACGGCGGCCTGGTAGCCGGAGCCAGTGCCAACCTCGAGCACCTTCATCCCCGGCCGCGGCCGCGCCAACTCGGTCATGTAGGCGACGATATAGGGCTGCGAGATCGACTGCCCCAGCCCGATGGGGAGCGGGTGGTCGTCGTAGGCAAGCTCGACCAGCTCGGGCGGGACGAAGCGGCTGCGGGGCACGGCGCGCATCGCGCGCAGCGTCGCCTCGTCGCGCACCTCGCGCGCGACGATCTGCTCCTGGACCATCTTTTGCCGGCGAGCGGCGTCAGAATCAGAGGTGACGACCGCGGCGACGACGAGCGAGGCGAGCATACGGCGCCTCCCGCGCAAGGATAGTCGCCGGCGCGGGCGCGGGCCAGTCGGGCAGGATGCCGCAGGGATGAGCCCAGCGCGCTCTGCGCCACCGCGGGCGGTGCATCGTCGTCCGCGTGCTATCGTCTTTCCGGGCCGAGGACCAGAAAGCCCTCGGGCGCGAGTGCGGTCGCAAGCATCACCTCGTTGATGTCGCGATGCTCGGTCCAGAAGCGGCCGCTTCGATGGTCGGGCTCGAGCCAGAAGGCCACGATCTGGCTGCGGAGCGAATCGTAACGACCGAGCTTCTCGAGCAACGCGCGCGCCTCGAGGCTCCCTCGCGAGCGGCTGCGATCCTCTTCGGCCGCTTCCCGCATCGACGCAGCTGCGTGAAGCCCGATGGCCAGGCCGAGCTCACGAAACGCGAGGCGGTGCTCGACTGGCCGTTGTAGATCCCCCCCTTCCACATACTGCTTGAGACCTGCGAGTGCCGACTTCAACAGGGCGTTTCGCAGCTCGCTGTCCGAGAACGCTCCCTGCCGTGCGAGCTGATCGACCCGATCGGCGTCCACCAAGAGGCCGCCCAGGCCGAGCGGATCGGCCGTCGCCAGATCGTCCTTGTCGACCATGGCGGCGAAGCGCCGAGCTTCGTCTTCGAGGCTCGGTCCAGAAGGCTCCCCCGGCAGCCTGGATGCAGTCGCCCGCAGCTCGGCACAAGTGAGGTAGCCATCCAGCGGATCGTGCTGACCCATGGAGCGCACGAGTGGACGCGCGAGGTCGATGCTCATCTTCCAATACATGCGGCGGCGCGTGCCGCCCTCAGCCGTGTACACGAAGGCGCGATGCGCCGTCTCCGCGACGCCTGATCAAGAGCGTGCATCCACTTGGTCAGGTAATGGAAGTACTGCCCGTCCCGATCCCACTCGAGCTGGTCGTCGAATGGCTCGCCTGGGCTGCGCTCGGGGAGCTTCTTGCCGATCCGCAGGCCGCCGCGGGTCGGGTGCGCCTCGGCTTGCCGGGCGAGAAGACCGCTCAGCCACCCGCGCTGCGCATCGTCGGGCCGGCGCTGGCCCAGCGCGTGATGCACTCGATGGATCAGCGTCAGCGCGAGGTCTGTGTACCGCGCCTCACCGGTCGCGCGCGCGAGGCCGAGGAAGTTGCAGACCGCGAACGCGTCCGTCCACAGATAGCGCTGCCCGGGTCCCTCGGACGACAGTCCGGTGCGTTCCGCGAAGCTCGTCATGAGAGCTGCGGCATT
>Ga0209160_1005497_pt1 | contig 9988 bp, 7 predicted proteins | sample GraSoiAngelo_153_FD_186167 | JGI IMG/M metagenome (GOLD analysis project Ga0209160, IMG submission 186167) | Grasslands soil microbial communities from the Angelo Coastal Reserve, California, USA - 14_1009_12_40cm (SPAdes) (version 2) | ecosystem: Environmental > Terrestrial > Soil > Grasslands ... | reverse complement strand
TATCGCTTCTCCGTCTGGACGCGTGACGCCAGCAGCGCGGCGTCATACGACGCGTTCAGCGCGTACAACTACACGCTCGCAAGCGTGCCGTGCACGTCAATGAGCGCATCCGCATCGCCCGCGACAACGACCTCCGCCGGCACGAGCGTGACTGTGACAGTGAATGCGGGCGGATGTCCCATCGCGCAATACGAGTTCTGGCTCTTGCTGCCCAACGGCATGTGGACCCTCGCACGCGGTTACTCCGCGAGCGCCTCGCTGACGTGGGACACGACCGGGATGGCCCCTGGCTCGTACCGTTTCTCGGTCTGGGCACGCGACGCGAGCAGCGCGGGAACCGGCGGCACCGCTCCGTACACTTATGACGCGTTCAGCGCCTTCCAGTACATGCTGAGCTGACGCAAGGGGGAGTCCCTACGCGGCGCGAGGTTGCCTGGTCGCTGGCGTTGGCGCTGGCCGGCTCTCTCGGCGTGTGGCCAGGGCCTGGCGGAGACTCGATCCGGCAGCCCGAGCGGCTGTGCGCGTCCTCTTACTGCCCGCCCACGATCCCTGGTCCGGTCACGGACTGGCCGTGGTCAGACACGACCCACTACTTCAACCTCGATCCAGCGAGGGTGCAGCTCGTCAATCTGAATGGGTCGGTCGTGTGGACGGTGCCGATGCGGGCCACGCAGGAGCCGGACCTGGTCGGGAAGGGCGACTTCAACGGCGATGGCATCCCCGACTACATCTTTGGTCAGCTGTGGACGACCTCGCCGGTTCAGTACTGCGCCGGCAAACCCATGAGCGAGACGCAGCTCGTGTTCGTCGACGGCGTCACCGGCCGATGGTCGACCCCCGTGGCTCCGCTCCTGGACATCTGTTGGGAGCAGTACGGCTACCCGACGCACCAGTGGGGCGGCGGCACCGCCTACATCGGGCATTTCCTGGATGGGACGACCGCGAACCAGGTGGTCCTGTTTCCCTACTACGCGACCCAGGGCTGGGTCCTCCCCACCTTGGGGTGGTCGCAGGTGAGCCGAACCGCAGATGTGCTGGCGTACCCGTCGACCCCGGCATTCGACGTTGCCTACAACTCATCCAACGGCAGTGCCTGCCTGACGATCCCCTACGCCAACCACTGCTACGCCAAATGGAGCCATGTCGCGAACGGGATCTTCGTCGGCACCGCCGCGTCGCCGGGCCTCCTCGTCCTGACCTCGTACCGGGCCGTCATCTACAGGCCGGACTTCACGCCCACCTCCGATGTGGTGTGGAGCTATGACGAGGGCGGCGGTCGCGACTACGGACTGCTGGAGAGCCATGACGTCGCGGGCGGCAAGATGGTGACCCTGATCGGCGGGTGCAGCGTGGCGAAGACCCACGACACGATGCGCACACACCAGCTCTCCGAAGACAACTGCGAGCTTTTTCACCACTACGAATATTTCCTGGTGCAGGGCAACTCGATCGTCCAGCACAGCGGTCGTTTCTTCGGGTGGTTCGGCACCGTGGGTCGGTGGCAGGACCGCGCGGAGTTTCCGTTTCCATCAGATGTTCCACTCACCGGGGGCGCGCTGTGGAGCGTGTTCAACCTGTACCGCGACGGTCAGTGGCGAGCCCAGCTGCTGCCGAACCCGGCCGACCCCGCCAGCACGGTCGAGGTCCCGGGCTGGTACGTGTGGGGCGCGGTGACCGACCGGTCGGGTCGTGTGATGCTGGCCGCGACTCGAACCGCCGCCACCGCGTCAACCGACGTCGCCTCGTACATCCCGCCGTGGCAGTTCGACCTGCTGATGTGGAGCGGGAAAGGACTCGTATCGGTGGCGCATCACGACGGTGTGGTGCCGAGCCTGGTCCTGTATCCGCCGGGGCCCGGCTATCACGCAGCGGACGAAGACACGTTCGGCCTGGTCGAGAAGCGGCCGTCGTTTCCGCCCTTCACCAGGCTTCTGGTCGAAGCGGCCGATGGCGAGCAGTCGTACGTGAACGTGCCGTAAGCTTGCCGCTCTAGTGGGTCTTGGCATTCGGTCGCGCGCGGAATCGCTGGCTCGCGACATCCGGGTCAAGGTTGCGCCGAAGGGACGATTGCCCCGCATCGTCGTCAGGGACGAATCCGGCGCCACCGCTGTGGACCAGTACTGGAATCAGCACACGGTGCACAGCCGGCCATTCGTTTCCGCGCGGGAGTCCGAGGAGTACCTGCGCCGCCGGAATGCGGCGTATCCGATGTTCACCGCACTGATGGATGTTTACGGCGACCACGCCGGCCACGTCGTGCTCGATTACGGATGCGGGCCCGGTGACGACGTCACGGGCTTCCTCATCTGGTCGAACGCACGCAAGGTGATCGGCATGGACGTTTCGGAGAAGGCGCTGCAGCTGCTGCGCCACCGCCTGGCGCTGCATCGCGTCGACACCGAGCGCGTGGACCTGGTCCGGATCACCGACGGCTCGGGCAAGATCCCGCTGCCGGATGCTTCTGTTGACTGGATCCAGTGCGGCGGGGTGCTGCATCACACGTCTCATCCGCAGGACATCGTTCGAGAGTTCAAGCGCGTCTTGAAGCCCGGGGCGGAGGGCCGCTTGATGCTCTACAACCGCGACAGCGTGATGTACCACCTGTGGGTCGCGTACGCGCAGGTGATCGTCAACAACGCCTTTCCTGGACTGAGCGTCGATCAGGCTTTCACGAAGAGCACCGACGGGATCGAGTGCCCCATCTCCGACGCATGGGCGCCGCAGCGCGTGCTCGACATGATCCAGGCGGCAGGTCTCGAGGGAGCATTTCGCGGCGGTTACCTGAGCGTGGACGAGCTCGGCTGGCTGCAGGAGTACGGCGGAGCCGCCAAAACCGACCCGCGCCTTGCCGACGAGCACCGGCATTTTGTCGGGGAGTTGGAGCTCGACGGACGTGGGCTGCGGATGTGGCGAGGCAGATACGCCGGCATCGGCGGCGTCTACACGATCAGGAACGCCTCAGCGCCGAGTTGAGGCGGCGGGTTCTCCGGCCCGGCCGGCGCTCCACGCCCCGTCCTCCAGCAGGCAGAGCCACTCGTTCAGGCTGATCCACCGCCACAGGGCCCACGACCGCTCAGCGCGGCCCGATTGGTGCTCGTTCCATAGGCCCTCGAGGGCGCGCCGATCGTACGCCTCGAGGTGGGTCACCGGGCCGGAGAACAGGCGATCGTGCGCCCAGGTCTTGAGCTCGTCGCGCAGCCAGCGGTCGAGCGGGGCCGCGTATCCCATCTTGTCGGCACGCCACAGGACCTGGGTTGGGACGAGGCCTTCGCCGGCGCGGCGCAGAATCAGCTTCTGCCATCCGTCGCCGACGATGGCCTGCTCTGGCAATCGCGCGACGAAGTCGACGAGGTCGTAGTCGAGAAAGGGAAGCCGCGTCTCGCGCGAGAACGCCATGGCGTTCCGGTCCGCGTAGCGGAGCAGCTGCGGCAAAGAGTTTTCAACCAGGGCGCTTGCGCGCATCGCCCGATAGCGGCCACCGCGGGCGCCGGCCCCTCCTCGGCGCTGCTTTACCACCGCGACGGCCAGCTGCGCCAGGTTGAGCGCAGCGTTGCGGTTGAATCGGCGGCCCGCGTCGGGAAACTGCCGGCTCGCCTGCTTCAGACGCCGCGAGAAGAGAGTTGTCTCACGGACCGCCGGCCACCAGCGGCCGGATTCGACCAGGTCGAGCTGGTGCGCCGGGAAGTAGTACTGGTAGCCGCCGAGCAGCTCGTCCGCGCCCTGCCCGTCGAGGATGACGGTGGTCGCGTTGGCGGCTGCCAGCCGCGCGACGCACCACTGCAGGTAGATCGAGGCGCTGAGGAACGGCTCCTCCTGGTGGTAGTGAAGGTCCCTCGACTCCTCGATGAGCCGGCGTGGATCAGGCGTGACCATGTGAGCCTTCACCCCGGTGGCGGCCGCGACCATGTCGACGTACTCTCCTTCCGACAGCGCGGGGTCGTCATCGAAACGCGCGGTGAATGTGTTCTGGGTGATGATGCCGCGCTCGTCCTTCATCCCAGCGACTAGCGCAACGACCGTGGACGAGTCGAGCCCGCCGGACAGGCTCGTACCGACCGGCACGTCCGAGCGCAGGCGCATGGAGACACTGCGGTCGAGGAGGGTTCGGAACTGCTCGACGGTGTCTGTCTCTCGATACGAATCGCGCGAGGCCGCAAATTCCAGTGTCCAGTAGGTCCACGAACGCGTGACCTCGCCTCGTTCGTCGACCGTCATGGCGTGGGCGCCCGGCAGCCGCTTGATGCCTTTGAACAGTGTGGGCTCGTCGTGCTCGAAGTAGCGTCCGGCGACGTAGGAACCCAGCGTGTCCTGGTCTATGGCGGCGCCAAGGTCGGGATGCGCGAACAGCGCCTTGGCTTCCGACGCAAACGCGATGCCGCCGCGCGGAAGGCGCGCGAAGAACATTGGCTTCTCGCCGAAACGGTCGCGGGCCACCAGAAGGCGTCGCTGCCGCGCGTCCCACAACGCAAATGCAAACATCCCGTTGAGTCGTGGCAGGCACTCGGCGCCCCACTCCTGGTAGGCCGCGAGCAACACCTCGGTGTCGCTCTGCGTGCGGAAGACGTGCTTGCGCGCGCGCAGCTCATCGCGCAGCTCGATGTAGTTGTAGATCTCGCCGTTGTAGACGAGCGTGAGCGCGCCATCGGCGGAGCGCATGGGCTGCATGGCCGCGTCGCTCAGGTCGATGATCGCAAGGCGACGAAAGCCGAGCCCGACAGCGCCGGTCTCGTGCTTCGAGACCCACGTCCGCGATCCGTCGGGCCCGCGGTGCGCGAGCCGGTCGCGCATCCGGTCGATCAGCGGGGCATCGATCTCAGACGGGGTGACAACGGCGACGATCCCGCACACGGCGTCAGCTCCCCAGCCACTGCTGGACCGCCGCGCGCAGGCGGCCTGCCGCGAGGCGGCGCCTGAGGCGTGCCGGCAGCAGCAGAGCAAGCGAACCGGCGAGCCGGCCCGCGGTGCGCGCCGGACCGGGCATGGCGAGCCACCGCGCGTAGCGGATCTGGGCCGCGGCCCAATCCGGTCCGAGTACCTCGGCCAGCCGGTCGATGCACGTGACCGGGTGTGTCCGGGTGACGCGCTCGTCCAGCAGAGTCAGGATCTCTTCGAACTTGAGGTCGTAGTCGTTGGCCGAGCTGACCGTCTTCAGCTCGGCGGCTGCAGCCTCAGTCAGCTTGCTCCGCGAGGTTTCGCCCACCGCTCGCATGAACTCGTCGCCTGATTTGGCGACGATGAGGGAGGCGGCCAGTCCGACCAGCGGTCTCATCTCCGACGAGACTGCTGGGAGCCCAGTCGCGGCCATCTCGAGCGCTTTCAGGGGCAGGCCGTTCTCCACGAGCCATGGGTCGTGGCGGTAGGGGATGAGGCCGAGGTCAGCGGCCGCGTACAGGTCGCGCAGGCGGTCCGGGTCGACGGGGCCGGGTGCGATTACGTTGGGGAGAGCGGCCACGCGATGCCAGGCCTGCATCTCAGATCGCGAGAGCTCTTTGACCGGGCCATAGAAGGCGAACAGGTCCCGTGGGTACTCAGTCGCCAGCCGGTGCAGCAGCTCAAAGTCGAGCCGGCCGTTGATGTTGCCCGCATAGATGACCGTGCGTTCAAACGATCGTGCTGCCTCTTGCAACCCCCGGTCTGGTCGGCCGGCCGCATAGTGGTTGTAGTCGCAGCCGTTGGTGACCGTCACGACCTCGGCGCCCTCGACCCTGCGCCGCAGGCCCGCGGCCACCCCCTCGCTCACCGCGACGTTCACGTCGCTCATCGCGACCACGGCGCGCAAGCCCTGCAGCGTGGACGCGCCGCGACCGGGCATGTCGAAGTAGGCCTCCGACGCGTGGTGGACGCGCGCCATCGCGGGCACGCGCGCGTACAGCTCGGCGAGGTCCGGGTTGTAGCACCACAGCAGCGGGCGCACGAAACCACGCTGGGCCATGTCCTCCAGCACCTGGCCGACCTGGAGCTGGATTTTGGCCAGCCGGTTCGGCTCGGCGATGAGCTGCGTGCGCAGGATCCGGCAGTTTGGAATGCGGGGCTCCGGCACCGATGCAGCCGGGCCGCGAGTGAGCACGGGATTGACCAGCACGACCGGCCTGCGCTTGGCCCATCGCGCGGCGAAGTGCCAGCGATTGCCGCGAAGCTCGTCTTCCCACCCGGGTATGAGGAGGAAATAGACGGAGTCCACTCGCCCGAGCAGCTGATGAGATTGAGTCACGCGAGTCGTCCCGAAGTCTACTATCGAACCCCGACGTGTCCCGACAGGCCAGGGTCCTTTTGATCTGCGATGACCGGCGCGGCGCCCCGAACACCGTGCTCGATCACATCGACGCGTTTCGCCGGTATTCGCGTCACGACATTCACACCTTGAACACCAGGGACATGCCTCGGAGCATCGCCCTGGACCTCGATTACTTCGACGTGGCCGTCATCCATTACTCGGTCGTGCTGAGCAGCCTCAACTACCTTTCGGCGGACTTTCGCGACAAGCTGAGGCGCTTTCGCGGCCTGAAGGTCGAGTTCATCCAGGACGACTACCGGTGGATCGACCGCGAGACCGCCGCGTCACGCGACATCGGCATCAACGTGCTCTTCACGGTCGCGCCCGAACCGGCCGCGAGCCAGGTCTATGACGAGCGCCTTCCTGGGGTGCGTCGCGTCCTGACCCTGACGGGCTACGTCCCGGAGAACCTGGTCGGCCGGCCGATCAAGCCGCTCGGAGAGCGAACGATCGACGTCGGGTATCGGGCGCGTGACCTACCTTTCTGGCTGGGCCGCCTCTCGCGTGAGAAGGTCTGGATCGGGCAGCGGTTCCTCGAGCGGGCGCCGGCCTATGGTCTTCGCTGCGACATTGCCTGGACTGAAGACCAGCGGATCTATGGCGAACGCTGGATCGAGTTCGTCTCGTCATGCCGCGCGACCCTCGGCTGCGAGAGCGGCGCCAGCATCGCGGATTTCGACGGAAGCGTCGAGCAGGCTGTCCTCACTTTCATGGGCGCTCATCCCCGCGCCACGTTCGAAGACGTGCATGAAGCCGTGCTTCGCCCCTACGAGGGCAACGTGGTCATGAACATAGTCTCGCCGCGCGTGTTCGAAGCCGCGGCTCTCGGCACCGCGCTGGTCATGTTTCCGGGCGAGTACTCGGGCGTCGTGTCACCGGAGAAGCACTACATAGTCCTGGAGAAGGACTTCTCCAACATGGACGATGTCGTGGATAAGCTGCGCGACGACAAGCTCGTGTCGGCGATGACCGCGCGAGCTCGTCACGACCTGATCGAATCCGGACGCTGGGGCTACCGAGCGTTTGTGGACCAGTTCGATCAGGTGGTGGATGCTGATGCTCGAACCATGCGTGGCCCATCGATTGCGTTGCGGTATCGAGCCACGCAAGCCGAGCGGGCGATGCGCGTGCCTCCTCCAACGGTCAGGCTGGCGCGGGTGGCGAGTCGCCTGCTCCATCGCGATCCGTCGATGCGATTCAGCGTTGAACGTGAAGGCCAGCTCCGGAAGGGACTGCTCGCGATGCGGGTCGGGCTGGCCGACCCCGATCTTCGACCACTGCTGCGGCTCGGCCGCCGGTCGGGGACCTCGTTGGACAGACTCTTGAGGGAGATCCTGGAGCTGTCGCTGCTGAGACGGGCGGCCACGGGCGACCTGCCCGGTCAGTCTTTCGTCGTCGGCATCGAATTCGATCCCGAGCGTCGGGCGCTCAGCTTCGTCAGCGCGGCGGCCGCTGACCGGGTGCCTGAGCGCATCACCACCGCAGACTCGATCCTCGAGGCCGTCCGCCGCCGCGAACTGACTGTCATCGAGTGGGATCATCGGCCGTTGGGTGGACAGGTCCGTCTTGACCGGCCATCGATGGTTGTCGGCATCGGCCTGGACGGCCTCGAGACATTCTCTGTGCTGACTGAGATCGGCCGCAGCCGGCCTTCGGCGCTCGAGCGCGCATTGACCCCATTGCTGTCCGGCGCGTTACGGTCGGGTACTTCGCCGCGAGTGAAGGCGTGACGGGTCGCTATCATTCATCGCCGAATTTGGTACGTGTAGTCAAAGCACCCAGCGGCGCTCTCTAGTGGAGACCCGCATCGTCTACATGGGAGACTCGATCACCTTCGGCCAGCACTGCGATCCGACGCTGCGCTGGACGTCCCTGGTCGATGGCCGTTTGTCAGAGCGACTCGCGCGGGGTGGAACCGACCTGGTGACGTTCAACCGCGGTGTAAGCGGTGGGACCACGCGGCAGGGCCTGGAGCGTTATCCCGCGGACGTTCAGCTCCTCGAGCCGCACGTTCTCATCATCCAGTTCGGGATGAACGACTGCAACTGCTGGGTGAGCGACCGTGGTCTCCCGCGTGTCTCCGAGTCCGCGTTTCGCGCGAACGTGACCGAGATGGTGATACGGGGGCGGCATTTCGGGGCGCGCGAGGTCATCATCGCCACCAACCCACGCTCGCTCAGGACCAGCTCCATGGTGAGCGGTGAGATCTACGAGGACGCCAACGCGCGGTACTCGCAGGTCCTGAGGGAGGTCGCGGCGGACTGTGGGACTGAGCTGTGCGACATCCGTGCGGGTTTCGAAGGACTCAGTCACGATCAGATGGCTGAAATGGTGCTCCCCGATCTCCTGCACCTGTCGGTCGCAGGAAACGCCATGTACGCTGACCTCATAAGCCCGTATGTTCTCGAGGCTGTCAAAGCCGTGACGCGGGAGGTCGCCAACACATGACCACCGCCAAGACCAGCACCGACCAACACTGGAGTCAACGGGCGGCCAGCGTCGCCAACGACGCCGAGGTCAACCTCATGGACGTCTTCCAGCGCGACCTGGAATACGACCACGTGTGTCAACACCTCACGCCCGGGATGACGGCTCTCGAGGTGGGTTGTGGTAACGGTTACTCGACCCTTCGCTTCCGGGAGCTGGTGAAGCACATCGACGCGATGGACTACTCCGAAGAAATGATCGAACGTGCGCGAGCGAGGGTGGGGGAGACCAACAACACGTTCATCGTCGACGACATCCGAGCCCCACGCCATCTTCGCGGCCCGTACGACACGGTCATATGCGTCCGGGTTCTGATCAATTTGGCGGATCTCGAAGAGCAACGCCTCGCGTTCAGGAGCATGGCCGAGGCGACTCGACCGGGGGGGCTACTGATCCTCGTGGAAGGCTATCGCGACGGTTTCGTCGAGCTGTCGCGACTGCGCCAACGGTTGGGCCTGCCGCCGCTGGAGCCGGCGCGGATCAACTTCTACTCGAGTTACGACGAGCTCTCCAGTCTCTTCGAGGACGAGTTCGAGATACGGAACCGGTTCCATCTCGGCGGCTATGACTTCCTCACCAGGGTTGTCTATCCGGTGCTCGTCGGTGCAGAAAACGTCCGCCACAACACGGAATTCAGCGAGCGCTCCGAAAAGATCGCTCGCGAATTCAACCCTGATGATTTCGAGCCGCTCTCGCGGATCAAAGGCGTCGTTCTGAGGAAGCGCGGCCAGGCGCGCTGAGCTGTCCCGAAGGCTACTATCGATCGCTAACGTGTCCCGAGAGGCTCGGATACTGCTGCTCTGCGACGACCGGCCCGTTCGCGCCAACACGGTACGCGATCACATCGATGCCCTCGTCCGCTTTTCACGCCACCAGGTCAGGCCATTCAACCCGCTGTCGATGCGTCGCAGCCTGGCCCTGGAGCTGGGGGACTTCGACGCGGTGGTCATCCATTACTCGGTCGACCTGAGCGACAGCCTCTACGTTTCGCCCCACTTTCGCGATCGGCTGCGCCGCTTTCGCGGCCTGAAGGTCGAGTTCCTGCAGGACGACTATCGATGGGTCGATCGCACCACCGCCGCCGCCCGCGACGCAGGAATCGGCGTGCTGTTCACGATCGCGACGGACGGGCCGGAGATGATGCGAACCCACCTTCGCGACGAGTTCGACCTTCTGCTCCGGATCGGTGCGCTGAGCCAGGACGAGCTGACCGAGGCGAACGCACGC
>Ga0209160_1005496_pt1 | contig 9988 bp, 8 predicted proteins | sample GraSoiAngelo_153_FD_186167 | JGI IMG/M metagenome (GOLD analysis project Ga0209160, IMG submission 186167) | Grasslands soil microbial communities from the Angelo Coastal Reserve, California, USA - 14_1009_12_40cm (SPAdes) (version 2) | ecosystem: Environmental > Terrestrial > Soil > Grasslands ... | reverse complement strand
ATTTTTGCTCCGTCTTGTGTTGCGTAGAAATTTGCCTCTCTCACTAGGTCGGCGATCTCGGGGAATTTAGTCGACAACTTTGTCTGGTCTTCAGCTAAGCGGGACCCGTATTCCACAACCTTCGCCAGGGCCGGCGCTTCGAGGTGGTTGAGTCCCTCTCGCTCACAAAGAGAATGAACAAAGCTGCCGTATGTTTTCTGGTTCTGGTCGTTCCTTTCGATGGAATCATCAAAGTGAGCTTTGACCTTGAACAGGATCCCAAAGTCAGGGTCCTGTGTGTATAGCGCTTGGTAGATTTCATGGTCTCCGACAAGTATCACCTTCACGTTCAACGGTATTGGCTGAGGGACGAGAGTCTTAGTGCTGGCAACTCCAAGCCTTTGTCCCGTCTCCTCAATCAGGATGCTTCCGCTCTGCAGAACTCTCTTCAAACCATCGTAGGAAAACTGATTCTTGAGAAGCTCAATGGCTCCGAGGATTAGGTAGCCTCCATTGGCCCGGTGTAGCGAGCCTCCCTTGATGAGGGTGAAATCTGTAGTGAGAGCTCCAAATCGTGATTCGTTCTCAAACTTGCCCAGCAGATTAGTTACCGTAGGATTGTCTTCTGATATCACTGGAGCTCCTTTCAACTCTGAATTATCCACGATGACGTTGACATCATACCTTCGAAATAGGAAATCAGGCAGACCCTTCTCCAATGGACTCTGTTGCTCAGCGTCTGGCTTCTCTTCCGTCCCTCCTGGAGTGAAGAGTTCCGTATTCTCCATGATATCATCTCTAAGCTCGTTGAGATGTTGAACGACAGCTGGCAGACCTTCGTAACGGGAGACGAGATTGGTCATGAGACCGCCGATGGCGTAGCGCACCGAATCATCCCTGAGCTTCTTCAGCTCCTCCAGCGTTCTCGCATCAAGATCGTTGACCTCTTTCCCTGCCTTGTCAAGCGCCGCTCTGACGATGTCTCTACTCTGATCGTATTTCTTCTTCACGCGGGCCGGAAGAGAATCGAATTCCTCCTGACTCACCGTCTTACCATCAACGACCGGGATTATTGTGATGCCCAGCTGAGTCATCCGCACAGTGTAGCCGTGGACCTCTGCTTGTTTGTTTAGATCGCTGAGAATCTTGTTACGTTCGGCGACCGCTTTCTTCGTGATGGTATTCCCTCTCGAGACGAACTCTTCGTTCTGGAGTGCAGCAGGAACCGCGCGCTTTGCCTGATCGACAAGGTTCTTCATGTCTTTCTGGAAGACCTTGGCTCTGCCGGGGGGAAGCCTCAAAGTCTTCGGTTCGTATGGGTTCTGAAAGTTGTTCACATAGACCCAGTCAGGAGGAACAGGCCGGGTCTTTGCAATATTTTCCAAGAAGCTTCGGGCGGCAGGCCTCTTCCCTGTAATCGGCGGACCCGCAACGTAAACGTTGAAGCCCTTCCCCTTCATTTCGACTCCGAACTTTAACGCCTTCAGAGCACGGTCTTGTCCAATAATACCGTCTACAGGACCGAGTTCTGCGCTAGTTTCACATCCAACCTGGTCGGGCGGGCACTCCAACCTCAGTTTTTCGGGAGAAAGTTCGGTGACAGTCATTGAGCGGCCGAAGAAAGAATGGTTCTGTTAAGTCTTCGTTTGAACATTTTCATGTTCCAAAGTGAGAAGAAGAAACTCCGTTTCTCCTTAGCGAGAAATATCCGGTAGTCGGACCCGATTTCTAGTTTGTCCCCAGGTCCACTGGTTTGATGCTGTCGAAGTCTATGTTCGTTGTCGGTACGGGCAGTTCGAAGGCTTCTGGAAGATCGCCCTTTCCTAGGCACTTGAACTCCCTGTTGTGGCATTTGGGGCATTTGAGATCGAAGCGGATCGATCCTTGTTCGGCTTTTTCCTCGCGAGGGATTCTATATCCGCATCCTGGCCGAGTGCACTCGAAAATGTAAGTAGCGTCACTATTTTGTTGACGAGGTGTTCTCGAAGTGGTCTTTCTGCCCGTGGCCTTTGACGGGGCTCTCGTATGGTTGATTCCCCGCTTCGTTTTCACTTTCCCTGTAGAATTCTTTGATTTCGTCGATGACTTTGCGGCATGACCCTTTTTTCTGGTTATTGCCATGAACGTTATTCAAGCATTCTCAGAGTCTGAACTTTCAGAGTAGTGTTACCCACACTGCCAGTACAACAGAAAAGCAGCAACCGTTCTTAGGGCATTTTCGTCTAGTCAGGAGACTAAGGCTGAGGGCGTAGTGATTCGAACTCGGCGTGATAGACCTCTTTCCCAGAGATGAGGAGATCGAATCTGGAGTGCAACTTCTCAAGGTCGGGATTCTTAGCCACTTGAGAATGAACGTCCTTCATGTGGGAAGCATCCTTGAACTTGGCGATCTCGATCCAGAGTTCTTCATCGCTGGCAAGCTCAACGGCAGACGGGAGGCTAGCCCCACCAAACTTGGCCGTCATATCTTTCGGACAGAGAAGCTCGTCGGACAAGCACCCGGCATCCTCGAACAGCTTCATGATCGGCCTGAGCGCCTGCACAAAGGCCTCTGCCTTTCTTCTGGGAACTCGGTACAAGAAGACAGAACAGTAGGCCATAGCGTTGACCCATTCCCTGACCTGACGGGCTTTATTTAGACCCCACCTACTTTGTATCAGACAAATAGAAGAACCCTTACTAGGCGTCGATTTCTCGTTGTAGGTCATGAGAAAGGGACCGTCCCAACGGGCTGAGGGATTCACTGAATCCGTCATACGTGAAATGACCAGGCTATGCCAAGCTTACAACGCGATAAACCTGGCACAGGGATTTCCCGACTTTGATCCTCCCGACAGAGTGAAGAGCGCGGCTTCGCGAGCTATCCGACAAGGCTACAATCAATACTCAACCACTCACGGGGTCCCCCGCCTCAGACAAGCCATCGCGCACAAGATGTCAACTTACAATCATGTCCCGTGCAATGCGGATGACAATGTTACCGTAACATGCGGAACCACCGAGGGCATGATCGCATCTCTCCTGGCACTTCTAAACCCGGGAGAAGAAGTGGTAATCTTCGAGCCTTTCTACGAAAATTATGGTCCAGACTCGATTCTCTCAGGAGCAAAGTGCAAGTACGTTCCACTCGAAGTGCCGGGCTTCAAAATCGAGGAAGAGAAGCTGAAAGAAGCTTTCTCCAGAAAGACCAAAGCGATCATAATCAATACTCCTCACAACCCGACAGGCAGGGTCTTCACTCGTCATGAGCTAGAACTCATTCGAGACCTTTCCACGGACTATAATGCTTTCGCGATCACCGATGAGATCTATGAACACATCCTCTACGACGACAGGAAACACATCAGCATCGCAAGCCTAGAGGGCATGGACGATCGCACAATGACAATTTCTGGATTTTCAAAAACCTACAGCTCGACTGGCTGGCGGGTAGGATACGTGATCGCGCCAAAGAAACTTACGCTTTCGGTGAGGAAGGTCCACGATTTTCTGACGGTCTGCGCCCCCACACCCCTGCAAGAAGCGTGCATAACCGCTCTGAAACTCCCCCTCTCCTACTATCGGGACCTCCGAGCCCTGTATGCTAAGAGCAGGAAATTGCTATTGCAGACACTAGAGAACGCCTCTTTCATTTGCACAGTCCCCGAAGGTGCCTACTACGTCTGGACAGATATCAGACGAACGGGTTTCAAAGATGATAGGAAGCTTGCAGAGCATCTGATAAAAAAGATAGGAGTCGGTGCTGTACCAGGTTCGAGCTTCTATCATCTCCCGTCCAAAGGTAAACTCAAGCTGCGCTTCTCCTTTTCCAAGATGCCTCACACTATCGAAATGGCAGCATCCAGATTGAACAAGTTCAGAAGGGCTAATCGGAGAAACTGATCGCTGAGAGTCTCACTTTAGCTTCAACCACTCTTTTTCAAGTCTCAACTTCTCGAGGAACCATTTTCTGCGAGGGGGATGAAACTCCAGTCGGGGAGGATTAGATAGAAAGGCCCCTTTGAGAAAAGCGCTTTCCGATTTTGCTACCTGAAGGTAGCAGGAACCTTCACCGCCCCACTGCTTCATCTCTCCCTTCTTGGTTATTGATACTGCGAGATTGTTTGCGACGACTTCTGCTTGGCCTTGTGCGAAGACCCCTGCTTTTGGCAAGTAGGGTGCATGTCCATGAGGAGTCTCGATCGAAGCGACGTCGCCTATGGCGAACACGTCCTCGTGTCGCGTTGCGAGGTTGTGGGGATTCGCGGGAATCCAACCGGAGTCGTCTGTTAGACCGGCATCTCTCACGACTTGAGAGGAACGATGTGGTGGAGTTGTGATGAGAATATCATACTCCAACTGGGAACCGTTATCGAAGAGAATCTTATCCTTCTCAACCCTGGCGAGTTTCATCTTCGACAAGTATTTGATCCCACGACTGTTCAAGAGTCGCTCGACCTGTTTGCCAATGACGGTGCCCGCTGCAGGAACTGGATGGGGCTCAGGTGTGAAGAAGTGAATTTCAGCTCTCTTCTTTGCTTGTCGAAAGTGTTCCTCCAGTAGTAGAGCCAGCTCGTAGGGTGCAGGTGGGCATTTTATTGGAAGTCGTGAGATTCCTATCGTGATCGAGCCACCGTCAAAGTTGTCAATCGCCTCGCGGAGTTTCAGAGCTCCTTCAATCGAGTAGGCGTTATGACTATACGCTTCAAGACCAGGAACTTGGTCGAAGGCGAATTCAGTTCCTAGGGAGATTACTAGCTTGTCGTATCTTATCGTCTGAGACTGGGTCTTCACCGTGCGTTCGTTGACATCGATCTTCTCCACGCTGTCACTGACCATCCTAACATTCTTTCTCTTAACAAGACTCGTTGGAGCCCGTTGTATTTTCTCAGGCTGACGCCAGCCAAAGACTAACCATTGAAATGCTGGAGCGAAAGGGAGCCGGGACCGAGGCTCTACAATGGTGACTACGGCTGAGTTGCCAACTCGTTTAGAGACAAGATTGGATAGAGTGAAACCGCCCATTCCACAACCGAGAACGACTACGTTTGGTTCTGAAGGCAAGGGCTTCCCAGACTCGAGGGTCCTGCTCTTTTCGACAGCATAACGTTTTGCAATTCGACTCCGCAGATGAGAAGTTCTCAGAGACCTACTGCCACCTGAGCGGTGTCCACGTTCGGGACCGGATGGTCTCCTAAGGCTGCAAGTGGGAGTCTTGGAAGAACCGTTTGTTAGGAAGCCGCTTCTACAGGGAATTCGCCGCGGATCCTTACGAATCTCAATAGTCGGACCTGTTTGCGGGCCTCTTCGTAGCAGAAGTTGCAGAGCCGTACGGACCTTTCTCCGGGTTCAGGCATGAACCAAGTAGTCTCAGTTATCGGCTTAGGATCCTTGCACCAGGCACACTCGACTGTGTTGCCGGGGAGAAGAGTGAGCTCACTCATGCTGTTTAGAACGGTCGGAGGGGCGAAAGATAAGCCTAGCGTACACAATATTTTCTCGACCCTGCGGTCTCAAGATTATCGATGATGAGTGTGTGAGTGATTGTTTGAATCATAATCATCGTACCAAGAACAGAGTCAAGTAGGGATTATGAACCTGAACTCTTCCCAGGTCCATTATTGACTGTTTAGCAGGCACACATGAATGGTTGACCGAAGAGGGCTCGCGGCAACAATGCTTGCGGGGCTCCTGTTCGGAACCAGTGTCCCGGTGATAAAGCTGGGACTAAACTTCATCCCACCTAATACATTCGTCGCCCTGCGCTTCTCGTTTGCTTCTGCACTCATCGCTCTACTTTTACGTAGACAAGGTTGGGTGCAATGGGGTCTTTTTAGATCAAGACAGATCTGGATTATTGGATTCATCAACGCGTTAGGCTATGTCCTCCAGTTTCACGGACAACGCGTCACTTCTTCATCCAATGCCGCTCTCATAATCAGTACTGCTGCTCTGATGATCCCAGTGCTATCTTTGGCGTACGTGCACGAGAAAATGGGCATGAGAAAGATAGCTGGGGTCTTGTCGGGGTTCATCGGAATCGTTCTCCTTGTCACCAGAGGCCAAGCTGTAAGCCCTCGGAAGCTCGGAAGTCCTCGGTGATCTCCTGATTCTTGGAACAGCCGTGACAATTGCGCTGGTCTTCGTACTATCAAAGGACCTCGTCGAAAAGAGGAGAGGAAGACCAGTGACAGGAGGAATAATTTTCGTGACGGCCGTGCTTCTGCTTCCAACTGTCCCCTTCGACCTGAGCACTTCGATCAATCTTGCTCCGGTAGCGTTGTTCTACGTCGTTTTCCTGGCCGTCTTCGCAACGGTTGGAGCGTACTATTTCTTCATGAAGGGATTAGAATCCGTCTCTCCAACAATTTCCTCAATAATTCTGCCAATTGAAGTTGTAGTTGCCGTCACGTTGTCGGTGATTATTTTTGGTGATCCTTTCAATCTCTATTCGGGGACGGGGGGGTTCCTGATAATAGCAGGCGTTATCCTAGTCAGCAGCGCCGCCTAAGCAGCGAAGAGTCCCGTGACCTTGTCTACTGATGGGCCCCGCAGTTGGGACAATTGGCCGAGTTCTGGTTCATCAGGCTCTGGCAATACTTGCACCGAACCTGTGCGACCTGTTGCTGAGGCATCTGACCTTGTTGAGGCACTCCGTATCCTGGCATAGGCTGACCGTATCCTGGGCCCATCGGGACCCCGTAGGCTGGGTTGGGATTGTATCCCGGATTATATCCGGGTGGGCCATAGCCTTGAGGTACAGGATAACCGGGTGGCATGTAGCCTTGCATTGGCTGTGGCATGCTACTTGGTGGGACAAATGCGACTTGTGTCTGGCCAGTGAGATCAGGGCGGCCTTTGACTTGGACAACAGCCTTGATGCTGTTCTCCACTGTAGCTCCACCCCTAGTCGCTCGGCAGGGAGGAATACCTACGCTGAAAGGAAAAGTCTGAGTTGGACCGCTACCAAAGTCGTTCGGCCCTGTCACCTGGACGTCTCGCGAGAAAAGAACGTTCTGCCTCCGCTGTCTTTCTTGAATCCTCTGATTGTTGGGAAGCGTCACCCAGACCATCTCTTCGTAATTCTCAAACACCCGAGCCTCTACTCTAACCCCTAACGACTGGATGTATTCTTGAGCCTGGACGTTGACTTTTCCCACGACGCCTTCTCCCTCAACAAATGTCGGCTTGTCAAAACTAATCCAGACCTTGCCCTTCGGCGCTCTCAAATGATCAAATAAGCCCACTTTACCCGTTCCACCCAACTGTTTCTTAGATTCCAAGTACGCAACCTATCAAGAAAGCGTAACTCGGACAATGAAATCGAGGGAATTGGTATTGGAGAAGAGGCGAAGGGCGCGACTGTGTCAGAAGGTTTAATTTTTCCCAGAGAACCTAGACTCTCTACCCAGATACGTGGGACTGAACGAGCTGGGAAGAGTTGATCCCTGGTGAGCTACATCTTGGATGAGAAAGAAAATGGACCTGTTTCCGAAACAATAGCCCATAAGCCGTCAAAGACAACGACCATCCCGGAGAAGCAGGCACAGGAAGAGCTGACGTCTGAGGTCCCGAGCCAAATTTCCCAACTTGAAGAGGCTCTAGAACAAGAAAAGGAGAAATCCGAAGACCTACTCCGCCGGCTTCAATATCTTCAAGCTGATTTTGAGAACTATCGAAAGAGAGTAGAGAAAGAAGTGGGGGACGTGAAGAGGTTGAGTAACGAACGCTTACTTTCAGATCTACTAACAGTCAAAGACGAACTTGACCTAGCGTTCGCAAAAGCCCGTGAGAATAAGCAGAACCCGGTCTTGTTGGAGGGAGTAGGCATGGTTCAGAAACGGCTTCAAAATATCCTTTCAAAAGAGGGCGTGGAGAGAGTGCCCGCTGAAGGGTCCATGTTCAATCCAGATTATCATGAAGCCGCCCTCCGAGTCGTCTCTGACGAGGACGAAGGAACAGTGGTTGAAGAAGTCCGGGCGGGCTACATGTTGAAAGGAAGGGTTCTCCGCCCGAGCATAGTTAAAGTGGCAGGGAAGAACCTAGTGGAGGAAAATGAGCAAGCTGAAACGAGTGAGGCTGATAGAGAATGAGCAAGCCTGAGACCGAGAAGATCCTGGGCATAGACCTAGGCACGACAAACAGCGCTGCTGCGATAATGGAGGCCGGACGCCCTCTGGTGATTCCAAGCGGTGAGGGACAGACTGCCGCAGGCAAGATGTTCCCCTCAGTAGTCGCCTTCACAAAAGATGGCCAGATGATAGTTGGGGAGCCTGCGAAGAGACAGGCCGCCACCAACGCCGAGGGAACGATTCAGGAAATCAAGCGGAAGATGGGCAGCGACTACAAGGTCCGCATCTACGGAAAGGACTACACTCCGCAGCAAATCTCCGCCTTCATACTTCAGAAGATCAAGCGAGACACGGAAACATTTCTCGGACGACCGATAAAGAAGGTCGTCATTACTGTTCCCGCGCACTTCAACGATAATCAGCGCCAAGCGACAAAAGATGCGGGGGAGATCGCGGGCTTCGAAGTGGACCGGATAATCAACGAGCCAACCGCGGCTTGCCTCGCCTATGGTCTAGACAAGACGGACAAGGAGATGAAAATCATGGTCTTCAGCTTCGGAGGAGGAACTCACGACGTCACACTGATGGACTTTGGGGGCGGGGTCTTCCAAGTCCTATCGACGAGTGGGGACACGCAGACAGGCGGCACTGACATTGACAATGCGATCGTCGATCATCTCCTCACAGAGTTTCAACGCCAGACCGGGATCAACCTCCGAAACGATCAGTCAGCAATGACGAGGCTGAAGGAGGCAGCGGAAAAAGCGAAGATCGAACTCTCAACACTCCTCACCACTGATATCGACCTACCTTTCATATCTTCAGACAACTCCGGACCAAAACATCTCCATATCACCCTCACTCGCTCGAAGCTTGAGGAACTGGCGTACCCGATAGTTCGCAAAGTCGAGACCCCGATAAAACGAACCCTGGATGATGCAAAGCTCCAGGCGAAGGACGTGGACCGGATAATCCTGATTGGAGGCCAGACCCGTATGCCGTTGGTACGCAAGTTCGTTGAAGATATGATTGGGAAGCCGGCTGAGCGAGGCGTCGACCCGATGGAGTGCGTTGCGGTCGGAGCCGCAATTCAGGGAGCTGTCTTGGCTGGCGAGGTCAAGGACATACTCCTTCTAGACGTGACACCATTATCCTTAGGAGTCGAAACACTGGGTGGTGTCGCGACCAAAATTCTGGAACGTAATACGACAATTCCCACGAAGCGCAGCCAAGTCTTCTCGACCGCAGCAGACTCCCAGACCACGGTGACGATACATGTCCTCCAAGGAGAGAGAGCGATGGCAGGGGACAACATCTCACTGGGAATGTTCAACCTGACCGGAATACCGCCCGCGCCAAGAGGTGTACCCCAGATCGAAGTCACCTTCGACATCGACGCTAACGGGATGCTTAACGTGAACGCCAAGGACTTGGGCACCGGGAAACAGAACAAGATCACGATCACGGCATCCACAAAACTCTCGAAGGAATCCAAGGAGAAGATGGTCAGGGAAGCGGAGGAGTTTGCGGAGCAGGATCGGAAGCGGAAGGAGGAGGTTGAGCTTCAGAATACTGCGGAGAGCATGCTCTACACGGCGGACAAGACCAAGGAGGAGTTGAAGGACAAGATCACTCCCGACCAAGTACAGACGATTGACAAGGCAGCGGGCGTATTGCGAGCCGCGCTGGCAGGAAAAGAGGCGGACAAGATCAAGAGTGCCAGCGACGACTTGAGCAGAGCACTACAGAAGATTGGGGCGGAGATCTATGAGAAGGTAGCCTCAAAGCCCGGCGAAGAAAAAGGGCAGCAGGCACCCCCTCCACCCGGAGCACAAGCCTCAGGGGAGGGTGACAAGGTCGTTGATGCCGAGTATCGGGAAGTAAAAGACGAGGGTTCCCGGTAGAGAACGAGTAGAATGAACGGGATATGGACAAGCGAGACTACTACGACGTCCTCG
>Ga0209160_1005495_pt1 | contig 9990 bp, 8 predicted proteins | sample GraSoiAngelo_153_FD_186167 | JGI IMG/M metagenome (GOLD analysis project Ga0209160, IMG submission 186167) | Grasslands soil microbial communities from the Angelo Coastal Reserve, California, USA - 14_1009_12_40cm (SPAdes) (version 2) | ecosystem: Environmental > Terrestrial > Soil > Grasslands ... | reverse complement strand
CCAAAGACGCTCTGCGGGTTCAGTGCATGTCCAACGTCCTGGGCGGCCGCGATCTGCACGACACGCACGAGGCCGAGATCTTCGTCCACCTCCACGACGGCGCGCTGTGCGGCAAACGCAAACGTCACATGCGGATCGCCCTGCCCGTCTCGGTCAAGCGGGGTGGTCTTCCGATGATGGTAGACGCGGGTCTGCTCGATCGGCTCGTCAAGGAATTCGACCAGCGCGCCGACACGGCGGGCACCGGCAAAGATCTGCCCGTCGCGAATGGCCACGGGGATGTCAGGAGCCAGCTCGCGATCCAGGCCCGCACGGCGGGCGCGCTCGAAGAGGACATCGCGCACCGCCCGGCACGCCATCTGCACGGCCCCGCCGGACATCATCGTCTGCCGCGACGCCGAACTGGATCCTGCCGAACCCACAGAGGTATCCGCAGGATGCAGAACCACATTGTCAATGCCCAGTTCCTCCCGCGCAATCTGTACCAGGAGGGTGTGCACGCCTTGCCCCACCTCTGCGGCGGCGCTGTGCACCTCGGCGATGACGCCGCCCGGTCCACTGAACAATTTCACGCGGCATTCGGCAGAATCGTCAAACCCCCCGCTGTAGGCGATGTTCTTGTAGCCGACGGCAAACCCGACCCCCCGCCGCAACCGCTCTCCCCGACTCACATTGCCGGCCCCCCCGGGGTAGGTCAGCGGATCGCGCTCGGATGGCGCCGGAGGGAGTTCGATCGCCGCACACCGGCGGATCACTTCACGGACCGGCGCACTCCCGCGGATGATCTGGCCGGTCGGCAGCACGGATCCGGTCGAGACGGCATTCTTGACGCGCAGCTCAACCGGATCCAGACGCAACGCCCGCGCCAGTTTGTCCATCTGGGCTTCGTGGGCCACGCAGGCCTGCACCGCGCCGAAGCCCCGCATCGCGCCGCAGGGTGGGTTGTTCGTGTAGACGGCGGTCCCCTCCACCAGCGCGTTGGGCACTTCATAGGGCCCGGCCGCAAACGTGGACGCGTTGGCGATGACCGCAGTCGAGGACGACGCGTAGGCGCCGCCGTCAATCACGATCCGGGCATAGACGCTGGTCAGCATGCCGCCGCGGGTCGCGCCGTGGCGCATCCAGATGCGCGCGGGGTGCCGGTGCACATGGCCGTAGAACGACTCCTCGCGCGAATAGACCATTTTCACGGGCTTCCTGGTGCGCAGCGCCAGCAGGCAGGCATGGAGGTGCATGCTGAGGTCTTCGCGCGCTCCAAACGCGCCGCCGATGCCGGCGAGATGAAGCCGCACCTTGTCGGGGGGCAGGTCCAGACATGGCGCAATCTGATCCCGATCTACGTGCAGCCACTGTGTGGCGACGTACAGGTCGATGCCCCCATCCTCGGCCGGGATCGCGAGCCCTGACTCCGGACCCAGCATGGCCTGATCCTGCATGCCGGTCTCGTAGTATCCCTCGACCCACACGTCTGCCGGCGTATTGTAATCTCCACGCGCGATACGGATGTGGCGCAGCACGTTGCCGAAGTCATGGACGTTTGGCGCGTCGCTGCGCAGCGCCTGTTCCATGTCGGCGACGGCAGGCAGCACCTCATAGGCGACCGTGATGCGTTCCGCAGCACGGCGGGCCAGTTCGAGATCGTTGGCGGCAAGCACGGCGACCGCCTCGCCCTGATACCGCACGCGGTCGATCGCCAGCACCGGCTGATCGGGAATTTCGAGTCCATATGTCTTCCGCCCAGGGACATCCGACGCCACGAGGACGGCGTGCACGCCGGTGCTGCTAAGCGCGCGGGAGATGTCAATTGAGACGATGCGCGCATGAGGGTGCGGGCTGCGCAGCGTGTACCCCCACAGCATCTCTTCGGCCCACAAATCGCTGCCGTAGAGGAACTGTCCCTTCACCTTTGGGACGCCGTCCACGCGCCGGACGCTCTCTCCGACGCCGCCCCGCGTCCGTTCCGCGACCTTCGTGCTCACATCCCGCCCCTCCGTGCGCGTCGCGTTCCCCTGTTCCCGCGTTCCCGCGTTCCCGTCAGAATCCGTTGCTCCACACTCCGCGCGTCGGCGGCGATGACGTCCTCGTCCATGTTCACAAGCCGCCCGTCCCGGACGACCTGACGGCCGTCCACCACGAGATGCCGGACCCGCTGCGGGAAGCAGTACACCAGCGCAGCCACCGGATCAAACTGCGTCCCGGCCATGGGCAGACTGTCCGCGGAATACAACGCGACATCGCCGCGCTTTCCCGGCAGGAGCGCCCCGACGTCGTCCCGTCCCAGGCACCGGGCGCTTCCCCGCGTGGCGATACGCAATGCATCGCGCGCGCTCATCCGCTTCGGATTGCCACGGGCGCGTGCGAGCAGCATGGCCTGCCGGACTTCGGCCAGCATATGCCCCGCATCGTTGGAGGCGGAGCCGTCCACCGCCAGCCCCACCGCAGCACCGGCCTCGAGAAGTTCTCCCACCGGCGCGATGCCCGACCCCAGGCGCAGGTTCGACGTGGGACACCACGCCACCGCGGTGCCGGTCTGGGCGACGCGGCGAATGTCATCGCCGTTGAGGTGCACGCAGTGGGCCAGCCAGACGTCCGGTCCCAGCCACTCCAGATCGTCCAGCAGTTGCAGCGGCCGGCGCCCAAAGATCCGCCGGCAATAGTCTTCCTCGTCTACGGTCTCCGCGATATGCGTGTGCAGCCGCACACCGGCGCGCCTGGCCAGGGCGGCCGATTCGCGCATCAGCCGCGGTGTCGCGGAAAATGGCGAGCACGGCGCCACGGCTACCCGGACCATCGCGCCTGGACGGGGATCATGCCACCGCCTGATCGCGTCTTCGGTCTGGGTCAGGATGGCATCGGTATCTTCCACGATGGAATCCGGCGGTAACCCCCCCTTGCCGGCGCCCAGATCCATCGAGCCGCGGCAGGGATGGAAGCGCATGCCGATCTGTCTGGCGACGTGAACTTCAGCCTCCATGATGCCCGCGACCCCGCTGGGAAACACGTAGTGGTGGTCGGTGGTGGTGGAACAGCCCGACAGGGCAAGCTCGGCCAGGCTCACCGCCGCGGCCGCCCGCATCCAGGGGACATCCACACCGGCCCACACCGGATACAGCTGCTGGAGCCAGCCAAACAGCCCTTGATCCTGCGCACGCGACCGAGTCATCGATTGATAGAGGTGGTGATGAGCGTTGATCAGCCCCGGAATGGCGATCAGGCCGCGTCCATCGACAACCTCCACTCCATCGGCCGGCGGCGGATCTCCACGGCCCACCCAGATGATGACGCCGTCGTCGATGAGGATCGACCCACCCGGCAGTTCCGTCCCGGGGTCGTCCATGGTGACGACAACATCACAGGCACGAATCAACAGCCGGCGCCTCCGGCTGAACGTCGGCGCCTTCGCACCGCGCCGCGAGGAAGCCACGCGAGCGTGGGGAGTTCCGCGTTTCCGCGCTTTCGCCACCATCAGGCCCGCCTGCGCTCCGCGGCGATCCTCACCGCATCAATGATCTTCTGATAGCCCGTGCACCGGCACAGGTTGCCTGCCAGGGCCTCGCGGATCGTCTCCTCGCCGGGCGTGGGGTCGTGCTGCAGCAAATCCGCGGTCGCCACGATCAATCCCGGCGTGCAGAAACCGCACTGCACCGCACCGGCATCGACGAAGGCTTTCTGGACCGGATGGAGCCGGTCGCCCTGAGCCAGCGATTCCACCGTACGCACGTCGCGTCCGCCGGCCTGCGCCGCCAGCACCAGACAGGCACAGACCAGCTCGCCGTCCAGCCACACAGAACACGACCCACACTCGCCCTGCTCGCATGCGTTCTTCGAGCCGACCAGCCCCAGATGGTCGCGCAGCATCGAAAGCAGACTTGTTCCCGGCCAGACGTCAGCCTGACGCTCTTCCCCATTCACGTTTGTACGTATCAGCATGAACCACTCTCCGTCGGGACCGGGGACCCGCGGTGGTTGCTGTCATCGCGAGCGGAGCGAAGCGATCTCCTCGCCTCGGGAGATTGCTTCGGGGCTTCGCCCCTCGCAATGACAGCGGGTATCATCGCGTTTCCTTCAGCTTTCTGTCACTCAGCGCCCACGTCAGCGCACGTTGCGCAAGTACAGTGCAGGCATGCCGGCGATAGGCCGCGGTCCCGCGCACGTCGTCAATCGGCCGCCCGGCCTGGGCTACGCGGCCGGCGAACTCCTCGATGGCGGCCGGCGGCACCGGAACACGAGGGTTGTCCCACGCACCGGCGTCATGCAGGACGCGGGCGAGAAACTGCTCCGCGTCCGGCGCGCGCAGAATGGTCGGTCCCACAGACCCCAGCGCGACCCGCACGGTCCTGCCGCCTTCGTCGAAGAGCAGGCACAGGCTCGCGACGGCGATCACCATGGCGTTCCGCGTGCCAACCTTTGAGAAGGACCCCGGGCCGCGGGCGATCTTCCACCTCGCGCCGAGGATCAGTTCGTCCGGAGCGATGACCGTCTTCTTCGGCCCGACCATGAACTGGTGCCACGGCAGCGCCCGCGTGACACCGCCGGCTCTCGCCAGCACGACCTCGGCGTCGTAGGCGGCGAGGACGGGCAAGGCATCGCCGGCCGGGCTTGCCGTGCCGAGATTGCCGCCGACAGTGCCGCGATTGCGGATCTGCGGGGAGCCCACGGTCCGCGACGCCTGCATGAGCGCGGGGAACATCGTGAGATCGTTGACGATGCGGGCGTAGGTGACACCCGCGCCGAGAAAGAACGCCCCGTCTTCCTTCCGCCAGGTCCTCAACTCGGGGAGCCGGCTGACGTCCAGGATGGTCGCCGGCCGCCGCCGGTCGAAGTTCAGCTCGACCATGACGTCGGTCCCGCCGGCAATGGGCATGGCGGCGGGAGCGGCCGCCTTCATCTCCAGCGCTTCATCGAGTGTGCGGGGCAGCAGGACATCCATGATCCTCATGACGTTTCCACACAGGTTTCTTGCGGCTCCTGCAGCGAACCCTCCCATATGCATTCCGCATCTGCACCCTCGGCGTTGCCGTCGGTGCCGTCCGGCGCCTCCGTTCGCCTCGCCGTCAAAGAGATCAGCAAGACCTTCCCTGGAGTCGTCGCCAACGACCGCGTGACGCTGGACGTCCGCAGAGGCGAAGTCCATGCCCTGCTGGGCGAGAACGGCGCCGGCAAGACCACGCTCATGAACATTCTCTACGGCATTTACCAGCCCGACGCGGGGGAGATTGTGATCGATGGCCGCGAAGTCCGCGTCCGCTCGCCGCGTGACGCCATCGCGCATGGGGTCGGCATGGTGCCGCAGCATTTCCTGCTTGTCCGCCGGCATACGGTGGCAGAGAATGTCGCCCTGGGCCTATCGGGCACGCGCTTCCTTCTCCCGGTGCGCGGCGTAGAGATGCAGATCAACGCGTTTGCGGACCGCTACGGTCTGCGTGTTGACCCGCACGCCGCCGTCTGGCACCTGTCAATCAGTGAGCAGCAGCGGGTGGAGATCCTGAAGGCGCTGCTGCGGGGCGCCGAGATCCTGATTCTCGATGAGCCGACCAGCGTCTTGACGCCGCAGGAAGCCACGCAGTTGTTCGGGGTCCTGCGGCGGATGAAGGAGGAGGGCAAGTCGGTCATCTTCATCACGCACAAACTCGATGAAGTGCTGGCGGCGGCGGACCGCGTCACGGTGATGCGCAAGGGCCGCGTGATCGACACCGTGCCCGTCGGAATGGCAAGCAAACCTCAGCTGGCCCGGATGATGGTGGGACATGATGTCGACTTTCAGCTCCCTGCCCGCCGGCCGGGAACCGGTGCGCCTGCCCTGGTGGTCGAGGACCTCTGGGTCCAGGGTGATCGCGGCCTGCCGGTGGTGCGCGGCGTTTCGTTCGTATTGCACCGGCAGGAGATTCTCGGGATCGCCGGTGTGGCCGGCAACGGCCAGCGCGAACTTGTCGAAGCGCTCACCGGACTGCGCCGGGTGGAGCGCGGCCGCGTCACAGCGTTGGACCGCGACGTCAGCCGGTGGTCTCCACGCACGATGTCAAAGATGGGCGTGGCGCACATCCCGGAGGAGCGAATACGGATGGGCATCGTGCCGCCGATGTCCGTGACCGAAAACGCCATCTTGCGGCGGTATGAAGAGCCCCCGTTCTCCCGTGGACCGCTCATGGACTATGTCAGCGCCACGCGCTTTGCCCAGCAGCTGATCGTCGAGTACAGCATCCAGACGCCCAGCCCGCGCACGCCGGCACGTCTGCTGTCTGGCGGTAACATCCAGAAGCTCATCCTGGCGCGTGAGCTCTCCCACCGTCCGGACCTCATCATCGCGGCGCACCCGACGTACGGGCTCGATGTCAGCACCACCGACCGGATCCACCGATTGCTGCTGCAGCGACGGGACGACTGTGCGGCGGTGCTGCTGGTGTCAGAAGACTTGGACGAAATTCGGGCCCTGGCTGACAGAATCGGCGTCATGTACGGCGGCGAGCTCGTCGCGGTCGTGCCCGCGGGCACCGATCGGGAAACAGTTGGTTTGCTGATGGCCGGGCAGCGTGTCTAAGCGGAGGGTGTAGTATGCCGTGAAGCAACTCGGGCCATTTCGCATCGAGGTAAGTCAACCCTCCGGGGCGTGGACGCTCGCCGTGTCGGCGGTCGCCATCTTCGCGGCCTTTCTCGCCGCGGGTGGCATCTTCTGGGCGTACGGGATCAATCCGATCCACGCGTACGCCGTCATCGCCCACGACGCCCTCGTGGTCCCCGGAGCGTTCCCAGAGATCTTCCGATCCACCATCCCACTCCTGCTGACCGGCGTCGGGCTCGTCCTCGCGTTCCGCGCCCAGTTCTACAACATAGGCGCTGAAGGCCAGTTGCTGGCCGGCACCGTGGCCGCCACGGGGGTGGCCTTGTTTACGCCGATTCGAGGCCCCATGACGCTGCCGGTGATGTTCGCCGCCGGTTTCGTCGGCGGCGCGCTGTGGGGGTTGCTGCCGAGTCTGCTGAAGCTCCGCCTGAACGTCAACGAAGTGATCACGACGCTGATGATGAACTACATCGCACTGTACTTCGTCAGCTCGCTTATACGGATCAGTTCCCGGCGGCTGCCTGGCTGCCCCTCATTCCGGGGACCCGCATTCACTGGCCGACGCTGGCGCTGGGCGTTGTGCTGGCCGCGGGATGCGCAGTACTGCTGGCCCGCACCCGGCTGGGGTTTGCGATCCGCGTGCAGGGCGAGAATCCCGAGGCGGCGCGCTATGTCGGCATCAACGCGCTCCGGACGACGCTGCTGGTCATGCTGCTCTCCGGTGGAGCGGCGGGGCTCGCCGGCGTCGGAGAGGTTGCGGGCGTGCACCACAAGCTCCTGGATCCCAATCAGGTCTCGCTCGGCTACGGGTACACCGCGATCATTGTCGCATGGCTGGCGAGAGGACAGGCCCTGGCCACGCTGATCACCGCGACACTCTTCGGGTTGATCTACAGCAGCGGCGACGTGATGCAGGTATCCCTCCAGATGCCGTTCCGGGTCACCAGCGTGTTCAACGGGCTGATTCTGTTTTTCTTGATCGGCAGCGAGCGACTGCTGGCGTACCGCGTGAGGTGGGCGCCCAGACCTGCACCCGCCGACCCCCCGGCGCCCGCAGCGGCGCCTCGCCGGCCTTCGAGTGAAGAACAATGGGAGTAGTGGACTGGATCCTCGGCGTCCTAGTCGGCACACCGCTGTTGTGGGGAGCGCTTGGCGAGATCTATGCCGAGCGAGCCGGGGTCGTCAATCTCGGCGTGGAAGGCATGATGATCCTGGGGGCGTTCTTCGCGTTCGCCGCGGCGCAGGTGACCGGTCACCCGGGACTTGGTCTGCTTGTCGCCGCTGTAATCGGCGGCATGGCCGCGCTGCTTCACGCGTTCGTCTCGGTCACCCTGCGTGCCAACCAGTTCGTGTCGGGACTGGCCCTGTCTATGCTCGGGTTGGGACTGGCGGGATTGCTGGGACGAGGTTGGGAAGGTTTCCCGCTCAGCAACCCGCTCCCGGAACTTTCGATCCTACCTCCGCTGGGGGTGCTGCTGGCCGTGGCGTTGTGGGCGCTTCTGTATCACACGCGGTGGGGCATCATTCTGCGCACGGTCGGAGAGTCCCCCGCAGCAGCGGACGCTATGGGCATCGACGTCGCACTCGTGCGCTATCTCGCCGTCGTATTCGGCGGCATGCTGGCGGGTGTGGCGGGAGGATTCCTGTCCGTAGCGTACCGGCCGTCGTGGACCGAGGGCATGACGGGTGGTATCGGATGGATCGTCGTCGCCCTGGCGATCTTCGCCAGTTGGGATCCGCTGCGGGCCATCGGCGCGGCGCTGTTGTTTGGCACGCTGTTCCATCTCTCGTTCCGCCTCCAAGCGTGGATCCCACCGGAGCCCTTGCAGATGATGCCCTTCGCCTTCACGATCCTGGTCCTGGCGATAGCAGCGCGTTGGGGCGCCCGCGCCTGGCAGGCGCCGGCGGCACTGGGGCTGCCCTACCTCCGCGGCGAACGGTAGCGGGATGTCACCTACTTCTGTCATTGCGAGGAGCGTAGCGACGAAGCAATCTCGCGCGAAACGGGGATTGCTTCGGGCCTTCGGCCCTCGCAATGACAGGGTCCTGTGGGAATTGCCGCAAGGGGAGGTGAGCGATCGAAGCGAACTGTAGCCTGCAAAGCCTAGCAGGTAGCTTATCAGGCCGGAGGTGCATGTAGCGATGAGGGGGCACGTTAGCCGCTGGCTGACATCAGCCGTGGTGATCGCAGTACTGCTGGCGTTCATCCCGATGGGGTACGCGCAGCAGAAGCTCAAGGTGGGATTTATCTACGTCGGTCCCATCGGCGACTATGGATGGACCAATGCCCATGACGTCGCCAGGCGTCTCGTAGAGCAGCAGCTGCCCGTCGAGACGCTCTACGTGGAATCCGTGCCCGAAGGACGGGTCGAGCCCTTCATCGATCGGCTTGTTGCCCAGGGCGCGAAGGTGATCTTTACCACCAGCTTTGGTTTCATGGACGGCACTGTGGCCGCCGCGCAGCGGTATCCGAACGTCATCTTCGCGCACGCCAGTGGCTTCAAACGCGCGCGGAACCTCGCCACGTACATGGCCGACTTCTACCAAGTTTACTACTTAAACGGCCTGATGGCCGGCGCGCTCACGAAGACGAACAAGGTCGGATACGTTGGCGCCTTCCCGATTCCGGAAGTCAAACGGCACCTTGACGCGTACGCCTTGGGGGTGAGGGCCGTCAATCCGCAGGCCACCATCCAGGTGCGCTGGCTCCAGGACTGGTTTAGCCCGCCGAAAGCCAAGGAAGCCACGCAGGCGTTGATCGCCGACGGGGTGGACGTGTTCGCCTTTACTGAGGACAGCCCCACCGTGATCCAGGAATCGGCCAAGAAGAACTTGCTGAGTTTCGCGCACTACTCGCCCATGTACAAGTTCGCGCCCAAGCAAGTGGTCTCTGGTGAACTGGTGCACTGGGAGACGATTTACCTCGACTTCCTGCGGAAAGTCCTCGCCGGAAAGTACTCGGCCGACAACCTGCAGAACGTCGACTACTGGTGGCTGCTGGCCGAGAAGGCTGTGGAGGTAGGCGCAGAACCCGGAATGATGATCAACCCGCTGTTCGTGTCGAGGCTGAAGGCGGCGACGGTGAAGACGGAGGACCTCGGCACACTCTCTGTCTACGATCTCGTGCAGCGACGCATTGCGCAGATGTCGAAGAATCCGGTCGCGTTTGATCCTTTTGCGGGACCCATCAAGGATCGGAAGGGCGTCCTCCGGGTCCCAGCCGGCCAGACGCTGACGGTGGCCGAGCTCACCAGCATGGAATGGGCGGCTTCGGGTGTGGTCGGCCCGTGGCCGGGCGAACCGTAACACAAAGGAAGAAGGAAGAGGGAAAATGGAAGAGGGGGACCGCTTCGTCGTTCAGCTCTAAAGGTTTCCCCTCTTCACGTTCCCTGTCTTTCTTCTTCCCTCTTCCTCCTTCCCTCTTCCCTTTT
>Ga0209160_1005494_pt1 | contig 9993 bp, 12 predicted proteins | sample GraSoiAngelo_153_FD_186167 | JGI IMG/M metagenome (GOLD analysis project Ga0209160, IMG submission 186167) | Grasslands soil microbial communities from the Angelo Coastal Reserve, California, USA - 14_1009_12_40cm (SPAdes) (version 2) | ecosystem: Environmental > Terrestrial > Soil > Grasslands ... | reverse complement strand
TAGCACTCGTTCGTCGAGGGCGGCCAAGGCCGCCCTCTTTTTTTTTGCCAGGATCTCCGGCACTGGCCGCTGGGCAATCCGTCGCCGTTGCAGTGCGCTCCAAAAGATGTTTCCGTACGTCGTGCGGCTGCGAGCGTTCGCGAGCACCGCGCTCGACTCGGAGATAGCGCATGAAGACGCCGACGGCGCTGGTGCTCTTCTTCTGCGCCGGGTCTGCCACCCCCGAAGTCACCGAACGGCCGCTGCTGAAGTTCCACGGCAACGTGGCCTTCGACGAGGTCGTCTACCGGAGCACGCTCGATCTGCCGGAGAACGCCCGCGCCACACCCGCCGAGGCGCTTGCATTGTCGGCGAAGCTGCTCGGCTTCCTCCGTCGCGCCGGCTACGACCTGGCAACCGTTCGCGCCAAAGTCGAGGGCGAGCAGATCTCCGTCGAGATCGACGAAGGCCGGCTCGACAAGATCATCGTCCTGGGCGAAGGCCTCATGGAGACGTTCCGCTTCAAGCTCGAGCTGGCGCTGCCGGCCGGCGTGTTCAACCGGCCGATCCTGGAGCGGCAGTTGCGCGTCCTGGCGGAGCGCTATCGGCTGCGCCGGTACTCGTACGAGCTCGTCCCGGTCGCCGTGCAGCAGAGCAGCGGACCCCAGGTCGAAGAGCTGGAGTCGCTCCCGGGCCTCCCCGGCATCCACCCCGGCTGGCCCTACGAGTTGCACATCCTCATCGCGACCAGCCCGTGGTCGCGGGGGTTCTCGCCCGAGATCTCGACCGGGTCGCCCGAAGGCCTCGGAGTCGGCGGGCAGTATCGCGAGCAGGACTTTCTCGTCTCGGACGACCGCTGGGAACTTCGCGCCAGGGTGGCGGGCGCGCTGCGCGAGCATCTCGATTCGAATTCGTCGCGCGCAGTGTTGACCCGTGTGTTCGCCCAGGGGCGGTGGTTCTCCCCGCCCGTGTTGACCGAGTCACTTCGCCCCGCGCTGACGGTGCGCGGGGACCTCTTGTCGCTCCAGCGCTCCGACCTGCGCCTCGACAGCTTCCATCAGGCCACCTTCGCCGCATCCGTCGACGCGAGCGTGTTCCGGCCGCGTGCGATGGTCGCCCTGGGAGTGGGAATCGAGCGGCGGTTCCTCCTTTCGCTTGTCAAGGCGATCGGGGCCAATCCTCTGATCGACGAGACCGCGCGCTCAGACCCGCCCCTACGCCGAAGCGATCGCGGAGAGATCGTCTTCAACCGGGCGAGCTGCGCACCGACCGCAAGAACCTGCTGGATTTCGAGGCGCGCGGCTACTCCGGATCGACTTCCAGCGACAAGGCCCTCTGGATGCGCGGTTCCTATCAGCGCCGGTTTCCCTTCGGCTGGCACGAGCTGTGGTGGGAGGCCCGAGGGACGCTGCTCGTGGGTGGGGTGTTGTTTCCGGACGAGGAATCGATCGGCAGCCACCTGCACGGTGCGTTCGCTGCATCGGACTTTGCGCGCAAGCTGGCCAGCACGGGGTTCGAGTTCCGCTACTCGTTCTGGCGCGATGTCATCAAGCTGGGCGTCTTCTACGATCAGCTCGTCTTTGGTGCAATCGATCGCACGGCCAACACCCAGTCCCTGGCGTCCGCAGGCGCGGGCGGGCCGGCGCTGCATCTGCTCCTGGCCGACCAGTTCCAGGTGGACGTCTACTTCGCGCTGGGATGGAAGACCGACGGCAGCGCGGACTTTGCCTCGAGCCTCGTGCTGCGGCAGGTGTTCTGACGTCGTGCACTGGGACGCGACGAGCTTGACGAGCCCTTCCTGGTGGTTACGTTGAGGGGGCTGGAGGTCGTGGATCTGTCGATGGCCTCCCCCGCGCCGATCGAGGCGCCCGTTCAGCGGGGAGGATTCAAATGTCAATGATCCGGTATGATTCGCTTCGTGAAGCGATGCAGCAGATGCGGCACCAGCTGTTCCACCAGCACTTCGAGCAACCCTACGAGGAAACCCAGGGCAGCGGCAGCGGCTGGTTGCCGCTCGTCGACGTCTTCGAGGACTGCGAGGGTATCACGCTGAAGGTTGAGTTGCCGGAGGTCGATGCCAACGATGTCGACATCCAGCTCGAGGGCAACGCGCTGACCTTGCGCGGCGAGCGAAAGCTCGAGAACGCCGACAAGCAGGAGGGGTATCACCGCGTCGAGCGATCCTACGGCAGCTTCGCCAGGAGATTTACGTTGCCCTCGACAGTGGAGATGGGGAACGTCACGGCGCAGAGCCGCGATGGCGTGCTGCGCATCGTCCTTCCCAAGAAGGCGGAGACGAAGCCGCGCCAGATCAAGGTGCAGACCGCCTCCGCTCTTGGCGAGCAGGGAATGGGTAGAACGGTGCCTATCGCCTGATCGAGCGTTCGGACGCGCCGCATGCGGGACGGGACGTGATTTCCAAATCATGTCCCTACCCGCCGGCGGTCGCCCGGCGCAGGTCGATCCGAGTCCGACGACCGCGGAGACGTGCGGCTCGAGCTGAGCGATTCGACTTCGGTGAACCTCGACGGGCCATGCGCCTTTCAGATGAGAACCTTCGCGGACGGACGGTCATCGCGGCGGACGGGCTGGCGATCGGGGAGGTAGGAGCTCTGTTCCTGGACAGCGAGGGCTGGGGCATCCAGTCACTCCAGGTGAAGCTGCGGAAGGAGGTTGCCGACCGGCTGGGAGCATCACGTGGCGTGTTCCACGCGGGCACGGTCGAGATTCCGATTCGTCTCATTCAATCGGTTGGCGACGCAGTCGTACTCTCGGTTCCAGTCGACGGGCTCCGGCAGGTCCTCCCCGGCGAAAATGAGGCCGCGGCAGTCCACTGACGCGGCGCCCGGCACTGGAGTCGCAGCGGGATCTTCCACCATGGACGCCGCCTCGGAAACGGCGTCTGGCGTACCGGCGCGCTCAGTGCGGGTCGAGCGTGTGCAGGCGCGCAATGAGGCGGCGGACATGGAGTTGCAACTCCGCCGAGAGCGGCCGCGCGAGCGTATTGCAAATTTCAAGGTCGACATCGCTCAGCTTCTGCGAAGAAGCAAACGGTGTCTGGCGGTGGCGGAATCGGACGCGCGTATCGCCGAGCAGCTCATCGAGCGACCCGAGCTCCCGCTTCAGCTCCACCTCGTCAAGCTGTGCCGGCGCCAAGTGAACCCCCGATCTTGACTGAGTCAGGGTGCGGGCGGCGGTCGATGACGAGCTTCCGGCCCAACGTGATGCTGGCAATTGCGACCGCGCTCGCCGCGATCAGCAACAAGTGGATGCCGCCGGCCGCGGCGTTCGGGAGATTGAGGCCGAGGCCCCAAGCGACGAGGAGCCCCGCCGCTACGAGGAGCATCGGCCGCGCCGGGCGCAGTCCGCTCATCGCCATGCCCTCGCCGGCACGACGTCAGCAAAGGTCGACGCGAGGAAAACGCAGATGAAGATCGACAACTCGAGCGCCACCAGCAGTGACGAGATCAGGCCAGCCATGTTCGTACCTCATTCCCTTCACTACGCTCCGCCAGTAGCGGCGGGTGCAAGCCGCTGCTCACCGGACAGCCGCCCGATTTCCGTCTTCGATCCTTCGCTTCTCCAGCCGGTTCGCAGCCAGCCGCTTGCTCGTGCAGGCGAGGGATGCGGTCTGAAGCGCGCGGTCTTCATCCCGCGCAAGGATCAAATACCGGATCGAGGGCGGGTCCTGGCCGGCGTAATCCCGCGAGGAGCGGACCGGCCGTTGGCCGTTCCAGGTAGCGGACGCTATCTCCGCGCGCAAGAAGCAGGGAATGGTCCGCCGTGCACTTCCAGCTCTGCCCATCGCATGTGTCGGCGCGGACTGTCCTCACCGCCGCGCCCGCCTCCCGCGCCAGCATGGCCGCCGCGACGGTCTTGCGCACTGGCGTTGCGAGCCACGCGCCGACGAACTTCTGGTTGCGGCATAGCAGCGTGACCGTCATGTCTCCCGAAACAGCGGCGATCTCGACGTACGGATTCGCCTTGCGGGTGTCCAGCATCAGATCTGACTCTTCGCTGGCGCATGACGCCCGTCCGCCCTTGGGCAGGAACAGCTGGGACTCTTGTGGCGAGCGAGCCTGACCCGGCACTCCGATCTTGTCCTTGCGATCGAAGACGAAGCCTTTCGCCTCCATCTGCTGGACGGCCTCGCCGCACGGTGTGCCCCAGGCGATTCCCTTGTATCCCGACGCCGTATCGGCATCGGCACCGAACCCAACCGATGCACCCAGAGCGGCAAGAAGCTTCCACGAGATGTTGCGCATAGCAGTCCTCCAAATCGAAGCCGGTCAGCGCTGGCCGGCTAGCTCGGACGCATCGTCCGCCGGCACGAGCTTCTTCCAGCAGTATCCGCACAGCGTCGCGTCGCGCATTCCGACCTTGCCGCAGTGCGGGCACTTGCGCGTCGGCCTCGCAGGGCCGAGGGCCAGCTCGCAGACGAGCTGCGACCACGCGCCGCGCAACACCGACGATGGCAACGGGAGTGCGGCGATTTCGCGATCCACCTGCTCCGCCGCCGCCCGCAGATTCATCATGTCCATCGCGCTTCTCCTCGCGCAGAACGCCGCTCGAAGCCGCGGGTTTCGCGCGACTTCGAGTCGCGCCGAGGCACCTCCGCGAGTCCGGGATGGGCAGGCGATAAGCGAGACGGAGCAAGTTGAGTCTAAGGGTCCGGCGCGCAATAGCTCGTCAATCGCGACGATGCGGAGGGAGCGGCCCATCCGTCTGGGAGCGATTGGTCCCCTCGAGGGATCCCATGGCATGCGGATTGAGCAGGGACTGCGGAACCTCGAGGTAGGCGATTGCGTCGGCGGCGGCGTCTTCGAGAGTCGGGACGATATGGAGCCGGCCGACTTCCTCCTCTACGCCAGCCTTCTTCAGCACCGAGGCGGGCTGCGCCCGGAGCCCGGCCATGATGCAGAAGATGCGCTGCTGCCGTAGTCGCGACAAAGCGCTCTCCAGCGCGACCAGCCCGGTGACGTCAATGGCCGGCACCGCGCCAAGATAGAGAATCAGCACCTTGGGCGGCTGGCCGATGGCCTTGAGAGCGTCCATTGCCGACTCTGCCGCGCCGAAGAAGAGCGGACCGTTGACCTCGTAGAGCACCACCTCGCGCGGCAGCTTGAGCTTGAGGTGCGGATGCTGCTCATCGACCAGCTCGACCGAGGCCACCTCGGCCATGCGCCTCATGAAGAGGAACGCGGCCAGGATCATCCCCGCGGTGACTGCCACCACCATGTCGAACACCACCGTCAGCGCATAGCAGGTGAGCAGCACCGCCACGTCGCTCTTCGGCGCAACGCGCAGGATATGGGCGAAGTGCCGCGCCTCCGACATGTTCCACGCCACCATCACCAGCAGCGCGGCCAGCGCCGCCATCGGGAGGAACGAAATCAGCGGCGCGAGCAGCAGCACCGCCAGCAGGACGACCACAGCGTGGATCACGGTCGCCATCGGCGAGCGACTGCCGTAGCGGATACCCGTCGCGGTGCGCGCGATGGCGCCCGTGCAAGGGATGCCGCCGAAGAATGGGCAGAGAATGTTGCCTACTCCCAGCGCAAGCAACTCCGAGTCAGGGTCGTGTCTGGTGCCGGCCATCGCGTCCGCGACGACGGCCGAGAGGAGCGACTCGATGGCTCCGAGAAGCGCGATGGCGATGGCCGCGGGAAACAGCGCGCGAAAAGTGGCGAGCGTCAACGGCAGGTCCCCTCCCATGTGCCAGGGCAGTACCGGCAGCGGCGGGAGGCGCGGGATACCGTGCACCTCGACGCCAGAGATGACGGTGACGAAGCGCGAGCCGATGGTCGCCACCTCGAGGTGCAGTGCCCAGGCGAGAAAGGCCGCCAGCGGGAGCGCAACCAGCGGCGCCGGCACGCGCTTGGTCCAGCGCGGCAAGAGCGCGAGCACCGCGAGCGTGAGCAGGCCGATCAACAGCTCGGAGCTCCGCGCAGTGTGGCGCGCCTGCACGTACGACCAGACCCTCTCGAGGAAATGGTCGGCTCTCCCCGCCGGAGCGAGGCCGAGCAGATCCTTGATCTGCAGGACGCCGATCACGGTGCCGATGCCGGCGGTGAACCCGGTCGTCACTGGATGCGGGATGAATTGGATCAGCCGGCCCAGTCGGAACAAGCCCATCGCCAGGAGAAGGACTCCGGCCATCCCGCCGGCGACCAGAAGCCCGGCGAACCCTTGCCGGACAAGAATGGGCGCGAGAATGACGATGAAGGCTGCGGTTGGCCCGGTGACCTGGAAGCGTGAGCCGCCCAGCAGGGGCACTGCGATGCCGGCAACGATCGCGGTATAGAGCCCGTGCTGCGGCGGCACGCCGACGGCGATGGCCAGCGCCATCGAAAGCGGGAGCGCCACGATGCCGACCACCAGGCCCGCGAGAACATCGCGGCGCAAGTCCGTCGCCGAATAGCCTTCGGCGAAGACTGCGCGAAGCGCGGAGCCAGGCAGGCGGCGGAGCGGCGGCGGCTGCGAATGCGCGTACCGGGTCCTTCCCATGAGTGGCCTTCTACCTGATCGTCTCAGCGAGCACCCGCCGCACGTCGCTAAGTGTCGGCGTGCCGCAACCGGAGGGCGTTTGCGATCACCGAGACGCTGCTCAGGCTCATCGCCGCGCTCGCGATCATGGGAGAGAGCAGCAGGCGGAAGGGAGGGTAAAGCACGCCTGCGGCGATGGGCACGCCGAGCACGTTGTAGGCGAAGGCCCAGAACAGGTTCTGCCTGATGTTGCGCAACGTCGCTCGACTGAGGCGCCGGGCGCGGAGGATGCCACGTAGGTCGCCCTTGACCAGTGTGATGTCGGCGCTCTCCATCGCGACGTCGGTGCCGGTGCCCATGGCGATCCCGACGTCCGCCGTGGCGAGAGCAGGGGCGTCGTTGATTCCGTCTCCGGCCATCGCCACCTTGTGGCCGCCGGCGCGGAGGCGCTTCACGACCTCGGCTTTCTCAGCGGGGAGGACTTCCGCCTCGAACTCGTCGATCCCGAGCTTGCGTGCCACCGCTTGCGCTGTGGTGCGGCTGTCGCCGGTCAGCATGACGATGCGCAGCCCTTCTGCGCGCAACGCGCGCAGCGCATCGGGGGCGGAAGGCTTGATTGGATCCGTCACCCCGAGCAGCCCGGCGACCTTTCCATCCACGGCGACGAACACCACGGTTTGCCCCTCGGCGCGCACTGGCTGGGCCCGGTTCGCCTCGGCTGCCGCACCGGTGAATTCCGCGCTGCCGACCGAAACCACGCGGCCCTCGACACTACCGGTCACGCCTTTCCCGGTCAGGGACTGGAACGCCGAGACCGGGACCAGCGATACGCCGCGCGAGCGCGCGCCTTCGACGATCGCATGGGCCAACGGGTGCTCGCTGGCGCGCTCCAGGCTGGCGGCAAACCGCAGGACATCCGCTTCGGTAAATGGGCGCAGTGCGATCACCGAAGCGAGGCGCGACTTGCCTTCCGTGAGCGTGCCCGTCTTGTCCAGGACGAGCGTGTCGACCTTCTCCATGAGCTCGAGCGCTTCGGCTTGGCGGATGAGGATGCCGGCACTGGCGCCGCGCCCTGTCGCGACCATGATGCTCATCGGAGTGGCCAGGCCAAGCGCGCAAGGGCAGGCGATGATCAGCACCGAGACGGCGTTCACGAGCGCGTGCGCAAAGCGAGGCTCGGAGCCCACGAACAGCCAGGCCGCGAACGTGACCACGGCCACTGCGATGACGATCGGTACGAACCACGCCGCAACCCGATCGGCGAGCCGCTGGATCGGTGCACGGCTGCGTTGCGCCTCACCCACCATCCGTACGATCTGCGCGAGCAGAGTCGTCTCGCCCACCCGCTCCGCGCGCATCACGAAGCTGCCAGTCCCATTCACGGTCCCGCCGATGACCCTGTTGCCGGGCTCTCTCTCGACCGGCAACGGCTCTCCCGTCAGCATCGACTCATCGACGGTGCTCCTGCCCTCGATGACGACGCCGTCCACCGGAACCTTCTCGCCGGGCCTGACGCGCAGCATGTCGCCCGGCTGTACGCTTGCGAGGGGAACGTCTCGCTCCTGCCCGTCGGCTTCCACCCGGCGCGCCGTTTTGGGTGCGAGGCCTAGAAGCGCTTTCAAGGCACCGCGGGTCCGGGCACGGGCGCGCAGCTCGAGTACCTGCCCGAGCAAAACGAGCGTCACGATGACGGCGGCGGGCTCGAAGTAGACCGGCACACCGCCATGGGCGGTTCGGATGCCGGCAGGCAGCAGTCCGGGCGCGACGGTGGCTACGACGCTGAACACGAACGCGACGCCGGTCCCGAGCGCGATCAGCGTGAACATGTTCAGGCTGCGGTTAATGACCGATGCCCATCCGCGCTGGAAGAACGGCCAGCCGCCCCAGAGGGCGACAGGAGTCGCCAGCACGAGCTCAATCCACGCGAGGCTCCGCGGCGAGATTGCTTGTTGCACGGGCTGCCCTGGCAGCAAGTCGGACATGCCGAGCAGAAACACCGGCAGGGTCAGGACGACGCTCACCCAGAAACGGCGCGACATGTCGCGGAGCTCGGGGTTCTCTTCTTCCAGAGAGACCGTGCGCGGCTCCAGCGCCATGCCGCAGATCGGGCACGTTCCGGGCTGGTCGCGCACGATCTGGGGGTGCATCGGGCACGTCCACTCGACGCGCGTCGATTGCGCGGGCGTTGCGGGTTCCAGCGCCATTCCGCATCTGGGGCACGGGCCGGGCCTGTCCGCCTCGACCTCGGGGTCCATCGGGCAAACCCACTTCGTGCCGGCAGGTGCGGACGGTTCCGGGGGGCGTTGCTCCCCCAGGTAGCGCTGCGGGTCGGCCTCGAATCTGGCCTTGCACTTGGAGCTGCAGAAGCCGATCTCGCGGCCCTCGAACACGGTCTTGCCGCCCTTGGGGTGATCGAGATCCACGGTCATGCCACAGACCGGGTCCTTCCCGGTGCGGGAGGTGCCAGCTCGAGGGGAGTGGTCACGGTGAGCGTGCATTTCGTCCCTTTGATTCCGCGCGCACACCTATGGGTTCCGCTTTCGCGTGGCGCCGTAGCGGACTTCGATCGCTTCGAGCCCGTCGCCCTTCTTGCGCGTATGCACCACGACGCGGTCGCCTTGGTGGAGGTCCTCCCGGTTGCCGACCGCCTTCCAGCGGCTGAATCGGGTTTCAGGCGTGATCTTCGCTTGCCATTCGTGATTGTCGGCGTCCTTCACGGTGATCTGATCCGGGGCGATGGCCGAAACTGTGCCCTTCAGGTGCGGCCCGCCGCCATGCGCCAGCACCGGGGAAGCCGCAAGTCCCAGGAACACAGCGATCATCAATGCCAGCTTCTTCATCGCGTCCTCCGATCGCGGTGATGCCCACCCTTCGCCGGGGCAGGGTTCTGGCCCTTCAAGAAGCTTTCCTCGTCCTGCTCCTCCTGGCGCTCCTCGGGTCCTTTCGGGTTGAGCGCCTCCATCCGGAGCCCTTCCTCTGGTGTGAGATGCGGCAGGTGCCGGATGAAGTGCACCAGGTGCCAGCTCTTAAGCTGGCTCTGCTCGCTCTTGTCACCCCAAGCGGGCATGCCGGTGAATCGGACACCGTCCTCGATGATGGCGAACAACTCCCCGTCGGTGAGCTCCTGCGTTCGCGCGAGCCGCATGTCGGGCACGCGCGGGTACAGTTGCTGACCCATCTCCGTCTGGCCGCTGCCGTCGTTCGCATGGCAGGACGCGCAGTGGTCCGCGAAATGGCTGAGGCCCGCGCTGACCACTTCCGGCGCGGGCGCCACGGGGTTGCGCTTGTCGCGAGAGCCACGCAGCGCCACCTGCCGGGCTTTGAACGCCAGCGATGCTTCGAACGACGACGGTTCGCTCCTGGCGCTGATTCCGCCGCGCAGAAGCATCGCCGCGAGGGTTCCGCCAGCAGCGAGGGTGCCGGCCGCGACCACGGTCGCAATGATCGCCCATGCCCGCATCAGTCAGTACCGCCGTGCGGATGCATCTGCTTGCGCCGCTTCTCGTCCGCGACCTTGTGCGCCACCGT
>Ga0209160_1005492_pt1 | contig 9994 bp, 10 predicted proteins | sample GraSoiAngelo_153_FD_186167 | JGI IMG/M metagenome (GOLD analysis project Ga0209160, IMG submission 186167) | Grasslands soil microbial communities from the Angelo Coastal Reserve, California, USA - 14_1009_12_40cm (SPAdes) (version 2) | ecosystem: Environmental > Terrestrial > Soil > Grasslands ... | reverse complement strand
GTACAATGTCTGCGTAAGCGTTCGTTTCCGAGTGGATGAATACGTTCCGGATTACGAAGTAGATGGGAGGGGGAACGGGGGTCGCTGGGTTCAGAATGTTGCGGATCTCTATTCCGTTCGCTGTGCTGGCGTCTATGCTCCAGCCCTGGATAATGTAAGGGTCGTTCGGGCTGCCGCTCCCACCAGTCACGCCATTGCTAGCAGTAAAATTACCGGGACCATCGATCAGTATCGGCGTGTGCTGTCTAAGATCCATGGGACTTGCATTCACCTGTCTAACAGCAAGCATCGCAAATGGAAGAAGGCTCATTAACAATAGGATTGTGAACAGTCGAAAACGATCACGTCTATCCAGAGATTTCAAATTATTATTCGATTCATAGACGCTCCGACCTCGTATATTAGGGAGACACACATCGGATCCGCTACACTTACGTCCTCGGTGTAGCAGGAGGATGTCGCCGCGCGTAGATTGTTCGAGCAAGCCAGACTAGCGCGTACAGAATCAGGAAGAAAGCTGCTGTCCAGACGATCACAAACCCGATTATCGTTGTAAAAACGGGAATCAGTCCTCCGCCCCGCAAGCTGAGCATTAGTGAGACAAAAAACACTACTAGCAGCACGAGTAGTGCTGGGTGGATCTCGAACGGTTTTGACAAGCGAACAATGTCTGGGGGACTTGCCGGGGCAAAAAGAGTTTCTCAATCGTTTGAAACGAGACGGGCGCAGAATAAGCCCTGATCCGGGATCTGGGAGGGTGTTCCATATCATCCCCAGTTTACGCCGGAATGATCCCGTTACTGCGCATATTGAAAATTCCGGATTGGGCTGTTTTGGGCGACAAATCAAGAATCACTGGCGGAGAATGTTTCAGACACGAAATTGACCCGTCTCACCATGATTTACAAAGAAATTTTTCCAGCGACACAAGAGTGGCGTTTGTGAGGGAAGAGGCGGTTGTAAGCTGCGAGCGGGTTCTGTAAGGGTTGTGATTATCGGTCTCTTAATCTCCGCCATTATTTCTTGAACCCCCGGGGAGAACGCGCGGGTTGTAACATGGTAGGGATCTAGATTCTTATGATGAAGAATGGTAGGAGTCAGGCATAAGTTCCACCTTGCCGTTTGGGGTGTCCTCTTCATCGTCAGCATGTGTGACCTGTGGTTGTGCTGAGAAATCATGTGAGGAGTGCCGTACACCGGGTGATTGCGTTAACTGTGCTTCGTGCTGCTGCACTACTGCGCACCAGTCGTGGAGACATGCGAGAATTGGTAATGGAATCAGAGTCGAGTATCTCAGCTCGGCTTGGATGCTAGTTGAGGTCTTTGGGTCCATCGGGTTCGGATTGATCGCCGGAAGCTTCGCTCTACTGGCCTTCGGCGGTGATAGTCTGATAGAACTGATCTCCGGGATCGCAGTATTAACGGGACTAAGGAAGGACTCCTCGCCTAGTAGCACTAGTGAAGAGCATAGCAGGAAGACAGAACATTTCACGAGCCTGCTACTCTTCGCTCTTATTCCCGTAATTGGACTAGGCGCAGTCTACTCCTACGTCTCCGGATTGAAGCCTGAGGCGTCGCCTCTCGGAATCGCACTAGCTCTCGGTGCGGTTATCGTGATGCCATATCTCTACATTCAGAAGAAGAGGATCGGTAGAGAGACCCGGTCGCTTCCTCTCTCGATAGACGCTATAGAATCGGTTACGTGCCATGGCCCTAGCTCTTCTCGGAGGCCTTCTCGCAGAATACTCTCTAGGACTCTGGTGGGCTGACTACTTAGCGACTGGAGTCATTCTCGCGTTCGTCGCGAGGGAAGCTGCCGAATCGTACTATGAACTACATGAAGACTGAAGCACCGTCACCGGTTTCCTGTGTGCTAGGTTGAACTATGCTATTATCGCTGTTCTCTCAAGGCGCTCTGGGATAGGCCGGTCAACTTTGGGCAGGATGGTTGAGCAGACCCCGCGCGAGAAGGCAGAATCGACTCTGCTTGCTATGAAGGAGTTCAAGCGGTATCTGGAGGGTTTGGAGAAGGATCTTAGCCGCACGTCGAAGAAGTATTCTAACCGCGAGGTCGCTCAGGGTGTCGGTTTCGTGGCGGCTGGGATTCATGAAGCGCTCAACTATCTGGATATAGTCAAGAAAGTGATTGTGAAGACCGAGCGCGTGGTAGCGAAGAGGAATACTGCTTCTGAGAATAGCGCTCTTTCGACTGGCTCATCTTGAATTGAGTTCGTTGGCTAGATCTTTGCTAGTTTTTCTAAGAGCTCACGATCTTCTCGGAGAGCTTCTTCCATCGCTTGGTTGAACTCGTCGTCTGCGAATGTTTCTGTTCTCTTATTCTGTCGGGACATTGCTGTTCACCTTTACTCTTTCTGGGTCTTGGCTAAATTGGTTGCTATCCATTCTTCAACCTGCTTTAGGGACCTCCGGCCCCCTGCAATATCAGCTAGAAACGAGTAGGTCTCTTGAGGTTTCAATTTGATCTCGAATCCGTTAAGTCGGAGGAAAAGTTTGACGAGTTCGAACGCTGTCCTCTTGTTACCATTCACAAACGGGTGCTGGGAGATTAGATTGTAGAGTAGGAACGCGGCTTTCTTCTTCACAGCAGTCCGAATATCTAGCTCTTCACCGATCTCTTTTACCGCGGCTAAGACGTACTCTAAGTTGGACCGACTGAGGTCTCCGTGTTCGCCGCCCGTTAAATCTAGAACTCGATCATGCAACCGTTCAACCTGTTCAACGGACGGGTACCGTATTTCCTTCATTCGAAGATTCGACGACGACCTGGAATACCGTATTTAAGAATCGTCATCTAATGGAGACGTAGCTAGACAAGGTAGGGTATGATTCGTTTTGTTCGTTTCATGTAGTTGACGTAGTTGTACCCGAGTTCTGTAAGTAGTGTTTTTTCTTCGACTTTCATCCGGTAGCCATAGGACACGATGAAGACGGCCTGCAGAACGAGCAATGCTCCGAGGGACTGGACTGCTAGGGATAGTCCAATGAATGTAATCAAGACTCCCGTATACGATGGATGCCGGACCAGCCGATACGGACCCTTGTCTACAACCCGGTGATCCTCAACAACCCGGACGTGGAACCAGAAGAATCGTCCCAGGACCGCGATCGCCCACTGCCGGATCACAACTCCAAGCAGCATGAGAAATATTCCAGGATAGAAGACCCAGTCAGGCAACGCCCCGATACCGCCATACCCGAAGTACAACGCGACCGTGAGCGAGATCCAAACGGTGAAGAGAATCAGGGCCATGGAGCCCCGGTCTCTCCTCACCTTCGTCGCCCCTCGCCCTCGAAGTCGTGGAATCAGCACTGCCTCGAAGAGAACTAGCCCGAGACCCGAGGCGAAGACTGGCAAGGCCAAGGTTGACTAGCTAGGCGTTCTATGCGACTCTATAGAAGGCTATTCAAGAGTACGATTATTCTGCCCTGCTTACTCTCGGCCAACTCTCAAAACTAAGAGGTCCATTAGGACGCCCAGTCGGTCATGCCAACTCTAACGTATCGAGGGAGAATTCTTCCTTGCTCAACTTGCTCATCTTCGCCGCGAAGCTGGAAAGCCCCCGCGGTCTACTTATCGCCCCTTCCATACTGATATATTCAGAACAACCCAGAGAAACCGCTGAAAACAAATGATTAGAAAACTCTTCGCAGTATTACTCATACTTCTCTCCGCAGCAATGGTTACCGGCCTGAAGCCCGTTACCGCCTCGCAGACCAGCTACGACATCAACACTCTCGCGGGTAAGCTTGCCTCTGTAAACAACACTCCCGGACTACTCATCACCCTCTCCGACTTTCTCCAGCAGGAAACAGACATGAGCGACCAGGCCACAAACCCAACTCCCAACACCGCCATAACCCCAATCTACGTCCTCAATAGCAACCTCGACGGCACAACCGTTGCGGCTCCTGACGTGACAGTCAACCAGGACACACTCGCAGCCACACAGAACGAGCCGAGTATCGCAGTAGACCCGAGCAATGCTAACCGGATCGTCGTAGGATCCAATGACTACGTTACTCGAACATGGTCATGCACCATAGGAGGCACTCCGTGTAGTGCTCTCGGCGATGGCTATTCCGGAACCCATTATTCCAACGACGGCGGCCAGACATGGTGCTGCGTCGCCACAGACCCAGCACACTTGGGAACACTCATTCCAGGAGTAGAACACCTGACTGGTGGAATATACGATGCAGGCGGTGACTCGAACGTCTTCTTTGACAATCACGGCAATGTCTACTTTGCCGGACTAGGCTTCGACCGGCTCACGCCCCCCAACACCGTCACAATCAGCAAAGGCACCTTCGACACGGATGGCAGTCTCCACTGGGGACAACCCACGTTCATTGACCCAACAACAGCACCCTCAACCCTCAACGACAAGCCATGGAGCACCATAGACAATAACCCGGCCAGTCCATTCTATGGCCGAATCTACGTCAGCTGGACACGGTTCATCTTCAACCCGCACACTGGCGCCTATGGCCAATCACCCATAATCTTCACGTACTCGACTGACGGCGGCCAGACTTTCAGCACGTCCCAGCTAATCGTGGGTAACGTTCTCTACAGCCAAGGCTCTCACGTCATGGTCGGTCCCGACGGTACAGTTTACGTCCTCTGGGACGGTGACACCCACCTCGGACCTTTCGACAGCACCTGGGTGACCAAATCCACCGACGGTGGAGTCACCTGGACCAAGCCCATGGCGATCGCACCCCTGGTCGACATTCACTCGCCACGAAACTCCGTCTTTAGAGTCAACAGCTTCCCCGCGGGCGCGGTCGCCCCCAACGGCGACGTTTACGCCGCCTGGTCGACTGAGGCCCTGAACACGGCCACCAGTTATGGTGTGGACACGACTTGCTTTTCGAGCAATACTGTCTGCCACGCTGCAGTCTACTGGAGTGAGTCGACCAACGCCGGAGCCACCTGGTCCACGCCTCAACTCGCCTTCCCAGCCCTCGATGCATCCTCTCGAACGGCGATCGGCTACCCACAAGCCCAGCCCAGCGGAGGTACACTGGACGCCCCGGCAGGTCAACGTGTTGACTCCCTCTTCCCCGCAGTCGCAGTAGCTCCGAACGGCAACGTATACGTGTCTAGCTACGCGGCTGACGTTGTATCGCCTTGGCAGCTTTGCGCTCAGCCCGCAAGCCCAACCGCGGTTGGACGGATCAACTGTCTAGCGCTCGACAATTACGTCAACAACGCTAGGCTCGACTACATTGTTACTGACCTGACAACCAGCACGACCCAGACAGTCACCACATACCCGATCAACTCGCGCTACCAGTTCGGCGGAGGCTTCATCGGCGACTACACAGACCTCGCCGTAGACTCCAACAACAACTTCCACATCGTATGGGCCGACACAAACAACGTGCAGACAGTCGTCTGGTGGTACGGCTTCCAATTCGTACCCACTACCATACACCAGCAAGACATCGTTACCGCAACCGGATCATTCTGAGAGAATATCATCTCCGAGGAAACCTCCTTCTTTTTTTCAATTCCACATTCTCGCATAATGATAGATTCCGTTTGAGTGTCGGCGGAGGTCCCGCGGACCACCAAGTCTTATAGCGCGGAGCGGGAGGAGCGAGCCTATGCCTTCATCTAAGATGGAAGTTAAGCATCTCAATTCCCCTGACGAGGTTCGCAAGTTCGAGAATGGAAAGATCGAGCTTGTAAAAATGGGCGGAGGCACGATAGGCCGAGCCAAGTTCGAACCCGGATGGAGGTGGTCTAAACATGTAAAACCGATAGCAAAGACCGACAGTTGCGAAGCTCCCCACTTTCAATACCACGTCTCCGGCGTTCTTCATATCGTGATGAATGACGGTACCGCGAAAGATGTCGGCCCCGGAGAAATATCGTTAGTGCCTCCAGGTCATGATGCGTGGGTCGTTGGAAATGAGCCGGTTGTCGTGGTCGATTTTCAAGGCTTAACGGACTACGCGAAACAGTCCTCGAAGAAATAGACCTTCGAACTGAATCACCAACACTACTTCTCGCATCATGTCCCGGAGATATCCGGGAGTCTAGATGGGTTGACACTCAGTGATCATACTTGAAATCAATTAGCGGTTGGTGTCGAACTTCTTTTTCGCAGAAAATAGATCCCGATGCCCGTTAATGCTAGAAGGGCAATCGCCCCAGCAATGACCCCGTAGGCCATGATTGTCGAATATCGAAAAAGGGTGAAATTGGTAGTCTTGGGTGGAGTAGATGAGGGGCCTTCTACTTTTATCGTTACCGTAGTGGAGTGATTGAGAGAACCGTTAGTGGCTGTTATCGTGATTGTATAGGTTCCCGGCGTTCCTCGACATGAGAGTGTTGAGTTTCCGTAGGGACCGTAGCCGCTACCGATCGGCGTGCTTTGCTTACTAAGGGTACAGTCGATTCCAGCTGGGGAGCCAGAGACCGCAAAGTCGACAGTGCCATAGATCCCATAGCTTCTGACCGTTACAGTCGAATTCGCTTCAGCTCCGGAGACTGTCGATAAGGAATCGGGACTCGTTGTCAATGTAAAATCAGGCTTCAACATAGTCACGGTCAGGTTCAGATCATGATAGAGGGTTGGGAGTCCGCCGAGAGTGCTGATTTTGATCGTGTAGATTCCGTGGATTGGCAGATTCGGAGTTTCGAGGGTGAGAGTGTCCACGATGGTCTGGTTCTTGAGCATAGAGACTTGGTTCGTGCTCAGCGTCGCTTGGAGAGCGAACGGATCATTTAGCGTATAGGTGTCGCTAGCGTAAACGAACGCGTTGACATAGACCGGCCCGGAAAAGTTGTCGACGCTTGTTATCGATACGTTGATAGTTGTGCTGTTGCCCGGGAGCATGGATAGGGACTGTTGACTCGCTGCCACAGCGAAGTCTCCGACGGAGGGAGTCATCACAAAGATCTGAAACATGACTGAGTGAACCAGTGAGCCGCTAGTCCCGGTCACATTGACACTGTACGCTCCGACAATGAACGAGCTGAACGTTACGTTGACGTAGACGCCCGACCCAGCAACTTTCGCAACCGCAAGACCCAGCTGGGCAACCAGCGCGCTCGAATTTGATGTTGCGAGCAGCGAGACGTTTCCCGAGAAACCGTAGATGCTGTTGATGCCGACATCCTCTAGGTATCTATCACCGTTAGCGGGTATGGTTAGAGTATTACCTGGAAAAGCGTTCAGGCTAAAGTCAGGTTGACCTACGACAGATGTGTAGGTAGGGGGAGAACCCGCATGGGCGAGAACGGTCGGAGCCAGGCTCAAGGTGAGCAGGGCCAGGACCAGCAGGCTCTGTAAGCTTCTGGCTGTCATGATGCGGCGCTCTCTCTCGTGGAACAGACCAAAATACTTTGCTTAAGACGTTAACAGTCCACCCAATGACTCAGCTGGTCGTTCGCTGGCCTAATCTCATTCTGATAGGGGCAGTCTTTACTCTCGCCACGGTATTCGTCGGCAACTGGACTAGCGGGTACGGCTTCCCATTGGCGTGGAAGACTGGAGGGTGCCCCCCGCCTGGTATCGAAATTTCGGCTTCGTGCTTGCTAGCGATCGGCTATGACTGGCTAAGTTTTGGACTGGACGTACTATTCTACACGTTCGTTGGCTACGGGCTAGTTCTTGCTTACGCCAAGTATCGCGCGCGAAGGACGGCGCGGTCAGAATCAGAGAATCTCCTAGACTAGTCGCGATATCAGGAGTATCAGTCCGATCGCGTAGGCAGCGGCCCTGTGAATCTTCAGCAACAGTCGTGCATTCCTGTTAGTCTCTGGGCCATACTCCTTCTCATTAGTCAAAACTGCCATGTGGTGCATCTCGACGACGGTGATTCCGAGGAAGACGGCCAAGCCGAGTCCGACTAGGTCAATCCGCAGCGCTTGGATGTAGTAGCTGGCTAGGACAGGCATGAAGCCCCACGCCACACCAAACCCAGCGTACGAGTGGAGCCACTTCGGCTTCTCAATCGGATAGAACAGGGCGAAGAATCCTCCGAGAACGACGAACGCAAGGAACCAGATTGAGTAGAGCAATGACATGTAGATTCCAATAGCTACTCCTACGAGAACCGCGACTACGCCGACGGCTCTAATCGCGGCACGGTTCATCTTGGGGAAATATGGAAGATACTTGTCGCTGCTTCCCGCAATGTCGATGTAGTGCGCTCCTATTACGAGACCGAAGAATCCTGCAAGCATTGTCAGCAGATAGCGGTCTAGGTGGAACTCTGGAGCTAGGGTTGAGGCCACCGTGACCCATGAGAACAGCACAAAACTGAATGGCCATCGGAGGCCGAACCACCAGACATTTTTCTTCCAGATCCCGACCAGATCAGGCTCGACCAGTGGAAGAACACTGTCAGGCATGACGAGCGCTCACTTCCGACATATTTAGCAGGTTCCAGTCCACGCTTGGTTGAGTCTACGGGTTCTGAGCATCTCTCGGCAATCCAAACGGGGAGCGTCTCATCCGGTTAATCCAGAACGAGATAATGGGGACGGACCAGATCAAGAGCCTGATGTGTACTCCAAGAAAAGCCCAATCCCAAGGAGCGACAAGTGCTATGAGCACTATCCCCGTCAGGATGCTTAGTCTGTTTCGAACTCTCCTCATCCTTATCATAACATAACCATCGACAAGGTGCTCCTCTTCCTGCGCGATAATGTGGGCAAAAGTAGCCAGGATCAATAGACTAGCAGCGAGGTCGACCGTGAATAGGATCGATGCATACTCCTGAACACTCAGAGAGTTGAAAGTAGACACGACTTGGTCGAAGAGGTATGGGGTTAAGGCAACGAGGACTAGTAGCACGATGTTGAGGAATGTTATGAGACGGGTCTCGATCGGGAGAACCGACATGTCGCTGGTGTAGATTATCCAGCTTGTGATGAGGATCAAGAACACAAAGAGAAACTGGAGAATGTTCTTGTTGATCTCGTCTACAGTTGACGATTGGCTAACGGTTATGACAAGGCTGATTGCGCCGATTGAGAGGGACAATCCGTAGATCAGATCAGAGAGTGTCTCCAGTCTTGGTCGAGGTCGCCGTGGCGCTCGTCCTCCCTCTTGCGTAGACAACGGTCCTCGGCTGAAGGGAAGCCTACATTTGACGTTTTACAAATACCGACAGTGGATACGGAATCCCCGAAAATGCCGTTACCGGTCTAGGAAAACTCGAAGACACTCTTCGTGTGGAATGTGGATGATCAGGCGAAGAACAATAGTCCTGTTATCGGTAGGTGAGTTGGTTTCCAGTATGGCCGAATATGCTCTTCATCGCGGGATAGTCCCTTGTACAAGTATCGTCCGAAGACGCTGCAGGCTAGAACCGAGCAACTGTCGGTGGTAATGAGATCTGGCCGGATTTGCTGCTTAGTACTTTAGCTGGCCCACCGTATGGTCTAGTATTCGGTTTCGGTGATACGGATTCATCTGGGGCGCGGTTGGTGCGAGTGCAATTTCTATGGGGCGCGTTGACATGGTGTCTGGGTGCAGGTTTTCCTTTACCCATTCTGGTACAATCACTGCTCTCAACAGTTCTTGCACTGAAATGCCCCTCTTCTTTGCTTGAGAAGATACTGTGAGGAAAGTCTCATCGGCCAACGAAAGCATAATCTTGTTCATCGATTAGTACCCACTTGACCCACAGATAGCTATATAGAGTATATAATCGTTTCACGTGCTATATGCATCTCTAGACCATGGGAAGACTGTGGATCGCGTGCTTATCCTTTCGCTGACCACTGGCCCACGTGAGTTTCCATGAACTTCGCCGCTCGTCTAATCGCATCGATCTCGTTTTCGCGCCGCACGAACCCGTGGCCCTCATTCTCGTAAATCTTGACCTCAACGGTCACCCCATTCTTTCTCGCCGCTTCAGCCATCTGCTCCGTCTCCTTAACCGGGCAGCGAATATCATTCTGTCCTGCTAAGAGTAGAAGCGGAGCGCGGATCCTATTAGCGAAAAA
>Ga0209160_1005490_pt1 | contig 9995 bp, 12 predicted proteins | sample GraSoiAngelo_153_FD_186167 | JGI IMG/M metagenome (GOLD analysis project Ga0209160, IMG submission 186167) | Grasslands soil microbial communities from the Angelo Coastal Reserve, California, USA - 14_1009_12_40cm (SPAdes) (version 2) | ecosystem: Environmental > Terrestrial > Soil > Grasslands ... | reverse complement strand
TGAGCGAGACCACGCGTCATCTGGACTATGCCCGCCTTTGTAATCGCATGCGGGATGTAGTTGCGCCACGCTTCGAACGCGGCCAGGTCGGCGATGTTGACGATCGCCCCGCCTTTCTTTTCCATCACCCGAGCGGCGGCCTGAGAAAGGAAGAAGGGCGCGCGCAGGTTGAGCGCAAACATCGCGTCCCAGTCCTCCACCAGAACTTCTCCGACCGGCGTGCGGAGCATGACTGCCGCCGAGTTCACGAGGACGTCGAGACCACCGAACACTTTGTTGGTGTGCTCGATGAGTCGCGGTCCAGTCGCGGGATCCGTGAGATCACCGGGGAGAGTACGCGCATCGCCTCCCGCAGCAATTATTTCTTCGGCGGTCTGACGCGCGCCCTTCTCAGAGCCCGCGTAGTGAACGCCTACCCGCATTCCCGCTTTGCCCAGTGCCAGCGCGATCACCCGGCCGACGCGCGTACCGGCGCCGGTCACCAGGGCGACGCGACCGTCTAGCTCCACCTAGCGATCCTCACCGTTCGACGCTGATGCGAGCGCCGCCAGCTTCTCGTCCTGTTTGTCGAGCCACTCGACCGGAACGTTCATGACCCCGAGGCGGCGGGGACCATCCGAGGCACCGTGCCAGTCCGACCCACCACTCTGCACCAGACCAAAAAACTCCGACAGCGCCTGGAGCCGCTTTACGTCTTCGGGAGAGTGACTGGGATGTTTTACCTCGACGCCGTCGAGACCAGCCTCGATCAACGGCTCCAACCTATCTCGTCGCCCGCCATCGCCGGGGTGAGCCCAGATCGCGAGCGCGCCGGCTTCGTGCGCGAAGCGAATCGCATCCTCGATCGACAGGCGTGTCTTCGGTACGAAAGCGGCGCCAGCCGCGCCAAGGTATCTCATGAAAGCATCTCGAAAATCGTGGACGGCGCCGCGCGCTATCAGCGCTCGCGCCACGTGCGGTCTGCCTACCGAGCCGCCGTTTGCCTGAACCAGAACTTCGTCGAGGGTTATCTCGATGCCAAGCGAGTTCAGTTTCTCGACAATTTTCTGCGCCCGCGTGAGTCGCAAGGACCGCAGCTCGCTGAGCCGCTTCTCGAGTGCTTCCAGTTGCGACACGTGCAGCGCCAGCACATGAACTTCGTGGTCGTCCAGGAAGGCGCTCAGCTCGACGCCCGCTATCACCCGCACCCCAAGACTCTCACCGGTTGATCTGGCAGCAGGAATTCCATTGATAGTGTCGTGATCGGTGAGCGCGATGGCGACGAGGCCGCAGCGTTGCGCTGCTTCGATGACTTTCTCGGGAGGAAGTACTCCGTCAGAGGCAGTGGAGTGCGTGTGCAGATCTACGAATGCCGGCCGCGTCGGGCTCGCACTCGCACTCACCGCGCGTAACCGGCCTCAGGCGATGTAAAGCTCGGCTGCGACTGTTCGAACAGCTCCTTCAGCTGCGTCTCTGAAAGCTCGGCGAACGCCTGCTCGCGCGAGCGAGTTCCCTGCGGTGAATAACGTGTGACGCGTACTTCGCGGTTGTTGCCGGCGCCGCGCGAGAACATCAACGCGTACTCGTCCTGGGTGTACTGCGTGATGTAACCCGACGGGTAGACCTCCCATTTCTGGCCGCCGACCTCGAGCGAGCGGGCCGGCATTAAATCTCGATCTCCTGATAGACACGGGACGGATCGAGCGTTTTGTGCGGCGCATTGGCGTGCGCGACGGTGAGAGTCTGCTCGTCGTCGGCTTCGGTGAACTCCACGAACGCGCCTGGCAGAGCCGTTTCCTCGAACACCCAGAAGCGGCAGTTCGCCGCCGCGTAATGGGAGCGCAGCGTCTTCAACCGCTTGGTGTAGTTGGCGCGCTCGGCAGTCGGAACGGTCGAGCGTTGTATGGTCAGTGCCTTGGGCATCTTAGAGTCCGGTCTCCGGAAATGTTTCTATCGTTTTCTTGAGGAAGGCGAGGAACTGATCGGCGATTGCACCATCGATGATGCGGTGATCGAAGGAGATTGAAAAATACGCGCAAGTGCGGATCGCGATCGTATCCTCCCCATCGGCGCCCGGCAGAATCTTGGGCCGCTTCTCGATCGCTCCAACGCCAAGTATCGCCACCTGTGGCTGATTGATGATGGGAGTGCCCATCAACGATCCGAAGACGCCCGGATTGGTGATGGTGAAAGTTCCTTCCTGCACTTCTTCGGGCGACAGCTTCTTCGCGCGCGCCCGCGCGGCCAGGTCGTTCAGTGCGCGGGTGATGCCCGATAGCGAGAGATCATCCGCGTGCTTGATCACCGGAACGATTAGACCCCAATCGAGCGCGACGGCCACCCCGATGTTGATCTGCTTTCTGTAAATGATGTTCGTGCCGGCCACGGAGGAGTTCATCACCGGGAATGCCTGCAGACCCTGCGTCACCGCTTTGATGATGAAGGGCATGTAGGTGAGCTTCTGACCGGTAGCGGCCTCGAACTCCGCGCGCTTGCTGGCGCGAATGCGCGCAACGCGCGTAAAGTCGATCTCGATGAACGAGGTAACGTGCGCCGACGTGTGTCGCGATGCCACCATGTGCTCGCTAATGAGCGCGCGCATCTTGGACATCGGCTCGACGACATCGCCGGGCCACGCTTCGGGCAGCGGCAGTGCGCGTGCCCCCGGCGGAGCATAGCGGCCGCCGACAACCGTTGCCGGCGCACCGGATTCGATGAAGCCGAGTATGTCACGCTTGGTCACGCGACCGGCGACACCGGTACCATGGAGCGAGGAGATGTTCACTCCGTGCTCCGCGGCAATTTTGCGTACGAGGGGCGAGGACTTCGTGCGCACGCGATCCTCGAAGGAATTCCCGTTGCCGGCGTGTGATGCGGCGATGGCGGGTGCGGGAGGCTGCTGACGGACTGGCGTTGATGGCGCGGTAACTTCCCGTTGGGGGGCCGGCGGTGCTCCGGGAGTCGGCTTTGCCCCGGCCTGCGCAAGGGCACTCGGCACCGGAGCCGATGTACCAGCGCCGCTTGGTGCCGGCTCCGCTTTCCCGACGACCGCGCCTTTTTCCGTCTCCAGCCGCGCGACCACGGTCTGGACCGCAACCGTCTCGCCTTCCTTCACGATTATCTCGGCGAGCACCCCGGCGGCCGGCGCAGGAATCTCTGCGTCGACTTTATCCGTCGATATCTCGAAGATCGGCTCGTCGCGCTTGACCTCGTCGCCCACTTTCTTCAACCACTTGGAAAGCGTGCCCTCGGCAATCGACTCGCCCATCTGCGGCATGATGATGTCTACTCGCGCCACCGCTACTCCTGGTTACTTGTTCGGCCGGCTATTCAGCCGCCCCAATGCCAGAACGGGCAGCGTGACCGCTCCGAGAAGCGCTCCAACACCAGCATACATCCACCAATTGCATGCCGGAAGCCCCTCTGGCGGCCGACATCCCTGCGCACTTCCAACGAACTTCGCCACCAGCACCGCGATCATTCCGCCGCTGAAAAACCCTGCCACTGTTGTGATGCAACCAACGCCAATGTTGCGTGCGATCATCTCGCCGCGCTCGAGCTCTGGCGGCGGTGAGGAGGCCATCAGTAAGCGGCAAGCCTCCTCAGCGCAACAACGATGTCCGAAGTCTGTGGCAAAACGTAATCCTCGAGCGGAGGAGAATAAGGCAACGGAACGTCCGCCGCCGTTACGCGCAGAATCGGCGCGTCCAGCCACTCGAACGCGCTTTCATTAATGCGAGCGGTGATTTCACCCGCGATACCACCGGTGCGCGTGTCCTCATGTACGATCAGCACCCGATTCGTTTTCTTTACCGTGCCGACGATGGCTTCGTCGTCCATGGGGAGGAGCGTCCTCAGATCGAGCACTTCTACCGACACACCGTCTTCCTTCTCGACTTGCTCCGCAGCTTCCAGTGCCTTCCACACCGTCGCCGCGTAAGTGATGATCGAGATGTCATTCCCTTCTCTTGCGACCCTCGCTTTGCCGATCGGCGTCAAGTGATCGCCGCCCGGCAATTCTTCCTTGATTCTTCGATACAGGTACTTGTGCTCAAAGTAGAGGACGCAGTCCTCGTCACGAATTGCTGATTTCAGCAATCCTTTGGCGTCGCTCGCGGTCGCCGGATACACCATTTTCAGGCCGGGGGTGTGCAGAAACGCGGCTTCTGGGTTCTGCGAGTGAAACGGCCCGCCCCGCACGTATCCACCACTCGGTCCGCGCACCACCATCGGACACGGCAGCATCGCCCGATACCGAGCCGTGGCCACGTAGTTCGTGAGGATGTCGTAACCGGTCGAGATGAAATCGATGAACTGCATCTCGCAAACCGGACGCATGCCCATATGCGCAGCGCCCGCTGCTGCTCCAATGATCGCCGCCTCCGAGATCGGGGTGTCGATCACGCGCTCGGCGCCGTACTTCGCCATCAATCCGTCGGTGACCTTGAACGCTCCGCCGTAGGCCCCGATGTCCTCGCCAAGGCAGAACACGTTTTGGTCCCGATCCATTTCCTCGAACAGCGCCTCGCGAATCGCCTCGAGATAGGTGACCTCAGACATCGTGGGTCCCCCAGCTCGACGGACGCTCGTGAACGTCAACGGCCGATTTGATTCCCTCGCGGAACCAGAGCGGCGAAAGCGCCGGCGGATCCGCATAGATCCCAATCAAGGCATCGCGCGGATCGGGCATTGGCGACGCTTCGGCCTCGTCCGTCGCAATGTCGATCTCCTCCGTCACGCGCGCGTCGACACTCGCTAGTTCCGACTCTTCGAAATCTTCGTCCAGCAATCGCTTGATGTAGCGATCGATCGGATCGTTCTCCGCCGCCCAGCGATCGATCTCGCCAGCCGGTACGTAGGACTGATTGTCGTGCTCGGCGTGGCCTTTTCGGCGGTACGTCATCAACTCGATAAGCGTGACACCGCCGCCACCGCGCGCCCGGTCGACGGCGCGCTTCGTCACTTCGTAGGTCGCGATGACGTCGTTGCCGTCTGCTCGCTCGCCGACAACGCCATAACCGATTGCCTTATCGACGAGCTGGCGCGCCGCGGTCTGGTTGCTCAGCGGCGTCGAGTACGCGTAGCCGTTGTTCTCGACGATCACCACGAGGGGGCACCGCTGCACCGCGGCGAAGTTGATTCCCTCGTGAAATGCGCCGGTCGAAGTCGCGCCATCGCCAACGTAGACGAGCCCGACGCGATCCTGCTTTCGCATCTTGAAGGAAAGGGTGACACCGGCCATCACCGGCACCATGTCGCCGAGGTGCGAGATCTGCCCGATGAATCCTCGCACCAGGTCGCCGTAGTGGATGTTGAGCTCGCGACCGCGCGTGGGCGAGTCGCCCTTCGCCATGTACTGCTTGATGATCTCGGTTGGCTTCGCGCCCTGGACCAGCATCGATCCGAGGTTGCGGATGAGCGGCGACAGCACGTCTCCCTTCGATCGATCGAGCGCATAGGCGCTGCCGACAGCGTCAGCCTCCTGACCGAGCGAGCGGAACAAGCCGCCGACTACTTTCGTCTGGCGATACAGGTTGACCAGCCGCTCTTCGAGCGAGCGGGTGAGTCGCATGTAGTAGTAGAGCTCCAGCCTTTGCGCTCGAGAGAGATCACCGCTCTGACCCGCGGGCGTCAGCTTTGTCGGCTTGGACGCGGCAGCTGTCGACCGCGCCATTTAGTACGCCGCTTCGATGCGGTGTCGCGGGTCGCCCGCCTTGTGAAGGGCGACGAAAAACTTCTTCGCATTGCGATCGAGTCGACTCTCCCCGGTTTGGTCAGTCGAAACTTCTACAAACGTGTAGTGGCCGCCTTCCTTGCGCACTCCCAGCTGCAGTGTCCCGAGATCGCCCGCGAAAGTGCGCGACCGAGCGGTGTGTCCGCTCCGCTCCATGCCAATTTCCGGAAAGAATTCATCGGCAATTCGGAGCACATCCACCGGAACGAGCTGGGTTCTGAAAAAGTGTCGCATGCTGCTCGTCAGGTACCAGGCTCAGTCGCTGGTCGTACCGTCTGAATCCAGTCTACCCTCTCCAGTGGCTTGCGCGGATCCTTCTCGGCCCGGAATTGTATCGCCGCCGCCCAGTCTCCCGTCGTGGGATAGAACAGCCTTCCGGAATAAGTACCCAGCTCCTTCTCTTTCTTGAAGCCGTCGTTGGTACTCGCCCGGTCGGCGCTGGTGGCGAAGATTCTCCCCTCTCCAGTCTCGATCGGCTGCTTGGTCTTCTTGTCTATCACTACCACTCGGTACAGCGCAGGCTCGAGCGCGCGGGGCGGCTTTGGATCAACCGTCACGCGAAACTCGTAGGTGTCAGACCAGAGACGCGTTCCCTCGGGAGCCGAACCGCAGCCCGCGAGCGAAAGGCCAAGCAGGGTGACTGCTCCCAGACGGCCCAGCCTCACGCGTAGTACTCCAGGCCGAGGTGCGTAATCTGGTCTTCGCCCATCAGGTGACGAAGCGTGTTCTTCAGCTTCGTCTGTTGAATGAACAAATCGTGCTCCGGCTGCAGACCGGGCGCCGCCATTGGGCTCTTGTAGTAGAACGATAGCCATTCCTGGATCCCCTTCATTCCCGCGCGGTGGGCGAAATCAGAGAACAGGGCTAGATCGAGCACGATCGGAGCCGCGAGGATGGAATCGCGGCAGAGGAAATTGATCTTGATCTGCATCGGGTAATTCATCCAGCCGACGATGTCGATGTTGTCCCAGCCTTCCTTGTTGTCGCCGCGCGGCGGGTAGTAGTTGATGCGCACGACGTGCGAGAAGTCTTTATACAAGTCCGGATAGAGCTCGGGCTGCAGGATCGTGTGCAGGACGCTGAGCTTGGACTCCTCCTTGGTCTTGAACGACTGCGGATCGTCCAGCACTTCACCGTCCCGGTTACCGAGGATGTTGGTGGAGTACCAACCGGTGAGCCCCAGCATGCGCGCCTTCAGGCCAGGCGCGACGATCGTCTTCATCCACGTTTGGCCAGTCTTGAAATCCTTGCCGGAGATTGGAACGCCACGATCCTGCGCCAGCTTCAGCAGCGCGGGAGTATCGACGCAGAGATTGGGCGCGCCGTTGGCGAAAGGAATCCCTTCCATGATCGCCGCGTAGGCGTAGAGCATCGATGGCGCTATCGCGTCGTCGTTCTTCTCCATCGCCTTCTCGAACTGCTCTATCGTCGCGTGCTGCGGGCCGGCTTTAATGAAAATCTCGGTCGAAGCGCACCAAACGATGACGATGCGGTCGCACTTGTTGCGCGCCTTGAAGTCGCGGATGTCCTGTCGCAGCTGTTCGGCGAGATCCCGCTTCGTTTTCCCCTTCTTTACGTTGGTGCCGTGGATGCGGGTGACGTATTTGTTGTCGAACACGGCGGGCATCGGCTTGATCGCGCGCAGAAAATCGGAGATTGGGTCGATGTCGCGGTCCTCGAGTACGCCGGCTTTTTTCGCGGCCGTCAGCGCGTCATCCGGAATTGGATCCCAGGCGCCGAATACGATGTCGTCCAGCTTTGCCAGCGGAACGAACTCCTTGATCAGCGGCGCGCGCTTGTCCGTTCTCTTGCCGAGGCGGATAGTCGCCATCTGGGTTAGGGAGCCGACCGGCTTGGAGTGACCGCGCCGAATGCTCTCCACACCAGCCATGAAGGTGGTAGCGACAGCGCCAAGTCCCGGTGTCAGAATTCCGAGCCGGCCAGTCGCCGGTGCTATCGATTTAGGTGGAGCACCAGAAGGAGATCTGGAGGGGGCCAATTTCTTTCTCCGTTGATTACGATTGCGCTCGGCGCGACGCCGGCATCGCCGCTTTTGACGCGGGGGGGTTGGAAGCTGGATCGTTGATTATTCGAATCGGTTTCGAGTCCATCTGCTTGGTGGCGCGATAGACGAACGCGATTCGCTGCACCGCCGTAATCCACGCGGTGACCGTCAGGAGGATGATGATTCCCATCAACACCCACCCATGCCATAACAAGCCAAAGAGCGACTGCGGCACCGAGAGGAGAACCATCCGCTCGGGACGTTGCATTACTCCCACCTTGGCGTCGATGCCGAGCGCTTCTGCGCGGGCGCGCGTGTAGGAGATGAGGAACGTTCCAACGATGCACACCAGACAAGCCACCACCATGTAGAGGTTGCGGTGCACTGCATTTGTGGCGTAGAAGAAGGCGAGCCCAGCCATAAGGGCTCCATCTGCCACCCGGTCAAGGGTCGAGTCATAGAAGGCGCCGAACACGCTCGACCGCCCAGTGCGCCGGGCGACTTGGCCGTCGGCGACGTCGAAGAATGCAGTCACGTTCATGATCCAGCCCGCGGTCATGATGTGGCCGGTGGCGTAGACAATGCTTGCTGCGATCGTGATCAGCGTTCCAACGGTGGTGATTGTGTTGGGGCTGACGTTTTTCCGCGCGAGTAGGCTGATCGCCGGCTCCAGGGCGCGAAGAGTTGCTTTCTTTACGTAATCGGTCGGTTGTTTTACGTAATCTGTGCGAGTTGGCATTCAGCTCAGGCCGGCGTTAAGCAGCAGCCGACTTGCCGGCTCACCGGCTGGCGGCAGAAAAAAGGGCCGGCGTGCAGCGCACGACAGCCCATTGAAATTAAGTCCTTCAACGATCTATTTCTACCCTAACTGCCGAGACACATGTTCGTCGTCACGGTAGGCGCCACTCGTACATCGTCGTGGCGAGCGTGACGTTGTTCTTGGTGTAGGTGCGCGTGCCATCAACGGTGACCGCGCGGAGGTTGACCGTGGAACCAGCAGGTATTCCGGAAACCGGAATGTGCTCGACGCTGTTCGCCGCGACCTGCTTCAGAAAAATGTCGTTCGTCCCGCTAACGACGTAAACGTTGACTGCCTGACTCAGGTTGTTCGTCACGTGGAGCGCGACATCGGTGGTCGGCTCAGGGCCGGTGCGCACTTCAACCTGCCGCCCGCCGCACGCCGCGAGCACCAGCATCGACAGCGAGACCATGAGAACGCGCATGCTGTTCCTCCACACGTAGGGTGATTGATCAGACAGGCGATAACGTGCAAGAGATATGCTTGAGGTGGGAACTAGCAGCTGCAACTGAACGGGTGCAGTTTAGGATCTGCAACGCAAGAGTTGCCAGTTCTCGCGCGGGTTCAGTTGCAGTTATTTGTATATCAGGTACTGCCTCGTCCTCTCCCTGAACGCGTACGCCGCTTTGTACTCCCGATCGATGAGCACATCCGGGTCGTCGCCGCGCAGCAATGCTTCACGGTCGGATGGCGATCCAAACCTCAGATCGAAATCGCGGTCACGAATCGTCAGCCTCGTTCCAGCAGTCCTGCGGATCGCCCAGAGCACGCTCGCACCGACGCGCGCTGCCTGGAGCGCGCTGCGATTGATGACGACGATCCTGATGCCTGGAATGGTCTGACCGCCGTATTTCCCATCCGTGGGCGACTGCGGTGTGAAACTCTCGGCGTAAAAACGCACGCCCGGTATTTCACGGTCGCGCAGAATTGCAACGGTCGCCGCCGCGTTCAACCACGGCGCCCCGACGCGTTGAAACGCTTCGGGCGTTCCGCGTCCAACGGAAAGATTCGTCGCCTCGAACGCGACCAGTCCCGGATAGAGCATCGCACTCTGCAGCGATGGCATGTTGGGCGATGGTTTCACCCACGGCAGTCCGCTCAGATCAAACCACACATCGCGTCTCCAGCCCTGGGCCGGGACGACATGCAAGTTCGCGCGAATCTTGAGCACGTCGTTGAAGTAGAGTGCGAGCTCTCCAATCGTCATGCCGTGGCGGAGCGGCATCGGCCACAGCGCGTAAGCCTGTCCCGGACGACCCGGCGCTGGATCCTCCGGGTTCGCCAGAGAGCTGTCGAGCAGCGGACCCTCGATGATGTAGCCCGTAATCGGGTTCGGCCTGTCGAGAACGATGAGCGGTTTTTGCAGCCGCGCAGCGGCGCGCATCGAATAGACCATCGCTCCGACGTAGGTCCAGGTGCGCGTGCCGATGTCCTGAAGGTCGAATACCAGCGCATCCAACCCGCGCAGGATGCTGTCG
>Ga0209160_1005488_pt1 | contig 9996 bp, 7 predicted proteins | sample GraSoiAngelo_153_FD_186167 | JGI IMG/M metagenome (GOLD analysis project Ga0209160, IMG submission 186167) | Grasslands soil microbial communities from the Angelo Coastal Reserve, California, USA - 14_1009_12_40cm (SPAdes) (version 2) | ecosystem: Environmental > Terrestrial > Soil > Grasslands ... | reverse complement strand
ATCTCGTTGACCGTCTCCTTGAGGTCGAGGATCTCCCCCTGGGCGGAGACGGTGATCTTCCGCGACAGATCGCCCCGCGCGACCGCCGTGGTGACCAGCGCGATGTTGCGTACCTGGTCGGTCAGGTTGCGGGCCAGCACGTTCACATTGTCGGTCAGGTCTTTCCAGACGCCGGCGACGCCGCGAACGTCCGCCTGAGCGCCCAGCCTGCCCTCCGTACCGACCTCCCTCGCAACCCTTGTGACCTCGGACGCGAAGGAGCGGAGCTGGTCGACCATGGTGTTGATGGTGTTCTTCAGCGCCAGGACCTCACCCCGGACGTCCACCGTGATCTTCTGAGAGAGGTCGCCGTTGGCGACCGCGGTGGTCACCTTCGCGATGTTGCGCACCTGATCCGTCAAGTTCCCGGCGAGGATGTTGACGTTGTCGGTCAGGTCCTTCCAGGTTCCGCTCACACCCTTCACGTCCGCCTGGCCGCCCAGCTTGCCCTCCATCCCCACCTCGCGAGCGACCCGCGTGACTTCCGCGGCAAACGCGCGCAGCTGGTCCACCATCTCGTTGACGGTCTCCTTCAGCTCGAGGATCTCGCCCTGCGCCGGAACGCTGATCTTGCGCGACAGGTCGCCGCGCGCCACGGCCGTGGTCACTTCCGCGATGTTGCGCACCTGGGCGGTGAGGTTGTTGGCGAGCAGGTTCACGTTGTCGGTGAGGTCCTTCCAGGTGCCGGCGACTCCGGGGACATCCGCCTGCGCCCCCAGTTTGCCCTCCACTCCGACGGTGCGCGCCACGCTGGTGACCTGCTGCGCGAAGATCGAGAGCGTCCTCGTCATGTCGTTGAGCGTCTCGCCCAGTGCCGCGATCTCGCCCTGCGCGTTTACTTGAAGTTTTCCGTTCAGGTCGCCATTGGCGACCGCGGTCACGACCTTGACGATGCTCCGGACCTGGGTGGTCAGGTTCGAGGCCATGGAGTTCACGTTGTCGGTGAGGTCCTTCCAGACGCCCGACACGCCCTTGACGTCGGCCTGGCCGCCCAGCTTGCCCTCCATCCCCACCTCGCGAGCGACCCGCGTGACTTCCGCGGCAAACGCCCGCAGCTGGTCGACCATCTCATTGACCGTCTCCTTCAGCTCCAGGATCTCGCCCTGGGCGCGAACGCTGATCTTCTGCGAGAGATCGCCGCGCGCCACCGCGGTGGTGACGAGCGCGATGTTCCGCACCTGGGAAGTCAGATTGGCGGCGAGCAGATTGACGGCGTCGACCAACTCTTTCCAGGCGCCGCTCGCCCCCGGTACCTGCGCCTGTCCGCCCAGCCTGCCCGCGGTCCCCACCTCTCCAGCGATGCGGATGACTTCGGTGCGGATGGCGCGCAACCGCGATACCAGCGCGTTCATGCTGCGGGCCACGCGCAGCGACTGCCCGCGCAGCGGAGCGCCCTCCGGAGATTCCAGGGGCATCATCCGCGATAGCTCGCCTTGCTCCAGGGCTCGGGCCACGACGGCGGTTTCCCCGGCGTGCCAGGTGAGAAGGTCGAGCAGATCGTTGAAGGCGCTCAGCGCCTCGCCGTAGTGGGCGGGGAAGTTCGACGGGTTGGCCCGCTCGGACAATCGGCCTTCGGCGGCGACGCGACGGCAAACGCGGAAGATCTCACGCACAAACTGGCGACTTCGAGCGATGGAGTGGTCGGCGGCAGCGCCGACGCTGGCGAGCGGGTGCTGAACGTCCAGACGGGCGTGCGGCCGAAAATCGCCTTCCGTGGCGGCCTCGAGAGCTCGCGCGATCCGTTCGATGTCCGCATGGAGGGGACGGGCGCGGGTCACGGCCGCGAGCGCCAGCCCCGGTCCTTCGATATGGTCCACGGGAATCCTCCTGCGAATACACCTCGTCGGGTATAGTCTGATGATCGATGGTTTCGGACGGCAGCCTGCGACCCTCTCCGTTCGCGGATTTCCTTCGGGCCCGCGTGGAGCGGATCCTCTCCATATTCGACGCCGCCACGAGCACGCCCGGCAGCGTTCCAGGACGAGGAGCGCTCGAGCGCTTCCTCCGCGCGCTGGACGAGCTTGCGGCGGCGGCGCACGACCTCGGGTCGGTGCGTCAGGAGCGCCAGGCGAGACGCGAGCCGGACGTCATCGCGGTCGCGGGGAATGACCGGTTCGCGGACGATGTCCGGACGATCGTCGGACCCGAGGTGAGGGTGGTGAGCGCGCGCCCGGAACAGGACGCGGCGCAAAGCGGCATCCTCCAGCAGCGGCCGGCACTCGTTCTCGCCTCGGGGCCGGACCCCATCCGGGCGATCCAGCACATCCGCGAGCAGCAACCGGGACTGCCCGCGATCGCCGTCCTTCGCGAACCCGGCATGCCGGCAGGCGAGGCGCCCGCGGCGGATCCCGTCATCGTTCTGCGCAACCCGAGCAACATCGAATTGGCGATGGCGGTACGAGCGATGATTGCGGCGCCGGCCGTGCCCGACTCCACGATCGCGACCTCCGGCATTTCCGACATCCAGCCGCGTTCGTACGCGCACCTGGCCGGGCTGCTTCCCCGTGCGCTCGAGCGCATCCTCAGGTTCGACGTCGGCGCGGCCGTGATCGCGCGCCCCGGCTCCGAGCCCGTGATCGACGTCCACGCCGTTGCGGAGTGCCCGCAGGAGGCGTTGGATTGGGTGCGACAACGCGCGCTGACGCTCTACCGTCTCGTCGCCGGGGGCTTGGCCGACGAGGGGGAAGATATTGCCCGCGACAGGCAGACCCCTCCGGTCCGCTCGTCGATGTATTTTCCCCTCGCGAGCGAAGGCATCGTCGTCGGCCTCACCTATCTGGCCTCGTACCGTCCGAGGGCTTTCTCCCCGGAGGACGAGCGGGTGCTGGCCGAGCTCGCCACGCACGCATCTGGCGCGTATCGACGGGTGGAAGGTTCCGTGCACCGGCTGCGCCTCACCCCGCGGCAATCGCAGGTGCTCGCGCTGATCGCGTCCGGCCTGTCGGACAAGGAAGTCGCGTCACGACTCGGGCTGGCGCACCGCACGGTGCGTACCCATGTCGACCGGCTGCTGCGCGAGCACGGGCTCCGCAGCCGGACGGAGGCGGTCGCGGCGTGGCTGCGCGGACAGCAGGAGTAGTTACTCTGCCAGGCCCTTCTCCTTGAGCAGCCGCCAGACCTTCTCCGGCGTGATGGGAATTTCGACGTGGCGCACGCCGAGGTGCGCGAGCGCATCGACCACCGCGTTTGCAATCGCGGGCGGTGCGCCCACGGTTGCCGACTCTCCCACGCCCTTCGCGCCGAACGGATGGTGCGGCGACGGCGTGACCGTCTTCGCGGTCTCCCAGCTCGGGGTCTCCACCGCCGTTGGCAGCAGGTAGTCCATGAAGCTTCCGCCCGTGATGTTTCCCTCGTCGTCGTAGCTGATCTCCTCGAGCAGCGCGGGCGCGAGGCCCATGGCCAGGCCGCCGTGGATCTGGCCGTCGACGATCATGGGATTGATGATGTTCCCGCAGTCGTCGACCGCGACGAACCTGCGCACCTTGACCTGGCCGGTGCCGCGATCGATGTCGACCACCGCGATGTAGGAGCCGAACGGGAAGGTGAGATTCGGCGGGTCGTAGTACGAGACCGCTTCCAGCCCCGCCTCCATTCCCTGCGGGTGGTTGGTATACGCGGCGAGCGCGATTTCCTGGATGGTCTTGCTCCGCGACGGAGCCCCCTTCACCGAAAACTTCCCCGGCTCCCACACCAAATCGTCCGGCGAGCACTCGAGCAGGTGCGCGGCGATCTGCTTCGCCTTCTCCCGCACCTTGCGCGCGGCGAGCGAGCCGGCGGCTCCCGCCGTCGGCGTCGAGCGGCTGGCGTACGTGCCCAGACCATACGGGGCGGTGTCGGTGTCGCCTTCCTCGACCTGCACCTGCGCCGCCGGGATCCCCAGCTCCTCGGCGATGATCTGCGCGTACGTCGTCTCGTGCCCCTGACCCTGCGACTTGGTGCCGAACCGCGCGAGGGCCTTTCCGGTGGGATGGATGCGGAGCTCGCAGGAATCGAACATCTTCAGGCCGAGGATGTCGAACTGCTTGCTCGGGCCGGCGCCGACGATCTCCGTGAAGCTGGAGATGCCGATCCCCATCAGCTCCCCGCGCGCGCGCTTCTCGGCCTGCTCCTTGCGGAGCGCCTCGTACCCGACGATCTCCATCGCCTTGTGCAGCGCCGCCGGATAATTGCCGCTGTCGTACTCCCAGCCGAGCGCCGACTTCCAGGGGAACTTCTCGGGCGGGATGAAGTTCTTCAGCCGCAGCTCCGCCGGATCCATCTTCAGCTCCTGCGCGAGCACGTCGGTGATCCGCTCGATGCAGTGCACAGCCTCGGTGACGCGGAAGGAGCAGCGATACGCGATTCCGCCAGGCGGCTTGTTCGTGTAGACGCCGTCCACCTCGGCGAAGGCGTGCTTCAGCGCATACGATCCGGTGCAGATGGAGAACAGGCCGGCGGGGAACTTCGAAGGGTTCGCCGCAGCGTCCGCGTATCCGTGGTCGGCGAGGGTCTTGATTCGCAGCGCCGTCATGGTGCCGTCCTTCTTCGCCGCCAGCTCCGCGTGGATGTGGTAGTCGCGGGCGAAGGAGTCGGCCTGGAGGTTCTCCATCCGGTCCTCCACCCACTTCACCGGCTTGCCGATGACGACGGAAGCGGCCACCGCGATCACGTAGCCGGGATAGACCGGCACCTTGCCGCCGAATCCGCCGCCGATGTCGGGGGAGATGATCCTGATCTTTTCTTCCGAGAGCCCCACATGACCGGCGACCAGCGCGAACACCGTGCGCACGGCGTGCGGCGCCTGGGTGGTCATGTAGACGGTCAACTTGCCGCTGACGCGATCGAAGTCGGCCACACAGCCGCAGGTCTCGATGGAGGCGACGTGGATGCGCGGGATGTACATGTCCTGCTTCACCACCACGTCCGACTCGGCGAACGCCTTGTCCGTCGCGGCGCGATCGCCCGCCTGCCAGTGGAAGATGCGGTTGTCCTTCTTGTCCTTCTTGTCGGTGCGTAGGACGGGTGCATCGGGAGCGAGCGCCTTGAACGGATCGACGACCACCGGCAACGGCTCGTAATCCACCTCCACCGCCTCCACGCCGTCCGCCGCCACGTACCGATCGGTGGCGATCACCGCGGCCACCTCCTGCGCCTGGTACATCACCTTCTCGGTCGGAAGCACCATCTGCGTGTCCGACATCAGGGTGGGCATCCAGTGCAGGTTGTACTTGGCCAGCGTCTCCCCGGTGATCACCGCCAGCACGCCGGGGATCTTCAGCGCCTTGCTCGCGTCGATCGACTTGATCTTCGCGTGCGCGAACGGGCTGCGCACGATGTCCATGTGCAGCATCCCGGGAAGCTGGATGTCGTCGACGTAGTTGCCCTTGCCGCGGATGAAGCGCGGGTCCTCCTTGCGCTTCATCGAGTGACCCATGCCGCACACTTCCGGGCTCGTCCTGGGCTCGCTCATTGGGATCCTCCTACTGCTGCCGCAGGTGCTCGGCTGCGGACTGGATGGCCTTGACGATGTTCGAGTACCCGGTGCAGCGGCAGAGGTTGCCGCTGATGGCCTCGCGGATCTGCGCCTCGGAGGGATTCTTGTCGCGGGCGAGCAGGGCGCAGCCCGTGATCATCATCCCCGGCGTGCAGTAGCCGCACTGCAGCCCGTGGTTCTCCCAGAACGCCTCCTGGACAGGGTGCAGCTTTCCGTCCTGCTCCAGGCCTTCCACCGTGGTGATCTGCGAGCCCTCGGCCTGGACGGCGAGGACCGTGCACGACTTCACCGGATCGCCGTCGAGCAGCACCGTGCAGGCGCCGCAGTGCGTGGTGTCGCAGCCGATGTGCGTGCCGGTCAGGCGCAGGTTCTCGCGGAGCAGGTGGACGAGCAACAGCCGAGACTCGACCTGCACGCGGTGCGCAGCGCCGTTGACGGTCAGTTGGATGTCATGCCTGGACATGGCTATCGGCCTCCCGCGCGCTCGACGGCCTTCTTCAGCGCGCGCACGGCGAGCACGCGCGCCATCTCGCGCTTGTATTCGACGGACCCGCGGCGATCGGCGGTGGGTGACGCAGCCTCCGCGGCACGCCGCGCCGCCTCGGCGATGCGGGCGTCATCGGCCCGCTTTCCCAGAAGGACGTCCTCTGCCGCCGAGGCGCGGACGGGGACCGGGCCGGCGTTGGTGAGGGCGAGGCCCACCTCCGTGAAGTTGCCGGCGCCGTCGAGCGTCACCTGGGCGGCGGCAGCCGCGGTCGCGTAGTCGCCGACCTTGCGCTCCAGCTTCATGTACGCGCCGCCGGACCGATTGGGCGGCACCGGGATGCGGATCTCGGTGAGGATCTCATCCGCGGCCAGCGCCGTCGCGAACAGGCCCGTGAAGAAGCGATCGATGGGTATCGTCCGTTCCCCGTTCGGCCCCTGCGCCACCACGGTCGCGCGCAGCGCCAGCATGGTCGCGGGGTGGTCGTTGGCGGGATCGCCGTGCGCGAGGTTTCCGCCCACCGTGGCGCGGTTGCGGACCAGGGGATCGGCGATGACGCGCGCCGTGTCGAGCAGGATGGGAAAGCGTGTCTGCACGATCTCCGAGCGCTCCAGCACCGACTCCCGGGTGCGGCCGCCGATGCGCAAGGAACCGCCTTCCTCGCGCACGTACTCCAGCCCGGCAATCCGTCCGATGTCGACGAGGTGCTCCGCCGTGCCCAGCCGCAGCTTGAGCAACGGGAGCAGGCTTTGCCCTCCGGAGATCACCTTCGCCGACTCGCCGAATCGCGAGAGCAAAGCGATCGCCTCGGGAATCGAGGCGGGCGCGTGATAGTCGAACGCGGACGGGATCATGGTTCACTCCTTCGTGGTTCATCGGAACAAGAGAAAAAGCAGCCCGGCGATGAGCGCGATCGCCAGCCAGAAGATCGGAGAGCGCAGGGCGGCGCGGGCGCCGAGAGCGCCGACGTCGAGCGCTTCCGGCCTTGCCGGCGGCGCTGGCCGTGCCTCGGTGGCGCGCGGCGGCGCTTCCAACTCGGCGCGGACTCGCTGCGTGAACACCTGGAAGATCTGGTCGCCCACGTCCTGGACCATCCCGCGCCCCATCTGCGCGAGGATCCCGGTGATGTTCACGCGCGAGGTGGTAGTGACCTCGGTCTCCGAGGGTCCCTTCGTCGCCAGGCTGCTCGTCAACTTCAGATCCGCCCCGCCGCGGCCGCGGACGTCCTGGCCCGTGGCGAGAATCTCCGCGGTGTGCGCTTTGGTGTCGAGCCTTTCGAACGCCACCTTCCCCTTGTAGCTGGAGGAGACGGGCCCAACCTTCACGGTCATCGTTCCCTGCCATGTCTTGTCGTCGATCTTCCCGGTGATCGCGGCGCCGGGAAGACAGCGGGCGACCTTTTCCGGATCGGTGAGAAAGCTCCACACCTGCTCGGTGGGAGAGCGGACCACGAACGTCTTGACGATTTCGAACGCCATGTCTGGCCTCAGGCGGCGAGGAAACGGACCGGATCGGCGAGGAACTTCTCGCGGCAGCGCGGGTTGCAGAAGAAGAACTCGCGGCCGGCGTGCGTCGCGCGGTGGCGCGCCGTCGCCACCTCGACTGTCATTCCGCAGACCGGATCGATCTCCGACGCTGGCACGTCCACCGGTGCAGATTTGGTTTGCGCGCGACGAAGCCCGACGATCTCGGCGAGGATGCTCAGGGCGACCTCCTCGGGCAGACGCGCGCCGATGTCCAGGCCGGCGGGATTGTGCACCTGGTCGAGCGCCTCACGCGGGATCCCACGCGCCAGGAGCGCCTCGTGCATCTCCGCGAACCGCTTACGGCTCGCAACCACCGCGATATAGGGACAGCGCGCGGCGATGGCCGCCGCGAGGGCCTCTTCATCGTTCTCACCCATGGTGGCGATGACGGCGAACACGGGTGCCTGCGCCGCGGGCGGTGCCGCTGCCCGGTCCACGCCGTATCCCATCACTTCCGAGAGCCGCGCCAGGGCTCGGGCGCAGGGCGACTCGCCCAGGATCCACAGCTGTGGAGGCGGCAGCATCGGCTCCAGGTAGATCTCCACGCTGCCTCCGCTGTGGCACGTCATCGGCAACGCGGTTACGCCGGGGCGCTCCTGCGACTTCGGGTCGGGCGACAGGGAGACCAGCCGGGACTTGCCGTCGGCGAGAGCGAGGCGCGCCTCGCGCCTGACGGTCGGCTGCGTGCAGTTCCCTCCCAGCCAGCCGTGGTAGGCGCCGTCGGCGGTGATGATGGCCATGTCGCCCGCGTGCGCCGAGCTGTACGGCTCCCGCCGCACCACCATCGCCAGCACGAACGGCTCGCGCCTTCGCGCCAGATCCGCAGCGAGCTGGAGCAGCTCCGCGCGCATCAGGCCGCTTCCAGCCTGGAGCGCACCCGTTCGAGGTCGGCGGGCTCGTCGAGATCGGTGAGCGCCTCGGAGGGCCAGGCAAGCTCGATCGCTTCCGCCCGGTGCTGCTTCACCACCTGCTTGCCGCAAGCGTCCGCATCCAGCGCGCGCAGCTCGGGGAACACAGCGCGCGCATAAAGGATGGGTGGCGCCACCACCCCGCCGTACGTCGAGATCACCAGCGGCTGCGCGGGAGAGCCCCGGAACGACTCCACCAGAGAGCGCACCATCCGCGCATCGACGAGCGGCATGTCGCCGAGCAGCACGACAGCTGCGCCGGTGTCCTCCGGCAGCGCGCGGATGCCCGCGCGCAGGGAAGTGTTCATTCCGCGGGGGTACTCCGCGTTGAGCACCGGGGTGCAGCAGAGGCCGCGCAGCTCGGCGCGGACGCGGTCGCTCTCGTGGCCGACGACGACGAGCACGGGATCGAGACCTGCGGAGAGCGCCGTCTCCACCGCGCGGCGCACGAGCGTCCGGCCGCCCACCTCGATGAGCATCTTGTTCTCGCCCATGCGGCTCGAGAGGCCGGCGGCGAGCACCACTGCGGCGACGCGGTCACCCGGCATGGATTCCTCCCACACGGGTGCGCAGGTGCGCGGGTTCCCGGTGGGCGTTCACAGCGAGCATCTCCGCGACGATGCTGAGCGCCACTTGCTCCGGTCCGTCCGCGCCGATGTCGAGGCCGACGGGCGCGAACAGCTCGGCGCCGTTCCAATCGAGCGCGCGCAGGACCAGCTCCCTGCGCGATCGCGGTCCGAGCAGGCCCAGATACGCCAGCGGCTGTCCCGCCAGCGAGCGCAGCCAGTCGCGGTCGTGCGCGAGGGAATGCGTCTGCACCACCGCGAAGTTCTTCCGCGAGATGCCGAGCGGGAGACCCGCGACTCCGTCAGAAGGGCGCCGCAGTGCAAGGCGCAACGGCGGGGGAAAACGCTCCACCGTCAGATAGGCCGGCCGGTGATCGATGACGGTGATCTCGAATCCCGCCGCGCCGGCGAGCGCGGCCAGCGGGCGCGCGTCGTCTCCGGCGCCGAAGATGAGCAGCCGCGGCGGCGGGCGGAGCACGTCGACGAAGGCCGCGTGGCCGGCCTCGACCACATCGGCGCCGCCGTCGCCTTCCAGCAGTGACCCGGCGCGCTCCGCGAGCTCGCGGTCGACATCTGGCAATCCGCAGCTCCCGGCGAGCGAGCCGCGCGCGAAGACCAACGTCTTTCCTTCGGACGGGCCGTGCAGGAACGTGATGGAGGCGAACGGGACGCCCGTAGCCAGCAGCTCGCGCATCTGCTTGCCGGGTCCGTCCATGAAGGCCGCATCGATCCGCTGCAGATAGACGTCGACGGCGCCTTCGCATCCGAGCCCGAGCCCCCAGAGTGTCTCTTCATCGGAACCGGTGTCGTAATGCAGCATGCGGTTTTCCGCGCCGCCCAGGATTCGAAGCCCGTGCGCGCGAACGTCCGACTCGAGGCAGCCGCCGCTGACCCCGCCTAGCGTGATCCCGTTGTCCTCGATGAGGAGCTTGGCTCCCGGGCGCCGGTAGGCGGAGCCCGAGATGCGGACTACCGTCGCCAGGACGGCGCGCCCACCGGA
>Ga0209160_1005487_pt1 | contig 9998 bp, 8 predicted proteins | sample GraSoiAngelo_153_FD_186167 | JGI IMG/M metagenome (GOLD analysis project Ga0209160, IMG submission 186167) | Grasslands soil microbial communities from the Angelo Coastal Reserve, California, USA - 14_1009_12_40cm (SPAdes) (version 2) | ecosystem: Environmental > Terrestrial > Soil > Grasslands ... | reverse complement strand
TTTGCCCGCGCCGCCGCAGCGGTGACGGCTTGCTCGTTGCTGCCCACCAGCACAATCTGGACTCTTCGAAACACCGAATCGTCAGGCTTGGGTGTCTCCGGTTCGCGGCCGGCCGCGCCCCGCTGGAGGTAGGCCATCGCGGAGACCGGCATCGAGTCCGCCAGCCCATACCGGCGAACAACGTCCAAGGCATCGGCGAACGTTGTGGGATCAGGGGCGGTCGGCCCCGAGGCGATCGCGTCGACCGGATCGCCCAGGACATCGGAGAGAATCAATGCCACCACGCGCGCCGGCGATGCCGCCGCGGCCAGCCGCCCGCCCTTGATCCGCGAGAGGTGTTTTCGAACCGTATTGACTTCCTGGATGGCGGCGCCGCTGCGAAGGAGGAGACCGGTCACAGTGATCTCGTCGTCTAGACTCATCTCTCCCACCAGTGCAGGCATGAGGGCAGACCCTCCGCCCGAGATGAGACACAGCACGAGGTCGTCCGGACCGGCGCCGCGCACGAGATCGAGGAGTTCCTCCGCGGCACGCTGCCCCGCGGCATCAGGAAGCGGGTGCCCCGCTTCGATGACCCGGATGCGGCGCAGCGGCACCGCGTACCCATATTTTACGATGATGATGCCCGCGCTGACGCGTGGACCCAGTATGCGCTCGACGGCGGCGGCCATCGGGGCTGACGCCTTACCCGCCCCCACGACGAAGATACGGCGAATTGAGCCGAGGTCATACCGGCGGCCGGCGATCCGCAAGACACGGCCACGCCGGGAGATGTATCGTCTCACTGCGGCCGCAGGGTCAACGGCACGCACCGCTGCGGTCAGAATTGAGGCGGCCTGACGCCTCAGGCCCGGATTAGGTTTCCCGTTGAAGAGAGTTTCCTGGAACACGGCCGCCTAAAGTTGGAGAGTTGAAGAGTTGGAAAGTTGGAGAGTCCCTGGCGTTTCTTCTACTTTCCAACTCTCCAACTTTTCAACTTCCAACCTACCCGTCAAGGAGCGATTTGCCACAAGGGACTGGTGCCATTGGGCCGCACGGCCTCGACGTGGATCGCCGCTATCCCCTCGCGTTCGAGCGCCCACTGCACCGTGTCGCGGGCCAGGGGAGTAAGGTTATTGATGTCGCTGAGATGGACGAGAAAGACCGTCCGCAGCCGGCCCGACGCCGCCCCAACCACCGCGCGGGCCGCGGCATCATTAGAGAGATGGCCGGTGGGGCTCAGGATGCGGTTCTTCAAGAACCAGGGATATGGGCTGACCGAGAGCAGCCGAAGGTCGTAGTTGGCCTCCAGGATGAGCACGTCCGCATCGCGGGCGCGCGAGATGACCTCGTCGGTAACCCCGCCGAGATCAGTGGCGATCAGCACGCTGACGCCGTTCCCTGATATGACAAAACCCACCGGCTCGGTTGCGTCGTGCGGCACCTGGAATGCCTCAACCTGCACGCTGCCAACGCGAAACGGCACACCGGTCGTCAAGCGTTCCGTGGACGCTCCATTGAGCTGGTCCCCCGCGGCCGCCAGCGTGCCCGCGTTGGCCAGCACCGGCGCACCCACCAGCCGGGAGAGAGGGCCCGCGCCTTTGGCGTGATCGTCATGTTCGTGGGTTAGCAGGATCGCGGTGATCGGCGCGGCGCCTGGGATGGAGTCCAGCTCGCGCGCTGCGACTTCGGCGGGCAATCCTACGTCGACGATCAGGCGCGTCCCCGCCGTTTCGAGGAAGATGGCGTTGCCGCTGCTGCCGCTGCGAAGAATGCGGAGACGAAGTGGGTGAGTTGAAGTCATCACGATGACTATATCACCAGCCACGCGTGCTCGCGCAGCAGCGACCCGGCAGCCCGAAGTGCCTCCGCCCACGCCGCCGGCGGTGCGGCCGGGACCGAACTCGATCGCGGCCGGATGGTCAGTACGGGCACGTCCGCCTCGATGGGAATCCCCGCCAGTTGCTTCGCCTTCCGTACGGCCGTCTCGAAGTCCCCAAGCTCATCTACCAGGCCGCGTGCGGCCGCATCGCGTCCCGCCCAGACCCGCCCCCGCGCCACGGCCTCAACTTCCTCCGGCGTCTTCTTCCGGCCTGCCGCCACCCGCGCCTTGAACCTGCGATAGATATCCTCCATCCATCGCTGGAGCGCAGCCTGCTGGGGCTCGGAAAACTCCGCAAACGCAGAGGGCATATCCGCCGATTCTCCCCGCGTCAGCAACTCCGGCCGTGCACCGGATTTCTCCAGAAGCCCGCGCAGGCTGAGTTTTCCAGCCACGACTCCGATCGATCCCGTCAGTGTGGTTTCACCGCACACGATGTGGCGCGCCCCACACCCGACGTAGTAACCTCCGGATCCAGCCACGTTGCCCATGAACACGACCACCGGCTTGACCTGCTGCACACGCGCCACCTCACGCCAGATCAGGTCTGAGGCCACGGCCGACCCACCGCCGGACTCGACGTGCAGGATCACTGCCTTCACCGCTCGAGCGCTTTCCGCCGCCCGCAATGCACGCCCGACGGTCTCATGACCTGTAAGCTGCTGACCAAACACCGGCAGCGGAAGTGGGAGGTCCCGGCTTTCCCCCGGCACAATCGCGCCGAGCACCTGGACCACGCCGATGGCGCCGCCCTGCCGTGATGGCCACCGCACCGGCGCCCGCACGCGTCGCGACGCGACCGGCCAGGGCACCAGGCGGGCCGGACGACCATCTTGGGCCAGCATGCGTGGCAGATCGTCTTCGAACGCCACCACATCGATCAGATGCCGCCCCTGTGCCTCCGCGGCCGACATGAGGCCCATATCGATAGCCTCCTCAACGCTGGTTTCCGCCAGTCCCCGCCCTTCCGCCACCACGGCGATGAGGTGGGCGAATGTGGTGCCGAGCACCGCGTCCACCATCTCCCGCTGCGGCGGCGTCATCTTGGGATAGAGGAACCGGTGTGTGGCGGTCTTGTACTCGGCAATGTGAGAAAATTGCGCGCGGATGCCCAACCGATCGAGCGCTGCCCGCAGGAACGTGGTTTCGCTGCGCAATCCGTGCAACGCCAGCTCCGCACTCTCGGGTGCGACCACCGTGTCCGCCGCACTGATCAGGTAGTAGCCCGGTAGATCGCAGGTCGGCAGGTAGGCGATCAGCCGTTTCCCTGACGCACGAAACGCCTGGAGCGCCCGCCGCAGTCCCTCCAGCGACGCCAGCCCGGCGTGGAGATCTCCCAGCTTCAGGACGATCCCTCGTACGCGCCGGTCATCGGCGAGGAGGCGCAGACGCTCGCGCCATTCCTCCAGGCTCTCCGGTGGGGGCGTCACCCACGCCCGCCCCAGCCAGCGACGCAAACGCCCGGGGGGAGCCGGACGGCGCTCCGGCAGCGGTCCCCTCACGGTCACGACCACAAACTCGGGAGCCGGGAGCAACCGGATCACCGCGTTTCGAATCAACAGGAACACGTTGATAATAGTCTCAACCACGATCGTAATCAGGAACATGGGCAGGACACACCTCCGGTTCGGAAATTCGTCTTCCAGGTCTACAAGGTCTCCTACGTCTCCAAGGTCGACATGCCAGGCACCTGGCTTGTCTTTGGGACCTAGGTAGTCCCTGTTGACTTAGTAGACCTTGTAGACGCCCTTTAACGCAGTGAGCCCTCAGTCATATCCCAGGTCTGCTAAGCGGGCGTCGTCGATACCGAAGTGGTGGGCAATCTCGTGGACGACGGTCTTGCGAATCTCCTCCGCGATCTCGACGTCAGTGTCGCACGCTTCTTCCAGCGGGCCCTGGAAAATCGTGATCTTGTCCGGGAGCAGCGGATCGGCCACGACGCCGCGCTCGATCAAGGGAACGCCCTCATACAGCCCAAACAACGTCTCTCCCGCCTCCAGTCCCACCGTGGCGTAGTGCCCTTCGTCGGGCCAGTCTTCCACCACGATCTCGACGTTGTCCATGCGGCCGCGGATCTCCGCGGGAATCGTCCCGAGGGCGCGTTCCACCAATGCCTCAAACTTTCGCCGCGACATCCGCATGATAGTACCCAGTCTACCTGGTCTTCTTAGTCTACCTGCACAACTCCCAGAGAGTCATCCAGACCAAGTAGACTAGGAAGACTCAGGAAGACTAAGGAGACTAGGTAGACGTCCCTTTTTTCAGGGGGCAGGGCATCTCCTCGCCGCGACAGAAGTGCATCTCATCCCATGGCGGAACCGCTGCTGCAGTTGCGCGGAATCACCAAGCAATTTCCCGGCGTGCTGGCGCTCGACGGCGTCGACTTTGCCCTCACTGCAGGAGAAGTCCATGCCCTGGTCGGCGAGAACGGGGCGGGCAAATCCACACTCATCAAGATCATCTCTGGAGTCCACCAGCCGGACGCCGGACGCATCGACTACCTCGGTGCGCCCGCCACGTTTCCCACGCCGCGCGCCGCGGCCGATCGGGGCATCGCGGTGATCTATCAGGAGATTGCACTGTTCGGCGACCTCTCGGTGCTGGAGAATCTATACGTCGGCGCGTATCTACGCCCCCTGCGCACGACGGGGCGCCGCGTGGACTGGGCCAGGATGCGGGCCCGCGCGCAGGAGGTCGTGGCGTCGCTGGGCGTGGAGCTGGACCTCGGGGCGCCGGTGCACCGGTTGTCGGCGGCCCAGCAACAACTGGTAGAGATTGCGCGGGCGTTGCTGCGCGACGCCAGGGTGATCATCATGGACGAGCCCACCGGTCCGCTCGCGCAGCCGGATGTGGGACGGCTGTTCAGCCTCATCCGCCAGCTGCGGTCGCGCGGGGTCGGTATCGTCTACATCAGCCACCGCCTGGAAGAAATTTTCGTAGTCGCCGACCGCGTCACCGTCCTGCGGGACGGACGGCGCATCATCACCGCGCCCGTGGCCCACACCAGTCGCGACGCGCTGATCCATGATATGGTCGGCCGGACGCTGGACGCGTTGTACCCCAAAAGTGCGGTAAAAGCCGGCGCGCCGGTTCTGGAAGTAGACGCCCTGAGCAAAGACGCCGCTCTGGCCGATGTCTCATTTGTACTGCACCGCGGGGAGATCGTCGGACTGGCGGGGCTGGTGGGCTCCGGCCGCACCACGCTCGCGCACGCCCTCTTCGGCATCGATCCCCCACAGCGGGGCCGCGTCAGGCTGGACGGCGTCGATGCGCGCGTCTCTCATCCCGGGCAGGCCCGCGAGCTCGGGATCGCTTATATCCCCGAGGAACGGCAGCGCCAGGGACTGGTGCTGCCGTTTCCTGTTGGCGAGAACCTGTCCCTGGCGATCCTGCGGCGGCTCAGCCGGCTGGGGTTTGTCGATCACGCCAGGGAAGCCGCAGTGGCGCGCGACTTTGTGCGCCGGCTTGATATCCGGACTCCTGGCATCAACGTGCCGGCCGCCGCGCTCTCCGGCGGCAACCAGCAGAAAGTCGTGGTGGGCAAATGGCTGGCCGCCCAGCCGCGGGTGCTCATCATGGACGAACCCACGCGGGGTGTGGATGTCGGCGCCAAGGCCGAGATTCATCGCCTGATGTCCGAACTTGCCGGGCGAGGATTGGGGATCTTGCTGATCTCGTCGGAGCTGCCGGAGTTGCTGGGTATGAGCGATCGGATCCTGGTCATGCATCGCGGCCGTATCACGGGGGAACTGCGCCGGGATGAAGCCACGCAGGAAAAGATCATGACGCTGGCCACCGGCGTCGCATAAGCAATGATGATGAGGTGGGGCCGGGAACTCACCATTCTTGCCGCGCTGGCCTTGCTCTCCGGATATCTCAGCCTGACGCAGCCCAACTTCCGCGATGCCTTCACCCTCAGCACGATCCTCACCAATGCGGCCTACGTTGGGGTGGTCGGGATCGGGATGACGATGGTCATTGTCGCCGGTCAGATCGACATCTCGGTAGGTTCGATGCTGGCGGTGTGCGCGTTGATCGCGGGAACGCTGGCCCGCGCCGGCGCGCCGATGTTCCTCGTGGTGCTGACCAGTCTCGCGCTGGGTCTGGGGATGGGTGCGCTCAACGGCGCGTTGATCGCCTATCTGCGCATCCCCTCCATCATTGTGACGCTGGCCACCTTGACGGCGCTGCGCGGTGCGATCGTGTGGTGGACCAAAGGGTACTGGGTCATGCCCCTGCCGCCCGGGTGGAAGTTCCTGGGCACCACTCACATCCTCGGACTCCCGCTGCCGGTGTGGATCGGCTGGGCCGCGGTTCTCGCCGCCGCGTATGTGCTAGCGCATACAATCATCGGGCGTGAAGTCTATGCTCTCGGCTCCAACCCGCAAGCCGCGAGACTGGCCGGCATCGACACCGCGCGGGTCACGTTTTGGGTGTTTGCCGTCAGCGGACTGCTCGTGGGCCTGGCCACCATGCTGCACGTCACGCGTTTCAGTATGGTGCAGACACAGGAAGGACTGGGTCTGGAGTTCCTGGTGATCACCGCGGTGGTGGTCGGGGGGACGAACATCTTTGGCGGCAGCGGCACCGTGGTGGGAACCTATCTTGGCGTGCTGTTGTTGACCGTGACCAGCAGCGCCTTGACCTTCCTGGGCATCTCCGCCACGTGGGACCAAGCCATCCGCGGCGCGTTTATCCTGGTGGCCGTGACCGCTGATATTGTGCGCACCGGACGGTGGCGACAGCCGGTAAGATGGGCCCGATGAGGATCCGGCTGCTGTGGCGGGAGCGGGTATTGATCGGCCTGCTGGTCGGTAGCGGGGTACTGCTGGCGTTGCTCTCCGACGTCTTCTTCACTCCCGCCAACCTACTCCGCGCCACGCGCTATGCGGCTGAAATTGGGCTGGTAGCGCTGCCGATGACGATGATCATCATCAGCCGCGGCATCGATCTCTCGGTTGCCTCCAACATGGCCCTGTCGGCGATGACGATGGGACTGCTGTGGCAGAGAGGAGTTCCTGTCTGGCCGGCCGCGGCTCTGGGCATCGCCGCCGGGACGCTGGCGGGGTGGCTGAACGGCTGGGTCATCGCGCGAGTGCGCGTCCCGGCCATTGTGGTGACCCTCGCCACTCTGGCCGTGTACCGCGGAGTCGCCACCGGACTCTCCGGTGGCACAGGCATCTTGGGGTTTCCTGATAGCTTCCTGGCCCTGGGCGCTGGCACAGTCGCCGGCGTCCCTATTCAGACGATCATCTGGATCGCCGGCATCGCGGCAGGCGCCGTCTTTCTCACGCGCACCGCCGTCGGCCGGTACATCTATGGGATCGGCCACAACGAGACGGCGCTCCGCTTCTCAGGGATCGACGTGGACCGCATCGTGCTCGGCCTGTACACGGCCTCAGGGTTCGTCTCAGCACTGGCAGGGATGATCTATGCCGCCCGTGTGGGGACGGCGAAGTCCAACGCCGCGGCCGGCTACGAACTCACCGTCATCACGGCCGTGGTATTGGGCGGCACCAGCCTGACCGGCGGCGAAGGAACTATCTTGGGGACGATGCTCGGCGTGTTGATCATCACGATCCTGCAAAACGGGCTCACGCTGGCCCGCGTGCCCGCTGCGGTGCAGGACGTACTCATCGGCACCGTGCTGGTGGGTGCCGTGCTGACGTATCGTGAACGCGCCGGACGAAAGGAGGTGTTCGTGATAGCCCCCCCGCAGCCCGAGCTGCATCATGTGGGCGGGCGCGTGTTGACCGATCCCGGTAACGACCTCGCCGTCGGCGAGGAGAGGAGGAATCCATGAGATACATTCGAGGCTTCGCCCTGGCCCTAACCCTGGCGTTGCTGGTGGGACTCGCCGGGCCGGGGCAAGCACAGAAGGCGCTGAAGATCTTCATGGTCCCGAAGTTTACCGGCGCGGCGTACTTCGCAGCCACCGAGAAGGGCGCGAAGGAAGCGGTGGCCGAGTTGAAGGGCCGTGGAGTCGCCATCGACTTCCTTTACACGGGTCCCAGCGTCGCCAACACCGATGAAGAGATCCGCATGATCGACGATCTCGTCGCCCAGAAACCTGACGCGATCATCATCTCGGCGAACGATGCGGAGGCCCTGGTTCCGGTGGCAAAGAAGGCGAAGGCCGCCGGCATCAAAGTCATCACGTACGACGCCGACGTGGCGGATCCCACGGCGCGGCAATGGTTTGTGAACCAGGGGACGTTCACCCTGGTGGGCGGAGCGCTGGTCGATGTCGTCGCTGAGCAGGCGGGGAACAGCGCCCGCTTCGCTGTCGTCAGCGCTGATCCGGGGGCGTTCAACCAGAATTCCTGGATCGCCGCGATGAAGGCGCGTGTGAGCGCGAAATATCCGAAGATGCAGCTGGTCGACATCCGGTATGGGCTGGACAAGCCCGCGGAGTCGTTCTCCGTCGCGCAGGACCTCATCAACAAGTATCGCGGGCAACTGGACGCCATCATCGCCCCCACGTCCGTGGCGCTGCCGAAGGTGGCAGAGGCCGCGGAGCAGGCCGGCCTGGCCGGCAAGATCGTGGTCACCGGGCTGTCCACGCCCAACGATATGCGCGAGTTCGTTAAGAAGGGAACCGTCAAAACGGTGGTACTGTGGAACCCCGTAGACCTCGGCTACCTGGCCGTCTACGTCGCGCACGCCACCATTACCGGCGCGTTGAAGGAAGGCATGGCGAAACAGTCCGTGCGGGCCGGCCGGCTCGGTACTCGCGAGGCCACCGCGCAGCTGAATGACATCACGGCGAAGGGCCCGCTGACGCTGCGCAACGTGATTCTGCTGGGCGCACCGTTCCGGTTCACGAAGGAAAATATCGACAAGTTCAACTTCTAGGGTGCACCGGGCGCCCGGAGCGGTGAATCTCTGCTCCGGGCGCTTTTGGAATCCAGCGACTGCCGACTGTCGGGGAGGCTATCATGCACAGTGAGGGGGCACTCACCTGGTACATTCCGGACGCCTACCTGCCGGCGGGGGGAAGCGGGCCACTGGTCGGCCACGAAGCCATCTGCGTGCTGAACACGTCGGATGAACGGGCGCACATCGAGGTGGATTTTTACTTTGAAGACCGGGAGCCGCATCCGGGGGTGGCCTTCAGCGTAGGCCCGCGGCGCACGCTCCACGTTCGGACCGACCGGCCGCACATGCTAGGGGGCTTCGCCGTCCCGCGCCAGGTGCCATACGCGATGCGGGTGCGCGCATCGGTCCCCGTGGTCGTGCAGTACAGCCGCATGGATGTCACGCAGCCGAATTTGACGTTGATGACCTGCGTGGCCTATGCCGGGCGGTGAGGACACGCCGATGGAAGCAGACCGCGATGCGCTGAAGACCCTGGCTGAGCGGGGGAGCGATGTGCAGGCGGCAGTGGCGGCCTTGACGCGCCTAGCGATTGAGACGCCATCGTGGGGCTACGGCAACTCGGGCACGCGGTTTGCGGTGTTCCCGTGGCCGGGCGCCGCCCGCACGGTGTGGGAGAAGGTGGATGACGCGGCGCTGGTTCACCGCTTGACCGGCATCTGCCCATCGGTCGCCATCCACATTCCCTGGGACAGGGTGGACGACTGGCAGCGCCTGGTCGTCTACGCCGCGGAACGGGGTGTGCGCGTCGGCGCCGTGAACCCCAACGTCTTCCAGGACGACGTGTACCGATTGGGCAGTGTGTGCCATCCGGACCCCGCGGTGCGGCGGCGTGCAGTGGCGCATCTGGTGGAGTGCGTGCAGATTGCGAAGACCGTCGGCTCGAACCTTCTCAGCCTGTGGTTCGCCGACGGCACCAACTACGCGGGGCAAGACGATCTGCGGACGCGCAGGCGCCGCCTGGTGGACGCGCTCGCGGAAGTCTACGCCACGCTGCCACCCGGCATGCGCATGCTGATCGAGTACAAATTCTTTGAACCCGCCTTCTACCACACCGATCTGGCCGACTGGGGGATGGCGTCGGCCGTGGCGGCCCGCCTCGGCCCGCAGGCCGAAGTCCTGGTCGACCTGGGGCACCACGCGCCGGGGACCAACATCGAGCACATCGTGGCCTGCCTGCTCGATGAAGGCCGGCTGGGCGGCTTCCACTTTAACAACCGCCGCTACGCGGACGACGACCTGATCGTCGGCTCGGTCAATC
>Ga0209160_1005484_pt1 | contig 10001 bp, 11 predicted proteins | sample GraSoiAngelo_153_FD_186167 | JGI IMG/M metagenome (GOLD analysis project Ga0209160, IMG submission 186167) | Grasslands soil microbial communities from the Angelo Coastal Reserve, California, USA - 14_1009_12_40cm (SPAdes) (version 2) | ecosystem: Environmental > Terrestrial > Soil > Grasslands ... | reverse complement strand
TCCTGCTGGACGACGGCTCCGGCGTGCTGCCGGCGATCGGGTTCCAGTGGGCGGACGCCGTGCCCGATGCGTGGCTGGCCCAGCCGCTCGACGTCGCCTTCCGGCTGGAGCGCGATGAGTGGCAGGGGCGAGCGAACCTGCAGGCGCGGATCGCGTCCATTGCGCCGAGTGAATGAATGCGGAGTGCGGAATGCGGAATGCGGACTTTGACTGGGGAGTCGTTCGCGCCACGACCCGCCAACTGAAAACTCCGCATTCCGCACTCCGCATTCTCAGGGGGTGGGGTTGGGCACGGTTCGTATCATCGCGGGGGAGTTCAAAGGCCGCCGCTTGAAGACGCCCGCCGGGGACAAGACCCGACCCACCGCGGACCGCGTGCGGGAAGCGTGGCTCAGCATCCTGCAGCGCCCGGTGCAGGGCGCGCGGGCGCTCGATCTCTACGCCGGCTCGGGAGCGCTCGGCCTCGAGGCGCTGTCGCGCGGGGCGATGACCGCGGACTTCGTCGAAGTGAACCGGCACGCGCTGGCGGCGCTCAAGGCCAACATCGCGGCGCTCGCCGTGGAGGACCGGACGGTGATCCATCGCGTGGACGCGCTCCAGTTCGCCGAACGGCTCCGGCCCGGGCAGTACGACGTGGCGTTCGCCGACCCGCCCTACGCGGGCGAGCAGGCTGCCCGGCTCGTCGCCCTGTTCCGGCTCAACCCGTTCGCGCGCGTGCTCTCGATCGAGCACCGCGCGGACCAGTCGATCCCGGGCGACGACACCCGTCGCTACGGTGACACCGGCGTGACCTTCGTGTACGCGCCGTGACCCGCGTCGCCGTCTACCCCGGCTCCTTCGACCCCGTCACCAAGGGGCACGAGGATCTGATCCGCCGCTCGCTGGCGTTCGCCGACCAGGTGATCGTCGCGGTGGCCATGAACCCGGGCAAACCGCCGCTCTTCACTCTGGAAGAGCGCGTGGCGCTGCTGCAGGAGGCCGTGCGCGACCGCGCGGTCTCGGTGCGGAGCTTCGACGGGCTGCTGGTGGAGTTCGCGCGCTCGGTGGGCGCCGCACTCATCGTGCGCGGCCTGCGCGCCGTGAGCGACTTCGAGTACGAGTTCCAGATGGCGCTGATGAACCGCACCCTGGCGCCGCGGCTCGAGACCGTGTTCCTGATGCCCGCCTTCGACCTCACCTACCTCAGCTCCAGCCTCGTGCGCGAGGTGGCGCGCTTCGGCGGCGACGTGTCGGCCCTCGTGCACCCCGCGGTCCAGGAGGCGCTGCGCAAGAAGTTCGCGCGGTGAGCTTCCGCGGGCGCCTGTACGAGCGCGCGCGTCGCGCGCAAAAGAGAATCGTGCTGCCCGAAGGCGACGACCCTCGCGTGCAGGAGGCGGCCCGGCGGCTCGAACGGGATGGCCTTGGGGTGGTGGAGCTCTTGGGGCGGCCGCTTCCCGCATCCCGCCTCCCGGCCTTGATTCAACACCTGCGCGCGCGCCACCCCGAGAAGTTCTCCGACGACGCCGCGGCGCGCGCCGCGCTGCGGCACCCGCTCGTGTTCGGGGCCGCGCTCGTCGGCCTGGGGCGCGCGGACGTGATGGTGGGCGGCGCCTGCTATCCCAGCGGGGACACGATCCGCGCGGCGCTGTGGGGGGTGGGCACGGCGCCGGGGATCACGACGGTGAGCGGCGCCTTCTACATGGCGCGGGACGAGGCGGTCCTCACCTTCACGGATTGCGCCGTCGTGCCGGAGCCCACCCCCGAGCAGCTCGCCGACAGCGCGATCGCCGCGGCGCGCGACCGGCGCCGCATCGTGGGCGACGAGCCCGTGGTCGCGTTCCTCTCCTACAGCACCAAAGGCAGCGCCGGCGGGCCGCGCGTCGAGCGGCTGCGCCGCGCGCTCGCGATCCTCGCGGCGCGCCGCCCCGACTTTCCGTTCGACGGGGAGTTCCAGGGCGACGCCGCGCTCGTGGCCGACGTCGCCCGGCGCAAGGCGCCCGGCTCGGCCGTGGCGGGCCGCGCCAACGTGCTCGTGTTCCCCGATCTTGACAGCGGCAACATCGCCTACAAACTGGTGCAGCGCCTGGGCGGCTGGGAGGCGATCGGCCCGATCCTGCAGGGCCTGGCGCGACCGGTCGCCGACCTGTCGCGCGGTGCCAGCGCCGACGATATTGTGGACACGGCGGCGGTCGCGGTTCTTCAAGCGGAGGAGCACCCATGAGCTTCAGCCTGCAGAAGGACAAGCGCGGGGTGATGGTCGTCGGCGTGGACGGGCAGCTGATCGTCGGCAACCGCCAGGAGCTCAAGCAGAAGGTGCTCGACTCCCTGGACAGCGGCGCGCGCAAGTTCGTAATCGACTTCACGAAGACCGGCTACATCGACTCCTCGGGGCTCGGCGTGCTCGTCTCCCTGTCCAAGAAGATCCGCGAGCAGGGCGGCGACCTGCGGCTGGCCGGGCTCAACGAAGACCTGCAGACGCTGTTCGAGCTCACCAAGCTGGACACGCTGTTCGCCATCGCCAAGACTCCCGAGGAAGCGCTCGGCGCCTTCTAAGCGCCCGTGACCACGCCGTTGCAGCTCGAGGTTCGCCGGCCCGCGGGCGAGTTCGATGTGGTGATGACGCTCGACGTGCCGAGCGCCCTGGAGTACGTGGGCCCGGCGGTCGAGCTCATCGCCCGGCATGCCCCCGCTTCCCTGTCCGCCCGGCGCGTCCGCTTCAACCTGCGCACCGCGCTGGCGGAAGCGCTCGCCAACGCCATCGCTTACGGCAATCGGCACGACACCTCCCGGGTCGTGCGTGTCCGGGTCGAAGCGGATTGGCAGGGCGTGCGCATCCACGTGCGGGACGACGGCGCGGGGTTCGACCCGGCCGCGGTTCCGGATCCCACGCTGCCCCAGAACCTGGAGCGCGAGGTCGGGCGCGGGCTGTTCGTGCTGCGCCATCTCGTCGATCACGTCGCCTTCAACGCCGCGGGGAACGAAATCTGCCTGACGCTGCGAGCGGGCTGAGCCACCTCGAGCGCACGCTGCCGGCGCTGGAGCGCCTCAGCGGCGCGCGGCTGCGCGTGTGGCGCCGGGAGCGGGGCATCGCCACGCTCGTGGCCGGGGCGCTCGTCGACTGGACCCTGGCGGCGGAGCCGGACGGGGGCCGCGCCGGCGGGCACGTCGAGACGCCCGAAGGCAAGGCGTGGTTCGAGCCGGTGCCCGGAATGGACGGGGTGTGGTTGGAGATCGGTGGCAAGCGGCGCAAGGGGAAGCGCGAAGGCCCCCCCCTGCCCACCGCCGGCGAGCTGGCGGAGATCGTCGGCTCCCTGCTCGCGGCCGAGCGCGAGACGGCGCACGTGGCGGCCGAGCTGTCGGAGCGCTACGAGGAGATCGATCTCATCTACACGATCTCCGACATCCTGGGCCACACGATCCGCCTCGACGAAGCGGCCGGCCGCATCCTGCGGGAGGTGTCCCCCGTGGTGGGCGCGCGGCGCGCCACCTTGCTGGTGCTGGACGAGGAGCGGCGGGTGCTGCGCCTCGTGGCGGCACGCGGGATGGACCCGAAGGCCGTCGACCCGATCGAGGTGGACGATCCCTCCTCGGTCGCAGCCCGCGCATTCCGCGAAGGGCGGATCGTCTCCTACGACCCCACGGACCCCACGACGCCCAATCCCGGCCGCCCCGAGGGCCGGCAGTACAAAGGGAAGGCGTTCCTCTCGGTGCCGGTGCTCTACGGCGCGCCCGGCCAGAAGTCCCGCCCCATCGGGGTGATCAACCTCACCGACCGCCTGGGGGAAGACGCGTTCACGGCGGGGGACCGCAAGCTCGTCGCCGCGATCGCGAACCAGATCGGTGCCGCGATCGAGAACGCGCGGCTCGTGGCACGCGACCTCGGGCAGGAGCGCGTGCGGCAGGAGCTCGAGCTGGCGCACGACCTGCAGCTCAAGCTGCTCCCTTCGCCCCTGGTCATCGCGGCGCGCGCCGATGTCGCAGCGCGTTGTCGGCCCGCCGAGTCCGTGGGCGGAGACTTCTACAACCTGCTGAACCTGCACGGCGACCGCGTCGGCGTGATGATCGGCGACGTCACGAGCCACGGGTTCGGGTCGGCCCTGATCATGGCGCTGGCGATGGCCGCGGCCGGCATCCACGCGGAGGCGACCGTGTCGCCCGCGGAGGTGCTCGCGCGCCTCGAGCAGTCGCTCGCCGAGGAGTTGCAGCGCACGGAGATGTTCCTCACCCTGTTCTACGCGGTCATCGACCCCGCGGGCGGGCGACTGGCCTACGCCAACGCCGGGCACGCGCACGCGTTCGTCGTCCTGGGCGACTCGGGAGAGGCGATCCGGCTCGCGGCGACGCGCGCGCCGCTCGGCGTCGCGGCCGCGGTCGGGGGCGACGAGGCGCGGCCCTGGCGGCGGCGCCACGACCTGCTGTGCCTGTTCACCGACGGATTGGTCGATGCCACGAACGACGGCGGCGAGCGCTTCGGGGAGGAGCGCGTGGTGGGCCACGTCACCGCGCTGCGCCAGCGGCCGTCGCGCGAGATCCTCGAGGCCATCTATACCGACGTCGCCGCCTTCACCGGCGGCGGTCCCGCCTCCGACGACCGCACCCTGGTGCTCCTCAAGGTGTGAGGGTGCCGCGGGGCCGGCGGCGGCCGCTCAGCCAACACTTCCTCGCCGATCCCAACATCCTCGGGCGCATCGTCGACGCCCTCGAGCCCGCACCCGCGGACGTGGTGATCGAGATCGGGGCGGGGAAGGGGAGCCTGACGCGCGCCCTCGCCCCCCGCGTGGGCCTGGTGATCGCCGTCGAGAAGGACCGGCGGCTGGCAGCGGAGTGCGGAGTGCGGAATGCGGAGTGCGGAGTTGAGAACGCGATTATCGTGCAGGGCGACGCCCTGAAACTGAGCTGGCATGCCCTGCTCGATGCCCACCGTAGCACTCCGCACTCCGCACTCCGCATTCCGCACTTCAAGGTGGTGGGCAACATCCCCTACGCCATCACGTCCCCCCTGATCGAGAAGGCGCTGACGCCGCCCCTGCCCGAGCGGATCGTCTTCCTCGTGCAGGCGGAGGTCGCCGAGCGCGCGGCCGCGGCGCCGGGGTCGAGAGCCTACGGCGCCCTCTCGGTGGGCCTGCAGGCGAGCTGCCGGGTCGAGAAGCTCTTCACGGTGAAGCCCGGCGCGTTCGACCCGCCGCCTCGAGTGGACTCGGTGCTGCTGCGGCTGACGCCGCTCACCGCGCCAGTCGTCGGGCCGGACGAGGCGGCGGCGTTGCGGGCGTTCGTCACGGCGTGTTTCAGCCGGCGCCGCAAGCAGCTCCGGAATGTGCTGATGGCGGTCACGGGGCGGCCGGCGGCGGTCGTGGTGGAGGGGTTGCGCACGCTCGGGCTCGATCCGATGGCGCGTCCGGAGACGCTCGCGCCCACCGCATTCGCGCAGCTATTGCGCTGGAGTCAGTGATTGTGAAATACTTCACAATATGCGGAAGATCGCTGAGAGCACCGTCCGCCGCCTGTCGCTCTACCTCCGGTACCTCGAGCAGTCCGAAGTTCAGGGCCACGGCACCATCTCCTCGGCCGACCTCGCGCGCCGTGGCGGCACCACACCCGCCCAGGTGCGCAAGGACCTCTCGTTCTTCGGCTCGTTCGGCAAGCGCGGCCTGGGCTATTCGGTGCCCGAGCTGGCGGCCAAGATCCGCGACATCCTCGGCCTCAAGCGCTCCTACCGCGTCGTGCTCGTCGGCGCGGGACGGATCGGCGGCGCGCTGGTGCAGTACCCCGGGTTCCGCGAACGCGGCTTCCACGTCGCGGCCATCTACGACAAGGATCAGAAGAAGGTCGGGTCTCGCTGGAACGGCCTGGTCGTGCGGGATGTGCAGCAGATCGCGTCCGATCTCAAGAAGGAGTCCACCGACATCGCGATCGTCGTGACGCCGGCCGAGGCGGCGCAGCAGGTGGTGGACGAGCTGGTGCAGTCGGGCGTGAAGGCGATCCTCAACTTCGCGCCGGTCCAGCTCACCGTACCCCCGGACGTGATCGTGAAGTCGGTCAACATGGCGGCCGAGCTGGAGACGCTGAGCTTCGCGTTGGCGAATCGGTGACACGAAATGCGTGGGGATGTGGGGTGGTGGGGCTGTGGGCCCACAACCCCACGTCCCCACATCCCCACGAATTTGGAAGAACTTAGCCGCCACTTCGCCGCGCGGTTAGATTGCCCCCATGGCGCCGGTCCACGTCACCTCCGAAATCGGCCCGCTGCGGGCCGTACTCGTGCACACGCCGGGTCGCGAGCTCGTCGCCGTCACCCCGGGGAACCGGGAAGACTACCTCTATGACGACATCATCGACCTCGACCTGGCGCAGCAGGAGCACGCTCAGCTCGTGGCCGTGCTGCAGCGGTTCGCGGAGGTGTACGAGGTACGGGACTTGCTGACGGAGCTCGTCGCCCGGCCCGACGTGCGGGAGTTCCTGGTCACGCGGGCCCTGGAGGTGGTGCCCTCGGACGCCCTGGCGCGGCGGCTGGCCCAGTTGGCGCCCCAGGAGCTCGTCTCCCTCATGGTCGAGGGTGCGCTCGAGGAGGCGGGGCCCATCGCGCGGGCGCTGAACGAGGTGGGGTACGCGCTGCCGCCGCTCCCCAACCTGTTTTTCACGCGGGACGTCGGCATCGTGATCGGGGCGCACTCGATCATCGGCTCGATGCGCTACGGCGTGCGCTGGACCGAGGAGCTCCTCATCAAGGCGCTGTTCCGCTACCACGAGAAGCTCGAGAACGCGGGGATTCTGTACGACGGATCGGAGGAAAAGCGGAGCAACTACACCCTGGAGGGTGGGGACGTGCACCCGATCCGTCCCGACCTGCTGGTGCTGGGCTTCAGCGAGCGTTCCAGCCCGGCGGCGCTCGACCATCTCTGCGACGTCGCGTTCGAGCACTGCGGCGTGACGGACGTCGTGGTCGTCGTGATGCCGGCCGAGCGCACGGCCATCCATCTCGACATGATCTTCACGCAGCTCGACCGGGAGCTGTGCTGCGTCTACCCGCCGCATTTCGTGGGGCCGGAGCGGCTGGCGGTCTTGCACCGTCGCAAGAAGTCGAAGGGTGTCAAGGAGGTCCCGAATTTCTTCGCGGCGATGCAGGCCGTGGATCAGCCGCTCGAGCCGATCTTCTGCGGGGGCAACAACCGCGCGCTGCAGGAGCGCGAGCAGTGGGCGAGCGCCTGCAACTTCTTCGCCGCGCGACCGGGAGTGGTGATCGCCTACGAGCGAAACGAGGCCACGGTGTGCGAGCTCGAGCACGGCGGGTTCAGGGTCGTGGGCGCGGCGCAGCTGCTCTCGGGCGACGACGGCGTGAAGGAGGGGGAGCGGGTCGCGATCACGATCGAGGGCAGCGAGCTGGTGCGCGGCGGCGGCGGGCCGCGGTGCATGACGCTGCCCCTGCGGCGCGACGACGTCTGAACGGCCTCGCGGCGGTCTCCTCCTCGAGCCTCTCGGGTCGGGCGCTGGCCTATCTCGAGGCCGGGCCGGCGTCGAGCCTGGTGCTGGCGCGGGAAGTGCTGGGCCTCGCGCGCGCCCCGCGGGCGATCGCCGAGCGGGTGGCGACGACGCTGGTGGGCGCGGACCCCCGCGTGTCCCGGCTGCCGGACGGCCGCTGGACGCTCGCGGCCGCGGCGGCGACGAGCCCGGCGCTCGACGCCTGCCGCTTCGCCGTCGTGGACGTGGAGACCACGGGCACGAGCCCGCGACGCGGGGACCGCATCATCGAGATCGCGGTCGCGGTGCTCGAGGGCGATCGGGTCACCACCGCCTTCCAGAGTCTCGTCAATCCCGGCGTGCCGATCGGAGCGTTCGTCTCCCGGCTCACCGGCATCGACGCCGCCGCGGTGCGCGACGCGCCGTGCTTCGCCGCCGTCGCCGATCGTCTGCTCGACCACCTCGCCGGGACCGTGTTCGTCGCCCATAACGTGCGCTTCGACTGGACGTTCCTCCTGGTCGAGCTCGAGCGTGCGCGCTCGCTCTTGCTCCAGGGTCCGCGGGTCTGCACGCTCCGCCTGGCCCGGCGCCTCGTCCCGGCCCTCGAGTCGCGCAGTCTCGACACCCTGGCGCGGTTCTTCGGGATCGAGATCGAGCGCCGCCACCGGGCGGGCCCGGATGCGATGGCCACGGCGCGGATCCTGCAGCGCCTGGTAGGGATCGCGAAAGAGCGAGGCGCGGTGACACTGGCGGACTTGATGCAATGACGCACACCACTCTCACCGTCGGCCGCCTGACCTGCCACGCCCTCGAGGCCGGGAGGCAGCACCTGGACGGCGGCGCCATGTTCGGCGTCGTGCCGAAGCCCTTGTGGGAGCGGCGCATCGCCCCGGACGACCGCAACCGCATCCCGCTGGCGCTGCGCTGCCTCCTCGTGGAGCACGACGCAGGGCTCGTGCTGATCGACACGGGGCTCGGCAACAAGGAAAGCGACAAGTTCAGGGACATCTACGGCGTCGAGAACGAGGGCAGAGACGGGCGCACCCGCCTCGAAGACGCGCTCGCCGAGCTCGGCCACCGGCCCGAGGAGGTGCGCTGGGTGATCAACACTCACTTGCACTTCGACCACGCCGGAGGCAACACGTGGTGCACCGGGGAGGGGCGCATCCTCCCCACGTTTCCGCGGGCGACTTACGTGGTGCAGCGGGGGGAGCTCGAGTTCGCGCGCCACACCAACGAGCGCACCCAGGCGAGCTATCCCGCGCACAACTTCGAGTCCATCCGGTTCCAGACGGTGGAGGGGGAGGTCGACGTGCTGCCGGGCATCCGCTGCGTTCCCACGCCCGGGCACGTCCCCTACCACCAGTCCGTCGTGGTCGAGAGTGGGGGCGAGCGCGCGTGCTTCGTCGCGGACCTGGTGCCGACGACGGCCCACTTGCCGCTGCCCTGGATCATGGGCTACGATCTCGAGCCGCTGGTGACGCTGGAGAGCAAGCGGCGGCTGTATGGGAGGGCGGAAGCGGAGGGGTGGCTGCTGGTGTTCGAGCACGACCCCGAAGTGGTAGCGGGTCGGCTGGGGCGGGACGGCAAGGGGTTCGGGCTTGTGGAGCCGCGCGGGCGCGGCTAACTTGGTGCCCACAATACGGTAAGCGGGCGCCTCGGGCGCCTCACCCGCTGCCTCTCCGGGTCTCGGAGAGTGCCCTAGGGTTCCGATGACGTGAGCCTTCAGCCGTCAGCGATCAGCCACTGACGGCTGACGGCTGATAGCTGAGGGCTCACGAGTGCGGATTCCGGGGCGGCTGGAATCCGCTTTTCTCTTTTGAGGAGGAGAACCGAACCTGGCGATCGAAAGCACCAACAACAAAGCGCCGCGCATCCGGGTGAACCGGCAGATCCGCATCAGTCCGATCCGGGTGATCGCGCCCGACGGCGAGCAGTTGGGCGTGTTGAGCATCGAGGAAGCGCTTGCGGCGGCACAGGAACGCGGTCTCGATCTGGTCGAGGTCGCCCCGCTCGCGCGGCCCCCGGTCGCGAAGATCATGGACTACGGGAAGTTCAAGTTCGAGCAGGCGAAGGCGGCGCGGGCGGCGAAAAAGAAGCAGCACGTGATCCATCTCAAGGAAGTGAAGTTCCGTCCCGGGATCGACGACCACGACTTCGCGTTCAAGACGCGCCACGCGCGCGAGTTCATCACGGACGGCAACAAGGTGAAGGTGACGATGATGTACCGCGGCCGGCAGATGGCCCACCTCGATCTCGGGCGCGGGGTGCTGGACCGGGTCGCAAACGAGCTGAAGGACGTGGCGAAGATCGAGCAGGAGCCCAAGCTCGAAGGCCGCAACATGTCGATGGTGCTGGCGCCGAAATAGAGACATCAGACATCAGAGGTCAGACGTCAGTCTCTGAGGTCTGATGTCTGACGTCTGATGTCTGAAAGGGACAATGCAATGCCCAAGCAGAAATCCAAGCGCGCGCTCCGCAAGCGCGTCAGGCTGACGGGGAGGGGGCGGCTGCGCCGCCACCACGCCTACAAGAGCCACATCCTGACCAAGAAGCACCCCAAGCGG
>Ga0209160_1005483_pt1 | contig 10002 bp, 10 predicted proteins | sample GraSoiAngelo_153_FD_186167 | JGI IMG/M metagenome (GOLD analysis project Ga0209160, IMG submission 186167) | Grasslands soil microbial communities from the Angelo Coastal Reserve, California, USA - 14_1009_12_40cm (SPAdes) (version 2) | ecosystem: Environmental > Terrestrial > Soil > Grasslands ... | reverse complement strand
CTGCTTGGGTAACCAACTGTACCAACTAGAAGTGGGGCGGAAGGCGAAGTTGCATTGCTCATCCAATTGATGCAAGATATGGGCGTAGGTTGTTCTTTTATATTCTGCTAGACCTACTCTGACAGCGAGAAGTATCCTCAAGCGCTCCCTGTATGGCTCAAGAACTCGTCAACCGTAAAGGATCAATTAGCAAGACGAAGAGTGCTGCCAGTGGGCAGAGACGCCGGTTCAGGCCAATACAGTCGGCACATCCTCGGAGGGCGAAGGCTATTGACTACGACGCGTCTGTGGATGAGTCCTTCCCAGTCGTGGGCATTGGTGCCTCTGCGGGTGGGCTCGAAGCCTTCACTCAACTCCTTCGGGAGCTCCCGCCAGACATCAATATGGCGCTGGTCCTGATACAACACTTAGACCCCACTTACAAGAGTCTGTTGGCTGAACTTCTCTCCAAGACAACCAAACTACCGGTAGCCGAGGTCACTGATGGCATGCAGGTGAAGCCGAGAAATGTCTACGTGATCCCGCCGAACACGAGCATGACCATTTCCAACCCCGCGCGTGGACGTTGACCGCAAGCACATGCCCATTGACCACTTCTTACAATCCCTCTCCCTAGACCAGAAGGGCCGAGCGGTCGCGGTGATCCTCTCCGGGACCTCAATGGATGGTGTTCAGGGACTGAAGGCCATAAAGGCGGAAGGTGGAATCACGATTGCTCAAGACGAGAAATCAGCTAAGTATTACGATTTACCTCGTAGTGCCGTCGCCGCGGGCTTCGTCGACTTAATACTCGCCCCCAAGGAGATAGCCCAGGAACTCACCAAGATTAGTGAGCATCCCTACGTTCCGTACTTGGAGACGGAAAAAGCCGAAGAGCTGTTGCCTCACAGCGACCTGGAAAAGATCTTCAGCCTCTTGCGAAAGGGCAAGGGGGTTGATTTCACCGACTACAAACACGCCACAATCAAGAGACGAATCATGAGACGGATGCTCATTCTGAAGATCAGTAGTATGGAGAATTATCTGAAGTATTTGCAGACAGGCTCTGGCGAGCTGAACTCTCTCTTCCAAGATATTCTGATCAGCGTTACCGCTTTCTTTCGTGAGCCTGCTACCCTCGAGGCTTTGAAAACCGAGATATTTCCCAACATTTTGAAAAACAGGCCCGCTGAAGACCCCATCAGGATATGGATCCCCGGCTGCTCGACTGGTGAAGAGGTCTATTCAGTAGCCATAAGTCTACTCGAGTACCTCGACCATGCCCGCGTTAAGCCGCCAATCCAGATCTTCGCCACCGACGTGAACGAGAACGTGTTAGAAAAAGCACGGCAAGGCGTGTACAGCGCATCCCCCTACGTCTCTGGAGAACGACTACGACGCTTCTTCGTCAAGACAAACGGCTCCTACCAGATAAACAAGACAATCCGGAAGATGTGCATCTTTGCCAAGCAAAACGTGACTGCTGACCCCCCATTCTCGAAGCTTGATCTCATCGTCTGTAGAAACCTGCTAATCTACCTCGGGCCGCCTCTGCAGAAGAAACTGCTTCCAATATTCCACTACGCACTCAAACCTACCGGCTTCCTTGTCCTCGGAGACTTTGAGACCATAGGGGAATTCGACAACATCTTCAATGTAGCGAACAAACGGCTCAAGATCTATTCCAAGAAACCTATGGTTCCGCGTACTCAACTCGACTTCTCGATGAAATACGGGATTGAGCTTGGGCATGTTGACAGATCAGAGGCCCGGCGCATTGAAGGTCTAGTCCCAGAACAGGCCATCTTCAAGGAAGCAGACCGGATCATGTTAACCAAATACTCGCCTGCCACCGTCATCGTAAACAGTGAGTTGGAGATTATCCAGTTTCGCGGACGCACGGGTCTCTTCCTCGAGCCCGCGCCTGGGAAAGCCAGCCTCAACGTTCTGAAAATGGCCCGGGAAGGCCTGATGACGAACCTGCGGGCAGCAATCGATAGGGCCAAGACTAGTGGCGACACTGTTAGGAAGAAAGAGATTTCCATCAAATCTGATGGCAAATATGTCGACGTCAACCTAGAGGTAACCCCGCTGAAGACTTCGGCAAACCTGCCATGCTTTCTGATATCGTTCGAAGAAGCATTGCCAAGGCCAATCCCTGGTCCGACAACGGGCGGAACCCGGGGCGCGAAGCATGCTAGGGATCAGATGGCTGAGAATCGCAAGTTCCTACATCTCGAACAGGAGCTTTCTGCAAACAAGGAGTATCTGCAGTCGATCATACAGGATAACGAATCGGCCATAGAAGAATTGAGGGCCGCCAATGAGGAAATACAGTCGAGCAATGAGGAACTTCAAAGCACCAATGAGGAGTTGGAGACGGCCAAAGAAGAGCTTCAGTCCACAAACGAAGAACTGACCACAGTTAACGAAGAATTACAAAACCGGAACGTCGAACTCACCCAGGTTAATGATGACATAACAAACCTCCTGGTTAGCGCGAACCTGCCGATCATCATGCTGGGCAACGATCTTCGGATACGTCGTTTCACCCCCCATGCAGAGAAGATGTTCAATTTGCTCGCGTCCGACGTCGGACGTTCCATTACCGACATCAATCTGAACCCGAAGACTCCGGATGTGGGCTCTCTGATTACCGATGTAATAGACAGCGTTGCCCCCAAGGAAATAGAGGTCAAAGACAGCAACGGTCGCTGGTATTCTATCTGGATACGGCCTTACAGGACGGCAGACAACAAGATCGACGGAGCTGTGGTAGCCTTCGTTGACATCGACCGGATAAAGCAAGCCGAGGAGAGGCTCAAGGCTCACACGGAACAATTGGAAGAGGTGGTTGAGGAGAGAACCAGAATGCTGAGGAACTCAACTCGCATGGCGGCCATTGGTGAGACGGCAGGAATGGTCGGCCACGACCTCCGCAATCCACTCCAGACGATAATCAACACTGTCCATCTAGCGATGGAGAGCATGAAATCTGGAGGAGCCTCGCAGAACTTGCGTATCGAGAAAACTCTGGAAACTATTCGAGAGCAAGCCGACTTCATGAACAAGATCGTATCCGACCTCCAAGACTACGCCAGACAACCGAAGCCTTCTTTTGTCGAATACGACCTTCAGGGCCTCATCGACGACGCACGATCCTCGATCTCAATACCCAAAACTGTAGAAGTCTTCACCTCCTTTGAGCCGGGCTTTCCCAAACTGACCGTCGATCCAAACTTGCTCCGCAGAGCCTTCACCAACATAATCGCGAATGCCCTACAAGCAATGCCAGATGGGGGTCAGCTAAGAATAAACGCGTGGAAGAATAAAGAGTTAGCCGCGATCAGCTTCCAAGACACTGGGAAGGGAATCCCGGAGGACATCAAAGCCAAGATCTTCAACCCGCTCTTCACTACCAGAGAGAAAGGCGTGGGACTGGGACTGGCCGTGGCCAAGCTGTTGATCGAATCTCACCACGGCGACATCAAAGTCTCAAGCAAAGTTGGGGAGGGAACAACCTTCACAGTTGAGATACCACTCGACCGAAAGATATGATCCGATAATGGAAAGAAAAAGTATCCTCATCGTCGACGACGACCCGGGAATCCTGAACAGCTTCAAGGAGATCCTGGAGCCAGAGGGCTATGATGTCGACACGGCCCAGACCAGCTCCGAAGCCCTCGAAAAATGCAAGGCTCAACTCTACAACATGGCAATCATCGATATCAACCTACCAGACACCGAGGGGACAGAACTACTCCCGAAGATCCACGAGATGCTTCCTAAAGCGAGGAAGATCATCCTCACAGGATACCCTACTTTGGACAACGCCGTCGAATCCGTAAATCAACAAGCAGATGCCTACATCATCAAACCTGTCAACCCTAAAGATTTCCTGAAGGTGATTGCGGAGAACATGAACAAACAGACAGAAGCTGACGTAATAACTGAAGACAAGGTTATCGGTTGGATAGAATCTCGCTACGAAGAAACGAAACGAAACCGGAGTCCACGCAAGGTTCCCGCCTCTGCGCACGTGCCGGGGATCGAAGAATAGAATCATACGTCGCTGGCCGTGCGTCGATTCTAGGGCTCGCTAGTGTATACGTCTCTCAATTCTTGGGTTTAGAAGTGGTATCCGGCACCGTAGCCCTACTTGCCCCAATCGGAGGCGTTTCTACCGTTTTCTCGATCAAGAGCAGAGGATCGAAGGGCTTATTAGCCGATATCGAATAAACGATATCGGACGCAATGTGGGGCCATAGACACTGGGGCGGAATGAGGCGTGGATGGCTCAGACCCTGGGTCATATCTATGATAGGACGATCACCAAAGAACGGCGCGGAAGTTATCGACGAGATCGAGAAGATGAGCTGGGGAGGCTGGCGTCCATCACCAGGCTCAATCTACCCGCTCCTAAAAGACATGGTCGATGAAGGCGCAATTCGACAGAGAGAGGACGGTCGCTACGAGCTTACAGACAAGGGTAAAGATGAGGGAACGTTTCCCTTCGGCTTCCCATTCTCCCAGCGACCAAACTCCGTGGACTCCATGGTTAGCGAGATGAAGGATTTCGTCTCATACTTCGAAGATCTGGCAAAATCTAACGCTTCAAAAATTGCCGAATACAGAGACAAGCTGAAAGACGTTGCGGAAAGGTTGACGCGTCTCTTCGAAGAGAACTAGTCTCGTACTAGCCGCGTTAGAGTTCTTTTGTCGATAACTTCTCCATTTTTCGTGTAACTATTCTATAGACACACTTACTGGGTCCCCATGCTGGACGATCCAAGACCGGCCGCTATGCATATTATCCGTGGCCGACCTGATTTGCTGATGGAGGAAGAACGCGAGTATTCATAGATCTCGCCTGAACTTTGAAGGCTGTAGTCCTCGCCGGAGGAGAAGGAACACGTCTACGTCCTCTAACATTCACACGACCCAAGCCGATGCTTCCTTTGGGTCCAAACCCGATAATCCATTATGTGCTATCACATCTGTCCCAGAATGGTTTCAAGGATCTCATCATAATCCCAGGATACCTGAAAGATCAGATAATGGGGTATGTCGGCGATGGCTCCCATTTCGGTGTCCGAGTGACATACGTTGTCGAGCCTGAGGGAGTCACGTTTGGAACAGCTGGAAGCCTGAAGCTGGCCGCTCATCTACTAGACGAGACTTTTCTCGTCGTCCAAGCTGATGTTGTCAGCGAAATATCCCTGATGGATATGGCAAGGTTCCATTCTGATAGGCATGGCGAAGTGTGTATTGCACTCACCAACGTGGAGGATCCGTCTGCCTATGGAGTCGCGATTGTAAACGAGGAGAATGAGATCACAAGGTTTGTAGAGAAACCGGCGCCAGGTACCGTTCCAAGCAATCTGGTCAGCACAGGCTTCTACATCCTCGAGCCGGAAGTCCTCGACTATGTCGAGAATGAAAAGTGGGATTTCGCGAAAGACCTGTTTCCCTACCTAATGAGGCTCGGCCACCATCTCTTCGGATACACGTCAGACTCTTTCTGGGTAGATGTTGGCGAACTGAAGGGCTACCTGAAGGGAATAAACTGGGTCCTTCGAAATCTCGTCACTGACCCACCTAGAGATGCAAAGCTGATTGGAAGCCCGAGCGAGCCAGTGTTTGCCAGAGGAGCCGTCAAGATTGGCCGAGGCTCCCACATGCTGGGTCCCGCATGGATCGATAACGAGACGTCGCTAGGGGAGAATGTGCACATTAGGCCCGGAACAGTCTTGAAAGAAAACTCCCGTCTAATGTCAGGGACTAGCTTCGAGACTGGAGTCGCTTTCGAAAACACCATCTTCGGTCGAAACTGCTCCATAAGATCAACAATTATCGGTGAGAGAGCTGTTATTGGCAATGATGTCTCCATAGACAGGGCAATTATCGGCCAAGGCTGCAACATTGGAGACGGAGCCAAGATCCTTCCCGGGAGCAAGCTCTGGCCCAATACGAGAGTCGAAGAGGGCGAAACAGTCGATGGCATCCTTGCAGTCCCACGCGACAAGTCATTCTACTTTGACACGGGTCTTGGGCAATACTCGGGCATACTCGCAACCTCGATCGAAGAATTTCTTGACGCTCTCAAGATAGTTCCTCTAGAGTCTTTGGAATATCATATTGGACGCAGAGATCTTGAAAAGTGGACCAAGGATGTGCTGGGTTCGATCCAGCTTGCAGACAACATTAGGACGGTTAGAAGATCCCAGCTCATGGGAGAGGATCTGAGGCTTCAACTAGTCGAGGCTGTTAAAGAATGGGCGGATAGAGTCTCATCCCATGAATCTCCATCGGACCCTCAGAAACAGGTTGACCCGCCGCTAACCACCATCTAGCAGAGACTCGGCTATCGAAATTATAGCGTTGCCCAATTGCCTGGTGGGTATTGATACGACTACTGGGGTTGAGACTTTGGCGCTAGTCTCTCTTTGCCTACTGCGAGAATGAAGAGAACGATTCCAATAGCGAACAGTTGTAGGCTGATCGCCATTGACACGACCGGATTGAATCCGGCCTTCCAGATCTCATAGTTGAGATATGCTGGAAGAATCATCAGAGCTGCGGCCACTATGACTGCGACTCCACGGAGTATCTTGACGAGATCCGAGTCTCCAACGCGAATAGCGCTCATTACGACGATGCCCGTGACTAAGCGTTCAGGCATCTTTCCCATATATGAACGCTTATTCTTTCACCGTGACCTTTCGAGCGATCGTAACGTAAGCCGTGTGCCCAATCATCCGTGATTCGGGTCGCACCTTGCCCGTCTCGGTCTTGAACTCCCGCATCAACAACTCAACTGCCTCAAGAACAAGGAATCCACATTCCCTCAACGCTTCAGCGAGTTTCTCGAGCTGGTTAACGGTAGGCGTAAAGCCCGCAAGCATTCCCCCGCCCGCTAAAGCATCCCATGCAGGGGCCACCATCTTCCAAGGATCACCTAGATCGATTACAGCGGCATCCGCGTTCAGTTCCAAGAATCCCTGCGATGGATCGATGTTTCGAAAAGTGACCAGACTTGACAGACCAGTCTTTTCCACGTTCTTCTTCGCCGATCTCAAGAACTCTTCCCGATTCTCGTAAGTGTACACGCGGCCATTCGGTGCGACAGCCTGAGCCAAGGCCCCGGTTAGAGCACCACTACCTGTGCCTACCTCAACGACGGTGTCACGATCCTTCAACCCAAGCTGGTAGATCGCATACCCGATGTCCTTGGGATACATTATCTGGGTCGGCCGGTCGAACGAGTTCACGAGCTCCAAGAGCCGGGGCTTGAACACGGCAAGCGACTGTCCCAAGCTAGTCCTGACGAAGACCCCATACTCCAGCCCGACAAGATCCTTGAGATCAAGATACCCACGATGCGTATGGAATCGTCCCTCTCCCGCCCGAGCAACCCAGCTACGGCGAGCATCCTGGTAGAGGAAAACTAGATCACCTTCCTGAATTGAACTTGTCAAATTAAGATTCCCCAGAGGGGCTCGTGAAGTTTAAGCGTTCCACCCAAACTAGCTCTTCGATACAGTCCCGCGCAACTGATTCCGAAGACTGTTGTTGTTTGTCTATCCTTTGAGGGCTTTGAAGACTGCTTCAGCCTTCGAGGTGCTGACCAGCTTCACTGTGATAGGGTTCTGCGAATCATTTATTCGGATTCGAAGCACCGCAATACCCACTCTCCACCAAGCCACAACCAGTGACCCGACAAAGACAACGAGTCCCGCCAACATCGCAACATCGTAGGGAAACACCGGCAGAGGTAGCATTCTCGTCCCTGGAAACCACCAGATGAGAAAACTAGCGATCGCGCCGAGAACTGCGAAAGTCAACGGTGGGAGGAGACTCTTTGTAATCAATTCTAGAGTGTTGATGCTTGCGGTCGGCACGTTCATGAACTTCTCTCCCGTCGCAAACCTCTTGCCAACTAGAAGACGAGTATCCGTGACGTATACCTGATAGTTGACCCCCGCGCAGTGTGCGAGAACGTTCTCTGGGCCAACCAAGCGTTGAAGGTTGGACAAGTCTTCCGGAGAAGAATCGACAATTTTCCGTTTTACCATGCTGTAACCCGAGCCTCGAACCTATGCGACAAGTCCAGAATTCTGAAAGATCTGACACATATGCTGTCTAGATGTGAGAGTCAACGCGAGGTGAGCTGCGGTTTCAGACGCCTCTCAAACACCCGGCCATTCGGCTTCTCCTCCGTAAAAATCTGGCCCTGAAACCGCGAAACTCGTACATCCGCGGTAAGCCAAGCATCTGGAGGAAGATTGGCCTTCAAACAACACTGAGAAAGGAACTCTTCACTATCAAAACCTTCGTCAACAGCCACCTGAGGCAATAGCAACCCGTGGCTACCCTTACCTTCAACCATCAAACCGTCTCTCCCCACCAGAATATTCTCTCTCAAATCAAGAGGGTTCTTCACCCAGATGGGCTCCATGATGGAGAGCACGGTCGCCTCCAACACGATCCTTTTCTGCAGCTCTTCTAGACTCACAGGTTCAAAGCGGAAGTCGGTCGTCGCTGCCTCTACTGCAGCAATCCTAACTTGTTCTAGTAAAGATTGAGTTGGAAAAGGAATCCCAATACATCCCCGCAGATTACCACCACTGAGGTGGTCGAGGAGCGTTACGAATACTCCTCTTTCTTCTTGCAAGATAGGACTAGAATGAGCCATCGACTGGAGTTCTTTTCCTGACAGATGAGTTTCAACAGCGGCTCTTGCGGTCTTCACCAATACTGCACCTTCTTCTGCCGTTAGCATTTCAGTTCCTTCTCTTCTAGAGACGTTCTCTTTCGGGCCTCTTCTAGTGTATGACGTATCTGTTTCCAGTGGCTTCCCACCCAGTACGTCTTCCCACACTCAGCATTGCTACACCTCCAGAATCGATCGTAGAGTTCGATGCTTTTGGCCGGAACGACACTTGAAGCTTCTTTCTTAGAAATCTCGTGAAGCTCCCCGCCGCATTCAGGGCATCTTGTAGCGGCCATGTCGATATCAAGGGAGATGCCCAGAGTTCTCGCTAACTGTCCCAGCCGGGCTTCCTCGGTATCGCCAAGAACCAGCACTGAATGAATACGCTTTGCGAGAGCTCGATTGTAGAGCTCTTCATCACGCGTCAACAGGACAGTGTCCGGTGTCTGGGAGTTTCGCAAGAGAATGCTGTCCTCAGCTTTCGAATCATATTCTGTCACATATCCTAGCATTCTGAGCCAACGCGCTAGGCCTCCAAGCATTCCGTCAACTACAAACCTCAACCCGAAAACCCACTATGCAACACAGAGCCAGAGCCTTCTCTGGTGACGATCTCTCCCTCCCGGTAGACGACCTTACCGCCAACGATCGTAGAATGAACTGCGCCCTGCGTCTTGAACTCGTCAAAGGGCGAAAACTTCGCCTTCGAAAAGAACCTACTCGAATCTATCTTAGATTTCTTCTTCAGGTCAACCAAGACAACATCGCCATCGGCTCCCTTCTGAAGCTTGGCCTTGGACTTGAAACCGAAAATCCTTGCTGGATTCTCACTGAGAAGTTTCACCAGAAGCGAGATACTCATCTGTTGTCTGTTGACAAGTGTCAGCATCAATGGCAACGTCGTTTCCAATCCTGGGACCCCAGGCGGGCTTCTGCTGGCGGATTGATTCTTCTCCTTGATGGTGTGTGGGGCGTGATCACTCGCGATGACGCTAGAGAGACCAGCAAGTGTGGATTTCAGCAAGCTCCGTCTTGTTTCTTCAGATCTCAACGGGGGAACCATCCATGCTCTCCAGCCAAGACTGGACAAGAGCTGCTTGGAGAGGAGGAGATGGTGAGGCGTGACCTCACTAGTCGATTTCGTAGACGCATTAATCTTCATGAGGCTAGAGCGGAGAGTTAGATGGCAGTAGTGGACGTTGCAACCAGCCTTCTTCTGAATTCTCAATAGTCTGTCGACAGCGCGAGTTTCGAAGATTGGCGGCCGAGCCTCTGCTGCTTCTTCGAAGCCTTCTCCCTGGCTAGTGTTT
>Ga0209160_1005482_pt1 | contig 10002 bp, 7 predicted proteins | sample GraSoiAngelo_153_FD_186167 | JGI IMG/M metagenome (GOLD analysis project Ga0209160, IMG submission 186167) | Grasslands soil microbial communities from the Angelo Coastal Reserve, California, USA - 14_1009_12_40cm (SPAdes) (version 2) | ecosystem: Environmental > Terrestrial > Soil > Grasslands ... | reverse complement strand
TGATCGGGCTGCCGAATCACCTCCACCTCCCCGCCGTCCGGGTGGCCGCTGCCGCGCGCAAGGCCATCGTCTGCACCAAGCCGCTGGCACGCAACGGACATGAAGCCGCAGAGATGGTCAACCTGGTGCGTGAGGCAGGCGTGATGCACGGCTACGCCGAGACCGAGGTGTTTTCCCCGGACGTGATGCGCGCGCGGCAGATGATCGAGAGCGGGGCGATCGGCGAAGTGCTGACGGTTCGTGCGCGGGAGGCGCACTCCGGTCCGCACGCGCAGCACTTCTGGGATGCGGAGACCGCGGGCGGCGGCGCCCTGCTCGACATGGGTTGTCACACCGTCGAGGCGGCTCGCTATTTCTTCGGCAAGGAAAACCGCATCAAAGACGTGTTCGCGTGGGGCGCCACCATGGTTCACCGGGACCGCACGACCGGCGAGGACAATGCGGTGCTTCTGCTTCGCCTGGAGGACGGCCGCACCTCTCTGACCGAGGCTTCGTGGACGGCCAAGGGCGGCATGGAGCTGCGGAACGAGGTCTACGGAACGATGGGGCGAATCGTTACGGACACCAGCTCGACCCGAATCCGGGCCTTCATCCAGCAGCCTGCCGGCTACCTGATGGAGAAGGCCGATGCCGACGTCGGCTGGGTATTTCCGATCCCGGATGAGGCGCGGGTGTACGGCTATCACGAGGAGATGCGCCATTTCGTCGATTGCTTCGTGAAAGGGGAGCAGCCGCGAGAGGACTTCGTCGACGGCTACATCGTCAACTCGGTGCTCGACGCCGCATACCTGTCGATGAAGAGCGGCCACTGGGAAGCGGTGCACATCGACTCCAAGGTGGCGGGCTGAGAGATGCGCAAGGGTTCCGACTGGATCGAGGCGGGAATCGCCCTCCTGGCAAAGATCCGGGACACGCAATCGGGCCAGATCGAGCGGGCGAGTGAGATCTGCGCAGAGGCGATCGGCGCGGGTGGATTCGTGCACCTTTTCGGAACGGGGCACTCCCGAATCCCCGTGGAGGAGATGTTTCCGCGCTACGGCTCGTACCCGGGCTTCCATCCCATCGTCGAGCTGTCGATGACGTTTCACACCCAGGTCGTCGGGGCCAACGGCCAGCGGCAGGCCATGTTCATCGAGCGGGTGCCCGGCCTGGCCGAGGTGATCCTGTCCAACTTCCACTTCCAGCCGAAGGACGCCGCGATGGTGTTCTCGGCCAGCGGGCTTGGCGCGGTGGTCGTTGAGTTCGCGCGCGGCGCAAGGAAGAGGGGATTACCCGTGATCGCGGTCACTTCGGTCGCCCAGTCGGAGGCGGGCGAGATCGAGGAGGACGTCGGCGCCCGCTTGATGGACGAGGCCGACGTCGTCATCGACCTCTGCACCCCCGTCGGAGACGCGCTATGCCGGCTCGAGGGTCTGGCCGAAACCCCGGTCGGACCAGGCTCGACGCTGGCCGCCATCGCGGTCGCTGATGCGATCAAGGTCCGGACCGCGGAGCTTCTGCTCGCCCAGGGGAAGCTCCCGCCGGTGATCACGAGCGTCGCCGAGGTTGGGCGCCGGCGTTCCGATGAGCTCTTCGAGGCGGCTTACCGGGAGCACGCGCGACGCGCGGCGCACAGCCTCGCTACTTGACAGGAGGTGAAGACTGGAGCATTTGGGGAGGCGTAGGAAGTCGGTAGGGGCCCTTTGGGCCGTATGCACACCAGGAGGTGATCGTCTGTGACGCATCGTGAACAGCCACTGAAGGCAGGGCGATTGATGGCGGCCTTAATGGTCGCCGCGTTTGCCCTCGTCGCCTGTGGCAACCAGTCGACTGGTGGTGGCACCACCAAGTACGTGGTGGGCGTCTCCAACACGCTGACCGGCAACGGCTGGCGCGAGGAGATGATCTGCTCGATCAAGGCCCAGGCCAAGGCGTCGGGGGTCGTGTCCAAGGTCATCGTCGCCAACCGCACGACCGACGCGGCAGGTCAGATCGCCGACATCCGGAACCTGATCTCGTCTGGCGCCAACGTGATCGTGATCAACCCGTCCGACCGCGACGCGCTGAATGCGGTGATCAAGCAGGCGACCGACAAGGGCATCGTCGTCGTGGCGGTGGACCAGGCCGTATCCGAGCCGACTGCGTACGTGGTCAGCAACGACCAGGTCGCGTACGGCCAGCTTGGCGCCGACTGGCTCGCCAAGCAGCTCAACGGCAAGGGCAACATCATCGAGATGCGCGGCATCAACGGGGTTCCGGCGGACACGGACCGGCACCAGGGCCTCACCACCGCGCTCGCCCAGTACCCGAACATCAAGGTGATCAAGCAGACCTTCACGAACTGGTCGCTTGACCCGGCCGCCCAGCAGATGAAGGACATCTTCAGCTCGGGCATCCAGTACGACGGGATCTGGACTTCGGGCATCGACTCGACCGTCGTCGACCAGTTCCAGTCTTCCAACAAGCCATTCGTTCCCATCGTGGGAGCCGACAACAACAAGTTCGTCCAGGAGCTCGCGACCCTGAAGGACAAAGGCCTGAAGGGCGCCGCGGTCACCAACCCGCCGCCGATCGGCGGGGCGGGCCTCGCGGTTGGCCTGGCGGTCTTGCAGAAGACCCACAGCTACGACCACGTGATTCACCTCACACCGCAGGTGTGGGACAACACGACCGCGGATGGCGCCGCCAAGCTTGCGCAGACCTACGACTCGAGCCTCGACCCGTACTACAGCGTCGCGTTCGACGTCAAGCCGTACACGACCTACTCGAAGCAGGACCTGATCTCCTGCGCGGGTCCCAGCTAATCGGCATCGGCAAGGGGGCGCGGGCGGTAAGCCCGCGCCCCACCTTCACTCATGGCAGCGGTTCCTGACGACGCTTCAGTAGCCGATTCAAGCGCCCTGCTCGAGGCGAGCGGGCTGATCAAGAGTTTCGGGCCGGTGGTCGCCCTGCGCGGCGCCGACCTGCGCGTGCGAGGCGGCGAGATCCACGCGTTGATGGGCGCCAACGGCGCGGGCAAGAGCACCCTCGTCAAGATCCTCACCGGCGCGCTGACGGCAGACGGCGGAACCATCACCCTGGGCGGGCGACCGCGGACGTTTCACTCGACGTCGGAAGCGCGCAGGGCGGGCCTGATCTGCGTCTACCAGGATCCCTCTCTGCTGCCTGACCTCACGGTCTTGCAGAACCTGAAGCTGACGGCGACGCCTATCTCTCTTTTCAGGCATTACCTCGCCGAGCTCGGACTCGAGGGGTTCGACCTGCAGTCGCTGCCTCGCGAGCTGGCTCGGCCCACCCTCAGCTTGCTGGACCTCGCCCGCGCGCTGGCCATCGAACCCCAGCTGCTGCTGCTCGACGAGATCACGGCGTCGCTCCCCGCCGACCTCACCGTTCGCGTTTTCAATGTCGCCCGGCAGCTTCGAGCCGAGGGGCGCTCGGTCATCTTCATCTCGCACCGGCTCGCCGAGGTCGGAGCGCTCTGCGATCGAGCCACCGTGCTGCGCGATGGGAAGACCGTCGGCGTGGTCGAGCCCGCGCAGGGCGGTGAGGAGCGCATCGTCAAGTTGATGCTCGGTCCCGTGGCCGAAGAAGTCGCGGCCGAGGCCGCCTCACCGAGCGCGCCCGCCACAGGGGCGGTGTCGATGGAGGTGCGCGACCTGAAGGCCGGCATGCTGAGTGGCGTCAGCTTCATGCTTCGCTTCGGCGAGGTTCTCGGGGTCGCGGCCCTCGAGGGTCAGGGCCAGCAAGAGCTGTTCGATTGCCTGGCCGGTGTGCGCCGGCCCGAGTCCGGCCAGATCGTGGTCGGCGGCAAGGCGCGCGTCTTTCGTCACCCGGCGGACGCCATCCGCGCCGGCGTCGTGCTGATCCCGGCCGACCGGCTGCAAGCGCTGCTCCGGCAGAGATCGGTGCGGGAGAACATCGCTCTGCCGCTGGTCAACCGGTTCTCCAGGTGGGGCCCGATCAATCCTCGGCGCGAGAAGCGCCGGGTGGAGTCAGCGGTCAAACGGCTGCAAATCGACACGCGTGTCCAGTCCGAGGTCCGCCGCCTGTCCGGCGGCAACCAGCAGAAGGTGGGCATCGCGCGCTGGTTGGCAAGCGGGTTCAACACGCTTCTGTGTTTCGATCCCACACGCGGCATCGACATCGGGACCAAGCGCCAGATCTACGGGCTCGTCAAGGAGCTGGCGGCCAACGGCTCCGCGGTGCTGCTGTTCACGTCCGAGCTCCCGGAGATCCAGCTTGCGTGCAATCGCGTGATCGTGCTGTTCGGCGGCGAGCTCGTCGATGAGATGCCGGCCTCCGAGGCGGACGAACAAGCCTTGCTGCGAGCGGCGCACGGCCTTCCCTCTGAAGCTGACGCTGAGCAGCAGGCGCCGGAAGGAGCCTGATGGCGACCAGCGTGGCGGCGAAGGTGTCGGGTCCGGCCGGCATCAACGCGGGTCGAGCGGTCCGGCGATACGGGTGGACCGTCGCCGTGTACGTCCTCTTCGCGACCTTGATGGTGGCGACCCTCATCGTCAAGCCTGACTTCGGCGCGTTCGAGTGGAACACCCTCACGCTCGCAGCCTTGCCCCTGGCGTTCGCTGCCGCCGCGCAGACGATGGTCGTCCTCAGCGGAGGCATCGACCTCTCCGTCGGTCCACTCATGGCGCTTGCCAACGTGCTCGCGCTGCGCGCCACGGTCGGGCACGACCTGCGTTACTCGGTCGGCGTGGCGTTGCTCGTCCTGCTCGAGGTGACGCTCGCAGGGGCACTCAACGGCGCGATCATCGTGCTGACCCGGGTGCCCGACATCGTGGTCACGCTCGCGATGTCTTTTGTGTGGGCGGGTCTGGCCCTGCTGGTGCTCGCCAAGCCCACGCCCGGCATCCCGCTCGACTTCCAGAACCTGGCCCAGGGATCGACTTTCTCGCCCTGGGTCCCCAACGCGCTCCTTTTGCTGCTCGTGATTCCGCTGGTGTGGATCCCGCTGCGCCGCAGCCGCGCCGGGCTCGCCATCTATGCGGTGGGAAGCGACCGCAACGCCGCGTTCCGTTCCGGCGTGAATCTCGGCCTGAGCCGCGTCTTGGCCTACGCGGTGGGCGGGTTCTTCGCCGCCTGCGGTGGCCTGGCACTGTCGATGACCACCGGCGTGGGATCACCGCTGGCCGGCACGTACTACACCCTGAGCGGGGTCTCGGCCATCGTCCTCGGCGGGGTCAGCCTGGCCGGCGGGCGCGGCGGCATGCTGGGGCCGCTCGCGGCGGCGTACATCCTGTCGCTGATCCCCGCGGTGCTCATCTACCTGGGCATCGACCCCAACTACGGCCAGATGATCCAGGGCGTCCTGATCGTGATCGTGGTCATGATCGGGGGCATTGGCACCGTGTTGAGGCGCGCGTGAGCACCAGGGCCGTGACGATGGTCCGTCTCGTGCAGCAGCGCTCGATCGTGGTCCTGATCGCGCTGCTGGTTGCGCTTGCCGGCCTCATCGAGGTCATCCGCCCAGGCGCGGTCAACGCGAACTGGGTGTCGAACATCCTCGAATTCGCCGCCCCGCTGGGCATCCTGGCCGCCGGCCAGACGCTGGTCGTCATCACCAGCGGGATCGATCTCTCGGTCGCGAACGTGGCCACCGCCTCCGCGTACATCATGGCCAGCCAGGCCCCGTTCGGAGTGACGCGCGGGATCATCGCGGGGCTGCTGGTCGGGATTGTCGTCGGGCTCGTCAACGGCGTCGGCGTGGCGGTCTTCAGGGTGCAGCCGCTGATCATGACCCTGGCGATGGGCCTGGTCGTGACCGGGACCTTGAACGTCTACAGCCAGGCTTCCGTGCGCAGCGTTCCCGGCGTGCCGGACGTGATCCACACGCTGGGTTCCGGCACGGTGCTCGGATACGTGCCGGTCAGCCTTTTCCTGTGGGCGCTGCTGGCGGCCGTATTGATCGTGGGCCTGCGGGGCACCGGGTTTGGCCGGCTGCTGTATGCGCTGGGGGACAACCCGGAGGCGACCCGCCTGGCCGGTGTTCGCGGGTGGCAGGTGCTGCTCGCCAACTACACGGCGTGCGGATTGCTCAGCGCGGTCGCCGGAATTGTCCTCGCCGGCACCGTGAACGCCGCGGACCTGAGCCTCGCCAACGTCTTGCTGCTGCCGTCGGTCGCCGCGGTGGTGATCGGTGGAACGTCGATCTTCGGCGGAAGCGGAAGCTACGCGGGGACGATCGTGGGCGCATTGATCCTGACCGTCCTGAACAGCGTGCTGACGCTGCTCGACGTGGCCGACGCCGTCAAGCAGGTCCTCTACGGCGCGATCATCGTGCTGCTTGCGGCGGCATACACACGCGTGCTGGGTCGCGAGTAGCGCTGCAGACATTCACGTTCATCGGAGTCAGCACCGGGCAGTCCGCCGCGACGCGGTTGTTTCCAGCATGGGCCGCCGAGCTTGGTCTTGGCGACGTGCGCCTGGTGGGGTGCGACCTGCCCATCCACGCCGAACCCGAGCGTTATCGGGAGGTGGTCGCGCGGATCAAGGGCGACCGGCTCGCGCGGGGCGGCCTCATCACGACCCACAAGATCGACGTCTTCGAGTCATGCCGCGACCTCTTCGATGCGGTCGACGATTACGCGGAGCTCTGCCGGGAGACGTCATGCCTGGCCAAACGCGACGGGCGGCTCTGGGCGTTCGCGACCGACCCGATCTCGTCTGGGCGGGCGCTGGCTGAGTTCTATCCCGAGGCCGGCCCCGGTGAGGTCCTGTGCCTTGGCGCCGGCGGTTCCGCCGTCGCGATCACCGTGAATCTGATCCAGAGGCGGGCGGCATCACGCGTCGCGGTCGTCAACCGCACGGCCCCTCGGCTCGAAGCCATGCGGATCATCCACGCGAAGCTCGGTTCGGACACGCCGGTCCGCTATGTCTTGAACAGCGATCCTCGGATAAACGACGGCCTGATCGCGGATTTGCCGCCCGGGTCGTTGGTCATCAACGCCACAGGGATGGGCAAGGACACGCCGGGCTCCCCGGTCAGCGAGGCTGCGCTGTTTCCCGAGGGAGGCTACGTCTGGGAGCTGAATTACCGAGGGGATCTCAAATTTCTCCACCAGGCCCGAAAGCAGGAATCAAGCCGGCGTCTGCACGTCGAGGATGGATGGAGGTACTTCATCCACGGCTGGGCGGTGGTGATGGAGCACGTCTTCCAGATCGACATCGATCGCGAGAAGATCGCTCGCATGGCCGCGGTGTCAGAAACGGAGCGGCCGAGGTGACGGGGAGGACCAGTCGGTCCTCCCCGTTCTCAAAGCCCTTGTTAAGGGATGCTGCAGACGATCAGTGTCTCGGTACCACTTCCTGTGTGCCCTGGATCGGGCTGGTAGCCGGGGTCGTTGTGGACCACGATGACCTCTTTGATGTCGCCCGAGATCACGGATCCGTTCTGGACGATGTGGCTCGACACGAAGACGAGCATGTCGGACGGCACCGTAGCCGGCGGCGGCGAGGAGTTACCGGTGTCCGTCGTCCAGGTCATGCCGCAGAGCTTGGTCAGCGGCGGGAGTGGAGACGGAAGCGGCATGTCCTCGAACCCGGCAAAGCCCTTCATCGAGCTGGGCGCCGGGCCACCGCTCATCAGGTTGATCTTGGCCCACTGGCTGCTCCACCAGGTCACGTGGTTGCCAAGGCCGGCTTCCAGGTCACCGATCACGAATGTGCCGCCGTTGGGGGTTGGGAAGCCCGCCACGAGCACATGGCAGGTAGCAACCGTCTGGCTTCCACCGACATCGTTGATGGTGGTGGTGACGGTGAAGCTTCCGGTAGTGGAGTAGTTGTGACTGCCGTTGACGTCATACGGGGCTAGACCCGGGCCACCAACGATGGTGCCCGTCGAGGTCGTCGTGTCCCCCCAGTCGATCGTCGCGCTGAAATCACTAAGGGTCCCGGTCGACGAGCTGTCGGTGAACTCGGCAGTCGATCCAACAAAGACCGGCGTTATGGCTGAAGGCATGGTGCACCTTGAGCTGAGGAGGGCGTCGCCAACCTTTGCCGTCGAAACGGTATCGGCGGTATTGCTTGCGTCATCGCTGTCGGTGACGTGCACCTTCACGTGATACGCGCCCTCTTCGGCGTACGTGTGCGTGCCGCTGACGTTGTAGGGTCCACCGTCCGGACCTGAGACAGTACCGGCCGAAGTCCCGGTTCCATCACCCCAATCGATCGTGGCCTGGTACTCGTTGGCCATGTCGTTGGGATCTTTATCCGTGACTGTCGCAACTGTCCCCGAGAAGGATTGACCCTCGGTCGCGCTGAACGTCACCGGGTGAGCCGTGATGGGCGCATCCGGAATCGTGGGCGCGAAGCCGCCGCAGATTTGCAGGACACTGTTGTTGCCGTCGGTGAAGCCGTCAGCGTAGCGAGTGCCGGCTTGGGTCAAGTAAAGACACGAGTCGCCACCGACCGCGCTCATGTCGCCACGGAAACCTCCGGTGGCAAACATCGATTGAGCAGGTGGCAAGGAGTAGTCGTTGCCAGGAAAGTCGAAGCGAGTCATGGTGCCGTCGGTGTCGTTGGTGACTACGAACTGGGGCGCTGCGGCGTGGAAAGCGATCCCATCCGGCTCGTGGGCCATGACCACGTTCTGCACCAACGCTCCGGTGCGGTCGAGGATCTGCAGCTTGAACGGTGAGCCGCGGTTGGAGATGAACAGGAATTTACCGTCCGGGCTCCAGGTGATCTGGTCCTTGAAATCGCCTGTGTCAACAGTCGAGAAGGTTCCTGAGGTTGTGAACCCTGCATCGACAAAAAGGAGGTTGTAAGCCGGCCCGGAGCCGACGTAGATGAGATTGCCCGTGACCGGGTCGGTTGCAATGCCGAGCGCATTGCCGTTCGTCCCGAACGGACCAGCGGTTTGGGCCCCAGTGGCGTCATTGAGCTGAACCACTCCGCCGCCGGTGTTCGTGTAGAGAAAGCCATTCGAGTGGTTGGCCAGTCCGCAACCCGCGTTGCTGGTCAGCTCTGAGAAGTTATGCAGAGTGCTGCCGTGGGACAAGGCCGTGCTGGTCTGTGAATAGTCATCGAGTGGACTGCCATTGAAGGCGCAGTGGTCGGTCAACACATCCCCGTTTTTGGCAAACGCCACGCCTCCGAGAAAATTCGGATTTATCGCCCACAGCGTTTGCGTGAAACCCGGCTGGAGGACGAGAAATCCTTCAGAGCCGGTCGCTAGAACTGGTGACGTCGCCGTCGGCACGACGAGGGCGGCGGCGACCGCAGTCGCGGCCGCAAGCGCGCGTATTCGCTTTCGTTTACCTAACATCGCGGTCTCGGTCCCAAATGCCGTATCGATATGACGTGTGTCATACGCCACTCCTCCTTTGAATCCCCCGCTCCCACGCGCGTAGACGCGCGGCTGATTTCAGGCTAGGTTCGGGCTTGCGTCTGGAGGGCGCGCGACGGTTTCAAAGGGGTCTCAGAGCAGTCTCAGGAGGGATTGGTCGTCTCAGCCCGCGGGGGAAGCCGATCTCCACGACGTGAGGAGCTCGCCGGCGAGCGTGTGGATTCCACGCTTGCACAACCGGTAGAAAGTGGCCCGGGAGACAGCCAGGCTGCACATCGCCTCTTTGTGGTTGGCGCGCTTTTTCATGTACGCGAGCTCCAGGGCTCGACACGCCTGTTCCGTGCCCATCGAGCCCTCGGTCCTCACGCGCGACAACGCCTCCTCGATCGCCCGTCTGACGATGTTCGGCCGCTCACCGATCGGAGCCGCGGACGCCAGGATGGAGCAGTTGGTCGCCAACCAGTCCGGGTCGTTCCAGTGGACGAGCGCGCCTTGCAGCTCAGACTCGAGCCGGACGGGATTGGGCACCGCCCGCGTCGGGCGCCCTTCGATGATGCTTTCGATCCAGCCTTCGAAACCACGTCGGGTGAGGTCGAGGACCCATCCCGTCGCGGGTCGGTCATCTCCCCCCTCCTCACTGGAAGTCAGAGCTTCAAACCCGCAGACCTCCATGAGCTGGTCGAAGAGCGCGTCACGAGTCGTGCACAGGTAGGTGCCGC
>Ga0209160_1005479_pt1 | contig 10004 bp, 8 predicted proteins | sample GraSoiAngelo_153_FD_186167 | JGI IMG/M metagenome (GOLD analysis project Ga0209160, IMG submission 186167) | Grasslands soil microbial communities from the Angelo Coastal Reserve, California, USA - 14_1009_12_40cm (SPAdes) (version 2) | ecosystem: Environmental > Terrestrial > Soil > Grasslands ... | reverse complement strand
GCTGGCTCAAAGGCAATAACTAAGTCCCCATGCGCTTCGAATTTTTTGTTGCTACGCGCTATCTCCGCGCCAAGCGGCGGCAGGCCGTCATTGGCATCATTACTGGCATTTCGATCGCCGGAGTTGCCGCTGGAGTAGCGTCGCTTATCGTCGCCCTCTCCATCAACAATGGGTTCCGCCAGGATCTGCAGGATCGTCTTCTCGGTTCGACTTCTCACGTCAACCTGCTTCGCATTGAGAGTGATGGCATCAAGGATTGGCGTCCATTGATGGATCGTCTTTCGAAACAACCCCACGTGGTCGCCACCGCGCCTGCAGTGTACGAGCAAGTGCTGATTTCCCGGGGAGCGCGAGCTCGAGGAGCTGTGCTGAAAGGTATGATTCCCGCTTATGAGCGTAAAGTCAGCGATCTGTTGAGGTCCGTGAATATCGGTTCAGCGGATGCGTTGGAAGAAGAACCACCCGCTGGTCGTAACGCGGGAACCGCGTCTGAACCGGGATCTGCGGCCGACGCTTCCCCGAGCGCGGCTTCCCCGAGCGAACCCCAGGATTCAATGCGCGCGGTTCAGAATCGCCTCTCGGCAATGCCGCCTATCATCCTCGGCAAAGACATGGCGGAAAATCTCGGCGCGACTGTTGGCTCCGTTGTACTGGTGACTAGCCCTCAAGGTGAACTGACTCCTTTTGGCATGGTGCCCAAATACAATCGTTTCCGGGTGGCGGGAATTTTTAACTCTGGATTTTACGATTATGACAGTTCGTGGGCCTTCGCCCGTTTGTCGGACACGCAGCGCTTGTTCGGAATCGGTGACCAGGTCTCCGTAATCGAGTTCAAACTAGATGACATCTACCAGGCGGGCCCGATCTCTCAGCAGCTCGAAAGGGCCGCCGGGCCCGGCTTCATGGCCACCAACTGGATGGAGCAGAATAAAGCCATCTTTCGTGCGCTGCGTTTGGAACGTCTGGTAACTTTCATCACCATCGGCCTGATTGTGTTTGTCGCCGCCCTGAACATTCTGATTGCGCTAACCATGATGGTGATGGAAAAGACCCGGGACATTGCCGTGCTCATGTCGATGGGAACGCGCAAATCCCAGGTGCGGCGCGTATTTATCGCGCAAGGCGTGCTGATCGGCCTGATCGGTACTGCGATCGGTCTGATTCTTGGATATTCTCTTTCCTGGGCGGGAGGACATTACCACTTTCTTTCTCTTTCGCCAGAGGTCTACTCCATCGATTATGTTCCTTTCGTGCCTCGTGCCCTCGATGGCGTGCTGGTAGCAGCGGTCGCGGTGGGGATTTCATTCATTGCGACGGTTTACCCATCCTGGGCGGCTGCGCGCATCCTGCCTGCGGAAGCCTTGCGGTACGAATGACTCGATGCACGGCATGTGCCAAGACCTCACGCAAGCACGGTTATACAGTTTTCTGCATAGATGCTCCCAAAAAGGGAGGTAGGGTTGCCTGCGATGGCTCCGTGTTTTAATGGAGATGGCATTGCGCCACACGCGGTCAAGCACGGGGAGCGCCCCAAGGCTGAACCGAGGAGCCAGCAGTTTGCATCCAATAGAGCGGGAAATAATTTTGCGGGTGGAAGGTCTGAAGAAGGTCTTCCGTTCCGGCGAATCGGACCTGGTGCTCTTTGAAAATCTGTCGTTCCAGGTAGCTAAAGGGGAGATGCTCGCGATTGTCGGCGAATCGGGCGCCGGAAAGAGTACCTTGTTGCACATCCTCGGCGCTCTTGATACCGCTTCCGCAGGTGACGTATACTGCGCCGGTTTACGATTGAGTTCGCTTTCGGAGGATAAGGCCTCCGAATTTCGGAACCGGGAAATCGGTTTCGTCTGGCAATTTCACTACTTGCTGCCGGAGTTTACGGCACTGGAAAACGTGGCTATGCCGCTCCTGGTTCGGGGTCTTCCCCGGCAGGATGCGCAGGGAGAAGCTTCGCGGTGGTTGCGCGAAGTCGGACTGGGGCCGCGTTCCGCGCATCGCTCGGGGGAGCTTTCGGGCGGTGAGCAACAACGCGTGGCTCTGGCCCGGGCGCTCATCACTCAGCCCAAGCTGTTGCTGGCCGATGAGCCGACCGGAGATCTCGACAGCCGTACGGCGGACTCGATATTTGAATTGATCTCCCGGTTACATCGCGACTGCCAGCTGACCTCCCTGATCGCCACCCACAATTTTGCTTTTGCGCGGCGCTGTCACCGCGTTCTGCGGTTACAGCAAGGGAAAATGGAAGAAGTCGCGCCGGAATCGCTTCCGGCATGAGCGGGTTGACGCTGGATCGTGGAGAATGCATCTAAAGGAAGTCGCAATCTTTTGCGCGGGGTTGCAATGGATTGCGGAAAGATGCAGTCAGGTGTCTTTAGTAACAGTATTCAAGTTTCTAACGAACGATTTTAGGGCTTGGGTTTGTTGGCACCTTGATTGCATAATGAACTAGGGGCCAAGAGGTTTCAGGAAGAAAGGCCACTAGCCAATTCTGCTTGGGACTTCAGGGGAGAAGGGCTATATGTTCGAACGCTATACGGAGAAAGCAAGGCGCGTTATCTTTTTTGCGCGGTATGAAGCCAGCCAGTTCGGGTCTCCTTACATTGAGACGGAACACCTGCTGCTGGGACTTCTGCGTGAAGATAAGGCCTTGACCAACCGCTTTTTGCGTTCTCACGCGTCGGTCGAGTCCATTCGCAAGCAGATCGAGGGACACACTACGATCCGGGAGAAAGTTTCCACCTCCGTGGATCTCCCGCTGAGCAACGAATGCAAGCGCGTTCTGGCTTATGCCGCGGAAGAAGCCGAGCGTCTCTCTCACAAACATATTGGAACTGAACACCTGCTGTTGGGATTGCTGCGGGAAGAAAAGTGTTTTGCTGCCGAGATTTTACACGAGCGTGGCCTGCGCCTATCCACCATCCGCGAAGAACTGGCGCGCAGTAGCCAGGAAAAGGCTCAGCCGCAGCGGCAGCGCGAGTCTTCCCTGCTCGGCGAATTCTCCCGCGATCTGACCCAGGCCGCCATGGACACCCAACTTGATCCGCTGGTAGGGCGGGAAGGCGAGTTGGAACGTGTGGTGCAGATCCTTTGCCGTCGCACTAAAAATAATCCGGTGTTGATCGGCGAGCCGGGTGTGGGCAAGACCGCCATTGTCGAAGGCCTCGCACAGCGTATTGCGGACGGCGAAGTTCCATCATTCCTTGCCGACAAACGCATTCTGGCGCTCGATCTGTCACTTATCGTTGCCGGCACCAAGTATCGTGGCCAGTTCGAAGAACGGCTGAAGACCATCATGAAGGAATTGATGGAGTCGCAGAATGCCATCATTTTCATCGACGAACTGCACACTTTGGTTGGCGCAGGTTCGGCCGAAGGGTCGCTGGATGCCGCTAATATTCTGAAGCCAGCCCTTTCCCGTGGAGAAATTCAGTGCATCGGAGCTACCACGCCGGGTGAGTATCGTAAGTCGATCGAGAAAGATCGCTCGCTGGAACGGCGTTTCCAGGCAGTCAAGGTTCCGCCTCCAAACGAAGTCGATGCCACCAAGATTCTTTTTGGGATCAAGGATCGCTACGAGAAGTTTCACGCCGTCACTTACACCGACGACTCGATCAATTTTGCAGTGTCACATTCAAACCGCTATATTCCCGACCGTTTCCTGCCGGATAAGGCAATCGATCTGATCGACGAAGCCGGGGCGCGCGTAAAGCTGCGCCAGACCTCTCTTCCGGAGGAAATTACGGAAGTCCAGAAGCGGATTAAGTTCATCGTCCATCGTATGGAGAACGCTATCGCGAACCACGAGTTCGAGAAGGCGCGCTTCTACTCGGATGAAGAACGCAAAGAGCGCGAGAACCTGCGTGCTCTTCGCGAAAAATACCACCTCGATGAATCCTCCACCGGCGTTGTCGGTCGGGAGGACATCGAGGACGTGGTATCACGCTGGACGGGCGTTCCGATTACCTCGATCAAGGAAGAAGAGTCGCAGAAGCTGCTCCGCATTGAAGAGGAGTTGCACAAGCGGATCATCTCGCAAGAGAAGGCGATCACCGCTTTGGCGCGCGCCATCCGCCGTTCGCGCGCTGGCCTGAAGAGCCCGAATCGGCCCATCGGCTCGTTCTTGTTCCTCGGTCCGACCGGTGTGGGCAAAACGGAAGTGGCCCGCACCCTAGCTCAATTCATGTTTGGCAGCGAGAAGTCGCTGGTTCGATTCGATATGTCCGAGTTCATGGAAAAGCACTCGGTATCGAAGTTGATCGGTTCGCCTCCGGGATACGTAGGCTACGAAGAGGGTGGACAGCTTACGGAACGCGTGAAGCGCGCGCCTTACTCTGTCGTGCTGCTGGATGAGATTGAAAAGGCGCATCCCGATGTGTTCAACATCCTGCTGCAAGTATTCGAGGATGGCCAGCTCACCGACGGGCTGGGCAACACAGTGGATTTCAAGAACACGATTATCATCATGACCTCAAACATCGGCGCGCGTTACCTGCAAAAGCGCGAAGGCTTGGGCTTCCAGTCGACCAATGAAGACATGGTTTCTGAAAAGGTCGAGGATCTGGTCAGGAACGAGGTCAAGCGCACTTTCAATCCCGAGTTCCTGAACCGGTTGGACGAGATAATTCTGTTCAACGCTCTGAGCGAGAACGATCTGATCCAGGTTCTCGAGCTCATGGTCACGCAGTTGAATCAGAATCTGGCGCAGAAATCGATCACGGTCACGGTCACGGACGAAGCCAAAAAGTGGATCTTGAATCAAACGCTCGGCGACCGTAGTTACGGGGCGCGTCCGCTACGGCGAGCTTTGCAGAAGTACATCGAAGATCCGTTGTCCGAGGCACTGATCCAGGGCACGATTGCGACCCGACCGGCCTTCATCGAGGTCTTCCTCGGGGACAACAAACTGTTCTATCGTCCGGTGGATTCGAAAGAAACCGAGGGCGTCTTACTGTACGAAAAGTAAGTGTGCACTCGCCCCTGCATGAACTCTCCGGCGACGTCCTGTCCCCGGCGAGAAGCCTTTGTAATTAATTACTTACCCCAGCCGTACACCTCCCTCCGTACCCTAGGAGAGTCGCCAGTCCAGCTGCAATATAGAGGCTCACAGGCCTGCCTGGCCGAGCGAATTTCTTCCCCAGCAGCGCAGGCAGCCTTGCCCTCATGCCCGACAACATTCAACCTGAAGAAGAACCGGTCAGTACCGCCTGGCAACGGCTGGTGCAGGGGGTGCTGGGCGTGTTCCTGCTCATGGGGACAGGTTTCATGGGCTACTACTATTGGCCGCCTCCCACCGATAAACTTCATGAACAGGTACAGGAGCTCTCCCAGCAGGTAGACCAACTCAAGCAGGAACAGGCCATGCCTGCCATGGTCCTGAACCGGTACCGCAATTCTATTTGTTATATCTTCGGCGTTTACCAGGTCGGATTTGCCCAGCAACGCCCCGCATTGCGCGCCCGCATTTCTGGCACCGGATTTGTTGTGGCGGATGGACTGCTTGCCACCAATCGTCACGTCGCTGAACCCTGGTATGGAGACCCGGAATCCGCGGTTCTGATCCGCAAAGGGGCCACTCCCCGACTGGAAAAGCTGCTGGCATTTTTCCCGGGCTTCCCCACCCCGGTTGACATCAGTCCTGCCGCATTTTCTGCGAATGGCGATCTGGCCGTACTCCGCATCGAAGATTCATTAGCGATGCACCAGCTTCGGCCGTTGCCGCTGGCCGAGAATCGTCCGGAACCAGGCGAACTGGTGGCGGTGATGGGCTATCCCATGGGAGTTTTGGGCATGGTCGCGAAATCACCCAGCGCGGTGTATGAGCGGCTGGCTTTCCGGCGCGATGACCAGGGCGCAGCCAATGAACTCGCCGCGCTTTCCCTGATTCGACCTTCTGCCACCTGCGGACATCTGGGAGACGTGGTCGGGGACAAGCTTATTTACGACGCGCCTACCGCGCACGGCGGCAGTGGCGGCCCAGTATTTAATTCGCGAGGTGAAGTTATCGGTATCAACGCCGCTTACATCGATGGTTTTTCCGGCGGCACGCTAGGCATCTCAATCGACGCGCTACGGCCCCTGATCCAAGCAGCCCAGAAGCAAAATCTCGCGACGGCGAAGGAACAAAGTCCCTCCAAAAAATAAGTTGGCTTACCGACTGGCAAACGGTCACTGCCCACTGGCCACTGCTTCTGCCTTCCCCTAGCGACGTGACCTAGTCTGCGTTTAGAATCCCTAGTCCTTCATTTTCCAGACACAACAGAAAGGGGCGTTGTCTTGATTCCACGCTATACCCGCCCGGAGATGGCTCGCATCTGGAGCGATGAGAACCGTTTTCGCACGTGGTTGGCGGTAGAGGTGGCCGCTACCGAAACTCTGGCTGAGGCTGGAATGGTGCCTAAAGAGGCGGCCAAGGCCATCCGTGAGCGCGCTGACTTCAACCTTGCACGCATCCACGAGATTGAGGCCGAGGTGCGCCACGACGTCATCGCTTTCACCGCCGCCGTGGCGGAGATCGTAGGTCCCGAGGCGCGGTGGTTCCACTACGGTCTTACTTCGAATGATGTTGTGGATACGGCCCAGGCGCTGCTGGTCCGCCAAGCTGCCTCCATCATCGCGGAAGATTTGCAGCGGCTTGGGGAAGTCTTGAAACGGCGCGCCTGGGAATTCAAAGACACTCCGATGGTGGGCCGTACCCACGGCGTTCATGCTGAGCCCATCACCTTCGGCTTCAAGCTGGCGAATTGGTACTCGGAGGTGCAACGTGATATCGCTCGCTTCGAGCGCGCCGCGGAAGATATGCGGGTTGGTAAATTTTCCGGCGCCGTGGGCACCTTCGCCCATCTCAGCCCCGAGCTCGAAGAAAAAATCTGCGCTCGCCTGGGATTGAATGCTGCGGCAATCTCTTCCCAGGTGATTCAGCGCGACCGTCATGCTTCTTATCTGGCTACGCTCGCGGTGATTGCCTGCACGCTGGATAAGATCGCTACGGAGATCCGGCATTTGCAACGCACCGAAGTTCGAGAGGTGGAAGAGTTTTTTAGCGAAAAGCAGAAGGGCTCGTCCGCGATGCCCCACAAACGCAATCCTGTGACCTGCGAGCAGATCAGCGGGCTGGCCCGCGTGGTGCGTGCCAACGCGCAAGCTGGGTTCGAGAATGTTGCTTTGTGGCATGAGCGGGATATTTCGCATTCTTCTGCAGAACGCGTCATCATCCCAGATTCCACCACCCTGGTGGACTATCTCCTGCAGAAGACCGCCAACCTTCTCGACACTATGTTAGTTTATCCGGAGCGCATGAAGATCAATCTGGAGAGCACTGGCGGCCTAGTGTTTAGCGGACAGCTTTTGCTCGACCTGGTGGAGCACGGGGTTTCGCGCGAGGCAACGCCATGCCATGCACGCCTGGAAGGAAGGATTAAACTTTCGGGAGTTGGTGCTGAAAGACAAAGAAATAACGAAGCGCGTCCCTCGTGAACAGATTGAACGTGCGTTCGACCTCAAGCGCCAGCTACGAAATATCGACAAGATTTTCGCGCGCGTATTTGACAACAGCGGTGAAAAATCGAGACCAGTCCACAACAAGTCCAGTGGGCGTCGCAGTCGCTAGCTGGTCTCGGGTCTCAGGTCTCGGCAAGTCTCAGGTTTCAGTGATCTCAACGCTGAGTACGACGTCGGCGCGCATAAATCACTCGCGCGTTTTAATCACTCCATCCACCGCCCCTGCACCTGGCCCCGCTAACGCAATCGCGATGTTTGCCGCCAGCAGAGTTAGGGGATATTCAAAGCCTTGTGGATTGAAGAATCCCTTTTTCAAGTGGACGAGGAGAATTGCCACTACCATGTCAATGGCCAGCAACCACGCCGCCCAGCGGGTGAACAGGCCCAGTACCAGCAAAGCTCCGCCAACGAACTCAACCAGAGTGAGCACCACAGCGGCCACGGCAGGAGCCGGCACTCCCAGTGGTCCAAGGAATCCCGCCACTCCGTGAAAGCCAAAGACGAACAGCTTCTGGCAACCGTGAATCAGAAATACCGCTCCTACGACCACGCGCAGAACTGTGAGTCCCCATGGCTGCGAAGTTGAGCTATGGTTCATGATCTCTCCTCTTCCACGTCGCTAGATTTTCAAAGCGTGGCCCGCCCGCGTTGCTGCAGGGACAGATGTTATGCCTGTGGGACGATGCAAGCAATCAACGGACGGACTTTGAGGGCACTCTGCTTTTATGCATCTCTGCTACCTTGCTCTGCATCTATTTAACTAACTGGTTAACAAGGAATCGGCAGGAGCGATTCTCATATGAATAAGATTTTAAAGACGTTATTAGTGTTTCTGGGGATAGGGATTCTCAGTGTCGGACTGGTCGCACAGACGGTGAGCGCGGGCCGGTATGACGGCGATATCCAGAGCCGGGTGTCACAGCAACTCGCGGCCAAGAAAGAATTTCGCAACCTGCACGCTGCCACTGAGGATGGCATGGTGACCCTCACCGGCACCGTGGATGTCTACCAGCAGAAGCTGGATGCGGCCAAAAAAGTCCGCAAGACGGGAAAAGTACAGGGTGTACGAAATCTGATCGTGGTGAGTTCAAACGTTCCTGATGCGCAACTCGCTGCCCAGCTCGACCGCAAACTCTACTTCGATCGTATCGGATATGACAACCGGTTCAATTTCGTCACGGTTACGGTCAAGGATGGCGTTGCCACAGTCAGCGGCGAGACCAGAACCGACGTCGGACGCGATTCTGCCCTGGCGCTGGTGAACAACACACCTGGCGTCAAGGATGTGGTGAACGATATCAAAGTGTCGCCGGTGTCGATCTTCGATGACGATATTCGCGTCCGTGCGACCCGCGCGATCTACAACGATCCAGTGCTTGGACGATATGCGACAGATCCAGCTGCGCCCATCCGTATCGTGGTCAGTAATGGCAAACTTAGCTTGTACGGCACAGTGGAAAATGCGATGGACAAGCAAATGGCTGGCATACGAGCGAACCAGGTCGTCGGAGTGTTCAGCGTGGCGAACAATCTGGTCGTCGCAAAACACTCCTAAGCAGCTGTATTGGATCGGAGGCGGGGCACGGTGAAAACCGTGCCTCTTTTTTATTCACATCAGTTCGGCAGGCGGGATCAGCTGGAAGCTTTCACAAGCGATTGATCAGCGATGCCACATATCCTGCACCAAAACCATTGTCAATGTTCACCACGCTCACATTGGAGGCGCAGGAATTCATCATGCCTAACAATGCAGCTAGTCCCTTGAATGCCGCGCCATAGCCCACGCTGGTAGGCACAGCAATCACGGGGACGCCTACCAATCCACCGACCACGCTAGGCAGCGCTCCTTCCATTCCTGCGCATACGATAAGGACGCGCGCCCGGGATAGTGTTCCGCGATTGGCCAGCAGGCGATGTATTCCGGCTACGCCTACATCGTAAAGATGCTCAACCTCGTTACCCATGATTTCTGCGGTGACCACGGCTTCGTCCGCGACCGGGATGTCGCTGGTTCCGGCAGAAACCACCGCAATCGTTCCTCGGCCAACCTTCTTGCGATCCCGATGGAGGACGATCGCGCGCGCTGGATCTCTATATTTAACTCCGCGCAGCTTCTTTCTGACCGCAGCGAACTGTTTTCGGTTGGCGCGTGTCGCCAGGATGTTGCCCCCATGTTTGGCGAGTCGCGAGAAAAGCTCCGCCACTTGCGCGGCACTCTTCCCTTCGGCAAATATCACTTCAGGCATTCCTGCACGCAGCGCGCGATGATGATCGAGCTTGGCGAATCCCAAGTCTTCGAATGGCATGTGCCGCAGGCGCTCCACCGCTTCATCGGGCGAGAGCTTGCCGCGGCGAACCTGTTCGAGAAGTTTGCGAATGGAATCAGCGTTCAAAAGAAGCACTCAGCATTCAGCATTCAGCTAATGCCAATAAGCTTCTAGATTAGCACTTGCGTGCAGATTTTCAGGAACGTGTTGAGATTCAAGAATCAGATGCAAGATCCAGTGTGG
>Ga0209160_1005477_pt1 | contig 10005 bp, 7 predicted proteins | sample GraSoiAngelo_153_FD_186167 | JGI IMG/M metagenome (GOLD analysis project Ga0209160, IMG submission 186167) | Grasslands soil microbial communities from the Angelo Coastal Reserve, California, USA - 14_1009_12_40cm (SPAdes) (version 2) | ecosystem: Environmental > Terrestrial > Soil > Grasslands ... | reverse complement strand
CCCGGAGCTGTCCAGCGAGACGCCCCGCTCCAGTAGCAATCGCGGATTCCCTACGAGAACCGCCTGTCCGCCGACCACCGCTTCAATGCCATGGCCGGGGACGGCGTCGAACCGCTTCGGCTGCGCCAGGTCCAGCCCCTGTTCGCCGGCGTGCCTGACGATGGCCTCGCCGAGTGGGTGCTCCGAACCCCGCTCCGCCGAGGCAGCCAGCCGCAAGATGTCGCTGGCGTCAAACCCGTTGAGTGGAATCACATCGGTCACCGACGGGTGGCCCCGGGTCAATGTCCCGGTTTTATCCAGAATGATCGTGTTGACGCGGTGCGCCGTCTCTAGGGCCTCTCCGCTCTTGATCAGGATACCCTGCTCCGCACCGCGGCCGGTGCCTACCATGATCGCGGTGGGGGTGGCCAGGCCGAGGGCGCAAGGGCATGCGATGATCAGCACCGCTACGAATGTCACTAGCGCGTAGGTGAGCGATGGATTGGGACCAAACACGAGCCATGTGAGGAAGGTTACGACGGCCAGCGCCATAACAGCCGGGACGAAATAGCTAGCCACCCGATCGGCGAGCCGCTGGATCGGAGCTTTGGAACCCTGCGCCTCCTGGACCAGCTGGATGATCTGCGCCAGCACCGTGTCCCGTCCGACCTTCGTGGCCCTGAACGTGAACGCGCCGGTCTTGTTGAGCGTCGCGCCGACGACCTGATCCCCGGGACCCTTGTCCACGGGCAGCGATTCTCCCGTGAGCATCGACTCATCCAAGGCGGAGCGACCCTCAATAATGACGCCGTCGACGGGCACTTTCTCGCCAGGCCGCACGATGACCGGATCGTCGGCCTGAACGTCTTCCACGCGAATGTCAGTCTCGCGGCCGTCGCGCAGGACGCGCGCGGTCCTGGCCTGCAGGCCGACCAGTTTGCGGATAGCTTCTGAGGTCTGTCCCTTGGCCCGAGCCTCAAGGAACCGTCCCATCAGAATCAGGACGATGATGATGGCCGAGGTCTCGTAGAAGACTTGCGGCTCCAGTCCGCCGCTGGAAAATACCTGCGGGAGCAACGTCGCCACAAGGCTGTACCCGTAGGCGGCGCTTGTCCCGACGGCAATGAGCGTGTTCATGTCCGTGGTGCGCCTCCGGGCCATGGCCCAGGCCCCACGGTAGAACTGCCATCCGGCCCAGAACTGTACAGGTGTGGCCAGTATCAGCTGGACGTACCAGTTCGTCAACAGTTCAGGCGCCCACACCCGCACGCCCATGTGTCCGAGGCTGCCCCACAGAATCGGGAGGCTCAGCAATGCGCCGGCGATGAGCCTGCCGCGCAGTGTGGCGAGCTCGCGGCGCCGCGCCTCGCGCTCGTAATCCTCGGCGCCATCCCCTTCGACTTCCAACGGCTCATAGCCCGCGTCCCGGACCGCCCGTCGCAATGTGGCCAGCGGCGTTGTGGCCGTCATCTCCACGGTGGCCCGCTCCGATGCCAGGTTGACCGAGGCGTTCAGCACGCCGTCGACTGACCGCAGAGCGTGCTCGACCTTGTCGACGCACGATGCGCACGACATCCCCCGCACGGGGATCTGGACCCTGCTGGTGGAGCGCTCACCACGCTGAGACGGCAGGTGTCCTTTCACAGACGTCCAGAGGTCTCAAACACATCCAGCAATTCTCGGATTGTCCGCTCTCGCTCACGCTGATCGGCGGACCGGATCGCGGTGCTGGCGCAGGTCTGAAGGTGGTCCTCCAGCAACAACGCATTGACCTTCTCCAACGCGCGCTGGATGGCCAGGGTCTGCTTGATGATGTCGACGCAGTACGTTCCATCCTCGACCATCCGTGTCACGCCCCGCACGTGTCCTTCCACGCTCCGCAGCCGTGTGGCAGCCTGAGCCCGGACGTGCGCGCTTCCATGCTTGAGGTGGACCTTTGAGACCGCCATGGGGTTCCTCCCGCAGGATGCAGCCGACCTCCCCCTCCCCAGGGGGGTGGGGTGGCATGATCATACCATGCCCATCGGGGGCCGCGCAATCCGACAACTCCCCAGGAGTGTCACAGAAACACGAGGCCGCCGGAGCGATCTCCGGCGGCCATGACGAACGGGACTGGTGGGTGGCCGCTGCTCGCCTCCTACCGGGAGACTCCGATCACCTGGACCTCGCGCGCGCCCACCGTCCCATCGGCGTTGGGCTGCCCGACGATCACGACGCTGTCGTTGGCCTGCAACGCGGTCGACGCCCGCAGTCCGCGAAAGCGAGTCGTCGCACTGATGAGGATGATTCGGGTCCCGCCTCCGGCCTCGAGGATGACGATCAGATTTGGCCGCCGCGCCACGACGATCCCGCGGAAGATAATCTCATTCACGACGACCGGCGGCGGGAAGAAGGCGCGGTCCTTAACGTCGATCGCCAGCGCCAGCAACCGTCCGTCGTCCAGGCGGAATCCCTCCACCGTCACCCGGTCGCCGCGATGGATGCCTCGTAGCGCGGAACGAGCGAACCAGTCGTCATAGTCATCGATGCGCGTCCCATGCTGAACCCAGACGGGCAGATAGTCGAGACCGGACCGCCGTACCCGGTCGGGTCTGAGGACGCGCAAGAGGAATGTCGATGATCCGGAATCGACCGAGGCGATGACGCCGTCTACGGTCATCCGCCCCAACAGCGATGACTCACGGTCTTCGGCCCGCGCGGGAAGCGCCAGGGCCGCCGCGGTGACCAGCAGCACGGTGATACCGACGAGGAGTGTTCGCACAGACTTCACCTCCACATGCGATACGCAACATGGAGGCGAAGGGTTCCATCACGTTGCCAGCGGACCAAGCCACCATGGGACCAGGCCTGCATTTCGTCTCGCCTGGTCCCGTGGTACCCGGGTTCCCCGGTACCTTGAAAAAGCGTCAGCGGCTGCCGCCGAGTGACCCGAGGATCTCTCGGCCTGACGCAACCGCTGACAGCCGCCCTAGAGGAACCGCAGGCCTTGTACCCGGTGCGGGGTCCGGTGATCTTTGCGTGCACCCGGCGGTGCTGCAGTCCTCATCGAGACGGCGCGTTGCTGTAACATGCGCCGCCTACTCTGTCAAGGGAAGGTCTATGGAGGATGCACGGCAGGGCATTCCATCGATGTGCTGCGCGCAGGGCGATGGGCGACGGTTGTCGTTGTGGCGCTGGTGCTGGCCTGGCCGGTCGGCGCGGCGCCGCAGACGCAGGCAGCGCCCAGCGTCGAACAGCTTCGCCAGTTTCTCGGGTCCGTCATCGTGCGCATCGACATCGACCTGCCCGAGCGCCGCGGCGTGTGCACCGGATGGATCGGATGGACCGAATCCTCGCGGAGCGCCATCTACACCGCCGCCCACTGCTACCAGCCGGATGCCAAGTATCTGGTGACCATCGGGAGCGAGAGCATCGTCTCGAACGGATTCACCAAGTGGGATTCGCTGGACTTAATGGCGCTGTGGATCCCGAAGGGACACCTGCCGGTGCTGCGGGCGTGGAAACACCTGCCGGTTGCTCCGTTCCGGGCGATGTACATGCTGACCGAACGCGGCAACGGCTCGCGGCTGGTCGAAGTCGACATTCCGCGTGTGTACTCGGAGATCCGGTTCGAAAATCGTCCTGGTGCGGTAGCCCTCCCGCTCTACAGTTTTCCCGGCACAAGCGGCTCGCCGATCATCGACCTCGCCGATGGACTGCTCCTCGGCATGGTCGTCGGCTATCTCGATGAGCGCCCGGATATCGCCGCGGTGGTGCCTGCCCAGACGATCTACGACGCGCTGGTCTCTGCCGCCCGATAACAGCCCGTCCTTCATGGTCTGATGGGCATGGCGTTGCGGAACCGCAGCGGCCCCCGATACGGCGGCAACGTGAGCGACTCCGCTCCAGCACGTCGACGACCATGCCCACCGGCATCAACCCATCGACGAATCCGCCCCGCAGGCTGAGGTCCCCGCATCGATCTGATGTTCCCGATGGCCCGAATCTCATATGGCGGTCGCTAACCCGGACGGTCGGCAGCTCGAAGGGCCGGCGGATCACCCGGCCGGCGCGAAACTGCACGACGGCCAGCAACCCCAATACCAGGAGGAAGAGCACCAGGGCCCACTGCCATCGGGGCACCTACGGGCGGGCGGTCATGGCGCCCTCAGTACAGGACGGGGAGCCAGCCAAGACGAGGGTGGAGTAGAGAAAAGGTCTTGATTTGGCGCCTCATCCTCTCTAACCTTTAACAATAGGGGTTAGCAGTTGCAGGTGGAGAGTGCTAAACCCGGGGCGATGGTAAGACCCGGGGGATATCATCTGCGGGGAGGGTGAAGCAATGCCAGCAAAGATCTTGCTGTACAACGAGGAAGCCCGCCGGGCGCTCGAGCGCGGCGTTGAGAAGGTGGCCAGCGCGGTGCGGGTGACGCTCGGCCCGAGGGGCCGGAACGTCGTGCTTGAGAAGAAGTGGGGCTCGCCGACAATCACCAAAGACGGCGTCACGGTCGCCAAAGAGATTGAGCTGGAAGACCCCTACGAGAACATGGGCGCGCAGCTCGTGAAAGAGGTCGCCAGCAAAACCAACGACGCGGCCGGCGACGGCACCACCACCGCGACGGTGCTGGCCTGGGCAATCGTGCGGGAAGGCTTGCGAAACGTGGCGGCCGGGAGCAACCCGATGCTCCTCAAGCGGGGGATCGACAAGGCCGTCGACGCATTGGTGGACGAGTTGAAGAAGACCTCCATTACGATCGAGGGGAAACAGGACATCGCCCACGTCGCCGGCATCGCGGCCAACGATACGGACGTCGGGGAGATCATCGCCGACGCGATGGAAAAGGTCGGGAAAGACGGCGTCATCACCATCGAAGAGGGCAAGGGGATCGAGACCACGGTCGAGGTCGTGGAGGGCATGCAATTCGACCGCGGCTACATCTCGCCGTATTTCATCACCGACCCCGACAAGATGGAGTGTGTGCTCGAGGAACCCTACATCCTCCTCACGGAGAAGAAGATCAGCGCGGCGCGCGACATCGTCCCGATCATGGAGAAAGTGATCCGCTTCGGGAAGCCGCTGGTGGTCATCGCCGAGGACGTTGAGGGGGAGGCGCTGGCGACGCTGGTGGTGAACAAGCTGCGTGGTGTGCTGCACAGCGCAGCGGTGAAAGCGCCGGGCTATGGTGATCGCCGCAAGGCGATGCTGGGAGACATGGCGGTGCTCACCGGGGCGAAGGTCATCTCCGACGACATCGGCATCAAGCTCGAGTCGGTGGAGATCGATATGCTCGGGCACGCCGAGAAACTCAAGGCCGACAAGGACGACACCACGATCATCGGCGGGAAGGGCGACCGCAAGGACATCCAGGGCCGCATCGCCCAGATCAAAAAGGAAATTGAGGACACGACCAGCGACTACGACCGCGAGAAGCTGCAGGAACGGCTGGCCAAGCTGTCCGGCGGCGTCGCGGAGATCAAGGTGGGCGCGGCCACCGAGACGGAGATGAAAGAGAAGAAGCACCGCTTCGAGGACGCGCTCAACGCGACCAAGGCCGCAGTCGAGGAGGGCATCGTCCCTGGCGGCGGCACCGCCTACATCCGCGCGCTCCCCGGACTTGACAAGGTCGAAGCCGAGGGGGACGAGACAATTGGGGTGAACCTGGTGCGCCGGGCGCTGGAGGAACCGGCCAGGCAGCTGGCCGCCAACGCCGGTGTGGAGGGAAGCCTCATCGTGGAACGGCTAAAGCGGGAGACCGGGCGGACGGGCTACGACGTGGCCAAGGGCGAGTTCGCCGACATGATCAAGGTCGGTATCGTCGATCCCACTAAGGTGACGCGCCTGGCCCTGCAGAACGCCGCGTCGGTAGCTGGATTGCTGTTGACCACCGAGGCCGTGGTCGTCGAGAAGCGGGAGAAGAAGAGAGCGGCGGCGCCGATGCCCGGCGGTGGCATGCCTGAGGACGACTTCTAGAACGGGCGGTTGAGCGGTCGCGGATTCACAAGGAACAAACAAGGGCCGTCGGGAGACCGGCGGCCCTTCGATTTCCACTCACCGAGTGAGTTACGGGACCGCGCGACTGCCCGACAGCGCGACCGCGTCAGTTAGTGTTTGGCCTCTTTTGCCATCTTCAAGACGTCGTCGCGAGTCATGCTTTTGCGGTGAACGGTCCGCATGTGCTCTTGAGCCTGGCGGACCATCTCCTCGTCGGAATCTGCGTGGATCACATGCCCGCACTCACACGTCAGATGCTTGTGCATCGCATGCCACCTCCAGGGCGAAGCGAGTTTCCCTCACCTGCCGTCGCCTATTCCCGCTAGGAGATAAGGCCTCCTGCGGGTAAGATTCCGCATCGGTCTCCATTGTTGGTGGGGCGAGGTGCAGCACGTCGAGAGCGGAGAGACATTCCAGGTCTGGGAGGTGAGGCAGATGGTTCGTCGTGTGGCAGGTGGGACGGCGATGACGCTGCTCGTGATCGGAATCGGGATCATCGCTGTCACGGGAACCCGAGGGGGTGCGGCGGCGCAGACCGTTGCCAGCATCCTTCAAGCGACGCTGATGGAAGCCAACCAGCAGACGCCAGAGATTACGACCGAGGAGTTTAGGAAGATTCTCGTCGATGGCAGCGCGACCGTCTTCGACGCCAGGCCGTTCAAAGAATATGCGGTCAGCCACGTGCCCGGCGCGCTGAACGTATCCGCGAAGCCGGGCGTGCCGATGTCACTGTACGTTTCGGATGTGGCTGAGATCGGGCGCCGGCTGGGAGGCAACAAGTCCGCGCCGATCGTACTCTATTGCAACGGGCCGTTCTGTGGGAAGAGCAAACGGCTGGCCGAGGAGTTGCTGGCCGCGGGATTTACCAACATCCGGCGGTACCAGCTCGGGATTCCCGTCTGGCGCGCCCTGGTGGGGACGACCGAGATCGAGCTCGAAGGTGTGCTGTATGTCTATCGCGGTGACAAGACCGCGGTCCTCCTTGACGCGCGCGATCCGGCGGAGTTCGCCGCCGCAACGGTCTCTGGCGCCGTGAACATCGCCGCCAGCCTCGTCCTGCCTGGCAAGGACGTTGGCGAAGTGAAGAAGGCGAAAGACGACGGCCGGCTCCCGATGGAAGATCACAACACCCGGATCATCGTCTTCGGCAAGGATAGCGCCCAGGCACGCGCGGTCGCCGAGGCCGTGGCCAGAGAAGCGTTCCACAATGTGAGCTATTTCGTGGGCCGGTACGAGACGCTGAAATCCGTGCTGAAGTAGGCGGACTGCAGTGCAGCGGCGGGGTCGTGGATGCCGAGGACACCATCTTCGCGTATTTGGCCATCGCCCCGGTCGCATAACGCGGCGCCGGCGGCGTCCAGCGCGCCAGCCGCGACTTCAGTTCCTGCTCGCTGAGCTCCACATCCAGACGGCGGTTCTGCGCGTCGATGACAATGGTGTCGCCGTCGCGCAGCGCGGCTATCGGCCCTCCCTTCGCCGCTTCCGGGGCCACATGACCGACCATTAACCCGTGCGTGGCTCCAGAGAACCGGCCGTCGGTGATCAGCGCCACCGATTCTCCGAACCCTGCCCCGACCAGCGCCGCGGTGACGGCCAGCATCTCGCGCATCCCAGGACCGCCCATCGGGCCTTCATACCGGATGACGATGACATCGCCGGGTTTGATTGCGCTGCGCCGGACCGCATCGAAGGCGTCTTCTTCGCTGTCGAATACACGCGCCGGGCCGCGGTGCAGCAGCCGTTCGTGGCCCGCGAGTTTGACGACGCCGCCCTCGGGCGCCAGGTTCCCTTTGAGGATGGCGATGCCACCCCATTTCTTCAACGGATTCGAAAGTGATCTGACGACTTCTTGCCGGGGCGTCTCCTTCGCCTGCGCCGCTTCTTCAGCAATCGTGCGGCCCGTCACGGTGAGGGCATCTCCGTGCAGGAGGCCGGCGTCAAGCAGCCGCTTCGCCAGCAGCCGTATCCCCCCAGCCCGGTAGAGATCAACGGCCACGAACCGGCCGCCGGGTTTGAGGTCGGCCAAGATCGGGGTGCGCGCCGAGACCCGGTCGAAGTCTTCCAGGGTGAGATCGACTCCGGCCTCCCGCGCCACGGCCAGGAGGTGCAGCACGGCGTTCGTCGACCCACCGGACGCCGCCACTGCCGTGATGGCGTTCTCAAGAGACTTCTTGGTGATGATCTGCCGCGGCCGTAGCTCGCGCCGCAGCAGATCCATGACCAGGCGGCCTGCCGACTCGACGGCCGCAGCCTTGCGCGGGTCTATCGCTGGCACCTCGTTGGCGCCCATCGGCGAGATGCCCATCAACTCGAAGGCCATCGCCATCGTGTTCGCCGTAAACTGCCCGCCGCAGGCGCCCGGCCCGGGACAGGCGACGTGTTCGAGCCGTCGAAGGGACTCCAGGCTAATTTTCCCGGCGTGATACGCACCAACCGCCTCGAAGACATCCTGGATGGTGACCGGGCGGCCTTCGAACTCGCCGGGCATGATCGATCCACCGTAGACCATCAGGGACGGCAGGTCGAGCCGCGCCAGCGCCATCACGGTGCCCGGGATCGTCTTGTCGCAACCTGAGATGGCCACGATGCCGTCCAGCAGGTACCCGCGTGCCACTAACTCGATCGAGTCGGCGATGATTTCCCGGCTGACAAGCGAGGTCCGCATCCCCTCCGTCCCCATGGTAATGCCGTCGGAGATGGCGATGGTGTTGAACTCCACTGGGGTCCCGCCGGCAGCCCGCACGCCAATCTTCACCTGCTCGGAGATGCCTCGGAGATGGGAGTTACAGGGCATCATCTCGATCCAGGTATTGGCGATGCCAATGAGCGGCTTGCGGAGATCGTCCTCGGTGAATCCAATGGCATAGAAATACGAACGCGCCGCGGCCCGATCCGGGCCCTCCAGCAGGAGGGTGCTGCGGGATCGCAGGGTCGTTGGCATTATGGCGTCTCCTTGGACACGTTACTTGGGGGTCTGACCCCTTTGAAGACTGACGCGGGGTGCCGCTCGACCGGCAACCGCCGCTCCACCGGTGACTTCCTCGGAAATACGATCGCCCATCTGGACGGTGGTCGCCTGTCCGCCGAGATCAGGGGTGCGGACGCCGGCCTCCAGCGCGCGTTCCACCGCAGCCTCGACCGTTGCCGCCGCGTCGTCGCGATGGAGAGAGTGACGGAGCAACATCGCGACACTAAGGATGGCCCCGATCGGGTTCGCCGTCCCCTTCCCGGCAATGTCCGGCGCCGAACCGTGCACCGGCTCGTACAAGAACGGCCGGCCGTCTCCGATACTCGCCGACGGCAAGAGCCCCAGCGAGCCGGCCACCGCACCCGCTTCATCGCTGAGGATGTCACCAAACATGTTCTCCGTGACGATCACATCGAACTGCGCAGGGGCGCGGACGAGCTGCATGGCGCAGGTGTCGACCAGCAGATGCTCCAGAGTGACATCGGGAAACTCGCGCGCCACGACCTCCACGGTCTCCCGCCAGAGCCGCGAGGTCTCCAGCACATTGGCCTTGTCCACCGACGTCACCTTCCGGCGGCGCCCGCGGGCCATCGAACAGGCTACACGTGCCACCCGCGCAATCTCCCCTGCGGAGTAACGCATGGTATCGACGGCGCCGTCGTCGGTCCGGCCGCGGGGCTGGCCGAAGTACAGGCCGCCGATCAACTCGCGAACAATCAGCAGATCCGTCCCCGCCGCAACCTCCGCCCGCAACGGCGACACACCGCTGACCGACGGGAAGAGTCGCACCGGGCGCAGATTGGCGAAGACACCGAGTTCGCGGCGCAACTGCAGGAGGCCGGCCTCCGGCCGTGCCGGACCAGGCAGATGGTCCCACTTTGGGCCGCCCACCGCGCCCAGCAAGACCGCATCGGCCCGCAGGCATGACTGCAGGGTGACGTCGGGGAGCGGCGTCCCTGTGGCGTCGGTGGCCACGCCCCCAATGGGCAACTCCGTGAAGCCTAGTTCGAGAACAAACCGGCGTGCTACCGCCTGGAGGACCTTGACGGCCTCGTGGATGACCTCAGGGCCGATCCCGTCCCCGGGG
>Ga0209160_1005470_pt1 | contig 10016 bp, 8 predicted proteins | sample GraSoiAngelo_153_FD_186167 | JGI IMG/M metagenome (GOLD analysis project Ga0209160, IMG submission 186167) | Grasslands soil microbial communities from the Angelo Coastal Reserve, California, USA - 14_1009_12_40cm (SPAdes) (version 2) | ecosystem: Environmental > Terrestrial > Soil > Grasslands ... | reverse complement strand
CGGCCTTTTTTGCGTCGATTAGCGGGTGATCCAGCATGCCCGCCATTGCCTTCGCGGCTGGCTTATCTTCTAGCGTGTTCATCTTCTGCAGATAGGACAAGGCGTCGTTGTAGCGTTGCTCCAGGACCGCGATTTGCATGAGTGGACCGTAATACTTCTTGAGCGTCGTCTTGTCTTCGATGTCATAGTTCTGCAAATCATTCTCAAGATCTTTCTGGAGGGCCGCCACGAAGACCTTGAAAGCCGCGTCGTCGGTGAGCAGAACTGATGCTTTGCCCGGGACTGGGTAGCTGTGAACCGGCAGCTGCTCGGCGTTTTCAATTCTCTTTTTCGCTTGCTGCCCAACTGTGCCGACCTCCGCGCAACTGATCACAGACAGGGCGATGTTGCGGGTCTGAATCGACATGTGCATCCTTTCGTTCTCAGCCGGAATTGCCTTCCTGAATTCGAGAACGGCAGCGATTATACCTCCGACTCGTCTGCACCCGACAGGATGGTGTAACGTGGCTTAACGTGGCAGCCGCTTGCCGCGCGGTTACGAGCAACCCGGAAACTGACCACCACGGCTAGATGAAAAGAGCGGGCTGCGCAGAAGCATCCTGGGGGTCGTGAAAATTGCTTAGGCCCACGCCAACGAGGCGAAACCGCTGCCGAGGTGTCCATCGCAATCTCCGGAATACAAAGTACTTTTCGTAATGAAGTCCATATCTTTTCTTGTCAAGGGGGCGCACATTGGCGCACATCCGCTGTGAGCCGGTTAGCTATCGCTGCTTGGACGTGAGCGCCTACGAGAAATCAGCACGGCGATTGAGATCGTGATTGCAATCAGGAGCCATGACGCTGGAGGAACAACAACGAATGCGAATGCGGTCTTCGCCCTGGGAGGCCCCAAGGCAACGTCTCCGTAAATGGCCAAAGAGCTCACCGTGAGAACCAGCATCACCCCATAGAGCGTCGTGCGGGTAAGGACCGACCAATCCTTGGAAACGATAGTTCCGAATACTAGGGCCACAAATGGGGAGAGGACCCAGATCCCAAACAGTATGAGTAGGACACGAGAAGGATTCCGACGACCTGCACGGAGCATGAAACCGATTGAGCCCGCAGCCCCAGCGGGCAGCGCGATTAGGGCCGCTGTCCGTAGGACACTGAGACTGCGAAGCTCGCTTTTCGATCGCATTGGGGCCCCGATTGTTCTTCATGCATAATACCGTGAGGAGACTAAAGCTAGACCCTCTGAATTTTGCCGAAGAAAAAGGATCCCGCCGCGGTCAAGCTTGGACGGAAAGGTGGGAAGGAGATCGCCAAGCGAGGCTCGGAATCCTTTAGCCAGCTGCAAGCTAAACAGCTAAACGCAAGAAGCGCAAGGGTGGTCGGCCTCCCAAGTCCAAGAAATCACTCTGAATAGTCCGTTCCAGCCTAGACGCTCCGCCTCTGGCGTCGCATGCATTCGTTCCGAGAGGGGCCAGTGGGGCGTAAGAGCTGCCTCGGCCAAATGTTTGACCGTTTCCCGGGAAACCAATACCAGCGTCGGCTTTGTCTCCTTCAGGCGCTCCCAAAGCATCTTTGCCCATTGTCCTAGCGCTCTCGGTCAACAGTTGCCGCACGATGCGCCGTCGACCTGCGCCGAGGGCACTGCGAAGAGCGATCTCGCGTCGTCTCACGGTGGCGCGCGAAAGCAATAGATTCGCGACATTCGCGCATGCGATCAATAGAATAAATGCGACGGCGACCAAGAGGACGATGAGTCCTCCGCGCACGTCCTGGATGTCCCGCCGCTGAAAAAAGGGCGGTGCGGCACGATGACGCACGGTTACAAGCGCAACGGAACCACGACGCTCTTCGCGGCGCTGAGTTTATTGGACGGCAAAGTCATCGGGCAGTGTAGTAGCCGGCATCGCCATCAGGATTCCTGAAGTTTCTGCGCCGACTGGACCGAGAATTTCCCGGAGACCGGGAACTGCACATGGTGCTGGATAACTACGGAACGCACTCGACCCCCGAAGTGCAGAGTTGGCTGAAACGTCATCCTCGTTTCGTGCCGCACTTTATTCCCACCAGTTCCAGTTGGGTCAATTTGGTCGAGCGGTGGTTTGGGGAGCTGACGCAAAAGGCGGTGCGCCGGGGAGCGTTTGCCAGTGTGCCGGATTTAGTGCAGACCATCGAAGAGTTTTTGGCGGCGTGGAATGAGAATCCGCGGCCCTTCGTCTGGACAGCCAAACTGGAGGACATCTTGAAGAAAATTGAGCGTGCCCGCGCGAAATTAGAATCGATAAAACCGGGCAGCACCCAACCCCGACGCCGCCAAAAACCAGAAGAATAATGTGGCTAGTTATTTAAGGGACACTACACTAAATTCTTTCCCGAGCGGGCAGGATAGGATACTCGGCCGACAAGAGCGAAGCGAATGTGAAACAGTTCTGGCGAAAATCGTCGGGCGTTACATGATTGGGCATGAGGTTCGGGATCACCGTAATTCTGAAAATGCGCTATATAGGCACGGATTCCACCGGGACAATAAAGTGGAATCGCGCCTCCTTCGCCCGTCTGATGCGCGCCGCGGGGCGGTAAGGAAGCAGCCATGGATACGATGGATTGCGAGGAAGCGTTGGCCAACATGTCCTGCTTCATAGACGGAGAGGTTCTGTGGAACTTCGCAAGGCGCTCGAAGAACACATTGCGCGCCGCCGCCGTTGCCGCGTTGCACAGTTGATCTACGGATTCATTCTCGGATACTACGAGAACGGCGTATTGGAGCGCGCCCCAGGACACTTTAAGCTCGCAGTCGCGAACCTTGGCTTAGACTATGGAGAGCCGAGCAGATGGATGTCTCTATCGGTACCGGGCGAGGCATGAAAGGCAAGCGTGACAGGTTCGAAGCGGAGAGAAGATCCCGGGAGTTGATTGTCTTCTCCCTCGTCCGCGAATCCAAATGCTCGGAGTGTAACAAGGAACTGTGGAGGGGAGAATTTCTATTCAAGGACGGCGAGCGTGGACTCTGCATGACTTGTGCCGACCTTGATGAGCTGGTCTATCTTCCTAGCGGGGATGCGGCACTGAGCCGCCGAGCGAGGATGCACAGCCCACTCTCCGCGGTAGTCGTCCGTTTCAGCCGCGCGCGCAAGAGATACGAACGCCAGGGCATTTTGGTTTCTGAAGTGGCGCTCGAACAAGCCGAAGCGGAATGCTTGGCGGACAGCAAATCGCGCGCTTTGCGTCGAGAGCGCAATGCGGAGCGACGTGCCCAATATGATCGCGATCTCGTCGCTCAAATGACTGGGGAGATCTCGAGGTTGTTTCCCGGTTGTCCGCCCAAAGCGGCCCAAACCATCGCAGAACATACGGCGCGCCGGGGCAGCGGAAGGGTCGGACGCACTGCCGCCGGCCAGTCGCTCGAGGAGGAAGCGCTCACCCTTGCCGTGGTCGCGCACATTCGCCACTGTTACACCAACTACTACGAGCTTCTAATGAGTGGATATGAGCGCCGCGAGGCCCGCGCTGAGATTCACGACGAAGTCGACCGCGTGCTCGACCGATGGCGCAATCCGCCTTGAGCCTGATCTGAGGCAATTCCGTTTTTTTTCCACAGGCAGTCAGATTTTCCATCAAGCTCACAAACACATACCCGATACAATCTGCTAATCTTGCGCCGCTACAATGCCGCTGGTTTCTCTAGCGCCGGTCCTGACCCCGCATGGCCGATTGGTCGTCGAGCGAGACGAGGACGCTCCCGCGCTCGGTGGAGAGCTTGCTCAGCGGATGGAAGGCGCCTTCACCCGCGGATCGGGACATGGCCTCCTTGCGCTCGGCGCTGATGAAATCGGCCTCGCTCTTCCGCCGGCATTCTCCTTCTGGCGGGAATTCGCCGCGCTTTATGTAACGGGCGTCTGTACGCGACCCATTGACGCCGCCGAGCCACATCGCGCTCACCCACCGACTCCTCCCAAACCGGAACTCGACCAGTTCGTGCTGGCTGCACCTCCGATAATAGGCGCCGAGTACCTGAGCGCGGCAATCTTGAGCGATCTCTGGCAGGAGCTCGATCGGGCGTTTTGGGCCGAACTGACGGAAGCGAAGTGCAGCATCGAGGAGTTTCTGAAGCGGCGCAATCCGGCGTGGAACCTGGTCGGTCGCGTGCACTTCAATCTTGCCGAGAACCGCAAGGATGAAGCCGCGCCCTTTGCTTTCCTTGCCACTTACACGACGCGCCTTTCCGCGCACGCCAAGGCTCAGCATGTTCCGCTCGGCCAGGCCTTGCGGGAGTATGCCGGCGCCGAGAATCGAGACCGATTGCTCTCCCTGCTTCTCCCTGTCCAGCGTTCGGCCGAGAGCTGTTCGTGGCTTAAGGCCATGGTCGACACAGGAGAGATTTTCCACCCGCTCCGCTGGGTTCCCACGCAAGCCATGCAGCTTTTGCGCGATGTGGAGAAGCTTGAAGGCGCCGGCGTAGTTGTACGCATGCCGGCGACCTGGCGAGCAAATCGTCCTCCCCGCGCTCAGGTGACGGCCACCGTCGGCGGTCGGCCACCATCGGGGCTGGGGCAGGCTGCGCTGCTCGACTTTCACCTGGAAGTGATCCTCGACGGCGAGAGGCTAAGCAAGGCCGAGGTGCAGGACTTGCTCCGCACCTCCGATGGGCTTGTCCTGGTGCGAGGTCGTTGGGTCGAGGTAGACGCCGAGCGCTTGCGGGAAACGCTAGAGCATTTTGGCGAGATTGAGCGCACGGCCGCTGAGCAAGGCATTAGCTTTCGGGAAGCCATGCGCATGCTCGCCGGCACGGATGTCGCGGCCGACGGAAATTCCGCCGCCTCGGTCGCGGAGTGGGGAAAGGTTGCCGCCGGCCCCTGGCTTGCGGAAACACTAAAGGGACTGCGTACCCAGGAGGGTCTGGCGCGCGTCGATCCGGGCCGGGCGCTGAAAGGGACGCTACGCCCCTATCAGCAAGTTGGCGTGCGTTGGCTGTATCTGCTCGCACAACTCCGCCTGGGGGCCTGCCTGGCCGATGACATGGGACTGGGCAAGACCATTCAGGTGCTGGCGCTGCTGCTCGTACTTCGTCAGCAATCTAACGGCGCCGGAGCACCCAGCCTTTTGGTGGCCCCCGCCTCTCTGCTCGCCAACTGGGCGTCGGAGCTCGGACGCTTCGCGCCAAGTCTGAAAGCCGTAACCGCCCATCCTTCCGAGATACCTGCCGAAGATTTAAAAACCATGACGCCGGAGAAATTGCGGAAGGTGGACGTTGTGATCACGAGTTACGGCTCGCTGCTGCGGCTTCCCTGGATCGCCGACCTCTCCTGGAATCTCGTCGTGCTCGACGAAGCGCAAGCCATCAAAAATGCCTCTGCCAAGCAGACCCAGGCGGTGAAGAAGCTCAAGGCAGGTGTGAGGTTTGCCCTCACCGGCACCCCCATCGAGAACCGTCTGGGCGATCTTTGGTCGATCTTCGATTTCCTGAATCCCGGCCTGCTCGGTTCGGCCAAGCAATTTACAAGTTTTACCAAGCAACTGGCCGCGCTGCCGCACAATCCCTACCGCCCCTTGCGAGAGCTAGTGCGGCCTTATATTTTGCGGCGGCTGAAGACCGACAAAACGGTCATCGCCGATCTGCCGGATAAAACTGAGGTCAAGGCGTTCTGCCAACTCAGCCGGAAGCAGGCGGCGCTTTACCAGCAAGCCGTCGAGGAGCTTGAACGGCGGCTTAAGAAAGTTGAAGGTATCGAGCGTAAAGGCCAGGTGTTGGCGTTCCTGGTGCGGTTAAAGCAGATCTGCAACCATCCGTCGCAGTGGCTGGGCGACGGCACATGGAATCCGGAAGACAGCGGCAAGTGGGCCCGCTTGCGCGAGATCGTTGAAACCATCGCCGCCAAACAGGAAAAGGTCTTGGTGTTTACGCAGTTTCGCGAACTGACCCGGCCGCTCGAAGCGTTTCTGGGATCTGTGTTCGGACGCCCTGGGCTGGTCCTAGATGGCGAGACGGAAGTCAGAAAGCGCAAAGAGGTGGTGCGGCGATTCCAGGAAGAGGAGAGGATTGGTTTCTTCGTGCTTTCGCTCAAGGCGGGTGGCTCGGGACTCAACCTCACGGCCGCTTCGCATGTCGTGCACTTTGACCGATGGTGGAATCCGGCGGTTGAGAACCAGGCGACCGACCGTGCCTTCCGCATCGGCCAGACCAAGAATGTCTTGGTGCACAAGTTCGTCTGCCGCGGGACGGTAGAAGAGAAGATTGACAAGCTGATTGAATCGAAGCAGCAGCTTTCGAAAGACTTGCTCGAAGGCGGAGCCGATCTTTTGCTCACGGAAATGAACGACGGGGATTTGCTGAGACTCGTGGCGCTCGACCTAAACAGCGCCCAGGCGGAGGTGTGAACCATGTACTACGGAGGCTGGGGATGGCGACCCTATGTGTCTGTCGCGCAGCGGCAAGCGCAAGCGATGCGCAAGATCGCGCAGTTGAAGAAAAAGGGGCGCGTCGTCTCGCCTGTCGAGATTGAAGGCCGCGGCATTGCTACAACCTTCTGGGGAAAAGCCTGGTGCGAGAATCTGGAACGTTACGGTGATTACGCAAATCGTCTGCCCCGCGGCCGCACTTACGTGCGCAATGGTTCCGTCATCGATCTGCAGATTGCCTTCGGTGAAGTGAAAGCGCTTGTGAGCGGCTCGTCCATCTATAAAGTCGGTGTGAAAATCACGCCTGTCAGCAAGGCGCGCTGGAAATCCATCTGCAAGGACTGTGCCGGGGCCATTGATTCCCTGGTGGAGTTGCTGCAAGGTCGATTTTCCAAGGGAGTCATGGAGCGAATTTGCAGAGAAAACAATGGACTGTTCCCCTCGCCAAAGGAGATTCAATTTTCGTGCAGCTGCCCGGACTGGGCTTATATGTGCAAGCATGTCGCCGCCGTGCTCTACGGCATCGGCGCCCGCCTCGACCGCCAGCCCGAGCTCCTCTTTCGGCTTCACAAGCTGGACGAAAAGGAACTCATCAGCAGCGCCGGCAGAGAGCTTCCTCTCGCAAGGAAAGGAGGAGATTCCGGGAAAATTCTGTCTACCGGCGATCTTTCTGAACTCTTCGGACTGGATCTTGCTAAAAGCGGCGCACGCAGCTCCCCATTGTCTTCAACTCGCGCAAGTCAGAACAAGAGTGCGAAGGAAATGCGAGGGCGCAAGCAGGTTGTCCGTCCCGGCGGGCGACAGCGGTCGGGATAACCCATCAGCCGATGTCTTTTCTCTGTTCTCGTTGCTGCTGCTCGCATGCTCATAATCAACAGCTCACTGCCGGCATTACTCCCCGCTTGCTCTCTCCCTCTCCTCCCGCATTCATCGAACAAAGCCCATAGGGCAAAGCTCCTGCCGCGGTTTAGTCCAACCCATTTTTAGATCACCGTCGCCGCTCCGATCACATTTCTTTCCGCACACGCTTTCCGTCGCCGCGCCGCCGATCTAAAAATGCTCTGCCTTATGCTGATCCAAAGCCGAATTGTTTCGCGACACGAACTCCCTGCGCTAGGATGCACTCGTCGACTGGGCAAGGCAGAGACTCCAAGTCCTTCGACTCCGAGGTGCTGCATCGAAGAGACCTGCGATCAGCGTGCCACAAAGATCCTGATTGAGACACGCACGGGATTTTCGGTAATCACACTCGCGCGTTCTTCATTGGGGTGAGAGCAGCGGTTGCCTCGGTGCCCAGACTGCGGCGAGAAAGGCCCATCCCCTTCCCTCGTTGAGGCAGGTTAAAGGTTGCTGTTCGCCTTTTGTGCAGGTTGATCAGGGTTTAGGAGTCTCGCGAATTTCCCACTCGCCTGCAGCCGAGATCTCCACTAGCTTGTTCAGCAAGAAGTCGTCATCACTCGATTCCAAAATGTGGTCGATTATGGGTTGAATGCGATCCCATTGTTCGTCGCGGGTCAGGCCGCTCTCGCGGAGGACGATGAGGCCCGGGTGTACTTTTCCACGTTCAGAAGACGGATGAAGTCGCGCGCGTCGGTTGTGACGACCGTAAAGTCGTGTTCTAAGGCGTAGTTCCAGATGTGCTCGTCCGGTTCCTCGGACAAACCAACATGGGCCACGGCCTCCGCGTACAAGCCCTTCTCACCCAGTTTGCGCACCAATGCCGGCGAAATGTGTTCGTCCAGCAATAAACGAGTCAACGGCGGCTACCGTGCGCTCTTTCGATTCGCAATCGCCTTTTCGGTCGCCCTGGTGCTGCACCGAATCGAGAGGCCAGCCGGGCGTATTGTAGGTCCTTCGCGTCGAGGGCGGGAAAGTCCTCCGCGATCTCTTCCTCCGGAACGTTCTTGCGAAACAAGGCGGCGACATGCTCCAACGGGATGCGCGTGCCGCGGAAGACGGGCTCCCCGCTGAGGACGTCCGGAGACGAGGTGATTCGTTCTTTGCCCCAACGATAGGCGGACACGTTCTTTTCCACGGTTTCGCGGAAACGCTTGCATTCAATCCATATCTTCATGTCTCCCGAGCGAAAGACGAGGTCCGGTCCATCGGACGTCCAATGTTTCGCGGTCTTGCTTCCGTGCGCCAGGACCTTGGAGAGAGAGTCTTTGTCGTCCTTCGAGAGAGGGAAGGGGAATTCCGTCACAACGAGAAGATAGAGAACGTCTCCCTCGGAGAACCGGTAGCGCACCACTTTGCCAGTTTTGACCTTGCGCGAAGGGGTCACCGCTCTTTTTTCGAGTGCCGTTCGAACCGTGTCGGGCTCAATCTCGGCAATTGCCGCCGCCTCGTCGAGCGTAAAGAGTTCTGACATACTGTTCTCCGATAATAAATATACCACCTCTGGTGGTATACTTTCAAGAAAGATAGTGATACAAGAAGTGATGAGTGGCGCGCGAGGGCGGGGCGCAGCGAAAGTAGAAGCGGTAAGCTAGTCGGGAGGTTCGGCCGAGTCTTTTGTCTGAGCAATTCTGCGAAACCGCCACGGAAGCACCACTATGTTCCTCGATTCTATCTCGATGGTTTTTGTGCGCCTGCTTCGATGAAATCGAATGGCAAGCGTCTTCTTTGGGTTTACGAGAAGGGACACGAACCTCGCTGTTCCGTACCGGAAGCGGAAGCGTATCAAAAGGACTTCTACAGCTTTGACAAGAATGGCACGAGGAACGTTGACACCGAGCGCTGGTCTGCCCAGCTGGAAAAGCGAATCGCGCAGCTTATAACTGAGCTGGTCAGCTCAAAACGGGAACCCGCAGGAGCCGAAAAAACATGCCTCGCGGTATTCATGGGCACCATGTACACGCGGACTCCCTTGGGGAGACAACTCGGCGACGAGCGTTTTCAGACCAGCCACTTCGCAGAGGCTCAAGAGAGTTGCTGCCGACGCCATTGAATTTCGCGAGCTCTATTTCTCCATGGACCCAAGATTTCGATTGGGAACATGAGAGGACGATCGACCAAGTGTGGCAAGGCATTCTCTCCGGGAAGACCGACGCGCTAGAAGCGGGTGACCATTTTCGCCTCGCTTCGATCATTGAAGTTGGGATCACAGTCGGTGAAGTCCTTTGCGAGATGGGCTGGCGCTTCATTTACGCCCCTGATGGGCACCGTTCATTACATCCGACAATCCGCTGGTAACCGAAGTTAGTGAGCCTGGTTCCAGGGCAATTCACTTTCGCTCGGGGGTGAACGTTCCGAACGCCGGAGCCTGGTTCCCTTTGACGCGGAAGGTTGTCTTGATGATGCAGAAGCCGCTGTTACCCGGCGTCACGACCGTGTCCGGCTCCCTTGCCCGTGAAATCAATAGGCGGGTCATGGCCTGTGCGGAGCGCCGAACGAGCCGTGGTCAAGGAACTGCGGACGCGCCCCTCAACTTCAAGTAAAGATGACGCTAACGGAGATTAAGGTTGCACCGATTGAAGACGCCACCTCGCGAGCCGCGGGGTACGGCTTTCCGCGCCCCTATTCGAAGTTTTATTAGCGGACTAATTATCTGACTTCCAGCTCAAGAATGTACACTAGGTTTTGAGCAGGGCCTTGTCGATTGCCTTGAGGATGAGTTCTTGTTTCTT
>Ga0209160_1005466_pt1 | contig 10021 bp, 9 predicted proteins | sample GraSoiAngelo_153_FD_186167 | JGI IMG/M metagenome (GOLD analysis project Ga0209160, IMG submission 186167) | Grasslands soil microbial communities from the Angelo Coastal Reserve, California, USA - 14_1009_12_40cm (SPAdes) (version 2) | ecosystem: Environmental > Terrestrial > Soil > Grasslands ... | reverse complement strand
CAACGGGCAGCCCTTGCCCTCGGAGACAATCACCGGAACCTACAGCATCAATGGGGATTGCACCGGTTCAACCTCCGACGACCAGGGGCACTCATCGTTCCTGGTGCTGGTTAACAATGGTAAAGAGGTCCTATCTGAAGGAACAGACAAGGGGGCAGTTGCTACGATCACGCTGAAGAAGCGATCCAGTGAAGGCAATGGAGATTAGAAGCGCTTCCGCAGCATGTCTTCGGTTTGGACGAATAGGAACTCGTCCATTAGCGGAACCATAGGCACCATGGTTTAAGTGCTGCTATGCGCGGCCGCGTGACACGCAGTGCATAGCGTGATCAAGTTCCCCTCTGAATCGCGACCGGAGCGGCTGCGAAATTCCTTGTGGTGGACCTCAAGGTTTGACCGCTTCCCGCAAGACTGACATTTCCAACTATCTCGGTGCAGCACCCGGTTGCGAAGCTGTTCGTACAGTTCGGGATCGAGCCGCAGGCGAGGATTCTTTGGACGGATATGATTCAAGATGCCTTTGCAATCCGGTCAGCAAACGTCCGTTTTTGATCGCGCGGCAGGAACTTGAAGAAGGTTGCGATGGATTGCAGTAGCGCTTCTGGATTGCCGTTATCCAGGTTCGCGCCCGCCAGAAAATCCGCGCAGATCATCTCCAGACAATAGCCTCGGGATTTGTCGGAGCCGAGCATTAGGGCTGCGGTTTCGATGGCCTGCTCGACGATGGGAATCTGGCTTTTGTACAGCTTGAAATAGATAATCTCCCACGGTTCCGTTTCTTTCCCTGTCAGTTCCTTTTCCACTTCCCGTGTGAACTCGTCTTTCGGCATTTCCCGTGCCTTGTGCAACCAGGTTGCACAATCGAACTCCTGACCATCCCGCCTCGCGACCTTTGCCAGTTCCAAGCCCTTCGTCCATCCCACCTGCTTCAGCTCTTTTCTCGCCTGCAGCGGGAGGTGTTCATGGATCGACATTAGGTAATAAGCCTTCCTCCGTGATTCCGGGAATCGCCTGGTGAGGAACTCGTCAAAGGACTTCAGTTTCTCCAGCCTCCAGTACTGACCCGCCCGCACTTCGCACAAGTACCGCCCCAACTCCACGAACTTCGTATCTTTCTCCGCCTCGTTGCTCTGCTCCCAGGCCAGGATCTCGTCAATCTTGCCTAGCACAAACATCGCTCGTTTGCGATCGAGCTTGGGCAGCATGGGCGCATTCCTAGTAACAAAGCTCGTCAAGCCAACCAAGGTCCTCTCCCGGTCGCCGTACCAGGCGGTTCTGGGCAAGCTCCTGCTGTCCCAGGCAGAGTCCGATATATGAGCAGGTCGTACAGGGGTTCTGGGGAAAGCGGATACCACTGTGCGGCATGAAATGGCCGGATTCGATTCGACGGATGGTGTCTTCGACCAGGTAGCCAAACTCCTGCCGCTGTTCATCGGTGATCGTGGTTCTCAGATATTGGACTTCGACTAGTCGCTTGCGCACGAAAACCACCTGGGCCACTTCCGCGATTCCAGTGATCCAGGAGTAGCAGACCAGTTGTGGATCTAAGGCCAGGAGACCGTCAGGCTCTTCCGGGTAGCGGCTGGAAGTCGTCTTCCACTCGAGAAGGCACCATTTGTCGTCCAGCTTTCCGAGTGCATCGACATATGCCACAAACTCGGTGGTACCCGGGAGCGGTCGTGTGTACTTGATCTGAAGATTGCGACGGGGTTGACGGATTCGCACGCGATCGTCCTGAGCGAAGCGCTCCAGCAGCTGGATCCCTTGCTGCAGCATGTGGTCCCAGGTATCGCTCTTGGAATACTCCAGCCCAGCATTTTGATGGCTAGCCCATTCCCGGAAGAGCGCAGCCGTCGAGTCTTCGCGCCGAAAATAGGCTCCCAGCGCCTGCTCGAATGCCCGGCCGAAGAGCATAGCTGCGCGGGTGTCCTTCTCCCGCCAACCGTCCAGATAGCGATGGCGATATTTGCGGGGACAAGTCAAATACTGACTGATCTGCGTGTAGCTGTAGGTCATGGAGCCAGCTCCTGACCTGAGCCGTTGAGGGCGGTCGCCTCTGACAGGTTTTGCCACTGACTGGCGGGAGCGAAGGCGTGCAGATTGAGCAGGGAAGTACCGTTGATCGTCGTATGCGTGATCTTCACTACGCCTTTCAGTCCGAGGAGTGCTTTTTCGTCGATTTCATCACCGCCAAACAAGTCGGCGTCGTAGCCAAAATCGCGCAAGAACCAACCTAGTTTCCATAGCGCTTTGGGGGTGCAATAGAGCCGGCCGGACATCGTTCGTCCCTCCCAGTTCGAGGGAGACAGCACACAAAGCCGCAAGATGTAGAACGGCTTATGTGCATGCCAGCGATACTGCACGCGTTCAACTCTTACCAGGAAGAGACCATCCGGAACCTGGTTGGCAGGTCCTCGCGTGGCGTCACCGAGACCCTGGATCTGCCGCTTCATGCTGCACCTTCCTTGCTGCCGAGATAGCTATTGAGTTGGCAGAGCACAGCGTTCTTGTCTTTGGCCGCCCAATCGGCCAGGTGTGTGACAAAGTTCTCCACCTGTTCTCGGGTTGCTTCGCGTAGGGTCTTGGTGCCACAAAAATCGGTGGCGTAGGCCTTCACCAGGGTGGGGTCAAGCTGATGCTGGCGAATGATCTGGCAGAGGCGGTCCCGAACTTTTGGACCGCCGTAATTCCCATTGGTGGGTTGTGGCGGTAGCCTCTTCGACTCCCGAGACGATGGTGCCGGCTCCGACGAAGTCCCGATCTCCTCGACCGAGCAGATGCCGATGCCGTAGGCCTTACGCAGGGCGCGGTTGACCGCGCGGGTCTCGGCTACTCGCATCTCGGCGCCGCGGACGAGCTCAGAGACATTGGAGGGATCGGCATCGCCATGGCCAACAAACCCTTTGCAACTGCGAGATCGATACACGGTAGCTTTAAATGCCCACCGCCCTGCGGCTGGATCACAGAATTCTCGGAGGACGGACACTTGAATGCCGGCGCAACCCGCACCGCATCCTAGTCTCAGAAGTCCTGTGTGTGTAACGTACCATCTGCCGTCCAGTAACAGTAACTCCCCAGTTGATAGAGAAAAGCGGAAATTTCTGGTAAGGTCACGAAGAGCCGAGAGGTTCAGATTCGAGACTTCTGGATGTTGCAACTTGATTAGGCGAATGTTCTTCCTCGTTAGCTTCGCTACTGACTCTTGACTGGAAGTTCGCACAGCGACCTCCTGGCCATGTGATATCAAGATGATAGCTAATTGATATTATGCTGTCAAGCAGTTTGTTTAGGGCTGTAAGTTGCGCGATATGAACAAAGAGCGGGTTGCACTATTGCTTCGAATACTGAATTGGCAAAGCGCGAGCACCGCTCACTCAATCAGGAAATTGAGTTCTTGCTTGAGCGCTCTCTCGAAGATGAAACTATTCCCGGTGCGGATCAAGCGCAGGCACAGAAACCTAGTCGGAAACCGCGACCGTAATAACAAGCCTGACAGGTGAGCAAGAAGTGCCAGAGATGTCTACAGCATTCTTTGGCAAAACAGAGGTCAAGCTTCTAACTGCGATTTAACAGATATGGTTGATCGTGCGAGGCAAACCGGGGAATCCCCATCTTGGGGCATTACTCCTGGCCTTAACGCAGTGTCGCTTTCGGTCCCATGGCCACACCGCTATCCTGCTGCAACTCGCCCGGCCAAAGCGGAGCGCATTTCAATTTTTGCGCCAAGACTAGACTTATGGGGCAGTGAACCACTCTCGTGCCCTCCGAGGCCCGCTCGCCACCCGTTACGCTGGTAACACACGTTTAGCAACTTGCTCGTTCCCCCCGAAATTTTTCGCATCCAAAATAGAGGAGGCCCAAATTACGGCTTGTTCCAGCGGAAAATCGGCGCTGTGAAGCGACAGGACCAGTAGGGCGGGCACGGTTGTTCGATTTCAGCATTAGGGAGAACTCTTGCATGCACTCAAATGAACAGTCAGAAGGTTTGATCAAGCAACAGTCGCGGAGAGATTCGGCCACTAAGCGGCCGGTCTCTGAACGCAGAATCCAAGCCAATCGTAGAAATGCGCTGCGCTCCACCGGGCCGAAAACGCCGCGGGGAAAAAGCATCGTCTCCCGCAACGCACTTAAGCACGGGCTCCTTGCGCGCGAGGTCGTGATTACGGCGGGTGATGGTGAAGAGAATTTGGAAGAATTTCACGGGTTGGTAGATAGACTGGTGGAATATTACGAACCCTTCAGTGTCATTGAGGAAATGCTCGTCCAAAAGATTGCCACCTGTTGGTGGCGACTAGCTCGGGCAACGCGTGCCGAGAACGGAGAAATACGCAGGCGGCTTGACTCCGCAATTGTCACTTGCGTCCTGCGAGCATCAGACAGGTTCGGCAGAGATCGGCACGAAAATCGAACGATTGTGGAGCACCTAACGGGAGTTTTGTGGAATGCCAGGTGCGAGATTGCAAGTGACGGCCAAGTGTCAGAGCGGATTAAGAACTTGCTCGTGGAGGCGTACGGCGTGTTCGATAACGTTGTGACGGCCTGTACTTTGGTTGCCAACGAAAAGACCGCGGGGAAAGAAAGCTCACCTCAAGAAGCCGGCGATAGAGTGAGCTGCTTCAATAGTGATTTCGCCCTTGGGAGCATCGACAGGCGATTGGAGGAGCTGGAATTGTTAAGGCAGCAGGCATTAGAAAGAGAAAAGCTCAAACCAGAAGCTGCGGCTCGGAGCCTTAGTTTGCCTTCTGAGGATGCAACCGACAAACTGCTCCGCTACGAAGCTCACCTGGATAGGCAACTTTATCGCGCCATGGACCAGTTGGAGCGTCTGCAACGGCAGCGTAAGGGCGAGAAGATGCCTCCGCCACTTAACATTAATCTGGGACACGGGAACTAGCATTTTTGCGAAACAAAGCCAAAGTTATTTGTCCTCAACATTTCGTCCACAACCAGCCCGCCCTTTGGGTTCTTGGGAGGAGGGTTCGGCAGCTTTAAAAGTGAGGGGCGAGGATGCAGTTGCCGCAGTGATGTCGGGTTAGCGATGAATGCTGCGCTCTGCAAGCCTATTGCGACATTATTATGTGGCTTGTTTGTTGAATGTTACGAGTTTAAAACCCTCGCGTGCTTGTGAAAAGGCGAGGCTCGCACCCTCGACGGGTTAGCGAGATGTCGCCGCGCACGCTGGAAGCACGGCAGATATTCCGCAGAGGAGATAGCGGAACGGAAACGCGCCCATGACCTTATCCGACAGAGTCGCGAGTTGTTAGAGAAATTGTGAGCACGTAGGGCGCTCACTCCAGGGCCGTGGTGAACCGGATCAACTACTGAGGCGCATCGCTTTACCGCCGCTCTCCACTAAAACGATGCCTCACCCGCTTTTGCGACGAAAAGGTGGGCGCCCCGAAAAAGTCTTTCTACCGTCGGTAGTGAGGGAGCAGAATGCCCTTTTTGTCTTTCAAATTAGTGCCCGTCTCCGCGGTGCATGGGGTTCATCCTCAATTCCGATTATTAGTTTTGCAGCTAAAGATAGGCCAGGCCACCGAGGTGGTCACGGTGACTGCTGAAGCCCCGGCGTTGAACCTGGTCGATGCCTCGATCGGCAATCCTTTCAACGAAACGCAAGTTAAACAAATTCCGCTGGAAGGCCGCAACGTTCCGGAGCTGCTCAGCCTGCAAGCCGGCGTCGCCTATACCGGTAATCGTCCAGACATTGACAAAGCTCAAGACACACGCAACGGATCGGTCAACGGCGCTCGCAGCGACCAGAGCAACATCACGCTCGACGGCGTGGACGTGAACGATCAGTCCAACGGCTATGCTTTCACTTCGGTATTGCCAACGACTCTCGATTCGGTTCAGGAATTCGGGGTTACCACGTCGAATTATAACGCCGACCAGGGGCAAGGCTCGGGAGCGCAGGTATCGCTCGTGACCAAGAGCGGTAGCGACAACTTTCATGGTTCGTTTTACGAATACCACCGCAACACCTTGACCAGTGCCCACGACTACTTCGTCAAGACCACGGAGTCGAATAGTGGCCAACGTCCGACAGCGCGAGCGAGATATAAAGATCAACTCGTTTCGACTTCTATCAAAGCCGAAAGCGTAGGAAGGGTAGGAGCGGGACTGGATTCGGCCCTGTTACCGATTGATCCGGGAGCTGCTGACCAGACCCTCAACGGTTGAGATCAGTTCCGACGAGCCCTTCTGGGTTGCCAACTGCGACTTCTCGAAGTATGCTGCAGCCCCGTCGCTTTTTAGCTTTGCCGCATTAATCTGGGGAAGACTGCTTAACACGATCACGGGGATTCCAGCGGTACGCCGGTCATTCTTCAAGGCGTGAAGTAAGGCTGGTCCGTCGAGCTTGGGCAACATCATGTCCAAAAGAACGACATCAGGAATCTTGTCTCGGGCGATACGGAGTCCTTCTTCCCCGTCAACCGCACTGAGCACGCAGTATCCGGCCCTGCCGAAAGTCCCTTCGTTTGCTTTTCGTTGGAACCTGCTGTCGTCAATTATGAGGATTGTTGTCTTCAACGCCGGTTTCCCTTGCTGCCGCTTGAAAGTCTCGGTTCGTTAAGAATGAGCGACAGCGAATCTCCATGCTGACCCTCCGGCATTCGTTGAGCAAGTTACCTTCGTACTTCCAGGCTCTGTGTGGGCGACAAGTAGGGGGATCTCGCGACGTTGTTTCAAGAAGTGCGATAACGACGCCGATGATCCCAAGAAGTGCTGCCGATCGTCGTTATGCGATCACTGCCGTTCACGACACGGTAGAGAGTGCGCAAAAGCGTCGGCGTAGGTACCGTTGAGTGGGAAACAACTGGCGGAGGGGTACTCCTTCCGCCCCCACAGCTAGACTCCAGGACAGCCAGTATCAGAAGCCAACAAACCAGCGTGAGCCGCATTCGCTACCCCATTATTTACTGAACCGTGAGGGGGATCGAAACCGAGTGCTGAATCGACCCGGAGGTCCCCGCGATTGTCACAGTGTAATTTCCGCGTGGTGTTCCGCCAACCAGCTGCATTGATCCGCTGCTCTGACCAGCTCCTCCGCATGAGGTTGCAGAAACTGCCATAGCACAGATGACTGTGCAGAGCGCCAGGGAGAGCATTTTCCCTGTTCTTCTGCGACCGATTGCGACCAATGTTATGCCGGCAACTGGGAACAAGAACGCATAGAGAGCTGATGCTCCGTTTGGAGGCCGCGCAACGGCCGCATGCGGTGCCGTAGTCGCAATCGTGAGATTTGATGCCACGGCATTCTGATCGGGAATACTCACAGAGCCAGGCGAAAAGCTGCACGTCGGGGCCGGCGAGGCGCCCTGGACCGAACACGTGAGTGCGATCGAGTTATTGAATGATGCTCCCTCGGCAACCAGCTCAACTCCGACAGTGCTGGACTTTCCCTCTTGCACAGACATACTGAGAAACCCCAGCCAGAAGGTAAAATTTGGGAGTGGGTCAAATTCGGCCGTGACGGTCTGGTCCGCGCTCATGGTGATGTCACAACCAGGCGCGGCAAACTCCTGCGCGCACGCCCCGCCCCAGCCTCCAAACCCAGAGTTGGAGCCTGGCGTGACCTGTAAGTTAGTAGTTGTCTGAGTTGGCAAGCTCACGGTGCAAGTCTGGCCGCAATTGATGCCGCCGCCTGCTACCGTTCCAGTGCCGGTGCCAGACTTCGTAATTGTCAATTTGAACATCGGATCGACTCGGGTCGAATGAGTGGCGCTGTTGTTCGCTGTATCGGGATCCGACTCGTCCGCAGACACATTGAGCGTGTCACTAATCGTTCCGGTTGTGGTTGGAGTGACCACAATCGTAGCGATCGCCGTATCGCCAGAGACAAGTTTTGATATGTTGCAGACCACCATCTGCTGGGCTTCTGTGCAATTGCCATGATCGATGCTGGCAGAACCAAAACTTACATTCGGCGGCAGATTGTCCGTGAACACTACGTTGCTCGCATCCTGCGGCCCGCGGTTTTGCAAAACTGTGCTGTAGGTCAGCTTCTGGGAAACCGAAACCGGCTCCGGAGACACGCTAAGCTGTACTGCCAAATCAGAGCCGGTTGCAGGGAAAGTATTGAGAATGACGCTTATGGTGTCATCATTCAGATTAGCTGTGACCAGGTCAGGTTTGCCGTCGTTGTTGAGATCAGCGACTACAAAGCTGTCTTCGCCTGAACCCGAGTCGAACGTCAATAGAGTGGGTAGCGTCCCATCCCCTTTCCCTAGTAGAAAGGTGACGGTGGAGGTCCCGAAGTTGATGTATGCAACATCCAAGTTGCCATCGCCGTTGAAATCTCCCGGCGCAATTTCGTTAATAGGTGTACCGCTACCGTTGTCTGATACGTATCCGCCGGGCGGAAAAAGTTTTGCGGGTTGAAATGTTCCGTCGCCATTGCCAAGACGAACTCCAACATAACTCGTGGATGTTTCGCAGTAGAGCGTGTTGCAGAAAATCACGACTTTTTGAGCTTGATCCTGTATCTGATCGTTATTGAAATCCCCAAATGCCAGAAGGCCAGCATTGTTTTCTGGGCCTGAAGCAAACGGCTTATATCTGCCGTTTCCCAGTCCGAGAAATAGGTTCAGTCCTCGCGACACATCAGCTAAATCGGGAATCCCATCTCCATTCACATCCAGAGGACTGCCAGAGATTTGTTTTTCTGCCTGAAACGTTCCATCGCCGTTACCGAGAAATACACTGAACCCTTCCTTTTCACAAAAATCAGCGTTCTGCGGAAACCGAAAAACGACAAGATCCGGCTTTCCGTCCGCATTGAGATCGCCTGCGGTGACCAAGTTGTTGATCAGGTTTACTGATACGGCTTGCTGTGGCGTTTGAAATGTCCCGTCTCCATTTCCCAGCAGGATGTTTACGGCGCTTGCACCACAGGTAGGCTGCCCCGGGATCTGAAATCCTCCGATAGCCAGGTCGAGTTTTCCGTCCCCGTTGAAATCAGCGAAACCGATAGACGTTGGGTTCACACCTCCGGAACTGAAAGTGTGGGCCGTCTGAAATGTGCCATTGCCATTCCCAAGCAGAATGCTGACAGTCCCATCGTTCACAGTCCCATCGCCCACATTCAGTACCGCTAAATCCAGCTTGCCGTCCTTATTAAAATCGTGGACAAAAACACGCGTCGGCATGTGCCCGACAGGGTAATCTCTAGAGCTAAAGTCGGCGGCGCTGACTTCGACCGAAAAAATTAAGCCGCAGGCTAGAGTAAGTAAGCAAATGCTCTCGTGGCGCAGCTTTCTATTTGGAGGTTTCATAGTCCGCCATTTCTTTTTTTGCTTCGGTACGCCAACCTTTGGCGACCTGATTTCGATCTGACAGTTACCTTGGCAAAATGCTGGATCGCTCCCCACATGACGTGATCGTGACGTTGTAGTTCGGCGATCAAAAGCTTTTTAAAAACGCGAACAGGAGTCCGGGTATGCAATCCCCCTCACTGGGAGCACGGGTCCTACTTCGCATCGATCTGCGTCACTCGCTCTTTCCCGAAAACACTTTCTGCGCTTCGATCGTCAGCACTGTAGGCAGGCTTGCGCCGTTTGGCAGAACCAGAGATTTGAAGATCGCCCTGGCACCCTGCCATTGTCGCAGCACGCGGAAAATCGAGAGTACTGAAGATACCATCCTTCAACACGAAGCCGTGCTGGACTCCCGCAGTGTCAATGCAGACACCAACGATTTCGCCGCTGTCGTCGATATCGAAGGCGTCGGTTGAAGTGGCTCCGGGAACATCGAACGAGGTGAATTGACCGTTTACGAGCAGGAAGGCGTGGTCCACATTGTTAACGTCCACGTATCCACCGACGATCTGAAGGGAAGAGTTGATTCCGCGAGCGCTGGTAAAAATCGCTCCCGGATAGTCGATCTGCTGGAAAACGCCGTTATGGCGGAGGTAGCCATGCCCGCCGCCCGTCGGGAAACTGAACAAGCCAACGATATCGCCCAGCCGATTGATGTTGTGTGCTCGATTGAAGCTCGAGCCAGGAAAATCGACGGTTTT
>Ga0209160_1005462_pt1 | contig 10025 bp, 9 predicted proteins | sample GraSoiAngelo_153_FD_186167 | JGI IMG/M metagenome (GOLD analysis project Ga0209160, IMG submission 186167) | Grasslands soil microbial communities from the Angelo Coastal Reserve, California, USA - 14_1009_12_40cm (SPAdes) (version 2) | ecosystem: Environmental > Terrestrial > Soil > Grasslands ... | reverse complement strand
CAAAGACACCCAGTCGATCAGCGACGACATCAACGCTCTCAACGCCAGGCGCTGATCGAGCGGATCTCCACGGTACCCGCTCGTGCCGCTGATTTGCTCGGAATCGGGGAGCGGCCACGCGGACGGACTCGAATGTTGCGCCGACGAGATTACGTAGCGTCGCTCAGTGGGGAGAAACCCGACATCCCGTTTTCCGTCGGGCGTGGTGTGGGTGAGCGAAGCAGCCCGTCCCCAGTACTCGTGCCCACCGTCGACGTAGAAAACCCTGGTCGCGCTGGAGCCGCGAAGATTGTCGCGCAGTCCGGCGCGCTGGCCGGTAACTGGGTCACTTGTCGGAACGCTGGTGAATGGAAAGACATCGGTCGGATAAAAGAACGTCGAATACGGCTGTGCATCGCGCGACGGTTGTGCAAAGCGATGGTTGAAGCTGCCGCGTCCGGCGCCGGCGGTGTGAGCGAAGAAGCCGTCAAACGCGACACGACCCCGCTCGTCGGCGTTGAAACCCTGATAGAGGTAGTGGCGGATGAATCTGCCCGTCTGCGAAACGCCGTACCCGATCCCGTACCGAACGTGCGCGATGGCCGATGAATCGTATTTGAGATACGACATGATGTCGCGCACGGCGGCGAGACCCGTGCCGACCACCACTGGCTCCTTGGCGCGATAAACGACCTCGTAGATTTTGCCCGGCGTGAACCCGTTCGCCATGTAAACCGATCGCGGATCGGCGACCGCTATCCCCGCGCTCAGTCGCGCAAACTGCCATTCGTTTCGCGCCACGATTGTGCGCGGTCCGGTTGAACTGTCGCGGACGGTGAGCATGTTGATGCGATCGCTCGGATTGGCGACGGGATAGCCGACCGCGGCGCCGAGGAAATGGCCGAGCGGAATCGTCCTGGTGGGAGCGTCGATGGTGATGTCGCTCCGCACCAGGCCGGTGATGGGACGCGCCGGCGAGCCGACGCGCGGCGGCTGGAAATGCAGTGAGTTCGCCCCGGGCGGAACGTCCCACTGCCAGCCGAGCGCGACGATGGTGACGCCACGCTTCATGAGCAACGCGTCGCCGTAGAAATCCGCCGCCAGCGGTGACGAGCGCACGTTTCTGTCGAGATTGAAGACGAAGGTGGTCAAGCCTCCCCGATTGACGATGTCGACGACGGCGAGATCCGCGGCCGTGGCGTCTTTTGGCCGCAGCATGACGAACTCACTCACGGCTTCGACTTCGCCATTGGAATTTCGCGGCGCCAGCTGCAGGTCGACTATCTGAGCGTTGGCCGGATTGGCAGGATCGAACGCGAAGTACACCCGCCCCGCGATGCGCTCATAGGTTCGACCGGCGAAGGTGCCGCTGATGTCGGCGCGGGAAATTATTTCGATGCGAACCACTCGCGCCGACGCGCTCGCCGCGCCGAGACACAGCGCGGCCACGATCAACAGTGAGAATGCGAGGTTTCGGAGGCCCGTGGTTGATTTCATGGTCTAGTGGACTGGAGAGAAACTACAACTGAACGGGTGCGAGGTGTGAGAAGTTTAGTTATCAGGTGTCGGTTCACTACGCCCTGACTTACCTCCGCGCGTGATAGCCACTGCTTGTGCTTGGAATGGCGCTTTAGTGTCAATCCCACCACCCGTGGATGTACCACGAATCATCCCGTGCATCTCGAAATAGCCACACCATCATCCCGTCGTCGGTGACACAGCGGAAGTATTCCCGTGCGTACGGCTCGGTCCACTGCCCTCCCGAGACGCGATCCGGTCCGGCGGCGGACACCAGCGTCAACCACTCCTTGTCGCGGTACTGCACCGGCATCTGATGATCGCGGCGGCGCCCGGTCGTCACGGCGACGCGACGCGGCTCGGGCAATAATTGCAGCGTCAGACGCGGAGCAGCGGTCGCCTTCACCACTCGCTCCCTCAATTGAATCCTCGCCGAAGCCTGCGCCGGCTCCTGACTGATCCACTCCGTGCGACGATCGATCAGCGGATGCTGCGTGTTGCGCGGCGTCACCACTACCGCACCCTGGTCATCGAGCAGTTGCGCGATCGTTTCTTCCGCCGCTCGCGCCGTCGCGAATCCGCGGTCGAAAATGTCTCCCTGCCGCTCCACTTCGCCGGTGACGGCTTCGACACGCATCGTGATTCCGACAACGCCGTCGGGCAGAGTGATTCTTTCCAGGTGCGTGCGTATCAGCCGCATCCACGCCTTGTGACTCGCCGTCGATCGCGCCGGACGGACCAGATGCTCGTAAGTCTCCTGATTCGCCAGCGAGAAACTCATCGTCATCTCGCGCGCGCACTGCCCGCGCGACTGCAGATCCGTCGTGATGTTGCCGACGAGCGCGTTGATGATGAAGACGAGCCGCTCCGGATCCTTGAGCGTGTAGTCCACCCAGTCGAGAGATGCCGACGGCAGCGACCGGGGCACGCTGGTGAAAATCCGGCGCGAATCATCCGCTCTCGACAATCTCCACAGACGCGCGCCCTCGGCGCCGAAACGAACTTCCACCGATTCGAGATCGAGCCTGGCCAAGTCGGCGCAGCACTCGATGCCGATGCCGTCGAGCAATGACGAGAGAGCGAGCGATGGCTCGAGAACACTGATCGGAAAGTGAGCCAGATAATCGCGCTCGGTGCCGTGGGCGATGTTGATGAAGCCACCCCTGCCATGGAGTGAAGCCACTTCGGCACTGATCGGAACGATGGAGATGGCAGACCTCACCTTCTCCACTCCCTTCTCGTGATAGACCTCGACCAGATCTCTCGCCAGTGGCTCGGCGCTCATCCCCCGCCCATCAGCCCAGACGACTCCTTTCGATCCGATCGTCACGCGCGGAGCTATCGTGAGAAGCGGCGCGACGAGCTCCTGCAGTAGCTCATTCTCGGGCGGGGCTTCGAGAAGGGACAGGGTGGGAGGCGGGACGGCGGACGGAGTCCAAAGGCAGATGAAGCTCATTTCCATACCAGTCGGGCAATCCAACTATATACCGAAGATACCCCGAAAGCAAAGAAAACTGAAGACTACCAGTTGGGAGCTGGCGGAGCGGCTGGGGGCTGCGAGCCCGCTGGAGCCTGGGAGCTAAACTCAATCATGTAGAGAGACTGCTTCTAGCTTGCAGCCGGCTCGTAGCTCCTGGCTGCGCCGCTCACCGCTCTTAGCTGGTAGTCTTCAGTTTGCTTTTCCCTTCGTAGATCCTACCGCCAATCCAGGCGCAAGGTATCGAGACGAGAACGAGCGCGATCGGATACCAGTGGGGACCGAACGCCGGTCCCTTGTTCCACGTCGCAACGGTGGCTACGGTACTGACGAGAACGCCAAGGACACCGAGGTAAAGCGCATGCGTCATTGGCCGATTGGGCGCGAGTCGGGCCGTGACGTAACAGCCAATGATGCTGGCGATCACACGGTAAGTCGTCGCCCAGGCGAACAATCCGTCGCTCATCCCCTGGCCATAGGGCGGGAAGACGCCGGTCACGTGCATGACGGCGTCCATCCCCATTGAGAGAATGACGATGACGATGAAGCCGGCGAGCACCGCCCAAACACTTCTGCTTTTGCTCGGTCGCGTCTCGGTTCCGTTCATGACTTGGCCCCGGCTTTCGCTGGCTCCTTGGTCGACATCGTCGACAGGATTTCGGCGAGCTTGTTGTAGCTCTGAGCGACGCCGCTTTCCATCGGGCTCTTGAGTACGCCATCACGAGTCTGCTTCGATACATAGAGGATCGTTTGCGTCAGCGTCGTCTTGCCGCCACGCTCGACGAACGTCACGGTGTCGAGCCCTTCGCCCTCGTACCATGGGGAGTCGAACTTCTCCGTGTTGACGATTCGTTGGTTGGGAACGATCTCCTTATAGACGCCACCCATTCCCATCTCGGCACCCTCTTTCCGCCAGACGAAGCGGAAACGACCGCCGACGCGCAAGTCGATCTCACACACCGGAAGCGTCCAGCCGCCAAACACTCCAAGCCAACGTTTGAGCAGCTCGGGCCTGGTGAAAGCGTCGTAAACCTGGTTACGCGGCGCGTTGAAGACACGCGTCATCATGATCTCGCGGTCTCCCTTCGCTTCGACTTTCAGAGTTCCATCGTTCGACATTGGTATTCTCCTTTAGCGTTTTTGTATGCGCTTCTTCGTGGCTTTCATTTCCTCGAGGAGCTCGTCGAGATTTCGAAAGCTCCCCTCCCAGAACCGGCGATAGTTCTCCAGCCACCGCGTTGCTTCGGCCAGGGGCTTGGGCTCGATCCGTGACGGCCGGCGTTGCGCGTCCCGCCCGCGCGAGATCAGACCGGCCCGCTCGAGAACCTTGAGGTGCTTCGAGACCGCGGGCTGGCTGATGTTGAACGGCCTCGCCAGATCATTGACCGACGCTTCGCCGGTGGCGAGACGCGCCAGGATGGCCCGCCGGGTGGGGTCGGCGAGAGCGGTGAAGGTCGCGTTCAGTCGATCAGAGTGCGTCATGTATAACCGTATGGTTGTAGAACCTAAGGGTTATATATAAGCCACGACCGCGTTCGTCAAGGGGTCCGTTGGGAAAAGGCACGGCACCCCCGCCTTCGGCAGCCGTTTAGATTTCATGGGTGCACGCGCGATTAGCCGAGACGATGAGCTTCGTCGAAGAAAAGCGCCACGAACTGCTCAAAAGCTTTGAGGGCGTCGACGGTGAAAAACTTTGCCGGCGCGCGGTCCCCGATAGCTGGTCGGTTGCCGAGATCCTTGAGCACTTGCGGATGGTCGAAACAGGCGTTGCGCGCCTGGTCACCAAACGCGCCGGTCAGGCAAGAGCGGCCGGACTGCCCAGCGAGAAAGAGACGTCGTCGGTGATGTCATCCTTTGACAAGCACGCTGCTTACCTGGATGCCACAGTGCTCAAGTCCCCTATCATGGTGCAACCGCGTGCTGACATCGACATCAATGAGGCGCTCGAAGGCCTCGAAAGCTCGCGCGAGGCTTTACGCGCCGCGGTCGTAACCGCCGACGGTCTGGCTCTGGGCGAGATCAAACACACCCACGTCGTCCTCGGCGAGCTCGATCTCTACCAGTGGCTGATCTTCGTTGGCCAACACGAAAGCCGGCACAAGAAGCAGATCGAGCGCACACTCCAATCCATACCTGAATGAAATCTTCAACGAGACTGGTCGCGCTCGTCGCGGCCTTGAGCACCCTTGCCCTCACCACCGCCGCGGTTCGTGACATCCGAGCCGGCGACGCGACCAGGAAGCCCACGATCACCGTCTACAAGGATCCCAGCTGCGGCTGCTGCAAGAACTGGATTCTGTATCTGACCCGGCACGGCTACACCGTCGTCGCCAAGGACACGCCGGACATGCCGGGCGTCAAGCGGACGCTGGGAGTACCCGCGGGACTGACCGCCTGTCACACCGGCGTCGTGAACGGTTATCTGATCGAGGGCCATGTGTCAGCCGAGGACATCGACCGTCTGCTGGCGCAAAAGCCGAAGATCGCGGGCCTGGCGGTGCCCGGAATGCCGGCGAGCTCGCCCGGAATGGACGGCCCGCGAACCAAGGGCTACCAAGTCCTCGCCTTCGACAAGAACGGCAAGACGACGGTCTTTGCGACCCACTGACGGTGCCTTAGACGGCTCTTAACGGGGAACCTCCGACAGGCATGGAACACTTGCGGGGTGGTGGATGTTTATATATACATTCGCCATGCATAATTCCCCAAGCGCAGCCCGGCCTCTAAGCGTCGCCAAGACTGTCACCGCGTCATCGACGACGGTGAGGCGTGCCGTGCGCGCTGACGCCGGACAGATTCTCGAGCTGGTGAATCCGTACGCTGCTCAGGGATTGATGCTGCCGAGGACGCTGGATCAGATCGCCTCGCGCATCGACAGCTACGTCGTCGCAGCCGATGCGGGCGGGCGGGTGATCGCCTGTGCCGCGCTCGAGGAGTATTCGCCGTCTTTGGCCGAAGTTTCGTCGGTCGCGGTGGCCCCTGCGCACCATGGCAATGGGCTCGGGACTCAAGTAGTGCTGGGCGTCGAGCGAGTCGCTCGCTCGAGGGACATCGAGGAGCTGTTTGCCCTGAGTCTCACCGACCAGTTCTTTCTCTCGCTTTCCTACAAGCCAACGACGATTTCACGGTACCCGGAGAAGCTAGCGCGCTACGACGCGCTATCGCGTTCGGGCGTCGATATCGTTCCCAAGCGTTGTTTCCAGAAGACCCTTGGGAAGGAGTGGAATCCGCCGCGACTAGTATCTCGGCGTAGGGCGCGCGGCGCCTAGTTCGCGAATACAAAAACTAAAGCGGGGAGCAGTAAGCTTTGTCAGCTAAGTGCTCGGAGCTAAGCTCCGAGCTCTGAGGCTGACTAGGCTTAAAGCTCCCCGCTTTTGTATTGAACCAAGCCCGATCGTGCCAAGATCAACTGGCCGCCTTGACTTAGCGCTCGACGATATCCTGGAGCGCCTGCCGTATCGCCGGATCAGAGTTTCGTGACAGCGCGGAGATCGCCCGGCGTTTGAGCTGGTAGTTCTGCTCGTTGCGCGCGATCCACACCAACTTGTCCGTCGCTGCTTTGTCGGCGAGCCGTGAGTAGATGCCGATAAGCGTGCTGCGCAGCTGAGTATCCTGAGTGGGATCGTAAAGCGCGAGCAGTGTCGGCGTCGTCGCGCCGGAGCGGGACAGGTACTCGAGAGCCCGGCGGCGATTCTCCGGCGGTTGTTTGTCGTCGCGGACGATCCCCATCAGCCATTGGACATTCTCGGTCCCCCCAAGATCTGCGACCGACGCCAGCACCGCATCGCGCGAGCGATCGCCGGTGAGGCGCGGATACTGAGAGCGAATCAGATTCGCGTCCTGTCCGGTCACGTAGTTACGGCCAAGCCCGCGGATCGCTACCGCGAGCAGCTCGTCGGGAAGATCCGTTCTTTGAACGGTCGAACGCAGGAATTGACGCGCGCGCGGATCACCGGAGTTCGCGAGCACCCGCATGCTCTCGCGTCCGACCCACGAAGTTGTATTGCTGTTGGCGAGTTGGACGAGAGATGGGACTCCAGCGCCGTGATCGAGACGCGATAGCACCGACAGTGCCTGCGTCCGTACCTGCTGCGCATCGTTCTCGTTGGTAGCAATCTGCAGAAGCGCCGCGCCGACCCGATCGAGCTGGCGTGAGTCGCTCTTCGCCAGACCCGAGAGCGCCCCCCGCCGTGTTTCGAGCGGCCTCGTCTGATCTCGTCCGATATCGAGCAGGCGTGAAGTCACTTCGACGCTATCACCAAGCAGCGCGGCGGAAATCGCATCGCGACCAACGCGACCATCAGCGCGAGCGGCGACAGTGAGGAGATAATCCGCGGCTTCGGCCGGGGCGACTGTCCCAAGGTCGGTCACGCCGGCATCGACGGTTCCAACTCCGACGTACATGCGAAGCGCAACGACGTTGCGATCAGCGAGATCGAGCACGACGCGAACCGGGCCCGTCTGACATTGCTCCGTCGACGAGCTCGAGTAGAACCCGTAGAAATTCCCGGGACCAGTCGAGATGTATGTGCGTCCGTCACCGCACACGCCCGGCCGCGCCTTGTAGCTGAATTGCACCGAACGATCCGACGCCGACGCGATGCGGCTGGCGAGCGTCTGCGCGCCCGATACCGAGTTGACCGCGAGGAGCGCGAGAACGGTCGCCGTCGCGACACGGAGTTTGGTCATTTGTCGATGATCTCCAGTAGAAGCTTCTTGGTTCGCGGATCGTTCTTGCGCGAGAGCGCGGAAATCGCGTAGCGCCTCATGTCGGGATCGGTTCCGTTGCGCGCGATCTCGAGGAGCTTGTCAGTTGCCTGGGGCTCGTCGCGACGCGAGTACAACGCGATCAGCTGCTCCCGCAGCTGCCGGCTGTCGGCGACGTCGTACATCTTCGCCAGATCCGCGATCGGAATCGTCGAGCGGCCGGCATAACGCAAGGCGCTGGCGCGCACTTCCGACGGCTCGTTCTGGTTTCGCGCGATCGAGAGCAGCCACTGATCGTTGTCGTTACCGCCAATGCGGGCGGCCGCACGAACTGCGGCGGCCTTGAGACGAGGGGATTCGAGCTTCGGGTAGATCGACCGGATGTAGGCGTTGTCGGGCGTGTGCTCGGCGTCGACACTCGACAGCGCGGTCATGCGCAGGCTTTCAGGGATGTCGTTTCTCTCGATGATGTTGCGCAGGCTCTGGCGGGCGCGTGGATTGTCGCTCCTGCCCAGCGCCTCGATGGCAGCGCGCTGCAGCTGCTCGTTGCCGGGGGTGCGTGCCATTTCTTCGATGGTGGCGACCGGCTGGTCGCCCGGCATCGCCGCGAGGAAACGCAGCGCGTCGGCGCGTACCCTGATATCGGGGTCGTTACGAGCAGCGCCCATCACCAGATTCCTTGCTTCGTCGTCGGTGCGGCGACCAAGGATGTAGACCGCCGCGCGACGGAGGGTCGCCGAGCAGTCGTCGCGACGGGCGAGCAGGCGAGCCAGAATTGGCGTCGTCGACTCGGGATCGGTTTGACCGAGTGAGTTCAGTGCCTCGACGCGGACGGCCAGATCTTCGCGATCACAAGAAGCGCCGGGTTGCGTAGCCGCCTGATTGAGAGCTTTTCGCGCGTCGCCATCTCCCTGCGCGGCGAGAGCGGCCCGGATGCGGGTCGCCAGGACGGGCGCATCGGTCTTGAGCGAGGCGAGGCGATAGTTGGCCCCGGTATCCTGGAGCGTCGCCAGAGCAGTCCGCAGATCGTTGCTGCCACCGATGCGATAGAGAGCGAAGGCCTTCCAGTACCGGGCGTCTGCCGCGTAAGCCGAATTCGGAAATCTCTGCGTGATGTCGCCGAAGAGTTCGGCCGCGCGCCGATATTCTCCGCGGTTCAGCGCCTCACGAGCGAGACGATAAAGAGAATCGGCGGGGTCCGACTGACTATAGGACTCTGGTGGATTGCTCGTGATTCCGCCGAACTGGCGCTCGAACGGAGACAGTCCCTGCACGCGTGCGAACGCGTCCTTGCTGAACGCGATCGCCGGTGCGATCGGCGCCAGTTCCATCGCGCCGAGTGGCGCCATCATTGGCTCCATCGGCGGCAGCGGCGCCATCTCCGGCATTGGAGTCATCTCGGGCATCGGCGGCATCTCTGGCATCGGCGCCAATTCCGGCAGCGGTGGGAGGTCGGGCACCGGTGGCACGGTCGGCATCGCGAAGTCGAAGTCAATGTCCGGCATCGATTCCCAAACGCGATCCATTGCCAGCGCGGCGGGCGCGAGGTCGAAGTCGAAGTCCATGTCTGGCATCTCGATCGGTGGAATCGGCGGGATCGGCGGGATCGGCGTAACTAGATCGAAGTCCATGTCCTTCAGCGCGTCGAGACGATCCTCGAGGTCGAGGAGATCCGATCGCCACACTTTGGGCAGCAGTGGCGCTCGCTTCGCTTTGGGGGCGGGAGTCGGTTGCACCGGTTTGACTTCCGGCGAAGGCGGCGCGGGAACTGGTGCCGGCTCCGGCGTCGGATTCTGCGCTCCACTGGAGAGAGCGCTGGCAGCCAGTGCGACGGCGATGAAAGTTGCTCTGATCATCCTTCCCCTTCCCTCATTCTGAGGATTGAGTTGTGGCAACCGCGGAGTTGAGACGCGAGATGACGTCTCCCTGTTCAACAGCCTGATGAATTAGATCGAGATCACCCTTGTTTCGTTCGCCGCGGAGTCTGGCGATCTGAACTAGAACGAGCTCCAGATCCTCGAGGAGCGAGCGGAGCTTCGGATCCTGGGTCGCCGCGGGTGAGTCGATGAGCAGGCGAGTCGTGACGAGCAGGTCTGCCGCCTTGTTGGCGAACGTGGCGTCTGCTTGCTGAGTGCCGGCCTTGGCCGGCAACGAGATGAGGAGCGCCGCCGCCTGGCCCAGGTACTGGTTGGTCTGGTCGCGATAGGCGTCGGCGACGGCGGAAGTGTCGTATAAAGCCAGCTGGGTGCTGGAGGCGGGCGGCCGGGAGCCAAGCGTGGACTCAGGCGTCGGACCGGCGCTCCTTGTCGGCATGTATCGGCCGATGCCAATGCCGACGAGAAGC
>Ga0209160_1005461_pt1 | contig 10025 bp, 6 predicted proteins | sample GraSoiAngelo_153_FD_186167 | JGI IMG/M metagenome (GOLD analysis project Ga0209160, IMG submission 186167) | Grasslands soil microbial communities from the Angelo Coastal Reserve, California, USA - 14_1009_12_40cm (SPAdes) (version 2) | ecosystem: Environmental > Terrestrial > Soil > Grasslands ... | reverse complement strand
GATTCCTGAATGGGGACACATTGCGCCCTGCTTTTGCTATCACTGCCCATTCGAAAAAACCTTTCCGCAATGCCAGCTCGCCTGTGCGGAGGACCTTGAAACGTTTCTGCTGCAACATGGGCCCGACCAGGCGGCGGCTTTCATTTTCGAACCGGTTGTTGGCGCTACTCTTGGCGCCGCTGTACCACCCGAAGGATATGTCGCGCGCATCGCGGAAATCTGCCGCAAGCACAACATCCTTCTGATTGCGGACGAAGTCATGACCGGCATGGGACGAACCGGAAAACCTTTCGCTGTACAACACTGGGGCATCGAGCCGGACATGATTCTGGTGGGGAAGGGCGTGGCCAGCGGGTACGTCCCGCTCGGGGCAGTTCTCGTTTCGGCGCGGGTTGTGGAAGCGTTCGAACGCGGCTCGGGCGCATTCATGCACGGTTTCACTTATCAAGCGCATCCGGTCTGCACTGCGGCAGGCAACGCAGTCCTCGACTATCTCGAGGCGCACAAACTTTTCGTGCATGTAAGCGCGGCGGGGAAAAACCTGCGTGAAGCACTTGCTCCGCTGCAATCGCATCCGCATGTGGGCGACATTCGAGGGCTCGGCCTCCTGATGGGCGTCGAATTTGTCAAGGACAAGTCCACGCGCGAGCCTTTTCCCAAGGCGGACAATATCGCGGAGCGCATTCGCCAGGCCACCGTCGCGGAAGGCGTGCTTACCTACCCGACGCAAGGCTGTGTGGATGGCCAGCGCGGCGACCACATCCTGCTGGCACCCCCGTTCACGATTTCTCAAGACGAATGCGCACTCGTCGCGCGCGCTCTCGAATCGGCACTGGCCAGAGTGTTTTCTGCTTGATTTGGCATGGGGTGAGTGTTCCTTTTTTTTTGAAGTCAGTTTTCTCGCTTTGTGGAGAACTAAGTACTCATGCGCTTCTTTGCTCGTCCGGTTTTGTTCGTTTTTCTCGTTCCCCTGATTCTTTCTTTCGCACTTCTTGCGCAGCGCCCGCAAGCCGCACCGCCATCTTCGTCCATTCTTGGATTTTCTCAGCAGCGTGCCGCCGCGGAACATCTGCTCGAAACGGATTTTCAGGCGATACCTTCGCCCGAGAAGGCCAGGGAATGGCACCGCGTATTCACAGCCGGGCCTCATCCGGCGGCATCCGAGCGCAACAATCAGCTTGCGGACTTCATCGCGGACGCCTGGCGCAAGCAGGGCTGGGAAGAGGTCACGCTGCGCCGCTACGATGTTTGGCATTCGCGCCCGCGCAGCATCACTCTCGAAATGACCGCCCCCGTGCATTACACGGCTTCTCTGCGTGAGGACTCGTACGACGCGGATCCGGACACGAAAAATCCCGCGGTCTCCGGCGCCTACTTTGGCTATTCGGCCTCCGGCGACGTCACTGCCGAAGTGGTCTACGCGCATAGCGGGAATCCCGAAGATTACGAACTGCTGCGCAGAAACGGAATCAGCGTCAAGGGCAAAATCGTTCTCGTGCGCTATTCGAATCCGTACAGTTATCGCGGGTTCAAGGCGCTCACCGCGGAACGCGAAGGCGCTGCAGCGCTGCTGATTTACTCCGATCCCGCGGAGGATGGTCACGCGCACGGGAAAGTCTTTCCGGATGGGCCATGGGGACCGGAGAGCCACATTCAGCGCGGCGCCATTACTTACGACTACATCGTGCCCGGCGATCCGACGACGCCCGGCTGGGCTTCTGTTCCCGGTGCGAAGCACATTGCTCCCGAGGAAGCACAGTCACTGCCGAAAATTCCCGCGCTCCCGCTTTCTTGGCGCGACGCCAAACCGCTGCTGGAAAACATGACCGGTCCCGAGGCGCCGAAAGACTGGCAAGGCGCGCTGCCGATCAAGTATCGCCTGACAGGCGCCGTAACGGCGCATGTGAAAGTGGACATGGATACGAGCCTGCAGCCTTACACCGTGGTGGAAGCGCGGATTCTCGGGAGCGAATTGCCGGATGAATGGGTGTTGCTCGGCAATCATCGCGACGCGTGGGTCTTTGGCGGAGTCGATCCCTCAAGCGGCACAGCTTCGATGATGGAGCTGACGCGCGCGCTTGGCGAGTTGAAGCAGCGCGGGATTCGGCCGCGCCGCACACTCGTGGTTTGTAGTTGGGACGGAGAAGAATACGCGCTGACCGGATCGACGGAATGGGGCGAAGAATTTGCGGATGATCTGAAGAAAAAGCTTGTGGCGTACTTGAACGTAGACGAATCGGTTGCCGGCGCGGCCACGACCGCGGGCGCCGAGGGATTGAGCTTTTCGCCTTCCGCAGTGGCTTCTCTCGCGCCGATGCTCGTAGAAGCTGGGAAAGACGTGCGAGCGCCTTCCGGAAAATCACTCTATGAAGCATGGCGCGCGACCGGCAAGCGCGATGCGAAAGCCGGCGCTGCCCCGTTCGATAGCGCTCTGGTCGAAACGCGCATCGGTAGCGGCTCGGATCACACGGTTTTCCTCAATCATCTGGGCCGGCCCGTCGTCAATCTCGGCTTTACCGGAGATTACGGCGTTTATCATTCGATGTACGACGACCACTACTGGATGGAGCACATCGGCGATCCGAATTTCGAGTATCACGTGACGCTGACGCGCATCTGGGGTCTCGTCGCGCTGCGGCTGTCGAACGCCGATGTTTTGCCGTTTGACTTCGGGTTTAACGGAGCAGCACTGGACAATTTTCTGACGGAGTTGGAACAAAAGAACAAGGTCGATAGGCACAAAGTGAATTTGAAAAAACTCCACGCGCGCATTACGGACTTCCAGAAAGCGGGAATCGAGCTGCGCCAAACAACCTCGCGGAGCCTCGCCTCCGGCGCGGCCTCTCGTGAAACAATCGACCGCCTCAATCAGCAGCTTCTCCAGGTCGAATCCAACTGGCTCGAACCCGCCGGTATTCCCGGTCGTCCGTGGTTCCAGCATTTGCTCTATGCTGCGCGCTACACGTACGCTCATCTGGAGTTTCCCGGCTTGACCGAGGCCGTGGAAAAGGGCGACTGGAAATTGGCTTCGCAGCAGGCGGAACTGATTGAGCGGGCGCTCATGAAAAACATTGAGCTGCTGCATGCAGCGCGAAACTCCTGGGAGAAGAATAACCGATGATGCGTTTCCTTGCTTTTCGTCTTTTCGCAATCCTGTTTTCCGTGGCGACAGCGGCGTCTCTGACACCCGCCCAGCAGAATGCACCCGCCAAGCCGCGCGCACGCGATCTCGGCGTTCCATTTGACGGCACGCCCGGGCCGCTGAACGCGATCACCGATGTCGCCGGCGTCACTGTGGGCCACACGACGCTGATTTCCGGCGAGGGCAAACTCCAGGTCGGCAAAGGGCCGGTGCGCACGGGAGTCACCGCGGTCCTCCCACGCGGGAAGGATTCGATGATGAACCCCGTCTTTGCGGGCTGGTGGTCGCTCAACGGAAACGGCGAAATGACCGGCACGACGTGGGTCGAGGAATCGGGATTTTTGGAAGGCCCGGTAATGATCACCAACACGCACAGCGCGGGCGTAGTTCGCGACGCGGTGATCCAGTGGCGCGTGCAGCACGGGCAGCCTGATCCGACGGGATACTGGTGGTCTTTGCCCCTCGTTGCGGAGACGTGGGACGGCTGGTTAAACGATATCAATGGATTTCACGTGAAGCCGGAACATGCTTTTCATGCCATCGATTCTGCACATTCCAGTTCCGTCGAAGAAGGCAACGTCGGTGGCGGCACCGGAATGATTTGCAACGGATTCAAAGGCGGCATCGGAACGTCTTCCAGGAAGTTGGACGAGAAGGCCGGCGGCTACACCGTCGGCGTGCTGGTGCAGTGCAATTACGGCACGAAAGACAATTTACGCATTGCCGGAATTCCCGTGGGCAGGGAAATTGCCGGAGATGATCCTTACGCCAGCACCTCTTTCGCGAATGATGACCACGGCTCGATCATTGTGGTGGTGGCGACGGACGCGCCACTCGTAGCGCACCAGGTCAAGCGCCTCGCGCGCCGCGTTTCGCTGGGATTAGGACGCAACGGCAGCACCTCCGGCAATGGCTCCGGTGACATTTTCATTGCGTTCTCCACAGCAAATTCGGGCTCGGCCGCTACTGACCACGTCGTTGACTTGAAAATGCTGCCCAATGACAAGCTCGGACCCGTCTTCGCCGCCACGGTGCAGGCCACGGAAGAGGCCATCATCAACGCCATGGTCGCTGCCGAAACCATGACGGGCATCGAGGATCATAAGGTTATCGCGCTCCCGCACGACAAACTCCGTGCGGTGCTGAGGAAATACAACCGCCTCGTCCAATGAGCCTTCACCAGGGATAAACCCGCCGGATGTCATTCGAATGTTTTGGTTCGATTCATGAAATGCGGATGACATAATAGCTAACGAAAATCTCCGCCAATGCTGCGCCTCAAAACCGTTAAACTTCTTCGCGGACGCGTTGTTCGATGGGATGAATACCCTTTTAACATTCCACCCATTGCATCGCTCAATTCTCTTGAGATTACGAGCCGCATCTGTTTCTTTGTTGGCGAGAACGGAACAGGCAAATCAACACTATTGGAGGCCATTGCTGCCCATTATGGTTTCGGACGGGAAGGTGGGAATCGAAATATCTCGTTCGAGACCACTCCAAGTGTGCGCTCGATTGACTCTCTCGTCCGCGCAATAGTGGCGTTCACGATTAGGACAGGCAAAGGTTTCTACTTGAGAGCGGAGAGCTTTTTCAACGTAGCGAGTTACGTTGATTCCGTGGGGGCATTAGACGGCTACGGAGGAAGAAGCCTCCATGACCAGTCGCATGGAGAATCGTTCCTCTCCTTGCTTCAGCACCGTTTCACTCGTTCCGGATTCTATGTGATGGACGAGCCCGAGGCCGCATTGTCTCCGCAAAGACAACTTAGCTTTCTCGTTCTGCTGCACGATTTGTTGGCCGACAATAACGATATCCAGTTTCTTATTGCTACGCACTCACCGATCTTGCTTGCGTATCCCGATGCTCAAATCCTTTCTTTCGACGGTGGGCACATTCACGAAATCGGCTACCGCGAAAGTCAGCCTTTCCAACTGGTGAGCCGATTTGTTGCCGCTCCCGAACGGTATCTCAATGCATTGTTTTCCGATTCTTCTGATCCGGAATAATCAAGCCTGCAAGCCACTAAATCACTGGCACGGCCGTTTTGCGCGGAGGGTTGAAGAAGGGAAGAGAAACGACTCTCGCAGAGACGGTGTGACGCACAGCTTCCACGGTCATTTCCATGCTGAGGATGGTGCCTGGAGTTGAACTTTCGCGGCTCACGGAGGCGAGTGCGATCATTTTTTTCAGTGTGGGTGACCAGGTCGTTGACGTCGCCTTGCCGACTTGGCGTCCCCTGCGAAAGACGGGCACGGCCACGCGCGAGGCCATGCTCGGCACTTGCGGGGCCATCTTCCATTTGTCGTAGAGCGTCTCGACTTCATTCCAATTGATTTCCAGGCCCACGAGCGCGCGCTTCGCGCCTGTTTTCGCTTCACGAACCAGGGCTTCGCGTCCCACGAAATTCTCTTTCTTCAAATCCACCAGCTTGCCGAGGCCAATTTCGAAAGGCGAGTATTTCTGCGATTCGATGAGCGCCTTCTTGCTCGAAATATAGTCCACTTCGATCAAGAGCAATCCCGCTTCAATGCGTGCGACGTCCAGCGCGATCATGCCTGCCGGATGAATGTCAAACGCTTTGCCTTTGGCGATCAGCGCGTCCCAGACTTCTACGGCCTCTGGCCAGGGCATCCAGACTTCGAATCCCAGATCGCCCGTGTAGCCTGTGCGGGAAATATCTACGGGCACGCCGGCTATTTTTCCGCGCGTGACGCGAAAGTATTTCAGGTTCTCGATCGGCGCATCGGTCACCGTACGCAACAGACGTCCCGAAGTGGGCCCTTGCAGCGCCAGAGCGGCCACCTGCTCGGAAATGTCGTCGATCGTGACGTCCAGGCCGAAAGCATTCTGCCGAAACCAGCGCAGGCTGGGATCCGCGGCGGTCCAGCGATAATCATTTTCCCCTAGGCGCGTGATGGTGCCGTCGTCGATGACTTTACCCGCGGGATCGCACCAGCAGCAGTAGATGACCTGATCGATGGCGACTTTGTTGATGTCGCGGGCGATGACGCGGTTGACGAACTTCGTCGCGTCGCGGCCGATAACGCGATATTTAAAGAGCGGGGAAATGTCGATGAGCGCCGCAGAATTGCGGATGGCATTGTATTCGTGTTCGTGATGCATTTCGTAAACGCTGACGGTGTAGTAGCCGGACCACTCGCGATAGCTGAGGCTCTCGCAGAATGCGAGGGTGCGTTCATGAAATGCAGTTCCAACCGGCACGATTCCTCCTTCATCCCAGACGACATTGTAACGCGGAGAGCTGGCGGTGCCCCCTCCCGCCCGTTTTTCGTAAGTGTTGATTCTAAAGGATTTTATGTTGTTTGGAATCTACACTTGCATAGGTGCGGATTCTAAAGGACTTATAACCGCGATGTGTCTGCGACAAAGGACTCGGATGAGCGGGGTTGCGAGGAGAGTGGGGTGCATGTCTGCGTGAGACTTGTACGTCATCGTGGCTGTCAGTAGAATGTTGCGTCTTTGCTTCCCGCATCTTTTTTCTTAGCGCGTCATACCGGAGTCACACTACATGGGGCAGCACTACGACGTCATCGTGATCGGCGGCGGTCACAACGGACTGGTGAACGCCGCGTACCTGGCCAAGGCAGGGAAGAAGGTCGTCGTTCTGGAGCGCCGCCACGTACTGGGTGGTGCGGCGGTGACGGAAGAGATTGTTCCGGGCTTTCTCTTTTCCGAATGTTCTTACGTGGTTTCCTTGCTCCGACCGGAAATCATCCGGGAACTCGATCTTCCGCGCCATGGGCTGGAAATCCTGCCGCTGGACGGCACGTTCACGCCGATGCCCAATGGGGATTACCTCTGGCGTGTGAACGACCACGCCAAATCCATCCGGGAGATCCGCCGCCATTCCCGCGTGGACGCGGAGGCTTACGACGAATTTTCGAAGATGATGATTCCGATGTGCCGCTTCGTGAAGCCGCTTCTCTCCATGGTTCCACCGGATCCCACGACCCTCAATCCGCGCGATCTCAAACAGTTTCATTTTCTCTTGCAACGTTTCCGCGAGCTTTCTTCCGACGAGCGATACACGCTGGTCCAGCTCATGACCATGAGCTCGGCCGATTTTCTCGACCAATGGTTCGAAACCGACGTTCTCAAAGCCACCATGTCCGCCTCGGGGATTATCGGCACGTTCTTGGGGATTCGGTCGCCGGGCACCGCCTACGTCCTGCTACATCACTACATGGGCGAGATCGACGGCGCGTTTCGCTCCTGGGGCTTCAGCCGGGGCGGCACCGGGGCGATCTCCAACGCCATTGGGTCCGCCGCGCGGGAGTTCGGCGCTGAAATCCGGACGAAAGCACCCGTCGCCAAAATCCTGACTAAGAACTGGCGGACGTGCGGGGTCATGCTACAAGACGGCGAAGAAATCTCCGCAAGCGTCGTCTCGTCGAGCGTAGATCCGCATCTCACGTTTGAAAAATTTCTCGAGCCGAGTGCGCTTCCGGCGGATTTTCTGGAAAGTGTGCGCCACTACAAATTCCGCGGGTCTTCCGGTAAAGTCAATCTCGCGCTCGACGCCCTTCCGAATTTCAAATGTTTGCCTGGTCCGGGAGCCCATCTTCGCGGCGCAATTTCCATCTCGCCCGGCATGGATTACATGGAGCGCGCCTACGACGATGCCAAGTACGGGCGCTACTCGCGCCGCCCGTATGTCGACATGGTCATTCCGAGCTTGACGGATCCCAGCGTGGCGCCTCCAGGAAAACACGTTCTTTCCTGCTTCGTGCAATACGCGCCGTACAAACTTGCGGAGGGTAATTGGGACGAGCAGCGCGAAGCCTTTGGCAACAACGTCATTGACACCGTCGCGGAGTACGCGCCGAACCTCAAAGACATCATTGTTGACAAACAGGTTCTTACGCCGCTCGACCTGGAGCGTGAATTCGGTCTTACACAGGGCAATATTTTTCAGGGCGAGCTTTCCCTGGAACAACTCTTCTTCCTGCGTCCGGTGGCCGGGTGGGCGTACTACCGCACGCCGATTGAAAGCCTTTATATGTGCGGCTCGTGCACGCATCCGGGTGGCGGCATCATGGGCGCGAACGGCCGATTGGCCAGCCAGGTCATTCTGAAAAACTGGAAGTCCGGCGCATCACGTTCGAAGGCGGCCAACTGATCATGCCACTGGGACAGCGGGTCGTGCTTATCGGCGGAGGCCACAACGCGCTCGTCACCGCTTTCTATCTGGCCAAGGGCGGCTTCAAGCCGTTGGTTCTCGAACGCCGCGAAATAGTGGGCGGCGGCGCCATCACGGAAGAATTTCATCCCGGCTTTCGCGCTTCCACGCTGGCGCACACGCTCGGGCCGCTGCGCGCCGATATCGCAAGGGATATGCAGGTCGAAAAGTTCGACTGCCAGGTTTTTCTTCCTGATCCCCGCGTCTTTGCCCCTACGCCTGACGGCAAAGCTCTGCTTTTTTATGACCACGCTTCTAGAACTGCAGCTGGCATCGGAAGGTTTTCCGAGAAAGATGCGGCAAAGTACGTGCAGTTCGCAGAGTCGCTCGAAACCATCGCCGAAGTATTCACGCAGCTCTCTTCCATCACGCCTCCGGCGATCGATAAGCCCAGTCCTGAGGATTTCTGGAACCTTTTCAAAACGGGGCGCGGTGTTCGCCGTCTAGGCAAGACCGGCATCTTCAATCTTCTCCGCTGGGGTCCCATGGCGGTTGCGGATTTCGTCGCGGAGTTTTTTGAAACGGAGCTCCTGCGTGCCGTCATCGCCGCCCGGGGCATTTTCGGCAACGCACTGGGCCCCTGGTCGGCCGGATCAACCGCTGTGCTCCTTCTTCGGGCTGCTGCGGACGCCCATCCCGTTGGCTCCGCGGCTTTCCCACGTGGAGGCCTCGGCTCCTTCACACGCGCGCTCGCTGAATCCGCGCAACAAGCTGGCGCTGAGATTCGAACGGATGCGGAAGTCCAACACATTCACATCAAACAGGGAGCTGTCAATGGTGTCGTGCTCGCCGGCGGGGAAGAAATCGCGGTCGAAGCCGTTGTTTCCGGCGTCGACCCGAAGCGCACGTTCTTCCATCTCGTTGATCCTTCGCAGCTCGATCCGACCTTCACCAATCGCCTGAAAAACTTCCGTGCCTATGGCAATGTGGCAAAAGTCAATCTCGCGCTTGGCGGCCTGCCGGCCTTCTCCGCGCTGGATGCCTCAGAAGGCTATCTCAGAGCCCTCTCCGGGCGCATCCACATCGGACCTGAAATTGATTATCTCGAACGCGCTTTCGATGCTTCCAAGTACGGCGAATTTTCGAAAGCGCCCTATCTCGACGCTACGATTCCCACAATTCTTGACCCGGCGCTCGCACCCGACGGCAAGCACGTCCTCTCCGCCTACGTTCAGTTTGCGCCGTACAAATTGAGAGAAGGGAACTGGGACTCGTGCCGCCGGGAACTCGGCCACACGGTAATCAAAACGCTCGCCGCGTATGCGCCGAATCTTCCCGGCCTCGTCGAAGGCATGCAGGTCATCACGCCCAAGGACCTGGAGAATTCCTATGGATTCACTGGCGGCCACATTTTTCACGGCGAACTCGCCCTCGACCAGCTTTTCACCATGCGGCCCGTGCTCGATTGGGCGCGCTACAAAACACCGGTTCGCGGGCTTTTTCTCTGCGGCTCGGGGACGCATCCCGGCAACGGCCTCACCGGCGCAAGCGGCGCCAACGCGGCCCGGGAAATCATACGCGAACTCCGATGATTCCATTCTTCTCCTTTGTAGGGGCGCCCGCCGCGGCACCCTAGGCGTGTGACGAATGGCCACCATCGACCGCACCAAGCTCAGGACTCTCCAAAAACGTGAAGAATCCCGTTTCCTCACTCAGCACCCAAAATCGGCAGCTCTCTAT
>Ga0209160_1005459_pt1 | contig 10027 bp, 6 predicted proteins | sample GraSoiAngelo_153_FD_186167 | JGI IMG/M metagenome (GOLD analysis project Ga0209160, IMG submission 186167) | Grasslands soil microbial communities from the Angelo Coastal Reserve, California, USA - 14_1009_12_40cm (SPAdes) (version 2) | ecosystem: Environmental > Terrestrial > Soil > Grasslands ... | reverse complement strand
GGGAGGCGGGTACGGGCACGGGGGTAGCGGGTAGCGGCAAGCGCGCTTCCCGTTTTCCGCACCCGTACCCATTTTTTCCGCTTTCCGCTTTCCGCTTCCCGCTTCCCGCTTAGAGCAGCGTCCCGTGAAGGATCAGAAACGCCACCGAGAAGTAGATCACCAATCCCGTGACGTCGACGAGCGTCGCGACGAACGGCGCCGACGCGCTCGCCGGATCGAATCCGATGCGCTTCAACAGAAATGGCAGCATCGATCCGGCCAGCGATCCGAACGCGACTATCCCCACCAGCGCGAAGCCGACCGTGATCGCGAGCAGCATGTAGTGCGGCCCGTAGTTGAAGATGTGGATGTTCTGCCAGAGCACGATTCGCACGAAGCCGATCACGCCGAGGATTCCGCCGAGCAGTAACCCCGTCGGCAGCTCGCGAAGAGCGATGCGCCACCAGTCGCGCAGGCTGAGCTCCTTTAGCGCCAGCGCCCGAATCACCAGCGACGTCGCCTGTGACCCGGAATTACCGCCTGAGCTCATCACGAGCGGGATGAACATCGCCAGCACCGCAGCGCGCTCGATCTCACCCTGAAAACGCTGCATGGCGGTGGCGGTAAGCATCTCGCTCAGGAAAAGCGCGCACAGCCATCCCGCGCGCTTCCGGATCATCTCGATGAAGCCGATCTCCATGTACGGCGCGTCGAGCGCTTCCATACCACCGAATCGCTGCACGTCCTCTGTCGATTCTTCCACCAGCGCGTCGATCACGTCGTCGACGGTGACGATGCCGAGCATTCGTCGCTGGTCGTCGATGACGGGAATCGCCAGCAGGTTGTACTTGGAGATGAGACGCGCCGCTTCCTCACGATCGATGTCCGCGGTCACGGTCAGCGGCGGGCGGCGGCGGCCGACATCGAGGACGTTGTCATCGCGGTGCGCTGTCAGCAGCTCGCGCAGCGAGACGACGTGCACCAACTCCTGGGTTGCCGGGTCGACGATGTAGATCGCGTAAACGGTTTCCTTTCTGCCGCCGACTTCGCTGATCAGCATCAATGCCCGCCCGACCGTCCAATCAGACGGCACACTCACGAATTCGGTGGTCATGATGCCGCCGGCGGTCTCCGGCGGATACTTGAGCAACTTTCTGAGCGTGGAGCGAGTCGATTCGCTGACCGTAGCCAGCAGTCGCGATCGTTCCTCATGAGGAACTTCACGGAACAAGTCCGCCTGCTGATCGGAGGACATCGCTTCGATCAGCGGGCCGACCCTGCGCGGGTCAATCCGTTGGATGATTGCGCACCGATGCCGCGTCAGCTCGGGCTCGTCAAAAACGTGAACGGCGAGGTCGAAGGGCAGCGATGCCATCACCTTGGCCGCGGCGTCGGGCGGCAGCTCTTTCAGTGCTTCGGCGATATCAGGAGCGCGCAGCTCGCCCAGCGCTTCCTGCAGCTCCTCCGGATCACTGTGGACGAGGTAGAGCAGCTGGGCAACTGTATGCGGAGAGATCTCGATCATTCGAAATAATCAACAAGGGTTGGATGAACTGCGTAGGAGCTTGTCAGAGTGCTGAAAGGAATCGAGCAGCTGTCTCATTTTGGTTTTGACGCCCTGCCCGGTTACATTCCTCGTCCACGGCACCTTCTACCACAGGAAACGACTTAGTGGTCAGACGCGTTTCGGGATTCGTCCGCGGCTGGATTTTCATCGCCGCGCTGGCGCAGGCGGGTTTGCCGGGCGTTATCAGCGTCGTCGACGCTGACGCGGCTGGTGATGCGGCGACCGCCGCCATCCGACCGCACATCGAATCGCATGGAACGCCGAAGTGCCCGCGCGTCCATCAGGAAGACAACTGCGCTCTCTGTCAGTACGTCGGCGGAGTGCTGGCCGCGCAGCCGGCCCCAGCTCCGCTTCCTCCCAAGCAGTCGCGCGCCCTCCGGGTCCAGCCCGTCCGTCAGGAGCTGCCGACCTGGCGCGCTGACGGCGCCCCCAGCCTACCCCGAGCGCCCCCAGTCCGAGCGTAACCGAGCCCGAGACAGCCAAGAAGTCTCGGCCACCCGAACTCTGGGCCGCGGCGGAGATTCCGCCGCGGAATCAACGCTCATACCGAGGCAATTCAATGTTTTCAACGCAATCGCGCACAGGCCGAGGCCTGGCGCGTGCATTCTTTGCAGCTGTTGTCTTGACTTTGCTATTGACGCGGGTCGCGCTCGCGCGCCCGATTCGCGTCGCCAATGCCGACATCACCGGCGTCGTCACTGACGCGGCAAGTGGGCAGCCGCTGCCATCGGCCGAGGTCAGCATCATGCAGGGAACACAGGTCATCGCCAATGCGTCTACGGATGCGTTTGGTCGCTACACCGCGCACAACATCGCGGCCGCCAGCTACCAGGTCACGGCGCGTTTTCTTGGCTTCAGTCCACAATCAAAGCCGATCACGATTGGCGACAGTAACGCCGACATTCGCGTCGATTTCGCGCTGACGGCTGTCGCCATCAGTCTCCAGGGAGTGACGGTTACCGCGGCGGTGCCACTCGCCGTCGACACCCGCAGTGGAGACCAGCGGTTCAAGCAGGATCAGTATCACGGAGCGCCAACGAACACCACTTCCCAGATCCTGCAGCAGTCGATCGCCGGTGCAGCACGCGCGCCGACGGGCGAGGTGCACATCCGGGGGCAGCACGCCGAGTACACGTATTACGTCGATGGAGTACCGGTGCCGGCCGGAATCTCGGGGAGCCTCAACGAGCTCTTCGAGCCCAACGTCGTGAACGAGATCGATTTCAAGACAGGCGGCTGGGACGCCGAATACGGAAACAAGAACACCGCAATTATCGACATCACGACGCGGATTCCAGCAGGTGGGGCGCACTATCAGCTTTCTGGGTACGCCGGTGACTACAACACTTACGGCCAAGGACTGAGCACAAGCACCAACGCCGGAAAGCTCGGCTATTTTTTCTCTGGCTCACATCAGACGACCGACATGCGCCGGGAGCCGGTGATCCTCGATCCGACGACGAACGAAGTCCAGAACTTCCACAATCACGGCGAGGACTGGTTCGGATTCGGCAAGATCCAGTACACGCCGAGTCTGAACGACGTAGTCAATCTCGAGGGCAACCTGTCGCAGACTAAGTTCCAGGTTCCATTCGATACTACGGGCAACACGCAACAAGACGACAACCAGCGCGATGTGAACAGCTTCGTAAATCTTGGCTGGCGTCACCAGTTCACCGGTCCAGAGTATACGGGTGGAGGCAGTGCAGCCAACGCCGGTGGCGCGCCGGAGCTGTTCTTCGGTCTCTTTTACAGGCATGGCAGCCTCACCTACCGGCCCGGCGCGAGCGACCAACCGCAGTTTGTCTTCTTCCCTGATACAACGCATCGCAACATCAGCGAGCTGCGGAAATTCAACACCTATGGTGTGAAGGTGGACTACTCTATCCATCCAGCGCACGAACTGGAGTTCAAGGTCGGAACTCTCTCCAGTCTCACGCGCGGGCATGAAGACTTTTCGACGTTCGACGCGAGCGGGAACCCGGGTCCTGCATCGAACTCAGATCTCAAAGGGTGGGACGCTGGGGGGTACGCGCAGGTCGCATACTCACCCGTCGAGCAGTTCGAGATTCGCACCGGCGTTCGCTACGACGCCCACAATGCCCCATTCGCCGGAACTCAATCACAGTGGAGTCCGCGCGTCCGTCTCAATTTCTATCCCAACTCGGCCAATACGCTGTACTTGTATTATGGCCGGCTCTTTCTTCCGACCAATGTCGAAGACCTTCGAGCGATCACGACCGTTGCACAAGGTGGCCTAACAGCTGAACCGACTTTGCCGGAGCGTGATCATTTTTACGAGGCCGGATACATCCACCGGTTCCCATTCGGACTGGTCTCGAAATTCGCCGGATATTACAAGCCTGGAAACCCAGGCATCGACGACAACACCGTTCCCGGATCCGCGATCGTGACGTCGGTCAACATCGCCAAGGTGAAAGTGACAGGCATCGAAACGGTCCAGGAGATACGCCCTCCAGGGCCGTTCTCCGCGTACCTCAACGTCTCCATCAATCACGCCTATGGACACGGGCCGATCACCGGCGGCTTCTTTCCAGCCGATGAGCCGCAGGGATTTTTCGACCTCGATCACGACCAGCGATTGAGCGCTCTTGGCTCTGCCACTTATTCCTTCAAGCGAAGCTATTTCGGCTTAACCGGGATTTACGGCTCGGGCCTAACCAACGGCGTCAGCCCTGCCGACTGCAACTGCTCTTACGGAACCGGTCTTTTCGATTTCAATAAAGGCATCAAGGTGAAACCGAGTTTTATTCTCAATGGCAGTACGGGAATCTCGTTTCCCTTTGGTCGTGCTCTGGTTCGCCCGGAATTGTATGTAGACAACATCCTCAACAAGAAGTACCTGCTGAAGGGAGCTTTCTTCAGTGGTGCGTCGGTGGGAAGGCCAAGGATGTTCCAGTTCCGCCTCAACATCGCGCAGTAATAAGAAAAGCCCTGCGACTCATCGTTTCGGCCGCAGGGCTTTTGTCCGCCGAGAACGCCTGCGCCCAGACTTCCTACAGAAACCTGGACGCGGGTTTCCGGTGCGGTCGAGGACACGCAGTGACCGACGAATCGGGGCGGGCGGGCCGGCCCCTCTATGCGTGGCGGGCGGTCGTGAAAATTCCCACGATTGCCAGCAGCAGCCCTGACGCCACAACGATCGCAGCTCCCGTTGGCAGATCCATTTTGTACGACGCCCACAATCCGATGATGCTCGATGCCGCTGCGATTCCCCATCCTATCGTCAGCCGCTTCATCCAGTCCGTCGCCAGTATGGTCCCACAGACCGCCGGAACAATCAAATATGCGAACGTGAGCAGCACGCCGCCGAGTCGCACGAAGCTAACGACCACCAGCGCGAAAGCGGCGTAAAACAGAAAATCCCAGAGTCGGACCCGCACTCCTTCCGCGAACGCGCGTTCCGGATCGGACGAGATGAGAACAAAGCGTTTGTGAAAACCGCCGTAAAACGCGCCCAGCGCGGCGAAGACGAGCACCCGCTGACCAATATCGCCCTTCGTCACATTCAGAATGTCGCCGGTGAGAAGGTGCTCGAGCTCCTCTTTGCCACCTGCGACACGGCTTAAAAGGAGAATTACCGCCGCTGCAGCGACGACGAAAGTGATCCCGATGACCGCTTCCTGTGGAACGGCCGCTTTATTGGTGTTGCGAGTCCAGCTGAAGAACGCGGCGCCGAGGAACGTAACCGCCAGCGAAACCCAGAAGGTGACACGGTCATCGAAATGGTATCCCATCAACAACGCGACGCAGGTGCCGAGTGTAGCCACCTGCGCCAAGGCGAGATCGACAAAGATGACTTCGCGTCGTACCACGTGGAGTCCGAGGTAAACCAGAAGTGGCGGAAAAAGCAGACAAGCCACGAATGGCCACTTCATTACTTCCCACGCTACCTGCCAGTCCGCGCTCATTTCTGCGCTCCGAGCCCAGTGGCCAGCGCACGCACGATGTTATCCACCATGTCGAAATAAGTCGTGGAACTGCTGACAGCACCGGGTTGCTGCGGAGTGTCGAGAACTGATGCACCCGTCTGTCGCGCGACGGTCTCCGCAGTCTTTCGGTTTTGGAACGGCTGCACGAGGATCACCTTGGCGTTCTCCCGTCTCATTTCTCCAATTACCTGGGCGAGGTGCGAGGGGGACGGAGCGATCCCCGGCTTGGGCTCCAACTCATCGACGATGGTGAACCCAAACCTCTGCGCCAGGTAAATGAAATCTCTATGGTAAGTCACGATCTTGGCGCCGCGGTAAGGAGCGAGCTCCTTCTGCCATTCGGCGAGCTTCGTGTCGATCCTGGCATTGAATCGAGCGAGATTGCTGGTGTAGGTCGCAGCGTTCTTTGGATCGACCTGCGCAAAATGGTTTGCGATGTTTCGAGCGACAATTTTCGCGCTTACAGGATCGACCATGAAGTGCGGATTGCCGAGCGAGTGAATGTCTCCCTTGGACCGATCGAAGCTCGTTGGAATCTCGAGCAGCCTGATTCCCTCAGAGGCGACGACACGACCGGGCGCACCGGCGGCGATTCTCCCGTTGCGAGCATTCTCCAGCAACGGCGGCAGCCATCCGAGCTCGAGCTCGGCGCCACCTTCAATCAGCACATCGGCGCGGTTGAGCGTCACGATGAAGCTCGGCTTGGCGTCGACGAAGTGCGGATCTTCAGTTGGCTTGGCCAGGGCGACGACGTTGACGCGGTCGCCACCGACCTCTCTCGCCACCGACGCCAGATCGGGCGTGGTCGCGACAACGCGGAGCTGCGCAGTCGCCTGTGTAGCCGCGCCCGTAATCCCTATCAGCGCGAACGCGGCAGTTCTAGAAAGATTCATGAGTTTCATTTGACTTTTGTCTGGTGTTGAGAATTAGAATTTGTGTGCGGCGTGAGCACCGATCAGGAATTCGAGCTGGAACCACAGCGAATGATCTGTGCCAATCGCCTTGCGATTGTCGTAGTTGTACTGGACGCGAATTTTGGAGAACTCGGTTGGATACCAGGTAAAATTGGGCGACCACCTGGATTGATCTCGCCGCAGCTCCGACACGAATGCGGATTGATTGCCCCGCGCGAAGTCACCGCGCAGGCCGGCGACGATCCGGGGTTTAATACCCCACAAAACCTGCGCGTATGCACCGTCGTCTTTCAGCACTTCACTCGGCAGGATGACGGCTGGATTGGCTTCGGCAATTCGTTGCGCCGCGTCATAGTGCCGCCAAAGCGCCTCGGTCTGCAGCGACAAAAACGGGAAGCCGGCTTCAGCGGCCGCTGCTTTCCATTTCCAGTAAAGGTCCGCTCCGTAGATCTGAGTTTTCGCGGAAGGGCCCGAGTTATTGGGACCAAACGCCGCCGAAACGCCGAGGACGATAGTCTGTGTCTCAGTGAGATCAAACGACGTGTTTATGCGCGGTGCAATCAGCAAGTCTGAGGCGTGCTCAACCTGCCGATTGTCGATGATACCGCCGTGAATCTCTGGTGAGTCGGGAGATCGAAAGCTAGATGTGGTCCCGCCGGTGGCATTGGCAACCGTGACGAGCGCCTCGGTATAAAACGAGGTCGGCAGCAGATATGAGAACCGGACCCCCTGACTTCGCAATCCGTCGGGGCCGAACATCCTGACCAGCACGAGCGGTGCATCGAGGAACGACCAGGCGTGCGGGTGCTGCGGATTCTGACGGCCGAATTCGGTGAAGAACTGCCCGAACTTGATCTGGAGGTTGGCCGGCAGGGACGTCGTCAGTCCGTAGGCTTCCTCGAGCTCGATACCAGTGTCCCCGGCGGAGTCGATCTTGAGGACGATGTTGCTGAACCCCTTGAAGTACGGGTCCACGTTTCCGTCGAGGGAAATCTCCGCGTTCGGCATGGTGAAGCCGTTGACCTTCGGATCATGATCTCCCCGTTCGATCGCACCGATGTCGTGCGCGGTTGACCAACCGGCATCCGTCAATGTGACGAAGCCGATGTTCATGTAGGAACCGGTCGCACGCGGGCCCTGTGAGCTGGCCGCACTGCTGGTGTCGGCACCCGAGGCGCCGAGCTCCTTTTCGAGCTGCTTTACCAGCGCGATCGAGTCAGCGCGGGCGATGCTGTCCGCGCGAGCGATTGAATCCTGTTTCGATTTTGGAGGCTTCACCTGCCCAAGCGCGACGGTGGGCGCAGCATACACGGCAGCACAGACCAACAAGCAGAATTTGATTCTTGATGTTTTGAGCGCGCATGCAAACGATATGAGCGCCGGTCCCGACTGACTTAAGTACATGAATTCCCCAGAGAATTGTGAATTAACTACTGAACGACCGGTTCAGGCTTCTCTGGGCGGTGCTCGACAGGAGTTTGGTAGGAGTTGTGGATCCGTCAGCAGCTGCGCCAATGGGCTCGAGAGAACCAACGGCGCGACCATGCTGCTCGAGATCGAAGCGACCGAGTTCACGGTCGCCTGAAGCGAGAGCGTCGCACAAGCAGCACACGTCGCTTCATTGTGACCGTGGTGCAAAGCAATGCCACTTCGCTCAACGTGGGCGACGGCGCTGGATTCTTCTCGCGCCAGAGTGAGCGACGCGCCGAATATTCCCAGCTGACCGGCGAATGCGAGGGTCGCTGCGAAGAAGAGGCGCCACGCCCGACGATGAGCTACGGCATCAGCAGGTTTCATCTGCGACTTAAGGTACCCTGAAGGGGGCAAAAGGGTAGCACTCGGATCGCGCACGTGGCATTTTTCCACGTTCCATGAAGCGCGAAGATGCCCTCGATTACCACGCATCCGGCCGTCCCGGAAAGATCGCGGTAGTCCCCACCAAGCCGCTCAACAACCAGCGCGATCTCGCCCTCGCCTACTCCCCCGGAGTGGCGCTGCCCTGCCTCGAGATCGAGTCGAATCCGGAAGACGCCTACAAGTACACGGCCAAGGGCAACCTCGTTGCCGTCGTCACCAACGGCACCGCCGTCCTCGGGCTCGGCAACATTGGAGCGCTGGCCGGGAAGCCAGTGATGGAGGGAAAGGGCAACCTCTTCAAGCAATTCGCGGATCTCGACGTCTTCGATCTGGAAGTCGGTTCCGAAGACCCGGACGACGTAATCAAGTTCTGTCAGCTGCTCGAGCCAACAGTCGGCGGCATCAATCTCGAGGACATTCGCGCGCCTGATTGCTTCTACATCGAGGAGACGCTTCGGAAGACGATGAAGATTCCCGTCTTCCACGACGATCAGCACGGAACGGCAATCATCTCCGGCGCGGCACTTCTCAATGCGCTGGACATCGTCGGCAAGAAAATAGAAAAGATTCGCGTCGTCTTCTCCGGCGCCGGCGCCGCCGCAATATCGACCGCCGAGCACTATGTGCGTCTCGGAGTTCCGCGCGAGAACATTTTGTTGACGGATCGCCGGGGCGTCATCTACGAGGGACGGCCGGGCGAGACTGATCCATACAAGGCAAGGTTCGCCAACAAGACGAAGGCGCGCACCATCGCCGACGCATTGGTCGGCGCCGACGTATTCGTCGGCCTATCGGTCGCCGGCGCGATAACGGGAGAGATGGTGGCGAAGATGGCGAAGAAGCCGATTGTCTTCGCTCTCGCCAATCCCGAGCCCGAGATACTGCCCGACCAGGTCCGTGCGGTGCGCTCCGACGCCATCATCGCCACTGGACGCAGCGACTATCCCAATCAGGTCAATAACGTCCTCGGATTCCCGTTCATCTTCCGCGGCGCACTGGACGCGCGCGCGATCCAGGTCAACGAGGAGATGAAGATGGCGGCGACAAGCGCGCTGGCAGCGCTGGCCAAGGAAGACGTCCCTGAAAGCGTGTCGCGCCTCTATGGACTGCGCTCGGTGAAGTTCGGCCCGGACTATTTGATTCCGTTCCCGTTCGATCCGCGCGTGCTTCTGTGGGTCGCGCCGGCGGTAGCCTGGGCGGCTGTTGCCAGCGGAGTTGCCAAGGAGATGATCGACCTCGAGAACTATCGGGAGCAGCTTGAAGCGCGACTGGGCCGCGCGCGTGGAATCATGCGCGGCATCATCAATCGCGCCGTGCGCGATCCGAAGCGAATCGTTTTCCCCGAAGGCGAAGAGCCGAAGATCATTCGCGCCGCGCGCATGATCGTCGATGAAGGAATCGGTGCGCCCATCCTGCTCGGCCAGCGTGCCGCCATCGAGCGCATCGCCGACGAGAATCACATCTCGCTACGCGATATCTCCATCGACGACCCTGGATCATCCGACAAGCGAGACAAGTACGCCGACTATCTCTGGCTGCGCCGCCAACGCAAAGGCCTGAGTCACGGCGAAGCACACCAGCTTCTGTTCAACGGCAATTATTTCGGATCGGTTATGGTCGCCTGCGGCGATGCCGATGCTCTTCTCTCGGGCGTCGGGATGCATTATCCGGAAACCATTCGTCCGGCTCTTCAGGTCATCGGCCCGCACCCCAAAGCCGAGATTGTCAGTGGTCTCTACATGCTGGTGTTCGAGAAG
>Ga0209160_1005455_pt1 | contig 10031 bp, 6 predicted proteins | sample GraSoiAngelo_153_FD_186167 | JGI IMG/M metagenome (GOLD analysis project Ga0209160, IMG submission 186167) | Grasslands soil microbial communities from the Angelo Coastal Reserve, California, USA - 14_1009_12_40cm (SPAdes) (version 2) | ecosystem: Environmental > Terrestrial > Soil > Grasslands ... | reverse complement strand
CAGGTCTTTCCGCGTGATCTCGCGATAGACCCGGCCCAAGAGGCCGTTGGTGGTACCGATCTCTTCGGCCTGACTCACCGCGAGCAGGCTGTGCTGGTCCACGGTGTAGTTGTGGTAGGCATTGAACTGCATGAGGCCGCGGACCGTCCCGAACGCCGGGATGAACCGCTCCAGCAGGCACACTTGGTGCATGGCAGCCAGCGTGGTGGATACCCGCCCCGGCCCTGCGAGGATGGCTAGAAAGGACCGCCGTGACGATTCGCTGCGGAAGTCCTTGTCGGCGAGCGGCGCCACACGCTCGGGCAACTCCTGGACCAGGTCGTCAGCGATGGACAGCCCATAGGTTTGCGAAAGCTGGAAGAGACGGAGAATCCTGCTCCCCTCCGAAAAGGCTTCATCCCTGCAATCGGGGGGCACCGTGATTTCATCCTTCGTGAGCTCGAAGTAGCGTTCAAGACGCCGCGCCGGGAGCCACGCGGCCAGCCGCTGCCAGACTGACCGGTGCATGGCTTGGGAGACGAACCGGCTGGTGATGTCACAGACGCGAGTGGAATGCCGGTAATACTGCTGCATGAACTGTTCGACGGCCAGGAGATGGGGGAGGTCTTTGAATCCCCACAGACTGGCGATGCGGATCTGCTCGTCGAACGTAACGATGTCCTGCGCCCGCAGGGCGAAGAAATGCAACTCGTTCCGCACGCGCCAGAAAAACTCCTGAGCGTCCCAGAGCGCTGCCACATCCCCGGCTGACAGCAGACCGGCGGCGGAGAGGTCCTCAAAGGACGACGTCTCGTAACGCGCGAGGGCCGTCCACTTGAGCAGATGCAGATCCCTTAACCCGCCTCGACTCTTTTTGATGTTTGGCTCCAGCAAGAAGTTGGTGGACCCGTACTTCCCATATTCCAGTTGACGTTCCCCCAACTTGTGGGCCACGTAGTCCTGCACCCTTTTCCCCGAGACCTGTTCGCGATACGTGCGTGTGAACTCGTCAAAGAGGGACTGGTCGCCGGCCAGCCAGCGCGCTTCCATGAGGGCCGTGCGAATGGTGAAGTCCGTCCGACCCAAGGACCGGCAGTCCACAATGGTCCGCACGCTGTGGCCGACCTGGAAACCGAGGTCCCACAGGACGTGGAGGATCGCGGCGGACACGGCCCGGGCCTCCCGTTCGTGCAACGGTTCGTAGAGGAACATCAGATCAATGTCGGAATAGGGCGCCAACTCGCGGCGTCCATAGCCGCCCAGGGCGACCAGCACCACCCCTGCAGGACTGAACGTCCCCGCGTACTCGAGAGCATAGAGGTCGCGCAGGATGTCGTCCGCCAGGGCGGTCAGCGCCGTGACGGTTTCCACGCCGCTCGTCCCCCTGGCATGGGCGGCCGCAATCGCCTGGCGACGCCCCTCCAGGGCGTCCCTGGTCCACGTGACGCCGGGGGATCGCTTGAGGAGAGCTTCCAGCATAAGCCGTTACAGGGCGCGGTCTCCGGTTTCGCCCGTACGGATCCGCACCGCTTCCTCCAGGTTGGAGACAAAGATCTTTCCGTCTCCGATGCTGCCGGTCTTGGCCGTCCGGATGATCGTCTCGATCACTTTGTCCGCCAACTTGTCTACGACGACGACCTCGATCTTGGTCTTCGGCACAAACTCGATGGTGTATTCGGTTCCCCGGTAGGCCTCCTTGTGTCCCTTTTGGCGGCCGAACCCGCGGACTTCCGAGACGGTCATGCCATAGACTCCCAGTTCGGTCAAGGCGTCCTTGACCTCTTCCAGTTTGAACGGCTTGATAATCGCCTCGATTTTCTTCATGAGCGCCTACTCCCTTCCTTCTCAGGCCTGCCAAAGGCAAATCATCATAGCCGAATCGCCATTTCCACACAACCACCGCAAACGCCAGTATGGACGAGGTCGACAACCACATCCTGGTGTTGATGTTCGGAGCAGCCGGTGTCCACTGACCGAACGACCGGCCGCTCCACACTCGTTGACTTACGGCTCCTGCAAACTGACGTTGTCCAAGGATCAAAAGTTAATGTCTAATTGGACAGTCCACTTCCACTGGCCGTTGATGGCATGGTCGTTGAACCACACCGGCCCGGTCAGGAGACTGATGTCTTTGGTGAAGTAGTGGTACATCCCGAAGCCGCCCCCACCGATGTAGTTCTTCCCGCTGGCGTAGTCAGCCGCGAGCACCCACTTGTTGTACTCGTTCCCCTCCTTGTCTTTCACCTTCCAGAAACCGTAATCGTACCCGACCATGCCGCCGGTATTCTGATGGTCGGCAGCTTGACCGGCAGAGCATGGTAAAGACCTGGTGGCACCCGGCACACAACCATTTTTATTCATCAAGACCGATCCGGGATTCCCGTAATAGCCGCCCCCATGGATCCTCCCGAACGGACCAAGCGTTTTCCCCACAAGGAAGTCCACGATGTTCATGCTCGTCACTTCGGATTTCGTTCCCACATTGAAAATGCCCACGTTGAAGGCCGGGAACCAGCTTCCCAGAAACGCCCCCTCTGGCGTGCCCAATTTCGCGTTGAACAGGACGCTGCTCCCCATGGACCGGAGCGTCGGATGGGCAAAGGTGGCCGGCCCGAGATAGTCGATGCCCACCTCCATGTTGAGCTTTTCAAATGGTAAGACACCCACAGTCAAGCCGACATCGGTGGGCAAAGCCGCCCCCTGGCCTTTCTCGATGTCTTGTTGTGTCTGGTACAGCCGGAAATAGTTGTCCACCCCGATGTGCCAGACGTTGAAGGGCTGGACGTCAGAGGTGGCCGTCGTCCAATAGGTCGTGGAGGGCGTCGCCAAGACCGTCCCTTCCACGAGGAGAGACAGAAATACGATGGGAATGATGGTGCGTTCGAGTCGTTTCATGGCTGTGCCGTCTCCTTTGTTCGTTCAGTAAGTTTGACTGACTGATTGTTAACGGCGACACCATCGTCCCCTCTCTACACATCATCGTGTAGGAACTTGTGTTCAATGAATGCTGTACCGGTTTGTGATCGGCATCCGCCGATCTTTCCCGAGCGCCCGGTGCGTGATCTTCACCCCAGGCGGCGATTGGCGACGTTTGTACTCACTACGGTCCACGAGTGCCACGACCTGCTCGACCGTGTGGCGATCGAAGCCGGCGGCGACCAGGTCGGCGAGGCTCTGGTCCTCTTCCACGTATCCCCGAATGATGGGATCGAGGACTTCGTAAGGCGGAAGGGAGTCCTGGTCCGTCTGGTTGGGACGCAGCTCGGCCGTTGGCGGCCGGGTGAACACGCGCTTGGGAATGACGGGATCGGCCTCGCGGGCGTTTCGCCATCGGGCCAGTTCATAGACAAGGGTCTTCGGCACGTCCTTGATGACCGCGAACCCGCCAGCCATATCGCCGTACAACGTCGCGTAGCCGACGCTCATCTCGCTCTTATTCCCGGTCGTCAGGACCAGCCACCCGTACTTGTTTGAGAGCGCCATCAGGAGGTTCCCGCGGATGCGGGCCTGGAGATTCTCCTCGGTCACGTCCGGCTGCCGCCCCTTGAACACTGGCGCGAGAGCAGATGTGTACGCCTTGAAGATGGGCGTGATCGGCAAGGTCAGAAACCGGACCCCCAGGTTTTGAGCCAGCGCCTGCGCATCCTCGCGGCTCTCGTCCGAGGAGTATGGGGACGGCATGAAGACGCCGACGACGTTGTCTGCGCCCAGCGCATCCACGGCGAGCACGGCGCTCAAGGACGAATCGATACCCCCGCTCAGCCCCAAGACCACCTTCTCGAACCCGTTTTTGCGGGCATAATCGTGGAGGCCCAACACCAGGGCCCGGTAAACCTCTTCCAGCGGGGAGGGAACGGCGGGCAGGCCCCCGTGGGCAGGGCGACGGTGCGTTGATCGGTAGCGGGCGGAGAGGACGACGCGATCCACCGTGACGCCCCTGCGTTCGAGTACGCGGCGCGCGCGCCGGCGGCGCGTGTCATGCAAGCGGGCCCGCGCGACGGCGTCGGCATCGACGTCGGCCACGACGAGATCTTCCTCAAACGCCCGCCCTCGGGCCACGATGCTACCGCTCTGATCCACGACGAGGCTGTTGCCATCGAAGACCAGTTCATCCTGGCCGCCGACTTGGTTGACGTAGGCCACTGCCACAAGGTTGTCCATGGCGCGTGTGGCCAGCATTTCTTCCCGGAACCGGAGTTTGCCCCGATGGTAGGGCGAGGCGCTGATGTTGACGACGACTTCGGCGTCACCCACGAGTGATTGCGCCCGCGTGGGGCCTTCGGGAAACCAGATGTCTTCGCAGATGTTGAAGCCGATGGTGATCCCGTTGAGCACGACCGTCACGGAGCGCGTGCCGGCCTGGAAATAGCGGTTCTCATCGAATACCCCATAGTTCGGCAGGTGGCTCTTGTGCTGGGCGGCCACGATCCGGCCATTAGACGCGAACGCGGCGGCGTTGAAGATATCGTCGCGCCGGTCCACGAAGCCGATCACGGCGGCGATCCCTTTCACCTTCCGGACGATCCGGTGCAGGACCGCGAGGTTGTCGGTGATGAACTGGGGACGCAGCAGGAGGTCTTCCGGAGGGTAGCCCGTGATGGTCAATTCAGGAAACACCACCAGATCGGCCTGCGCCTCGCGGGCCGCTTCCAGTCCTTTGAGCACCAGAGCGGCGTTGCCGTCGAGGTCGCCGACGGTCGTGTTCACCTGAGCCAGCGCAATCCGTAGGAGTCGCATCCCTGATCTCTTTTACCACCAAAAAGAAAACGTCCTCAAGCCGGTTCTCTCAACGGAAGTCGGCCGGAGGACGGCATTGTCCGATAAACAGAAAAGGCGTCCTCCCCTCCTATCCTCACGGGGAAAGACGCCCTCGTCGCCCTAGCACAACTTTGTGCTATGGGAGGGCTTTATAGCAGAAGCCTGTTTAGGCTGTCAAGGTTATTTTCCGGAGACCCGTTTTTCGAGCTCCCCCGCCAGGAGGATGGCGTCCGCGATCTCCCGCATGGATCGCCGGGTGTCCATGCTCTGGCGTTGCATGATCCGGAAGGCTTCCTCTTCGGAAATCTGCTTGCTCCGCATGAGGAGGCCCTTGGCCCGTTCCACCAGCTTGCGGACTTCCAGGGCTTCCTGCATCTCAAAGGACTTCTCCATCAAGGTCGTGTTTTCGATCGCGATCGCCGCCTGGTGGGCCACTGCCTGGAGCACCTTGATCTCTTCGGCCGTGAAGAGGTGCTCGTGCGACGTGTAGCTGTTGATCACCCCGATCGGCTTGTCCTTGACCAGCATGGGGACTGACAGAAGCGAGCACAGTCCTTCTTTCCGGGCCAGGTCTGGATACATGTAGCCCGGGTCCTTGGTCACGTCGAGGACCGCAATAGGCCGGCGCTCCTTGAGCGCCTGCCCGCTGATGCTTTGCCCGACTTTGAGGTTCGGCTTCCTCCGATAGCTCTCGCTCAGGCTCTGCGTGGCCGCGATGCGCAGTTCCTCCCGTTCCGGGTCCAGCAGCATGATTGAGCAGATGGCCGAGCCCATCATCTCGGCCGTCATCGTGACCAGCAGGTGCAGGATCTCCTCCAGCAGGCGGCCGGACGTGATCGTCGCGCTGACCTGTGAGAGGGTCTCGACCTGGCGGGCCTTCTTGGTGATTTCGGCATGGAGGCGCGCGGTCTCGATGGCCCCGCCCACCTGGCGTCCCATCGTGGTCATGAGCGCAACCTCATGGGCGCGATGCCGGTGGGCGTGTTTGTGCTGGACGTTGATGACCCCAATCACCTCCCGCTTGGCCATGATGGGCACGGAGAGAAACGCCTGGTGGCGGTCTTCGGGCAAGTTATGGAAGAACTTGAAGCGCGGATCATCGCTGGCGTTGCTGGGGATGGCCACCGCGCGGCCTTGCTGGGCCACCCAGCCGGTGATTCCTTCTCCCAGGCTCAACCGGATGTGCCCAATCAACTTGGGGTGGGGGTTCTTGGAGGCTCTGAGCACGAGCTCGTCTCGGCGCGAGTTCAGCAGGTAGATGAGGCAGGAATCCGCCTTGGTGACCTCGCCGGCGATGTCCACGATGTCCTGGAGGACGGCGTCGAGATCGAGGTTGCCGCTGACCGTATCGCTGATCTTGTGGAGGATTTCTGCTTCGCGTGTCTTCTCGCGAAGGGCCCGCTGAAGGGCGGCCATGGAGGCTCCACCGTGCTGCTTCATCCTGGTGCGGCTCCGTTCGGGTACGCGACTATAGCACAGGGGGAGATCAGGTGGTAGGCTGCTTCGAGGTCAGCACGTGGCGGATCGCCGGCTCCTCGACCGGACGGACGACGACGTGCCCGATCCGGTCGGGCAACACGAAGTGGATCCGCCTGTCCTGGACTTTCTTGTCCTGCCGCATCGCCCGGATCAGGGCGGATGCGGAGTGCGGCGGCAGATCGGACGGGAGCCTGGTCCGCTCGGTCAGCGCGCGGATCCGCGTTGCCACACTGGCGTCCGCGAGTCCCAGGCGTTCGGCCAACCGGGCGGCGACGACCATGCCGATGGCGACGGCCTCTCCATGCTTGTACCGACGGTAGCTGCCCAGGGTTTCCAGGGCATGGCCGACCGTGTGGCCGAAATTGAGGATACGCCGGCGATCGCCTTCCCGTTCGTCTGCAGAGACCACCGCGGCCTTGATGGCGCAGGAGGTCCGGATGATCCGATGAAGCGCGGCAGGTTCTAGCTTTAGGATTTGGTCCATGTCCTGTTCCAGAAACGTGAAGAATTCGGCGTCCGCGATCACCCCGTATTTGATGACTTCCGCCAGGCCTGCCCGGTATTCACGCGGGGGGAGCGTCCGGAGGGCGCTGGGATCGATGAGGACCAACTTGGGCTGATAGAAGGTCCCGATCAGATTTTTCCCCAGCAGGTGGTTAACGCCTGTCTTGCCGCCGATGCTGGAGTCCACCTGGGCGACCAACGTCGTCGGCACCTGCACGAAGGGGATGCCCCTCAGATAAATCGATGCGGCGAACCCGGCCAGATCGCCGATCACGCCCCCTCCCAGCGCAAGGAGCCAGGCCTTGCGCTCGTATCGGCGCCGGAGGAGTGCGTTGAGGACCATGGCGACCGACTTGAGCGACTTGGTCCGCTCCCCGTCCGGGAGGGCCAGCACCGTCGGTTTCAGGCCGACCGCCCTCAAGCTATGGACGACGCGGGCTCCGTAATGTCGCTTGACAACGGGGTTCGTGACGACGACCGTTTGGGGCCCCAGCTTAAACGGCACGAGGAACTCTCCGATGCGATCGAGCAATCCATCCTGGACTATGACTTCGTAGCTGTGCTCGGCTAAGTCCATGCAGATCCGGTCATTCACTGCGGGCATACGGTCCGTCTCGTCTTGATAGATGGTCATGACACGAGGGCTCTCGGAGGGACCGACGGGAGCTTAGAAGTCCCTGACGTAGGCTTGGTAGGCGTCGAAGTTCCGCCGCATTTCCAAGAGGGTGTCCCCGCCGAACTTCTCAACCATGGCGGCGGCCACCTCGAAGGCCACCACCGCTTCTCCCACCACGCCGGCAGCAGGGACCGTGCAGATGTCGGAACGCTCGATGGTGGCTTCGAGAGGCTCTTTCGTCAGGATGTCCACGCTCTTCTTGGGCGTGTACAGCGTCGAGAGCGGCTTCATCGCGGTCCGCAGGACAATGGGCTGTCCAGTCGTGATCCCGCCTTCCAGTCCGCCCGCATTGTTCGAGCCGCGAATGAACCCGCTCTTCGGGTCGTAAAAGATTTCATCATGCACTTCAGAGCCGAACCGGCGCGCCGCCTCGAAGCCCATTCCCACTTCTACCCCTTTCATGGCCTGGATGCTCATGAGTGCCATGGCCAGCCGGGTCGTGAGGCGGCGATCCCACTGGGCATAGCTGCCTAACCCGATCGGGGGGTTGGTCACGACCACTTCGAAGACGCCGCCCAGGGTGTCTCCCTTATGCTTCGCCTCCCGGATCCGCTCGACCATTTTGCCTGAGCTCTCTGGATCGGGGCACCGGACTTCCGACTCCTCCGCCTGGCGAAACGCCTGTTCCGTCGTCAAGCCTGCCAGCGACGCCCTTACCCCGCCGATTTCCAGCGTGTAACTATACACCTGGATGCCGAATTCGGCCAGCAGCCGTTTGGCGACGCCACCGACCGCCACCCTGATCGCGGTTTCCCGCGCGCTGGCCTTCTCCAGCACGTTTCGGATATCGCGATGGTTGTACTTGATGGCCCCGACCAGATCGGCATGGCCAGGGCGTGGACAGGTGACGACTTTTTCCGTGACCGGGGGTCCCGGCTCCGGGGCCATGATCTCTTTCCAGTTCTCCCAGTCCCGATTGGCGACATGCAGGGTGATGGGGGTGCCGAGGGTGACACCTTTGCGGACGCCCGAGAGGAACTCGACGCGGTCCTGCTCGATGCGCATGCGGCCGCCCCGGCCGTAGCCTTTCTGCCGTCTGGCGAGGTCCCGATTGATGTCGTCGGCGGTGAGAGGCACGCCCGCTGGCATCCCTTCCAGGACGGCAATCAGACCCTTCCCGTGGGATTCTCCCCCGTTCAGGTACCGGAGCATGAGGGAATCGTCCTTGCGCTACTCCTTGATGATGATCGGGGTGATGAAGACCAGCAGCTCGGTCTGGTTGACAGACACACCCTCGTTCTTGAACAGCCAGCCGAGGAACGGGATGCGATTGAACCACGGGACGCCTTGTGTGGAGTCGGTCCGAGTCTCTTCGAAGATCCCGCCGAGCACCGTGGTCTCACCGTCCCGGAGGAGGATTTCCGTCGTCGCCTCCTTCTTGTCAATCGTCGGCCCTGCGGTGGAGACGGCCGGCCCGATGGAATTCTTCGTCGCCTTGATCTCGAGACGGACCGTATTGGCATGGGGAATCACGTGGGGCGTCACGTTCAAGGTCAAGGTCGCATCCACGAACGTGGTCTGCGTACCCTGCAGCGAGGTCGTTTGGAAGGGCACCTGGCTGCCCTGTTCGATCTTCGCGGGTTTATTGTCCAAGGTGATGATCTTGGGCGCGGAGACGATCTTGGTCTGAGCCAGGGCCTCCCCCGCCGAGAGGCGCAGATCGAGCGTTCCGGTGCTCCCCAAAAACTTGCCGACGAGGAGACCTGCCGTGGTTCCAGGAATGGAGACGCCTGTTCCTGAGGCCGGCAGGTTGACAAAAAAGTCGCTCGTTTGCGTGCCCAAGATGGCGCCGCTGGCGCCAAGGTTGATGGTCAGCGGACTGTTTGCAATATTCCCCCTCGTGATCGATGAGATCCCCCACTGGATCCCGAGCCCGCGCGAAAAGGCCTTGGTGGCCTGGACGATCCGCGCCTCGATCTGGACCTGCGGCGTCCGCTGGTCTAAATCATGGATCACCTTCTCGGCCCTGGTCACATTGTCCGGGATGTCCCGGATGACGAGCGCGTTGGTCCGGGCATCGACCTTGATCTCGCCGCGCGGGCTGAGGTTGCTTTTCGCGACATCGACGGTTTTCGCCGCATCGCTGAAATTGAGATAGACGATGCGCGTCACGAGCTCTTCGGCTTTTAACGTCGACTCTTTCGCCCGGGCGGCGTCATCCCGGAGCTTGGTGATGTTGGCCAGGGTGTCGATCCACAGGATGTTCCCTTCGCGGATCTGCCCCAGGTTGTTCAGTTTGAGAATCAGGTCGAGCGCCTGGTCCCAGGGCACGTTCAACAGTTTCAGCGTCACCCTCGCCTTGACTGCTTCCCCGACGACCATGTTGAGCCCGCTGACGTCGGCGATCAGGCGGAGCACGCTGCTAATGTCTGCGTCCTGGAAGTCCAGGGAAATGCGCTTACCGATGAATCGCTCGGTCCCGCCCATTGTGCCAATATCTGTTGGTTGATCCGGTTTCGGTTGCGCCACCGGCGTCAGGGGATCGAGGAATTTGAGTCGATCCGGCACCGGCACTGGCACGCTGCGCCGGGGACTCAGGCGCGCGACCTTGTCGGTCGGATTGGGAGCGGGCCGGCTTGTCATGTGCGTTTCTTGAGGGGCCTCCAGCGCCAAGGCCTGTTCCGACAGCGTCACC
>Ga0209160_1005453_pt1 | contig 10032 bp, 8 predicted proteins | sample GraSoiAngelo_153_FD_186167 | JGI IMG/M metagenome (GOLD analysis project Ga0209160, IMG submission 186167) | Grasslands soil microbial communities from the Angelo Coastal Reserve, California, USA - 14_1009_12_40cm (SPAdes) (version 2) | ecosystem: Environmental > Terrestrial > Soil > Grasslands ... | reverse complement strand
CATCCCGGCCGCGCCCAAAACCGGCGGCCAGAACGCCACCCTTATGCTGCCGGTCGCATCCACGAGCGCGCCCGCCGAAAGCGGCCCCACGAAAGCGAGAAGGTAGCCGGCCGTGTACATCACAGCCGAGTACGTCGAAGCTTCGCTCTCGTCCGTGGCCATCAGCGGCGGAAGCGCGATCGACGCCACAAAGGCCGCACCTGAACCCAGGCCGACCATGAAAACGAGCGGCCATATGAGGTCCGTGAGGTCGAGCAGCAATCCCAGCGAGCCGATGACCGCGAGGGCACCCGCGATGACGTAGAACGGCGTCGAGAGGGCGTACGGCCAACGCACGAACGAAAGCGCCAGCAGCGGCACGATTGGAAAGAAGTTGAGGAAGAGGAAGGTGGTCGCCAGGTAGTCGGCGCTGCGCCCTGGCAGCAGGAATGGGATCCAGGTCGCGACCGTGTAGTAGACGAGGTTCTGGAACGTGAACAGCGCGGCCACCTGCCACACCCTCGGGTCGCGAAGAACAGTTCCCAGATGCACCGGAGGGGCGGCCATCCGGTCACGCGGCGTGAACCGCACCCAGAGAAGGACGCCAACGCCGGCGACTCCCGCCCACACGAGGAACATCGCGCGCCACCCGATTGCGTGAGTGATGTAAGGCGAGAGCGAGGCGCCTAGCACGTTTCCCATCAGCAGGCCGTTGCCGTAGAGGTTGCTCGCTCGTGTGATCGTCGTCGGAAACCAGCGGCGGATGAGAACCGCGAGCGGAGGCTGCGCCACCGCGATCGAAAGCGTCAGGAGCGAGCTGCCGGCGAACACCCAGAAGATGCCGGGCGGCAGCGTGAGCGCGACCGTGAAGACGACCAGTCCGGCGCCGCACAGGGCGACCAGGCGTCGCGCACCGTACCTGGTCGCCAGAAGAGCGCCCGGGATGGATGCGACGCCTAGTGTGAAGACCGCCAGCGACGTGATCGACCCGGTGGCGGCGAAGCTGAGCCCGAGCTCAGACCGGATCGCGGGAAGCGTCGGCGGAATCGCGAAGAGGATCACCCGAAGGTTGAACGCCGTCAGCCAGATGAGTCCGAGCGAGATGGCGGTCCGGCGCAACGGACCACCATCCTAGCGGTCAGATCTTCGACGAGTCGGGGACGGAATTCTTCGCTCTGACCCACCGGAACACGTCGCTTGTGGCAAGCTGCCCGCCCGTCACGTAGAGCACGTTGCCTGAGACCCATCCGGCTTCGTCCGAGCACATGTAGACCGCCGCCGCGGCGACGTCCTCGGGCACGCCGACCCGGTTGATCGGATAGAAGGACGCGCGGTCGGCCCGCTGCTCGTCGGTCCGCAGCCACTGCTCGGTAAGGCGTGTCTCGATCACCCCCGGGGCGATCGCGTTGACCCGGACGCGGTCCTTGCCTGCTTCATAGGCGAGGACCTTCGTGAGGTTGACCAGGGCCGCTTTGGCCGAGCCATAGATGCCCTCGGTCGGCGCTGGGAACATTGCGTCGATGGAGACGATGTTCAGTACTGCGCCGCCCTTGCCCTGTTTCGCCATCAGCCGGCAGGCGGCGACTGCCATGAAGAGCGGCGTCCGCACGTTGAGCGCGTACATCGCGTCGAAGGCCTCCGGAGTCGCGTCGTCGAGAGGCCCGATCGAACCGGGTATGTCAGTGAAACCCCCGGCGTTGTTGACCAGGACGTCGAGCGATCCGAGCTCGCGCGCCGCGGTGTCAACCATCGCCGTCGCGTCGCTGGTGACCGCGAGGTCGAGCGCGTAGACGAATGCCCTGCGCCCGACCGAGCGGATTTCGTCCGCGACCTTGTCCAGCTCGGCGCGGCCCCGCGCCGCCAGCGCGACGTCGGCGCCCTGCTTCGCCAGCGCGACCGCAATCGCGCGACCGATGCCGCGGCCGCCACCAGTGACCAGCGCCTTCTTGCCTTGAAACGAGAACATGGGCCGCCTCCCCTTCCCTCGAGAATCCGCCTATCGTAGGGACCTCGCGGAGGATCGAATGACAGAGCGAGTCGGGACGGTGATAGTTGGCGGCGGCATCGCCGGTTGCGCCGTAGCCCACTACCTGGCCGAGGAGGGCGAGACCGGCATTCTTCTCGTCGAGGCCGACGAGCTGGGAAGCGGTTCGACTGGCGGCTCGTTCGGCGGGATCCGACAGCAGTTCAGCACCGCCCTCGAGATCGAGCTGTCTCGTCGAGGGCTCGAGTTCTGGCGTACCGCGGAGCGCGTCTTCGATTCGCCGGTGGCGTGGCACCGCAACGGATACCTGTTCATGACCGGTCAACCCGACATCATGGCCAAGCTCGCGGAGGCTGCGGCGCTTCAGCGCAGCATGGGACTCACCGACGTCCACGTGCTCGACCCGGAGCAGATTCGAGAGACGGTGCCATGGGTCGGCACGGATGGGGTGCTCGGCGGCACGTATACCCCGGGCGACGGCAAGGTCACGCCGACCGAAGGCGTCGCCGCACTGGTCAAGGCGGCGAGGGCGCGTGGCGCAAAGTTTCGCGAGCGCTGGCCGGTACGCGCGCTGGAGCGGGACGGTAGGGCGTGGCGCGTTGTCGGCCCGGACCTTCTGGAGGCTGAGCGCGTGGTGGTCTGCGCCGGCTACTGGACCAGCGACCTGATGCGTCCGCTGGGTCTCGAGCTGACGATCCGGCCGCTGCCGCTGTACGCCGCGATCACCGCGCCCGCGCTGGCGGGGCAGAACGTTCCGCTGACGATCGACCTCGACACCGGCTTGTTGATCGAGCGGGAAGCCGACGGCCTTCTGGTCGCGATCCTCCTCGAGGAAAACCCGCCCGGATACGGGCATGCCCAGATGCTCGAAGACTTCGCTGACCTCGCTCGCGTGCGCGCGCCGTCACTCGCCGACCTGCGCATCGCCAAGCAGGTGGTGGCGAACGTCGACCTGGGGGGCGACGGCCATCCCTACGTCGGCCTGGTCGAGGAGGGTTTGTGGATGCTCGCCGGTTTCGGAGGCCACGGCGTCATGCACGCGCCGCCGGTGGCGAAGCTGCTCGCAAAAACGATCACGGGTCGGCCGGACCCGACTCTCGACATCTCGTCTTTGAGCCCGTGGCGGTCCGGCGACGCGGCGGCCGAATGGATGGTGGCCTCGAAAAAAAGCTGACGCGCTTCAGGCCTCGGCAACCTCGACGTCGCCAGTCTCGTAAAAGACGCGGGTCACCTCGATCCTGAAGATTGCCCTTCGCTCACCTGGAAACGACCACGGATACTGATCGACTTTCAGGTAGCGGCGACTCAGCGCGTCCATGTGCCGGCGCCAACCGTCCTCCGACCATGACACGACACGACCACTGATCGCGAGGTAGCGGTACGGGTTCTTTGGGTCGACGACCGAAAGCGCGACGGGGGGCCGTTCGCGCATGTTGGCGGCCTTGACGCGGTCGAGACGGACGTTCACGAGCACCGCGTCACCGTCGTGGTCGATCCACAGCGGCGTGACGTGAGGCGTCCCGTCCGCCCGTGTGGTGGCGAGGTGGCCGAGCGCGTCGCCCTCGAGCAGATCCATGAGCTCTGCCGGAATCCGCGATGGCATCGCACCGAAGGTTAACCCGGTGCGTGCTCATACTTCTGCCATGCCATCCGTCGAGGCGCGCCCGCCGGTGCCCCCCGACAAGCTGCGGCTGGGCCTCATCCTTCCGACCTGGACTACCACCGACCTGAGTTGGGCCGAGGTCCTGGAAGTCGCGCAGACGGCCGCCGACGTGGGATTCGACGCGCTTTACGTCAGCGACCATCTGCTCATCCCGAGCAACAACGCCGAGCTCAAGCGCCGCGCGGGAGTCGACTTCCCCGACGACCCGGACGTGGAGCTCGAGGGATATCTCGAATGCTTCACGGTGCTCGCCGCGCTGGCCGTGGCCATCCCGCGGCTCCAGCTCGGGTCGTTCGTGGCGAGTGCCGGCTACCGCAACCCAGGCCTCCTCGCGAAGATGTCCGCCACGATCGACGACATCAGCGGTGGACGGCTGGTGCTCGGACTGGGCGCAGGCGACTCGGAAGGCGAGCACCTCGCGTTCGGTTTCCCGCACGAGCAGCGCGTTGGCCGCTTCGAGGAGACGCTGCAGATCACCAGGCGGCTCTTCAACGAGGGGTCCACCGACTTCGACGGCGCGCACCATCGACTCCGCGGCGTGCGCCTTTTGCCGGGTGTCCGAAGGCAAGGAGGGCCGCCGATCCTCATCGGCACGCTCAACCCCCGTGCTCGAATGCGCCGCCTGGTGGCCCAGTACGCCGACATCTGGAACGGGTGGCTGGGCTACACGGACGCCAGGCCCGAGTCGGCTGCCACGCAGCTCCGGATCATCGACGACGCGTGCCGCGAGCACGGTCGAGATCCGAATACGCTCGTCGCCACGACGGCCGTGAGGGGTGCGATGCCGGGTTCGGGGTACACGCCGCGGCCCGACGAGACACCTCTGGCGGGCCCGCCACGCGAGATGGCGGAAACCTTGCGCGGCCACGCCCGGCTTGGGATCGCCGAGGTCCAGGTTGCCCTCACGATGGGTGGCCCCGAAGGCGTGCGGGCCTTCGCCGCCGTGATCGAGGAGCTACGCTCCGGACGCTGACGATTGTGGGCAGAGAGCCGGTCTCCTCAATCGACCGGAAACTCGACCCCCTGTGCCAGGGGCAGCTCGCGGCCGTAGTTGATCGTGCACGTCTGCCGGCGCATGTAGCCTTTCCAGGCGTCGGAACCCGCCTGGCGTCCGCCTCCGGTTGCCTTCTCTCCGCCGAAGGCGCCGCCGATCTCCGCCCCTGACGTGCCGACGTTGACGTTGGCGATGCCGCAGTCCGACCCGAGCGCCGAGAGCCACCGCTCCGCGGACGCGAGGTCGGTCGTGAACAGGCCGCTGCTGAGGCCCTGCGGCACTGAGTTGTTGGCCGCGATCGCCTCTTCGAGCGAATCGACCTCGAAGACATGCACGATCGGCGCAAAAACCTCTTCTTTGACGATCGGCATGTCGACCGTCGAGCGGACGATGGCCGGCTCGACGAAATAGCCACCGCGGTCCGCCAGCACGTCGCCCCCGTACAGAAGCTTTGCGCCCTGGCGCTGCATCTCAGCCAGGCCTTCGCGGTAGTCGTCCACCGCCGACTGCGAGACCAGCGGCCCCATCAAAGTGCCGTCCTCCAGCGGATCTCCGATGCGGATCGTCCTGTACGCGGCGACCAGCTGCTCCATGAAACGCTTCGCGATGGGCCGCTGAAGGATCAGACGCCGCGTGCTGGTGCATCGCTGGCCCGCGGTGCCGACCGTCCCGAACACCACCGCACGCAGGGCCAGCTTGAGGTCCGCGTCGGCCATCACGATCACCGCGTTGTTTCCGCCGAGCTCGAGGATCGCCCTGCCCGATCTCTTCGCGACCGCGAGCGACACACGCTCCCCGAGGGCGCACGAACCGGTCGCCTGGATCAGCGGGACCCTTTCGTCGGCGAGGAGCGCCTCGCCGATCGAGCTGCCGCCTCCGACGATGAGGCTGAAGACACGCTCGGCCTCAGTGCCGGCGGTCACGCTGTGGAAGATCTGTTGGGCCGCGATGGAGATCAACGGGGTCAGGCTCGATGGCTTCCACACGATCGTGTCTCCGCAAACCAGGGCGATCGCCCACCCCCAGCCTGGGACGGCGACCGGGAAGTTGAACGCCGAGATGATGCCGACAACCCCGAGCGGGTGCCACTGCTCGAGCAGGCGATGATCCCGCCTTTCGGAGGCGATCTCCTTGCCGAAGAGCTGCCGCGACTGCCCGACCGCGAGGTCGCAGATGTCGATGACTTCCTGCACCTCGCCGCGCGCCTCGCTGAGGATCTTGCCGTTCTCGAGGCTGATGAGCCGCGCCAGCTCCTCCTTGCGAGCACGGAATCCGTCGCCGAGCCGCCGCACGATCTCGCCTCGTTGCGGGGCGGGCACCTGCCGCCAGTGAAGGAAGGCATTGTGGGCCTCTGTGACCGCGTGCCGGCAGTCGTCCGCGCTGGCGGTTTGGACACGCGCCAGTAGCTCTCCCGTGGACGGGTCGCGCGTTTCGATCGGCGCGCCTGACGCGTCGTCCCTGAACGACCCGCCGTAGGCGAGGCCGGTTACGCTGCCGCCCGCCTTCATGTCGAAGGCGGCGAGGATCTCCTCGACCCGAAGCTTCCGATCGGAGGCGACCTTGGTGCTCATTGGTTGATCTCCTGTCTGAAATCGGCGGTCAAACGACGTTTCTTTCGGGCTCGACGTTACCGGTCGCGAAGCGCCGGTGCGCGAAGATGTCGAGGGGCACCTCGGGCCGCTCGCCCGAGAACCACTGCGCAAGCAGGTAGCCGACCGCCGGCGCCTGCTGGAAGCCGTGGCCGGAGAAGCCGCAGGCGCACCAGAAGCCGTCCAGGTCGTCGACCGGTCCGAGTATCGGTTGGTGATCGGGAGTCACCTCGTACAGGCCCGCCCATGCTGCCTGGATCCCTGCGGTCGCGAGCAGCGGGGCGCGGCGGTCGATCACCTCGGCCATCACGTCGAGGACGCCCCAATCCACGCCGGTGCTGAAGCTGGGTTTCTCGTCGGCCATCCCCATGCCGAACAGGAGCCCGTCGCCCTCGGGATGGAAATAGAACGACGTCGCGAAGTCGATGGTCATCGGATGCTGCCGTGACACACCCGGCATGGGGTCGGTGACGAAGATGTTGCGGGGATAGGGCTCGACGGGGACATGGATCCCGGCCATCTGCCCGACAGCGCCGGCCCAAGCTCCGGCGCAGTTGAACACGGCCGGCGTCGCGATCTGGCCTTCGCTCGTCCGCACCGCCCGCACCCGCGCTCCTTCGCGAACGATCCCCTCGACCGCGACTCCTTCCCGGAACGTCACCCCAAGGCGCCGGCCTGCGCCGGAGTAGGCAATGGTCACCGCGTGGGGGCTCGCGATCCCGTCGCTCGGGCAGAAGGTGCCGCCCAGGATGTCCTCACCCTGGACCAACGGCGCCAGCTCGCGGACCTCGCGTGGCTCCAGCCAGCGCGCGTCCGACACGCCGTTGTGGTGCCACATCGGCAGGAACCCGCGGAAGTCCGAAACCTCGCTTTCGTCGGTCAGCACGAACAGGTAGCCGATGTGGCGGAACTCGGGGTCGACGCCGGTCTCAGACTCCAGCTGCGCGAGGAGGCGGAACGAGAGCTGCTGCACCAGGACGTTCGCCGGCGACGAGAACTGCTGCCTCACACCGCCGGCACACCTGCCGGTCGACTGGGAGCCGATCGTTTCCCGCTCCAGCACGACGACGGCCGCACCCCGGCGTGCCAGGTGATAGGCGATGGAGCAGCCCACCACCCCGCCGCCGATGACGACGGCGTCGGCCGAGTCGCGGATCATGGGCGAACTACACTCCTCCGCGATGGGGTCGGGGCCACGCTACGGACCTGCGGATTCAAAGGTTTCGCCGCGATTTTCCGGCATTCGGACCTACGCGCGGCTGCCGCACGTTGCGGATGACCTGAACGGGGTCGACGTCGCGATCGTCGGCATCCCCTTCGACACCGGCGGAACGTACCGGGTCGGGGCTCGCTTCGGCCCGGAGCACATCCGGAGCGCGTCCGCCCTCATGCGCCCGTTTCACAGCGGGAGCGGCGTAGCGATCTTCGACCAGCTGTCGGTTGTCGACTACGGAGACGTGCCCGTGGTCCCCGGCTATGTCGAGGAGTCGCAGCGCCGAATCGCCGCGGGGCTGCTCGAGGTCTTGCGGGCGGGCGTGATCCCGATCGACCTCGGGGGGGACCACTCCATCGCGCTGCCGGAGCTGCGCGCGGTCTCCGAGGTGCACGGCAAGGTGGCGCTTGTGCAGCTCGACTCCCACAGCGACACGTCTGAGTCGTATTTCGACCAGCCGCACACGCACGGGACGCCCATTTACCACGCGCTCAAGGAAGGGCTCATCGAACCGTCGCGTTCGATCCAGGTGGGTCTCCGCGGTCCCGTCTACTCGCACCGTGACTATGAGATTCCGCGCGAGATGGGACTGGAGGTGATCACCGCCGCCGAGGCGCACGAGCTCGGCATGGCCGCCGTCGCGGAGCGCATCGCCGCGCGAGTCGGTGACGCGAAGGCTTTTCTGTCGTTCGACATCGATTTCATCGACCCCGCGTTCGCGCCTGCGACGGGAACGCCCGAGATCGGTGGCTTCACGACCTGGGAGGCCCAATCGCTCTTGAGGCGCCTTCACCGCCTGAGGTATGTCGGATTCGACGTCGTCGAGGTCATTCCGGCCTACGACGTTGCCGACAACACCTCATTCGTTGCCGCCAACATCGTGTACGAATTCCTCGCCCTGCTCGCGCGCGCCCGGTGAGCGGGCGGCTGGCCGGCAAGGTCGCCGTCATCACCGGCGGGACGAGCGGGATCGGAGAGGCCACCGTCCGCCTTTTTGCCGCAGAAGGCGCGCGCGTGGTGATCGTCGCTCGGAGGAGCGGACCCGGGGAGGCCATGGTCGCGGAGCTCGGACCCGCCAGGGCGAAATTTCTGCCGGGCGACGTGGGCGGCGAACCGACAGCCACCAGGGCGATCGACATCGCGGAGAGATGGGGCGGCGTCGACATCCTGGTCAACAACGCCGCCATCGACTGGTCGAGCCGCATCCTCGACACGTCGGAGGCCGATGTGAGGCATGTGCTCCAGACCAATTTCGTCGGAGCGTTTCTCATGCAGCGCGAGGCCGGGCGCAAGATGCTAGAGCGGCGCCGCGGATCCATCGTCAACGTCACGTCGCGCAACGCTTCCGTAGGAGTGCCGACGATGGCGCTCTACGCCGCGGCCAAGGGAGCTTTGCTCGCTTTGACCAGGGCCGCGGCGATCGAGTGGGCGGCAGAGGGCGTGCGCGTCAATGCGGTCGCTCCAGGCCTCACACAGACGCCTCTCGTGCGGACGTGGATCGCGGAGCAGGACGACCCCCTGGAATTCGAGAAAGGGATCGCGTCCACCATCCCTCAGCGGCGGATGGCCGAACCCATCGACGTCGCCGGCGCAATACTGTTCCTGTCAAGCGATGAGTCCATGCACATCACGGGCGCCTCTCTGGCGGTCGACGGCGGCTTCACGGCGGCGTAAGCATGACCGTCCATAAAACCTTTCCTGGATTCTCCCCGGCGGAGGCGAGCCTCCTGTCCGAGCTGGACCGTACGCACTGGCTTCACCCTCAGGGCGATCTCGCGGCTCCCGCGGGAACCATCCCGCAGCTCATCATCGTGAGCGGCCAGGGCGCGACGCTCACCGACATCGAGGGTCGCGAGTACGTCGACGGCATGGCGTCCCTGTGGAACGTAAACGTCGGATACGGCCGCGAGGAGCTTGCCGCCGCGGCGGCCGAACAGATGAAAACGCTTGCCTTCAGCTCTGCCTATGGCGGTTTTGGAACGGCCCCGGCAATAAGGCTTGCAGCCAAGCTCGCGGACCTCGCGCCTGGCGACCTCGAGGTGACCTATTTCGGGTCGGGTGGCGGTGAGGCGAACGACACCGCATACAAGATCGCGCGTCTCTACTGGAAGCTTCGCGGCGAACCTGAGCGCATCAACATCGTCTCGCGGATTCGCGACTACCACGGCCTGACGTACGCCGCAACTAGCGCCACAGGCCTCGCCAACTTCTGGAAAGGTTTTGAGCCGCTCGCCCCAGGATTCCTTCACGCCCCGTCGCCGGACCCTTACCGATACCAGGGCGACGGCTCCGCCGGGGCGGCATACGTGCAGGCTCTCGAGAAGGTCGTGCTCGACGCCGGCCCGGGCACGGTGGCCGCGGTCGTGGTGGAGCCTGTGCAGGGAGCGGGCGGAGTCATCGTGCCGCCTGCCGACTACTTCCCCCTGCTTCGCAAGCTGTGCGACAAGCACGGTCTGCTGCTCATCGCGGACGAGGTGATCACGGGCTTCGGCCGGACGGGCCGCTGGTTCGCGATGGAGCACTGGAACGTGCAGGCTGACCTGATGATCTTCGCCAAGGGCATCACGAGCGGATACCTGCCCCTGTCAGGCGTCATGCTCACACGTCGCG
>Ga0209160_1005450_pt1 | contig 10035 bp, 9 predicted proteins | sample GraSoiAngelo_153_FD_186167 | JGI IMG/M metagenome (GOLD analysis project Ga0209160, IMG submission 186167) | Grasslands soil microbial communities from the Angelo Coastal Reserve, California, USA - 14_1009_12_40cm (SPAdes) (version 2) | ecosystem: Environmental > Terrestrial > Soil > Grasslands ... | reverse complement strand
CGTGACGACGCTCCAGAAGCGATCCTCCGCTTCAACGCTCAGGACTTCCGTTCTCTGGAATTCCGCTCCTTGATCCGCCACCTGCCGTTGCAAGTTAGGGCAGAGTTCGTAGCCAGGTATTCCGTCAGGGAATCCGGGAAAATCTTCGATCTTCTCGATGCTGATCAGATGTCCGCCGGGGATATTCGCTTCCAACACCAATGTCGAAAGGCCATACCGCGCCGCGAATAAACCTGCCGTCAGCCCGGCGAGCCCTGAACCAACGATTATGACATCATGATCAGCCATTGACGTTTTTTAAAAGGTTACTGCACGGGCACGGGTCTTAAATCTTAACGTTCAAAACATTCAAACCCCCTCCTTCATCCTCCCCCGACACGGGGGAGGAAAGAGGTAGGGGATTGAACGGAGCGGAGCGGTTGAACAGCTTGAACGTTTTGAACCTTCTTAGAAGAAGGCTTACCTCCAATCATCGACCGACACGGTTTTCTGATAGTTGCAACCGATGATACGCCAGTAGCCATTGGTTTCGCCGCCGACCACGACCACGTGAATTTCTTCGGGTTTAAACATACGGATCATCTCATCCGGGACAGCCTTGAGCTTCGAGGCATAGGGTTCTTCTCCGAACGTGGCTCGAGGATAAATGTAATTCTGGATGAGCTGGTAGTCCCAGTACTCGCCGGCCGGCATCAGGGCATTTTCATAAATCCACTGGATGAATTTTTCCTTGGTGTCGAATCCTCCTCGGTCGATGAACTGCCGCGCCGCGATCGGGTCGAGCAGAAAAGTCGGCGCGCTGTGCGCGTCCATGCCGCGGAGCATGTTGCGCACGTGCTCGCGCCAATACTTCTCTCGCACTCCCAGAGTGAAGGCCGTGGAGCGGCAGCCGGTGAAAACGCTGACGGTGCTGTCGGTCGCTTTGAATCCGTGCTGCAGGTGGAACGGCTCCCAGGGACTGCGCTCTTCGTTTTCGGCAAAGGTGACACTGTTGTACATATAGTTGTTGCCCTGCGAGCCCATGTAACTGTCGCCCGGGAGCGAGCCCCCCTGAAGGTTTTGCGAGAGCAGGCCGTAGGCGCGCCCGATGGTTGCGTTGGCGTGGTTGAAAGGCGCCATGGCCCCGGTCCCCGAATTCATTTTGACCTCGTCGCGGATCGGTCCATTGACTACGACCATCGCAGCCATCGAGCTGGTCGTGCTGCCGCGCGCGCTGACACCGGTGGCTGCCAAAGCGAGGATCACCGGAAAATACTCCGGGCGAGCGCCCGCCATGACGGCGTTGACCGCTACCTTTTCGACCGTAAACTCCCAAAGCACGCGAAATTGGTTCGAGCGCATGTGGCCCACGACTTCGTCCGGTTTGTGGCTCGTGCGGGCTAGCATTTCCTCGACTCGCTTCTCCGTCGGCAGAATGATCGGGAGTTTGTCGGTCCAGTTGTTGTCCAGAAAGAGGCGATGCAGATTTTCTTCGCTATCCTTTTCGACCCATCGCGGCGTCGACCGGTCGAATGTGATCTCTTTGCCGCGATCTCCATTCGCCGGACGCGTGAGTCCTTCGATCACTTCCTGCATAACCGGCCGGCCGCTCAGCGGATCTTTTCCATCAACGTAGGCTCGTAGCTGCTGCGCAGTTTTACCCATGACCGGCTGGGGCACGAAAGCATAGCGCGCCTCCGGCATCCCGTGAATTCGGGTAACCGTTTTCACCACCTTTTCGAAGACATGCGTGTGGAGCGCCACCGTCGGCACTCCGTAATTGCTATCGATCGCAATTGCGTGCACGGCGACCGCCGGCGCACAAGTACTTCAATGGCCGACACCGATGATGGCGCCATCTCCGTTGGCTTTGATCGTCTCCCACGTTTTGGGATCGTCCTTCGTGTAGACGCTCGACATTTCCACGAGCCTCGTCGTCACCGACGGCATATGTTCGGTAAACCAATCCCGCACCTGGCGAAGAAAAAGACCCGAGTCGTCGAAACGCGGGTCGACCAGATAGATCGTCTTGCCATCGAGACTTTCCAGCCGCGGTGCCATCGGCTTCGGCGTTATCTTCGGAGGATAGCCCACCGGATTCAGCACCGAAATTTTCTGACTGCCGTTCATTTGGTTTGCCATTTTTTGCAACCTCCTTCGCGGACCGGCGCGAACTGCTTCCCGAATAACATCCAGTGAGCTTCAGTGTCAATGCAGGATTTCAGCGCTTCGGGCATGGTTAGTTCGAGCTGGTTTTTGCAACGGTTAAGAGTAACATAAAAAATGATGGCGACGAATGCTCTTTCGCAAGCGACTCTGATCGATCAAAAGGGCGATGCGGGTCGAATAATTCGCCCTCCGAACTAGGCAAGGCAAAATTCATATGAGTCATTTACGCGAACGGCTGGAAGCCGGAAAGTTTGTGATCACCACCGAGATGGAGCCTCCGAAGGGTACAGACCTGTCTCAGTTTCTATCCACTGCGGCGCTTCTGAAAGACAGAGTGCACGCTGTCAACGTGACGGATAATCAACGCGCGATCATGCGCCTCAGCTCGGTGGGAGGATCCGCCCTGCTCATCCGCGAGGGACTCGAGCCGATTTTGCAGGTGACCTGTCGGGACCGGAATCGTCTGGCGCTGCAATCCGATCTTCTCACCGCTTGGGTCTTAGGAGTCAGAAATGTTCTGGCGATGACCGGAGACCCGGTGGAAGCAGGAGATCACCCGATGGCCAAACCGGTCTTTGACGTGGGCTCCGCCGCTCTGCTCCAGCTCATTGCCCAGCTGAATGTCGGCAAAGATGGCGGCGGCCATCCATTAGAGGGCCGCACGGATTTTTTCTGCGGGGCTACCGTTAATCCGTGTGTCGTGCCGTTGGAGCCAGAGTTAAAGCGCTTTCAGGAAAAGGTCGAAGCCGGCGCCCGTTTTTTTCAAACGCAAGCGATCTATGATATCGAGGCGTTTGCCCGTTTTATGGAGATTGCGCGTAAGCTACCCGTTTATATTCTCGCGGGACTGATTCCCCTGCGGTCAGCCAGGATGGCTCAGTTTCTCAATGAAAAAGTCCCAGGTATCCATGTTCCTGCAGCAATGATTGAACGGCTGGACAAGACTTCTGACCCGGTCGAGAGCGGTTTGGCAATCGCCGTTGAGCTTGCGGAAGGTTTGAAAGAACTCTGCCAGGGCATCCACCTTATGGTACTCGGCAAGGAGAAAGACTTTGAGATCATGCGACGGATCTCTGTGCTGAAAGCTGGCGTTCACGAGCACCGGCATTCCCACCGATGAAAAAATCAAAGAACAGCTAGCCACGGACGCGCAAATCCTGAAGCTGCCCGAGCCGATGAATCCTTCAAAGATCTTTGACTTCATTCTCCAGCGAGAGGTGAACCGGCCGCTGGGCATCAAGGGATGAATCAATATTTTTGTTTTGATTGGTCCTTCAGGTTTTGCAGCGGGAGTTTCCGTCTGAAATAACTAAACGCCGTTCCTCCTTCGACATGCTCAGGCCGAACGGGGGGCCCAAGAGGTGACAGAGAGACAGTACTCACGCTAAAGTCGGAAGAACTATTTTTGATCGTGCCATTTTGTCAATACGACCGCCCTTGCTGTATTTGCCTGATTTCATATTCAATCCGTTGCCTCGCCGAATCAGATGAGCCCTTTGCAACATAAATGAGATAGTGCATCAACAAATCCGGCAATTGGACTGCAATCACATGGACCCCAGCAGCATTTCCGTAAATCCTGTGATGGGTCGTGAATCGGCGCGAGTACGCTCGTATATAGAAGAAGCTTTTGCGGTGCAGAATCCAGCCATAGAGAGCTGATGCAGCGATCTGATGAATGACGTTTGCTCGGAGGTCTCCTCCACGGAGCAGGTGGATCGGATCTGTGCGAAAATCGATGGTCCAGTTCATCCTGTGCTGCGGGAATACGACTTCGATGCCGTACACGGCTTGACAGGCAAAATATTTTCCGGCCGCCTCGAGCCAGTTACGCGCATTTTCCGTGCAGTATCTGAAAAGCCCGTCTTCAATGAGTTTAGAGATGGTCTGTTCCATTTCGCTTAGTTCGTATCCCTCGGGGTTCGGATCCGTCAGGGGTGGTATGGAACTGGTCGGATTAAAAGAAATCCTACTAGTGTCATCCTCCAGGGTCTTTGAGAATGGCGATGCCTGCCGTCGGATCTTTACCTCCCCGTTACTGATTTCCGCCACGTCACCGGGGTTCATAATCGCCGTCGCAAGCGTCGCATCAAGGGTCTTTAGGTCATCAAGAAAAAGTTCTCGCGAAATCGGGAAGAGAAAGCGGTTTATCCACTCATGGTCGCCAAAAAATCTAAACCCGGCAGATCCGGGCACTGTTAATCTAGGGCGAACTGTAAGGACGTTCTGCAAGTTCTGGCGATGAGTTTCATACGGAAACGATTTGTCTAGACTTTCAAAGAATTCAAAGTTCTGACTCGCATACATGGCGAACAATAAATCCACCGTGGAGCAATGCTTGAGCACGGCGTTGATAGTAGTCGGGGAGATTTCGGTATCGACCTGGTTCCAGAAACACCCCGTTTCGTCCCGAAATAGCATGCCACATTCTCGAACGGCCTGATTCTCAGAACGAGTGGGAAGGATCTCGATCTTCTCTAATCTCAACGGCTTTCCGGGCTCCAGGAAGTTAACGTGGTGGAAACCCAGCAGCTTTAGTGCGTGTGAGATGAGCGGGTCCGCCGGGCAGCACACCTGACAACTTCTCGAAAGGCGGTCCAGGGAGGGCAAGTCAAAGTGGTCCGGATGCCGATGTGAAATAATTATAACGTCGATGGGCGGGAGCTGTTCGGTATCGATTTCTCTCTTGGGACAAGAGACTACCATGCCGTCTTCGAACGGGTCCTGGAGAATCGGGTCCATGAGAATATGCATGGGCCCCATTTCTACCAACACGGTGGCATGGCCCAGTAGCGTAACACGCATTTTACCAACCCCTCATCTTATTATTTTGTGTTGTTTACTCTGTCAATCAATAATGGTTTTCCGGAGGCAAGGAATGTTGTTCCGCCTTGATACCTTTCCCCTTGCCTTACGGCGCGCTTCTCTCGCCTCGCAAATTTCCATTGACGCCCCTATTTTCGCGAGTAGAATAAGCGGCTAATTGGCTCGGTTATAAGGCTTTGGCGTGATTTGCGGTTGGATTTTGTTTGGTGTCGCTTTTTTCTCATGAGTAAGCAACCGGGCTCGCAAATCTCGCCGGTCATGTCCCAGCTGAGCGCCTATATCGCATCGGCGTTGCGCAGGTCGCTTCCTCCCGCGGTGATCGAAAAGACCAAACACCACATCCTCGACACGCTCGCCGCCATGATTTCTGGTTCGCGCCTCGCGCCCGGAATGAGAGCGATCGGCTACGTCAAAACGCTCGGCGGCGTCAAAGAGGCCTGCGTGATTGGCAGCAATATCATTACCACCGCCGTGAATGCTGCGTTGGCCAACGGCATGCTCGCTCACGCCGATGAAACCGACGACTCGCATGCGCCGTCGCTGACTCATCCAGGCTGCGGCATCGTGCCCGCGGCCCTCGCCATGGCCGAGAGGGAGCGGCGCAATGGGGCAGCGCTTCTCCGCGCAGTCGCGCTCGGCTACGACGTGGGCTGCCGGTTGACGCAATCCCTCGACGCCTACCAGTTCCGCGAGGACGGGCATTCGACGCACAGCTTCGGGCCGATGTTCGGAGCCGCCGCTGCGGCCGGGGCGCTGGCGGACCTACGGGAGCGCCAGGTCCGCCATTTACTCTCATTCACCGCCCAACAGGCGTCGGGCATCTCGTGCTGGATGCGTGACGGGGAGCACGTTGAAAAGGCATTCGACTTCGGCGGCATGCCGGCACGTAACGGCGTCACGGCGGCCACCATGGTCGCCCATGGTTTCACGGGTGTCGATGACGTGTTCGCGGGTGAGCGCAGCTTCTTCGTGGCCTACGGCCGCAAGCCGGATCCCGCGGTGCTGGCTCGCGGACTCGGCGCCAACTACGAGATCATGAATACGAACATCAAGCGCTGGTCGGTGGGCTCGCCGGTCCAGGCGCCCCTCGATTCGTTGCGCGATCTCATCCTCAAGCACCAAATCAAAGCGGCAGACGTCGAGAAAGTCGTGGTGCGGGTGGCGCACCAGGGCGCGAACACCGTCGACAACCGCGACATGCCCGACATCTGCATGCAGCACATGTGCGCGGTCATGTTGATCGACGGCAACGTCACCTTCGCATCGTCGCACGACCAAAAGCGCATGCGCGACCGCGAAGTATTGGCGCTGCGCAACCGTATCGAGCTTCGCGGCGACGACGCGCTGTCCGCGGCAATGCCGAGCCGCCAAGGAATCGTCGAGGTCAGGCTGCGCGACGGGCGCGAGCTCAAGCGCCACACCACCGCTGTCCGCGGGACCGCCGAGAACCCGATGACGCGGGGCGAAGTCGACGAAAAGAGCTACGATCTGATGGCTCCGGTGATCGGCAGGGCTCGCGCGCGCAACCTGTGCGACGCGGTGTGGAAACTGGAGAAGGTCCGCGATGCTCGCGGCTTGCGTCCGCTGCTCCGCGCCTGATGCCGGAACTCGAGATATGAAATGCTTTTCCCTGACTTCGGCACTAGACCAAGCCACGAATACTTAGCCATAGGGATGCTTCGATACTGGACCCGGTTCTATTCGCTCACCTAGCCGGAATGCGGCGGCAGAGCTCTCAGCGACCCGGCTGCATCCCCCGCTCCTTGTAGACCGCCGCAGCCTCGGGCGAGGACAGGTAGCGCACGAGCGCCTTCGCGGCCTCGGGCTCCTTCGAGTGCGCGGACACGAAGCCCACCAGCGCCGTCGGAGTCGAAATGATCCGCGGCAGCGGGCCGACGACCTCGACGCCGGGCTCGGTAATGATTTCGCTGATGAACGTCAAGCCGATGTCGACCTCGCCTTTGGCGAGCAGTTCCATTGCGCCTCTGCCACCCTGGGCGACCTTGATCTTGGGCTTCATCACCTCGGTGATACCGAGCTTTTCGAGCGTCTCGTTGAAGCTCACGCCTGCGGCGGCACCGCTCGCAGCATTAGGATAGGCTATCGCCTTCGACCCGAGGAGGAGCCGCTTGACTGCATCGGCGGTCGAGATGTCGGGCTTCGGTGCGCCAGTGCGCACGGCGACACCCACTGACACGGTCGCGAGCGGCGTTTCACTCGCGGCAACAACGTGGCCCGACGCAATCACGGGCTCCAATGGCAGTTGCACGACCGGCACGTCGAACGGCTCGCCCTTGATGACTCGCTCCTTGGTTCCGCCGCCGGAGCCGAATGTCGCCTTGACCTTGTGCCCGGTCGCCCGTTCGAAGTCCGGTATCATCTGCTCCACGGCAGCTCTGATGCCGCCGGGAGCGATGAGAGTGACCTCGGCCGCGCGCCCGAGGTCGGAACTGCACACTGTGATGATGGCGACGGCTGACAACAGTAAATGTTTCATGGCATTCCTCACTTATGGGCCGGTGATCTGATCGCGCTGCGTCAACACGGCGGCTCAGTTCGGAAGCTTCATCAGCTTGGCGGCGTTGCCGCCGAGGATCGCGATGCGCTCGGCGTCGCTCAATCCGGGCGTCTTGAGGACATGATCCACGGGCCCCTTCACCCAAGGGACCGCGTAATCCGTTCCAATCATGATCTGGCTCGCGCCGTGTTCGTTGACCAGGTGGCGCAGCGCCTCGGAGGTAAAGACCAGCGAATCGAAATAGAGCTGCTTCAAATATTCGCTCGGCTTTTTCTTCAAGGTTGGACCTTTGCATTGATCGGGAAAGACCGAACAGCCGTGATCCATCCGCGCGGCGTAGGACGGCAGGAAGCCGCCGCCGTGCGCGCCGCAGATTTTCACGTTCGGAAACCGGTCGAGCGTGCCCTCGAAGATCAGGTGGGCGAGCGCGAGCGAGGTTTCCAACGGATTGCCGATCACATTGCCGAGCGCGCCGCTCCCCTGGATCCGCTTGGTAATCCCGGTGGATTGCGGGGCAGTCTGCGGATGGATGAAGACCAGCGTCTGCAGCTCCTCGGCCTTTTTCCAGAAGGGGTCGAACTTGGACGCGGCGATTTCTTCGCCCTCGACGCTGCCGCCGATGGCGGCGCCAACCAGGCCCAGGCGGTTCATTCCGTGCTCGAGCTGCTCGGCGGCCAGCTCCGGAAACTGCAACGACACCGGCGCGTAGCCCAGAAAGCGGCCGGGAATCGCCTTGCACATCTCCGCGAGCTTTTCACTCTGGACGTCGAACATCCGGCGCGCGAGGTCGCGGTCCGCCGCGTACCAGAACGCGTTGATGCTGAGCACCTGCACGTCGATGCCGTCCTTGTCCATGTCCGCGACCCGCGCAGCCTCAACCGGAAAGCCGAGGTTCCCCTCGAGCTGTCGGCGGGCCGGTGTCTCAAATGGCGTACCTTTGACGACGTCGAGCACGGCCGGCACGGCGCAGTGCGCGTGCACGTCCACGGTCTTGACTCGACGGCCGCCTACTGTGATCTCGCGCCGCCCTGGGGCGCTGGCCGGTTGAGCTGTCGCATGTCTGATGCCGCAACCGACGCAGACGACGTCGGCCGATGCGGCCGCCGCGTATTTCAAAAATCCTCTTCGATTGAGCATGGCATCCTCCCGAACAAATTTCGGCCGTCAGCTCGCGTTTCTTCCTCGTGGTCTGATCCAGCACCTTGAAGGCCTCTACAAGGCACGAGCTTATTGCCTGCGACCGGAGAGGCTCGCTCCTCGGCTGCTGCTCGGCGAATAATCCAGGCCATGAACCTCTGCGCCCGTTAGCGAATGGCGATCGGCGCCACCGCCGACCCGGTGCCGCCCTTGATCTTCAGCGGCTGTACGATGAAGGCGAATTCGTAGGCGCGCGCCGCCGCCAGCGCCTCCAGCTCCAGATTCTCGATCAAGTAGATGCCGTGCTGGATCAGCATCATCGCATGAACCGGCAGGTTGTGCGGCGGCTCGGAAGGCCGCACCTCGACGCAGCAATTATCCGCCGCGATCATCATCGGAGCCTGTCCTACGAGCCACTGCGCCGCCGCGATGCCGATGCCGGGGTTGACCGAGCCATAACGCTGGTTCTCCTTGCCCATCAGTTTGGACCAGCCGGTGCGGATGACGACCGCATCGCCAGGCTCGAGCTTCTGGTTTGCTTTTGCGAGCGCCTGCTGGAGATCGTCCGGCGTGATGTTATAGGAGGTCGGAAGCATATCGACGCCCTTCAATCCGGCAACGTCGATCAAGACGCCGCGGGCCATCAGGCTGCCGACGTTCTCGACTCCGAGCTTCTTGAATCCACTTCGCGTGCCGATCTCGCCGAGCTTGAAGCAATTGTAAAAACTATCGCCCCACATCTGGTGGGCGAAGGCGTCGAACTGGGTGCCGATCTGGCCGAGCTCGGTGACGACCAGCTCTTCATTGGCCTGACGAGCATTCGCTGCCGGCAGTGCCGGTTTGGTGTAGATGTTGAAGACGCGGCCGGTATTGATAAAAGCTTCCTTGGGGTCCGGAGAAAGTACTGCAGCGAGCTCGAACACCTCGCCGGTCTTGATCAGTTTTGCCGCGCGCAGAACCGTCTCGGGCTTCATCATATTGGCGGAACCGCGCTGGTCGCCGGCTCCCCACTTCGACGGGCAGCGCTGATTGTCCGGCGGCATCTGCCAGGTTTGGGCGTGAAGCGGCACGCCACCGAAAGCAAGCACCGCCGCAGTCGTCATGGCTAAAGCGCTAAAGTGCATCTTGCTACCTCCCCAATGTGGATTGTTTCTTGAATCTTGCAGCAATTCGAGCTTCCGTTACTGAGCCGAAGAGATTGGTGGCATGGGTGCCACCAATCTCCAGATAAAATGATCGGATTTATTTTTTTAGAAGCCGACGTGGAGAACTGAAAACCGGCTCCATCAGCCGCGTCCGATCCAGTTATCAATAGCTGGATAACGAGCTCTAGAAAGGAAAGGAGTCCGCCAATGCCCATTTTCGAGGCGGAGAGTATCCACAAAGGTAGCATTATGTCAACTTTT
>Ga0209160_1005447_pt1 | contig 10040 bp, 6 predicted proteins | sample GraSoiAngelo_153_FD_186167 | JGI IMG/M metagenome (GOLD analysis project Ga0209160, IMG submission 186167) | Grasslands soil microbial communities from the Angelo Coastal Reserve, California, USA - 14_1009_12_40cm (SPAdes) (version 2) | ecosystem: Environmental > Terrestrial > Soil > Grasslands ... | reverse complement strand
TCTGGGCGAATATATTTCGTAGTTGCGAACATACATACTCCCCTTTTGTGAAATCGTTTCAAACGTGCGTGCGGATGCGCTGCGTTGTAGGTTAGCAGGCTGACACTATCTTGAAACACTGTCCCCGCTGGATGCTAGGCCAGCGTGATCTTGGAACCCCAACCGCTTTCGTTTCCGATCTGGCATCACGTTTACCGTGCTCAAAAACCCGTTCCACAGCCGTTAGAAAGGCGTTAGGGTACATAGGAGTATTTTGCTGGTGCGGGAGCGAGTCAAGAGCAAAATTCTACTAGAATTCGCCAATACGAAGCTGCTCTGCACCTTCCCACCTAACAAGGCAATTCCACGTCTGAATCCCGCACGTTGAGCAGCATATATCAAAGTAGCCCACTACCGTTGGCCATTTCCCTTGACAGAAGCCGTTTTGAGGATAAACTTATCCCGCTCAGTCGTTACCCCAACCTCTCCCTTTCACGATGGTACGACTGAACGCGGCTCTAGTTGAGCAGTTCGGCGCACCCACTTAGTCTCCCCCCAAATCACGGTGCGCCCCTTTGATACGTGCGCGGCATAGTTTAGCGCGAAGGGAGTGGCCATGATCCGAAAGAATGTATTCACCTCCTTCTGTCTCGCATTTCTGATGTGTTTCTTGAGCTTTTATTTCCTCGCAGGCGCACGTGCGGAAGCCCAGGCGGAGAGCCGTGCCCGTGTGCTGATCTCGCAAAGTATTGACGAAAGCGAACTGGCCACACTCAAAGGCAACTTGCGTCCTGAAGTGAACCCCGAGAATGATAGTGGCCCCGTTACCGACGGGCTACGAATGGAGCACATGCTCTTGCAATTGCAGCGGCCTCCCGAGCTAGAGAAAGAACTTCAGCAGTTCATTGATGAGCTTCACAATCCTGCTTCGCCAGACTTCCACAAGTGGCTCACGGCACAGCAATTTGGCGAGAGATTCGGGTTGGCGCAACAAGATCTGGAAACGATTACACATTGGCTCGAAGCACACGGCTTCACGGTCAACGTTGTCTACCCGAGTGGAATGCTCATTGATTTCTCTGGAACGGCGGCGCAAGTGCGCGCGGCCTTCCACACTGAGATTCACAATCTCAAAGTTAACGGAACGAATCACATCGCAAATATGCGCAACCCGCAAATTCCGGCGGCGCTTGCACCTGCGGTTCTGGGCATCGTTTCTCTGCATGATTTTCGTCCGCATCCGATGCACAAAATGCGAGCTCCGCCGAATTACACCTTTGGGCCCCTCTTCGGAAACAACTATGCGATCGTACCTGCGGATTTGGCGACCATCTACAACTTGAATCCGCTGTTCAGCTCAAGTTTTTCTGGCCAGGGTCAGACAATCGTGGTGATTGAAGATACGAACGTGTATAGCACCGCGGACTGGACGACGTTCCGTTCGACTTTCGGTCTTTCGAACTACCCATCCGGTTCGTTCACACAGGTTCACCCGGCTCCTGCAGGCGGGGCCAACAATTGCCGCAATCCAGGTGTGCTTGCTCCCAATGACGCGGAGGCAATCCTGGATGCAGAGTATGCCAGCGCCGTGGCTCCAAGTGCTGCGATCGAGCTTGCATCCTGCGCTGATACCAGTGCCACATTCGGCGGTCTGATTGCGATCCAAAACCTCATCAACGCCAACACCACTCCGCCGGCCGTCATAAGTATCAGCTACGGCGAGTGCGAGGCCATAAACGGGACAACGGCCAATGCCGCTTACAATTCCGCCTATCAGCAGGCAGTGACAGAGGGCGTTTCTGTTTTTGTTGCTGCAGGTGACAGTGGGGCGGCTGGATGCGACAACGGTGCATCGCAAGCAACGCATGGAATCGGCGTCAACGCTTTCGCATCGACTGCGTACGACGTGGCTGTGGGTGGCACGGATTACAGCGACACGTACTCCAATACAAACAGCGCGTACTGGAGCTCTACTGACACGTCCACTTTCGGATCCGCGATATCTTACATTCCGGAAATTCCGTGGAACGACTCCTGCGCCGGTATGTTGCTTGCGAACTACGAAGGGTATTCCACAACCTATGGCCCCAGTGGCTTTTGCAGCAGTTTTCTTGGCGGATACTTTCAGAGCACGGCGTCTGGCGGAGGTGGCCCCAGTGGCTGCACGACTGGAACGCCAGCTGTCAGCGGGGTTGTGAGTGGAACCTGCCAGGGATGGCCCAAGCCTCCGTGGCAATCGGTTCTCGGCAATCCGAGCGACGCGGTGCGCGATACTCCGGACATCTCGTTGTTCGCAGCCGACGGCCTGTGGAACCACTATTATGTGTTTTGCTGGTCGGATACCGCGCATGGCGGAGCATCGTGCACGGGCGCTCCCAGCGGGTGGTCTGGGGGAGGCGGAACATCATTCGCATCGCCCATCATGGCAGGCATCCAGGCTCTCGTAAATCAGAAGACAGGCGAGCGTCAGGGCAACCCTAATCCCGTTTACTACCAGCTCGCCGCCACCGAATATGCCCCGAGTGGCAGCAATTCGTGCAACTCCAGCAACGGTAACGGCGTGGGCACTACGTGTATTTTTTATGACATCACCCAAGGCGATATGGACGTGGGTTGCGCGGGAAACTACGACTGCTATTTGCCGTCGGGGACGGGCGGTGTACTTTCTACCTCCAACGGCTCGTACAGCCCAGCATATGGCACCACGACAGGCTGGGACTTCGCGACAGGAATAGGTAGCGTCAACGCCACCAACCTGGCGAATGACTGGCCAACGCCATCCAACTCAGCAGTACTAAGCATCACCAAAGTGCACACCGGGAATTTCACTCAAGGTCAGCAAAACGCGACCTACACAGTGACAGTCTCGAACAGAACGAATGCGGCGCCGACGAGCGGAACCGTTACGGTGACCGAGACAGCGCCTTCGGGTCTGACTCTCGTATCGATGACGGGAGCGGGTTGGACATGTGCAGCGAACAACTGCATGCGCAGCGACGCATTGAACGGAGGGGGGAGCTATCCGCCAATCACGGTTACGGTGAATGTTGCGGCCAACGCGAGTTCGCCGCAGGTGAACCAGGTAAGCTTATCGGGCAGTGGATCGGGAAGTGCGTCCGCCAGCGACTCTACAACGATTATGCCGCCGCCCGCGGTTGCGACCTTCGTGGGCGCGGATACAACCACCAAAGGTAATTGGCATGGAGTGTATGGAGCTGATGGATATTCTGTGGCCAACGATAGCCAAGTTATCCCGAGCTATGCCTCGTTCGCGGTTCAGAATCAGGCGAACTGGACTTGGGCCGCGAGCTCTACGGATGTGAGAGCGCTGCAAAATGGGACTAACACGGGAAGGATTGCGGCAACTTGGTACAACAGTGCGAGCTTTAGTTTTGATGTCAATTTCAAAGATGGAAATGCACATCAGTTTGCGTTCTACGCTGTGGATTGGGACAGCACAGCGCGAGCGGAAACCATTCAAATCCTGGATGCGAACACCAGCGCGGTGTTGGATACGAGGAGCATTTCCAGCTTCTCCAATGGGATGTACTTGGTGTGGAACATTTCCGGGCACGCAAAGATCAACGTCACTCGGACGGCGGGGAACAATGCCGTGGTCAGCGGCGTGTTCTTTGGAGGTGGTTCGGAGACCGTCACGGTCACCCCACAAACGCTCAATTTGAGTGCGGGCCAACAACAGCAATTCACTGCGATCGTAATCAATGCTTCGAACCAAAGTGTCACCTGGTCGATTGGTACGGTAAATCCGACAAATGCAGCTTCAGGGACCATTTCGCCCACAGGTCTCTACACCGCGCCGACCACCACTGCTCAGGTGACCATTAAGGCCACAAGTGCCGATGGAAGCGCGTTCGGCACTTCGACAGTCAATGTTACGGTGCCCGCGGTTGCGACCTTCGTGGGCGCGGATACAACCACCAAAGGTAATTGGCATGGAGTGTATGGAGCTGATGGATATTCTGTGGCCAACGATAGCCAGAGTATCCCGAGTTATGCCTCGTTTGCCGTTCAGAATCAGTCGAACTGGACTTGGGCGGCGAGCACTACGGATGTAAGAGCGCTTCAAAATGGAGCTAATACGGGAAGGATTGCGGCCACGTGGTACAAGAGTGGAACCTTCACTTTTGACGTCAATTTGAAGGATGGAAATTTACATCAACTTGCGCTCTACGCCGTGGATTGGGACAGCACAGCGCGAGCGGAAACCATTCAAATCCTGGATGCGAACACCAGCGCGGTGTTGGATACGAGGAGCATTTCCAGCTTCTCCAATGGCATGTACTTGGTTTGGAACATTTCCGGGCACGCAAAAATCAACATCACTCGGACGGCGGGAAACAATGCCGTGGTCAGTGGGGTGTTTTTCCGATAGAAGAGTGGCTGATCGCGAACAGCCATTTGGGGAAGGGAAGGCGAGAAACTCGTGTAATCTATCACCCTTCATACCCTGACCTCAGATGAAAGAAGGCGGAATTATCCTTTTGACGAGCCCAATTTCAGACTAGGATTCGAGGAACGATCTGAATTGTAGCAATCTTCCCAAACTACTCCGCCGCCAGCGTAATTCCCAACAGAACTTTCAACGCCACGGGCTTGCCGGCGAGCTGCGCCGGGCGGAAGGTCCATCTTCTTAATGCGTGAAGAATTGGCGCGTTCAGTTCCACGGTTGGACTTTCCTTCACGATCAATTGCTCGAACCTGCCTTCGGTATTGATGACCGCATAAACCACTACCTGCCGACCGTCATATCTCTGCAACAGCTCATCGGAAAGTTTCGGCATTTCCTTGTGGGAGGGGAAGGGCGGCGTTACGCCTTCGATGGGCGCTGCATCGTTGGGCTCACGCAAGGGAGCGTATAGCAGAGTCCATGCGGGAGCGGGATCTTCGAGCGTCTGCCGCATATCGAGATAGACGGTGTAGACCCTCTCATCGGAGAACACGCCGTAGTCGGCCAGCCCACCGCCATTATTTCCCAGCGAGCTGATGGTCATGCCGTACGAGGTCTGCGGAGGCGCAGGAGTGCCGCCCTGAATCTTCGATGCCACGATCCCTGTGCCGTAGTGCCCGCTGCCGCCTTGAATCGTGATACCGGCGAAACCCCCGGAGCCGCGTCCGTTGCCCGAGCCTGTGCCGCTGCCGGCAGTAGCGCCGGATCCGGTGCCAAGGCCTGTTCCGTTTCCTGTACCATGACCTGCATCTGTGCCGGTGCCGCCCTTGCCAGAGCCGGTTTCTGTCCCAAGACCTGCGCCAACGCCGCCTCCGCCCGCGGGCGCGGTACCGCCGCTGCCGTTTCCAGCGCCAATTACGATTTCATCAACTTTGTTGCCACCTGCAGCATTGGCTTGGCTGCCGATTGCCGTTGGGCCGGTGGTTGCGCCTCGCTGCTTCGAGCCAGGTGCGGCTTGCGCCGATGCCGCATTCGCCGCAGGAGAAACGCCGAAGCGCGCACGGGCCTCGGCTGCAGGAACTTGCGGTGGCGGACCGATGGGCGCAGGAGTAGGGCTCAGTGCGATTAGGGTTTGCAAATCCTTGCCGCGGCTTGCGGCTGAAGCCACCTGCTCGGCCCTCGGTGGCTGCACTGCTTTTTCCGCCTTCTTCGCGACTTGCTCTTTTTGCACTTTCAGCGGAGCCGGTTCTTCCGGAGCATTGACTGGCATAGCGAGCTTCGGCGCCTCGCGTGAATCGATTTCCGCCGGATGAAATTCCGGCAGATCGGGCTGCATTGGAGTGACTCTCAGCCTCGCAGCCGGAAGCTTCAGCTTCGGAGGCTCGATCAGTTTTGGCGCATGAGTTATAGAGGACTTGTTCTTCCGTATATCGAGCGGCGCGGGCGCGGCGTTGGCCATCTGCACAATGTTGGGCAGCGGCACGAAATCCCGCAACACTGGTGGAAGCTTCAGCCGTGGCTGAAGAAGCGTCTGCTGGGTATTGTCGGGCCTGGGAGGCTCGGAAAGAATGGGCTGCGGCCCTGGATAGCTGAAACCTTTGCTGGCGCGCGCCGGAGCCGGCGCCGACTTCGGCTTGACCTCGCCCGAGAGGCCACCCTCATGCCCGTTTCCTTCCGACCCGCCACCGAGCACAGGAAGGTAAATGACGTGATCCGTCGGATTCAGCTTCAGGCTCTCCGCGTCTTTTATCGGATGGAAGCGGCTGGCAACGATAGAAAGCAGAACAATCGCAACGATCGCGAGTTCATGCAGGATGAATGAGTAGGCAAGCGGCCATCCCGGACGATGGCCGGCTTTGATTTCCTCAAACGAGAAGCGAAAAAAAACCGGCCGCGACGGGTCCAGGATATGAGCGATTTCGGAGCGAACTTCATCTTCGAGCGAGAGAAGAGGCATTGCTACTTACCGGGGCCCTTTCCGTAACGACTTAAATTCACCGACATCGATTCACCACTTCTCTCGCGCTCAACCTAGATTTTCATTCACCACTTACCGCAACAGCGTTGCCTTTAAAATCCCAGCAGCCTGCGCTGGGTTCAGATCCATCGTGATGCCCGATGTCCCACCTAACGTCAAGTTATCGACAACGATATCCCCAAGAACGTAGGTGCCGGAGCCGGAGTTCCCTTGCATTTTAAAAATATCGCTGAAGTACGCCGGCGTCGCTCCACACCCGATACCCGTTCCAGCGGCATTGCAGGAGTGGAAGTACATGGTACCTGCCAGCAAAAACTGGCCGCCACCACCCCAGGTCGGCTGCACGGCTTTCGCAGATCGGTCCTGGAAAAACACAAAGTTGCGCTGTACGCCATTGGGATCGCTGGCGCCTAACGGGTCCCCGTAATAGCCTGTGCAAGCCCCAAGGAGAATGTTGCCATTGATGTTAACCCCGGCCCCGCCATTTTTAAGGTTATCCGGTATGGTCGATGTCCCCGTGCACCTCGCACCGTTGCCATACGTCTGGTTCCTCAAAGCCGGCGCAGTCGTTTTGTCGGCGTACTTGTTCCCACTACTGTCGACTGGCCCCTTCACGCTGTTGAAGTTATCGAAAGTGCCGCCAGAGTTCGAGTTAACTGTAACGGTACCAGAGCCAGAGAAGTAGAAAATGACACCCCCGCTTCCGTCACCAGCGCCAGTTCCTGCGCGCACCGTGGAACCCGAATCCAGCGTAAGCCCGTTGTCTAGGTAGTAGAGACCAGGGTCGAACAGAGCGATAGAATCTTTGACGTTGATATTTGTAGTGTAGTGCCCTGGCGTATACAGCCAGCATATGTGGGGCTTTTTGCTGGTGCGCGTCGTCGCCGAAGGATCCGGGCAGCCGTGATCCTTGTAAGCCACCTGACATGGAACCTGGGTGCTCGTGCACGGGCTCGTGGGCTGCAATGCCGACTGCTCATCAGCTGGCATCGTTGGCGCAGCAGGGATTGTGGGTGGGGAATTGCCATTTATTGTCGGGCAGCCGGTCTGACCTGGGGCGCACATCTGCGCAAATGGATCGTTGATCGGAGCGGATGGCGCAACCCAGTGACCCGTTGTTCCTGGGATGAATCCGCTTGGCGCCGTTGTCGGCGCACCATAGAGGGCAAAGTCACTTCCTGTCCCGGGGGCTCCACTGCTACCACCCGACGGCGGCGGCCCCCCCTGACTCAGGTCAACTCTTGCACTACCCCACGGATAATTGACTGAGCAATTACTTTGACCGCAGCTCCCGGCGGTATCTTGCGAATTCACCTGGATGCTCTTGGTGGGTCCTCCCACAATTTTGATCAATCCGCTACCTTGGATGTTGAAAGCACTCTGCGCTGGTGATGAATTTGGACTGTGCGGGTCAAGAACCAGAATCGGTATCGGCGAGGTTGCGTAGACCACGCCGCATACAGCCGAGGCGCGGACCGGCAGACTGCGCCTTCCGCTCAAGAGGCCGGAGAAATAAACCGGCACATTGTCGATCACATTCACCTGCATAAACGCAGTCGGAACCACGCAATGGAGGAGGAGGGAAGCCCAGGCACAACGCTCGAGGTGGGAAACTTAACCTCAACCAGATTACCCGTTCCATCACTGTTGTAGCCGTTAAATCTGGCGTATTTACAGGGTGAAGCAGTGGAACCCGGAGCGCAGTTGAAAGCGGTGCCGTTAGTAAAACCCTGGTGCCCGGTAGCGCCACCCTGAGAATCGACCAGCAAGTCCATCACCCCAGCCGTGCAAGCTGCATCGGCGGCGCTTTGCGCCGACTGGCGGTGGAACCACGTGTTTCCGAAGTCGACGGAGAAAGCGACAGCGCCCAGCAGGGCGATCCCCAAAGCGAGCAGCAGAAACAGAATGGCCTGTCCAGATTCGCCCGTCCTGCAGTTCGTCCTTGACCAATTATTGCGTCCGCTCGTCATCATATCTCCTCCTCTAAACCGATCAGATACACACGGTCAGAACATAATCCGCCCTTCGGCGGCAGCCCTCACGGTGATTCTTGGCCAACCCAAACCAAAGAACGGCTGATAGGGATAAGTCACCACTACCCGAATCCGATTAGGCGGGGCACTTGATCCATCGACATATGTCGGGGTGATCGTCATCGCCGCAGTGTTATGGAGGGAGTATCTGGCATACTTCGTTACTGCAGTTTGAACGTTCGTTCCACTCGTGTCTGCACAGGTGCGGGGCGGTGTAGTAGCCGTGGTGCCAGGCCCGCTGCAATGGGCCGAGTCCAGGTCGGTTCCATGCACAATCGCGTAACGGACCCCCTCCTTTGCCGAGTCCGCAAGCACGTTGTAGGTGTAGCCCAGCACAATGAGTTCGAGGAAGCCTACGACCAGGAGCATGAGAAACACCACCATCAAAGCGAACTCCACCAACGCCTGGCCGCCCTCTCGCTGCCGAAAACTAATAGCCTGCATTCCTGCCATCGGTATACCCATCAATTCATGGTTCGCATTTCTGAAAAACGATGAAACGTGCAGCTCACGTTGCCGCCAGTAGACGTGCAACTTGGTACAAGAAACAACGCGATATTAAATATCTCTCCAGGAATCAAAGGCGTGAATTTGTACGCTACGTCTACCCGGCTGAGGACGAACGCAGGTGCCGTATTGCCACTGTTCAACTCAGGGTCGCTATGCGGAGCCGTCCAAGTAAACCCGGCCGGTGGGGTTCCGAAGGTATCACAACTGGCTCTTTCAGTCGTAGTACCGGGGTTAACCAGCACCCCTCCCGCTGCCGAGGGCGAACACACCTGGAGCGCCGCTTGAGTTCTGGGAGCGTAGATCGCGCCGGTCATATCCTGAAACAGGTCGTAACTCACCGACAACGGCGCGGTGGACGGACCGGTCTTCGGCACAGCCGTCGCGGCTGTGCTCGCGCCGCCCATGATTGCGTATTCGACTCCGCTGCGCTGTGAGCTGGTCAAATTCACCAGGTAGAGAAAGTAATAAGCAAAATTGGTTGCATTGAGCAGAAGTGTTAGCAGCAGCGGCATCATCAGAAGGGTTTCGATGATGCTCTGCCCCAATTCTGAGCCGGATATTGTTCTCCGCATTCGCATCAAATTGCTCCTCAGACCGCTCGCGCGCTCATGCGCAGTTCTTCGCTCCCGGAGCGAACTCCTGATGGGCGGCGCGGCTCGTTCTCATCAGAATCATCTTCCGGCTTGACGCCTGGGATATCGAGTTGGTTCACCAGACGATGCAGATAGCAGCGGCTGATACCTAATTCTTTGGCCGCTCTCAGCTTGTTGCCGGAATGCATGCGCAGGGCCGAACGCACCAGCTCGCGCTTGAACGTACGCACCGCTTCATGAAAAGTCCCGCCCGGGACCTCTTCGGGAATGGTGTAGCCGCGAAGTTCCTGCGGCAAATCTTTCACGCCCAGGTGATCGTTGCCATTGGCCAGCACCAGGCTGCGCTCGATGACGTTTTGCAACTCCCGCACGTTGCCCGGCCAGCCATGCCGCGCCAAGGCGCTGAGAAATCCTGGAGTAAGGCCCCGCAACTGTTTGTTGTGTGCCTTGGCAAATACTTTCAGGAAGTATTCGGCTAGAAGGGGAATGTCCTCGGCTCTCTCGCGCAGCGGGGGCATGTGGATTCGCACAACCGAGAC
>Ga0209160_1005446_pt1 | contig 10043 bp, 12 predicted proteins | sample GraSoiAngelo_153_FD_186167 | JGI IMG/M metagenome (GOLD analysis project Ga0209160, IMG submission 186167) | Grasslands soil microbial communities from the Angelo Coastal Reserve, California, USA - 14_1009_12_40cm (SPAdes) (version 2) | ecosystem: Environmental > Terrestrial > Soil > Grasslands ... | reverse complement strand
CCACAAAGGCTCGAAGGCGTCGGAAGACAAGATGGCCGAGTTCTTCGGGACGACGGAGCCCCTCGCCGTCGCGAAGCAGATCATCCAGCGCGGCGAGATCCAGCTGACCACGGAACAGCGTCGGCAGATGCTGGAGGTGAAGCGCAAGCAGATCGTCCAGTACATCGCGGCGAACGCGATCAACCCGCAGACCAGCACTCCCCATCCACCCCAGCGCATCGAGAATGCGATGGAGGAGGCGAAGGTCCACGTCGACCCGTTCAAGAGCATCGAGGAGCAGGTCAAGGAAGTCCTCGACGCCCTTCGCCCTCTGATTCCGATTCGCTTCGAGAAGGTTCGGATTGCGGTGAAGCTGAGCGCGGAGGACAGCGCTAAGGCCTACGGCGACATCAAGTCGTTCGGGACGATCGTCAAAGAAGAATGGTCTTCGACAGGAGCGTGGATCGGGCTCGTCGAGATGCCGGCCGGCATGCAGACGGAGTTTCTGGAGCGGCTCAATGCGAAGACGAAGGGAAACGTCGAGACCCGGATCCTCAAGGCCGATCAGCGAGTGTAACTCAGAAAAGTCCGTCGGGAGGGTCAGGACGTTTTTAGGGAACAACGAGTGACTTAGGGCGGTCGATCCGTCCGAATCCGTTCGTATAGCATGCGGCCCGACGCTCTTCGCGCCATTCGGGCTGTGCGCCATCGGAGACCGCGCTCGACAACCAAGACGGCGATCACCGCAGTGACTCCGACGAGGACCTCAGTTTGGACCGTCGGTGACGCGTGTCCAAAGTAATCGGCGAAGTTCGAGGAATCCACGATGTTGGTCACGTGGAGAAGGCGGTTGTAGGACGGTTGGGAGTCGGTCGTGACCATGTGAACATGGGTTCCAGGACCGATCCCAATCCCTAGGCCCGAGGATGCGGAGGACTCGGGGTGCGCATCCCCGACCTCCTCCGCCCGCCAATCACCAGCCGCGTTCGTCGCATGCATGAGGGCGCCAGCCCGCCCTTCGTACAGTACGTGTACACGGCCCACCGAATCCACCGCAAGCGCAACGCACGTGTCCGGGGCGGCATCCGCGTTCAAGTCCGTCCGTGCCCATGTGCCGCCGGCATTTGTCGTGTATTCGATGACCGTTCGACCGGAACTTGTGATCGGGTAGGCGACGTGCAGCGCCCCAATTCCGTCCGTGCGCATCCGAATGCAATCGTTGGCGGACGAGGCGTTCGTCAAGGGGTGAAACTCCCAACCGGTGGTGCCGCGGGCATAATAGCCGATCCCACCCGCGGTCGGCGCCGCACTTACCGCGACGTACGGATTCCCTTGGCCGTCGACCGCGATGTCGGTGGCAACGCCCTCGTACATGGCCGGCGCATAGACGGTAACGACGGTCGAATTGTTCCAGCTACCATTCGAGCGAGCCAGATACTCGACCTGGATCCTCGACTCCACCGATCCGATGACCGCGGGCACATACGTGTAGACGATGTGAACCTGCCCGTTCGTGTCCACGGCGAGAAACGGCTGCCACAAGTAGTTCGCGGTGACGGCCGTCTCCACCGTCCACTCCGTGCCTTGTTCGGTCGCAATCCGAATACAGTCGCGCGCCTGCTCATCGCTACACTTGTAGGCGACCCGGATCGTCCCCGCGGCGTCGATTGTCAGCGCCGGGGATGCGGTCGGACCATTGGAGCGACTCCCGTTGGCGTCGATGAGGGTGTCGGTCCATCGGCCGCCGGCATTGGTCGCATAGTGCAGGGCGCCCGCGGAGTACGCCACGTGAACCGTCCCGTCGCTGCGAACGGCCATGGACGCCCCGCTGGAGAGCCCCGGGGTGAGGACCGTGGCGGTCCACCCGGTCGAGTATGCCCAGAGCGTTATGCCCGCGGCAATGCTTGTGGCCACCAAGCAAGTGGCGATCGCACGAAGAACGGTTCGGCGACGTTGAAGGCTCGCAGTTGGGGTCTCGCCTCGTTGCTGGGACGATTGAGCCAAGCGGTCGAACCCCCGAGTACGAAGCGAGAATCAGGCCATGAGGGTTTCGAACCGTTGTGAACGCCTCCAAGCTAGGGGACCCGGATCCGTTCCTTGTCGGCCGTCCGGGAACTTGAGGACCTCCTCGACCGACGCGCGACCGAACCCGTGGAGCGCAGAAGCTTTCCTCCCGGGTGGATGGGGGTTCAGGAGACCGACATCCTCAAGTACCGGCCCTCGTTTCGATGCGTCGCGTGAGAGAGAGACACCAATGCAGAGCAGTGGGGCGCTCCGCCCGATTGTCATCCCGGGCGAAGCCGTCGGCGGCCCCGGGCTGAAACCCGGGCCTGGCACATACAGCGAAGGCGGACGTGTTTTCGCGGCACAATTGGGCATTCGGAACGAGCAGGACGGGCTCGTCAGCGTGATCCCGCTGAGCGGGCGCTACATTCCCCAACGCGGCGATGCGGTAATCGGCGAGGTCACCGACCTCGGTGCCTCCCACTGGCTCGTCGACATCAACTCCCCCTATCCCGCGCCCCTTCACGCGACCGAGTCGCCGTGGCGGGTCGAGTTCGGCGACACCGCGCGGTACCTGAAGGTCGGCGACGTAATCATGGCCCACGTACTGAGCGTGGACGAAATCAAGCGCGTCCAGCTCACGATGCAGGAACACGAGGCACGGCGGCTGAACGGCGGCATGGTGATGGAGATCTCCCCGACGAAGGTCCCGCGAGTGATCGGGAAGCAGGGGAGCATGATCTCCGTGATCAAGGACCTCACCCACTGCCAGATCTACGTCGGGCAGAACGGCCGGATCTGGCTGGACGGGAATGACCGCGACACCGCGATCGCCGCGCGGGCGATCCGACTGATCGAGGAACGCGCTCAGGCGTCCGGCCTTACGGAAGCCGTGCGCGAGCTGATCGAAGGGGCGCAGCGGGAGACGCGAGGGCCCAGGCCCTCCTGAGGAGCGACTGCACATGGAAGATATCGAGCACATCGAGAAAGAGATGAAGTTGATCAAAGCGGATGGACGGCGGTTGGACGGTCGGAAGGCGGATGAACTGAGGCCGGTGCGGATCGAGGCGGGCGTGCTGCGTCGGGCTGACGGTTCCGCGTACATCGAATGGGGCGGGAACAAGGTCCTCGCGGCCGTCTACGGGCCGCGGGAGGCCCACCCGCGTCACTTGCAGGACCCCGCCCGGGCGCTCGTCCAGTGCCGATACAACATGGCGCCCTTCAGTGTCTCCGACCGGAAGCGGCCCGGGCCGGATCGGCGTTCCGTCGAGATCTCGAAGGTGATCTCGGAGGCGTTCTCGGCCGTCGTCTTCAAGGAACAATTCCCTCGGACGTCGGTCGATATCTTCATCGAGGTCCTCCAAGCGGATGCCGGGACGCGGTGTGCGGGCCTGACGGCCGCGAGCGTGGCCCTCGCCGACGCCGGGGTCCCGATGCGGGACCTCGTTGCGTCCTGCGCCTCGGGGAAGATCGATGGCGTCGTCTGCGTCGACCTGAACAAGGAAGAGGACAACTTCGGGGACGCGGACTGCCCCATGGCGATCGTCCCGCGAACCGGCGAGATCGTGCTCCTCCAGATGGACGGACATCTCACGTACGACGAGTTCCAAAAGGCGATGGAGATGTCGATCGGCGCGACGCATCGCCTCTATGAATTGCAACGGGACGCCCTCCGTCGGCGGTACTCCACGACCCTCGAGGACATCCTGAAGGAGTCACCGCCGGTCCCGCCGCCACCTATGCCGGAATCGGAGCTGCCGCCCCCGCCCGAGGACGACTTCGGGCCGGAGGGGATCTGATGAGCGAAGAGATCGTCTCGGAGTTGATGCGGGCCCACGTCTACCGCTTGGCCTCGACGGGCCAGCGCGTGGACGGCCGCGTGCTCGACGAACCGCGGAAGGTCGCCATCCAACGGTCGTTCGTGAAGACGGCGGAAGGGAGCGCACGGGCCAAGCTCGGGAACACAGACATCCTCGTCGGGATCAAGATGTCCGTCGGGGAGCCGTATCCGGACACGCCGAACACGGGCGTGCTTTCGACGAGCGTCGAGCTGATCCCGATGGCGAGCCCCACGTTTGAGGCGGGGCCCCCGCGGCCGGACGCGATCGAACTCGCTCGGGTGGTGGACCGCGGGATCCGCGAATCGAAGATGGTGAACATGGAGAAGCTCTGCATCACCCCGAAGGAGAAGGTCTGGATCATGTTCATCGACATCCACGTGCTCGATTTCGACGGGAACCTGTTCGACGCCTGCTCGTACGGCGCCGTGGCCGCCCTCGCATCGACCGTCGTCCCCGCGAAGAACCTCGGCCTCGGCGAGGACTTCGCCCTGCCGATCGAGCACTGGCCCGTGAGCGTCACGACGGCGAAGATCAAGGACCTCCTCGTCGTCGATCCGAGCCTCGACGAGGAGCGGATGGCCGACGCCAGGATCACCGTGACGACGGATGAAAACGGAGACATCCGCGCGATGCAAAAAGGCTTAAGTGGAAGCTTCTCCTATGACGAGGTGAAGCGGATTATCGAGACGGCCCAGCGCGTCGGCCGCGCGATCCGTCCCGTCCTTCGATCCTCTTGAGGTCCTCCCATGGCACGTCGCACGCGGAAGTCAGGCAGTGTCGCCCGATTCGGGCCCCGATACGGTGTGCGGATCCGCCGCCGGATGCAGGAGATCGAGGAGGGCCTGAAGCACCGACACGTGTGCCCGCGGTGTGCCGCGGTCGCGGTGCGCCGGTCGTCGACCGGGGTGTGGACCTGCCGCCGGTGCGGGTACGTCTTCGCGGGGGGCGCCTACCGCCCGATCGTGACGACCTCCTTCAAACGGGAGGTCCAAGAGACCGCGGAGAAGCCCGAGGCGAAGGCGGGGGAAGCCTGAGATGTACAAGTGCGCGAAGTGCCTCGAGCCGATCCGGGCGAACATCAACACGGTCGGCATCCAGTGCGAGCGGTGCGGCTCCAAGATGTTCTACAAGGAGCGGCCGAACGTGAAGAAGGTCGTCAAGGCCCGGTGACCATGCGCCGCGCGACGATTACCTTCGCGGGTCCGGATGCGAGGGTCGTCTATGAGTCCCTGCGTCCCGAGGCGGGACGGGATGTCCCGAAAGCCCGTGTCTCCTTGCGGGCGGTGCGGGGCCGCGTGACCCTGACGATCGATGCGGACGACACGAGCGCCCTGCGCGCCGCGGTGAATTCGTATCTCCGCTGGGCGGACGTCGCCGCACGTGTGCGGCGCGAGGTGACTTCGTGAAGGACATCTCCCCGCAGCTGCAGAACCAGATCGCACAGTACCAACAGTTGCAGAACCAGCTCCAGGTCCTCGCGAGCCAGCGCATGCAACTCGAGGCGAAGCTGCGCGAGGTCGAAGGGACCCTCGAGGAACTCAACAAGCTCACGGGGGAGACGCCGATCTACAAGAGCATCGGCATGCTGCTCGTGCGCCAAGACGACCGCGAAGGGCTGAAGAAGGAGCTCGAGGAGCACAAGGAGACGCTCACGATCCGAGTCAAGTCGCTCCAGAAGCAGGAGAAGGCTCTCTCCCAGCGGTATGAGGATCTCGCGACGAAGATCCAAACGGCCCTCGGGACCTCGCCCGCGGCCGCGGAAGGCAACTGAATTTTCTCCGGGCCGAGCGCTGGCAAATCCTTATATTAACAGGTCCATTGGCGACTCCGTGAGCGGGGATTCCGACTCCACGGAGGACGATTCTGGCTCCGACGAAGAAGGGTCCGGACCGGAAGAAGAGTCCGAATCCGAGGAGCCGACCGAATCCGAAGAGTTCCCCAAGCCGCAGGAGGCGGAGGCCTCCCCTCCCGCCACGCCGCGAGCCCCTCCGAGCTTCAGTCGCTTCATCATGATCTTCCTCGGCCTCCTCGCCATCTACGCGATTATCAGCCCGGACGTCGGCGTCGGATTCGCGTCGATCGCGAACCTCGCGCTCTTTCCCGTCATCGGGTTCGGCGGTGCCCTGCCGACCGTGACGATCCTGCTCGCGGGCATCCTGACGACCACGATCTCGTCCGTGATCCGGGACCACTACACGAACTGGGTGAAGATGGCGCGCACCCAGAAGGTCATGGGCGCATGGCGGAAGGAGCAGATGGAGGCCATGCGGAAAGGCCAGACGACGCGGTTGGCCAAGCTGAAGGAGGCCCAGCAGGGGTTCATGAAGGACACGATGGAGATGCAGACCACGCCGCTCAAGTCGATGGCGTGGACCCTGTTCCTGTTCATCGTGATCTTCACCTGGTTGCGCCTCTTCGTGGACGTCGTCCTCAATAACCTCGGGAACCAGTGGATCGCGGTGCCGTGGTCCAATCACGTGTACCTGAATTCCGTTTACGTCCTGCCGTCGTGGGTCCTCCTGTATTCCCTCCTCGCGATTCCGTTCGGTCAGATCATTACCCGCGTGCTCAAGTACGTCCGATTCCGACGTCGCCTCGAGAAGATGGGAGTCCCACCCTGGCCCGGACCGGCCGACGCCGCATGAGGGAAAGCCGGATGATCCTGGTGATCGGAGGCCCCCCCGGTAGCGGCAAGACCACGGTCGCAGAACGGTGGGCCGCGACGCATCGCTACATCCTCGTGTCCGCGGGGACGAAGTTCCGGGCGATGGCAAAGGAACGCGGGATGGGCCTGGAGGCGTTCGGTCGCGCCGCCGAAAAGGACCCTTCCATCGACCGGGCCCTGGACCGGGCCATCCTCGAGGAGATCCGGGCGAAGCAAGCCGCGGGAGCGAACGTGGTCGTCGACGGACGGATCCAAGCGCACCTTTTGTCGAAGGAACGCATCCCGTGTCTGAAGGTCCTCATCGACGCGCCCCTCGAGGTGCGCGCCCGTCGCATCGCCGGTCGCGAGAAGAAAGGCGTCCCTGAAGCGAAACGGGAGATCGTCGCCCGGGAGGAGTCCGAACGGATCCGCTACAAGGCGATCTACGGGATCGATCTGCGGGACACGAGCGTCTTCGACTTCGTGATCGACTCCGGCGAGAAGACCCCGGAGGAGATCGTCGCGATGATCGCCGCCCGGGTGCGGGGATGAGCGATCTCGTCGTCCTCCATGAGACGCCGGATTCGAAGCACGGGACCCGCCCCGAGGACCGGACGATCCAGGAGCGGATCCGCCTCGGCGTGGCCATCGTCGACAAGCCGGCCGGCCCGACGTCCCATCAGGTGAGCGCCTGGGTCCGGGACATGTTCTCCGTTCCGAAGGCGGGCCACTCCGGGACCCTGGATCCCCGCGTGACGGGAGTCCTGCCGGTCGCCCTCGCGGACGCCACCCGCGCGGTCGAGGCCGTCCTCGCGGGGGACAAGGAGTACGTCGGGGTGTTCCAGCTCCACCAGGACGTGGACCCGCGACGGGTGCGGTCCATGATGGCCCGGTTCGTCGGGGAGATCTATCAGGTCCCGCCAGTCCGGTCCGCGGTGAAGCGGGAGCAGCGGACCCGACGCGTGTTCGAACTCGAGCCGCTGGAGATCGACGGGCGCGATGTCCTGTTCCGGGTTCGCTGTGAGTCGGGGACCTACATCCGCACGCTCGCGGTGGACGTCGGCGACGCCCTCGGGGTCGGAGCGAACCTGGTCGACCTTCGGAGGACGAGGACCGCAAGCTTCGGAGAAGCGGACGCGCATCCACTGAACGCGTTCCGCGACGCCCTCGCCTTTGCCAAGGAGGACGGGGACGATGGGCCCGTCCGGGAGGTCCTGCGGCCGATCGAGGACCTCTTGCGGCACCTTCCTCGGGTCGTCATCAAGGATACGGCCGTGGACGCCCTCTGCCATGGAGCGAATCTCGCCGTCCCTGGCGTCGCCAAACTTTCTCCGCACATCCGACGCGGGGATTTGGTCGGCGTGTTCACGGGAAAAGGCGAAGCGGTCGCGCTGTCGAAGGCCCTCATGACCACGGACGAAATCGTGATCGCGAAATCGGGTGCCGCGGCGGACACCGGTCGCGTCCTGATGGAGCCCGGGACCTACCCGAAACTCTGGAAGTGATCCATGGTCGTCGACGCATGGGGGTTCGATTCGGAGCGACAGGCGAAGGCCCACCGGCTGCGGGCCCTGCGATTTCGTCTCTCGATCGCGCGCACCGCGGCCCTCGTGGTCGTCCTCCTGATCGGTGGGTCGGCGAGTCTGCGGGACGCCGTCCAGTCCCTTCAATGGCCATCCTGGACCTCGACGATTCTGTTCCTCGTCCTGCTGTTCCTCAGCTTCCTCGCGATCGACCTTCCCTTCGCCTACGTGGGCGGTCATCGGTGGGAGACCGCCTCGGGGCTCTCTTCGCAATCCTTCCTGGGGTGGGCGAAGGACCTCGCCAAGTCGGTTGGTCTCGGCCTCGGCGGTTCGATTGGCGTGGGAGGCCTCCTCCTCTGGCTCCTTGCCGTGTCGCCGGCATGGTGGTGGCTCGCGGCCTGGCTCCTCGGCCTCCTGGTGTCCGCGATCCTCGGCTTCCTCGCTCCGGTGCTCCTGGTCCCGCTCTTCTATCGGTTCCGGCCCCTCGCCGATGCCGCCCTTCGCCGTCGTTTTGAAGTCCTCGCGGAGAAGGCGAACGTCCCGATCCTCGGCGTGTTCGAGTTGCGTGCGTCCGAGAAGACGCGTCGGTCAAACGCCGCGGTCATGGGCCTGGGTCGTACCCGGCGGGTGGTCGTGACCGACACCTTGGTGACCGGATTCACCCCAGAAGAGGTGGAGACGGTCCTCGCCCACGAACTGGCCCACCAGAAATATCGGGATCCGATCCGTGGCTTCCTCTCCGGTTCGTTCGTTTCCCTTCTGATCCTCCTCGCGGCGAGCTGGGCCTATGGGTCCGCGTACGCGCTCGTCGGGATCCGCTCGCCGGCGGACATGGCCGGGCTGCCATTCCTCGTGGCCGTCTTCTCAATCCTCGCCCTGCCCTTTCGGCCACTCGAACTGCGGGCGTCCCGCTCCAGGGAGGCCCGCGCCGACCGATTCTCCCTCGCCCTCACGGGCGATCCCGCGAATTTCATCGCCGCCATGGTGAAACTGCACGATCTCAACCTCGGTGTCGCGGATCCGCGGCCTTGGGAGAAGTGGCTGTTTTATAGCCACCCCACAGGACGCGATCGCGTCGAGATGGCGCGCGCGTTTCGCGCTCCATCTGCGTGAGCGCGGGGAATCTTTATAGCAACGGACCCGATGGGCGCGCGCTGAGTGCCGAGGTCGCCTAGTCCGGTAGGGCGCCAGCCTGGAGAGCTGGTGGGCGTAAGCCCTCGGGAGTTCAAATGGCTCCCGCTCTGGTGACGGCTGCCTGGAAGTCTCCCCCTCGGCGTTCAGCCCTTTCGATGGCTCTCTGCGAGCTTCGCCTTCAGCGCCTGGATCGGTTTCAAGACGAGCGGGTCGACGCGACGTAACGCGGCGAGATACAGGCTCACGTAGTCTCCGAGGAACAGGGTCCCGAGCATGCGGCTCACAAGGGTGGGTCCCTCGTCCTGGACCTGCTCGACTTTCGTCTTGCGGGCCATGAGCCCGACGGTGATGTCGAGCTGACGACGGATGTCCGGCGCCTCATCGCGGTCCCGCAGGAGGATCGCGCGATGGGCGCGGGCGCGAGAGTCTTCCATCCAGCCGACGAGCTCGTTGTGGTCCGCTTCGGGGAACGTGGAAGAAAACGCGAGGACCTTCGAGTTCTCGTTCAACTGGGTTTGCCACCGCCGGGCGACTGCGATGAAGGGCGGGGCCGCATAGAGGATGGGGACCACGGCCCGAATCCGGAGGGCCAGGGCCTTCGCCCGGTTCGATCGAACCCCGCTCTCCGGGCGGAGTCGGGTCCGGAGGGCTTGCAGATGTGCGATGGCTTCCTTGAGCTCGTGGTCCAGGTCACCGATGGCCCAGCCCCCGCCGATTCCCGCGAGGATGCCGAAGAGGTGGCCGAACGCCCCGCGAGGGGGAAGGCCCGTTGGGACGGCGAACACGCGCATGCGATTGCCACGGGCGAGATCGCGGAGCGTGCCTCCGGACGTGATGGCGACGACGCGACAACCCAGCTTGATGCCTTGCGCGGTCGCCGCGAGGGTCTCTTCCGTGTTGCCGGAATACGAGACCGCG
>Ga0209160_1005445_pt1 | contig 10043 bp, 4 predicted proteins | sample GraSoiAngelo_153_FD_186167 | JGI IMG/M metagenome (GOLD analysis project Ga0209160, IMG submission 186167) | Grasslands soil microbial communities from the Angelo Coastal Reserve, California, USA - 14_1009_12_40cm (SPAdes) (version 2) | ecosystem: Environmental > Terrestrial > Soil > Grasslands ... | reverse complement strand
AATGAGAATGTCCGACGAATACTCGCCGAGATCGATCGGCTGGACGAGATCGCACGTTCATTCAGCCGGTACGGAAGTGCGCCCGCCGATCTTCCGCCCGCAGTCGACGTCGATGTCGCCGCCGTCGTGAAGGATGTCGTTGGGCTCGAGCAGATGGGCGATCGGAAGGTGAAATGGCAGCTGCGCGGCGCTGACCGACCGGCGTGGGCGTTGGCGAGGAAGGACGAAATGAGGGATGTTCTGCTGAACGTGTTCGAGAACGCGCGTCTGGCGGGGGCACGCCAGGTCGAGGTCACATTGCGAGATGAAGACAGGAGAGTGATCATCGAGACTCGCGATGATGGTTCGGGAATTTCCCCCGCTGTTCTGCCGCGAATCTTCGAGCCACACTTTTCCACGCGCACAACGGGCAGCGGGCTCGGACTCGCCGTCACTCGCCGGTTGATCGAAGCCTGGGGCGGCCAGATCGCAATTACCAGCGAAGAGGGCAAAGGCACGCGAGTATTGATTCTGTTGTCGCGGAGTGAGCCGTGAGCTCGGCCAATCGCGGCGTCATTACTCCGCGCGCGACGAAGGTTCTGCCGCCGCACATCGCCGACTGGCAACTCCCACCGGATTGGTCGTGGGGTCCGGGAGGGATGGTCGGGGATTACCGGCACTATCAGGAAGTGATCGATGCGCTCGGCCGGTCGCTATCACTGGTTACCGCTCCGGATCCCTCGCATACGGCGTGGCTGTTCGAGGAAGCGAAGCAGCTCGCGCATCGTAGTCATCCTTCGATTCCGACGACCTATCACTATTGGACTGCATATCGCGATGTGCGTCGTGGGCCGGGCTATTTGCGCCGCTGGGTGACCGGAGAGACGGTGCGCGCCCGGCTCGCTCGACTCGGCCTTGCCGATATCCCTTACGTATTTCAATTGCTACGCGGGGCGTGCTCGACGCTCGCGTATCTGCACGAGACGGGAATTGCGCACGGCGGCCTGAATGGTGACGCGCTGTGGACGACACCAACAGGGCGCCTCTGGATGTTGGAGTGGCAGTGGGCCGTTCCGCGCGAAGCAATTCCGCCCGGTGTTCGACCCGGCAGCGGTCCGCTCGAAGGCCAGTCGACCGAGGTGACGAGAACGTTGCGATCAGAGATGCTGCCGATGCCTCCGGAATGGGAAGCAAAGGAGTGGATCCCAACCCCGGCGAGCGATCAGTGGCAGCTGGGCGCAATGTGCTTCACTGCGCTCACTGGTGAGCCGCCACCTCCTCGCGGCGCACCGCCGATAAAGCTGGTCAGACCGGAGATACCCGAAGCTCTGTCGTCGGCGCTCGATCGCGCACTATCGGCGAATCCCTCCGACCGGTTCCCGTCAGTGGCGGTGCTGTTGCGCGCGGTCGAACGCGGCGATCCGGCGCGGTCGGTGGTGATGGTTCGCGGCGAGCCAGATCGCAACACCGCCGAATCGGCGGAGGCACGCGTCCGTTGGGCGGTCGGCGATGATTACGAGATTCTCTCAATGCTTGGTACCGGCGCGTTCGGAACCGTTTGGCGCGCGCGCGATTTATCGCTCGAGCGTGAGGTCGCTCTGAAAGCCCTGCATCCGGCAATCGCGCGCGATGACAAAGCGGTCCGGGCGTTCTGGCGTGAGGCCCGACTCGCGGCGCAGCTGGCGCATCCAGCGATCGTTCCTATTTACGACTTTGATTCGAGCGGCGACCTGTCGTGGTACACGATGGAGCTCGCCGAAGAGGGAAGCGTGGCGAGCCTGGTCGCGAGGTCGGGCCCGCGTCAGATCGCGGAGATTGCGTTGCAGGTCGATCAGATTCTCGCCGCACTCATCGTCGCCCACACCAACGGAATCCTGCACCGCGATCTGAAACCGGAGAACATTCTCATCGATCGCTATCAGCGATGGCGCATCACTGATTTCGGAATTGCCAACGTGACGGGAGAGGATGTTGCGGGGACAACTGGAACGCCTGCGTTCGCGGCACCGGAACAACTGTTGGGTGAGCAGCAAGGTCCGGCGGCAGATTATTTCGCGCTCGCGTCGATCGTGTACTTCACGTTGACTGGCGACCCGCCGTTTGGTGGAGACGATGCGAAAACGATTCTTGCGCGACAGCTCGGTGAGCGTGCCGATCTCGGAATGTTTCCGAGTGCTCTTGCAAACTGGTTTCGTACCGCGTTCGCGGCAAAGCCTGAAGATCGTTTCGCGGACGGGTCGGAGATGCGCAAAGCCTGGCGTGCTGCGACCGACAAACTGCTCTCCCAGCGGCGCGGATCATGGTGGAGGCGCGTGGTTTCGTAAATGCTGGTGGCAAAAGGCGTTATTCGGCGTCAAATTCCGCGGTTAGTTCGAAAGTTGCATATTCCCCGCCACCCGCATTGGCTGGCGTGGCACTTGCAAGCCGATCTGGCCACGACGAGTACGGCTACCGCTGCCGCAAATCGGCGGAGCGTGACGAATGTTTGTCGCGCTGTTTTTTGTAGGCGCGTATCACTAGCGCCTCGGAAAAGACTTGCTAGTTTGTCCGTTTGTGAGGCGGACGGTCTGGAGAGTGCGAGTGTGCTCACCGGGCATGCATCCTGCCTCACGACGCAACGTGCGACCGCGGTAACCTGCTGCAAAGTATCTCCACCCTTTGAGAGGAACCAATCATGTTGAGAAGAAGTTGGACCGTCTGCGCGATGACGGCCTTACTCCTCGGCGGATCGGCGGCGGCACAGTCGCCCGGTACGTTGCTGGTGGGAGGGTTTGTCCAGTGGACGCACTTCGATAGCAAATGGAACCTGGACACGGGCTTTGGGAATTCCATCGGCTACGGCGGGCGCGTCGGTGCGTTCATCGCGCCGAACTGGAACGTCGAGGCTGACGGCGAATACACTCCCGCGAAGTCACTAGCTGGCTCGCGTTTTGTCGGTTCCTTTGCCAACGCACCCGGTGGCGACGTTAAGGCAAGCGCGTTCGCTGCCCGTTTAGTGTATAGCTTCCCACTGGGCAATTTGCCGTCAATCCACATCGGGGCTGGCGGAGTTCTCGAGAACTTCCGCGGTTCGACTGACACGGGCGCGGGAACTTATCAATTCGGCGTTAATGGACTCGCCGGATTCAACCTCGGCTTCAGTGGCGTCTCTCTTCGCGTCGACGGACTCGTGAACTATCTGCCGTCTAACGGCGGCAAGTTCGACTTCGGCGCGCAGGCTGGTCTCCAGCTGTCGCCCGACCTCCGCAACCTGTTTGGAGGTGGCGCGACGTCGAATCCGATCATGTATGCGCCTTACGTCTGGTGGGACGAAATGACCGCGCCGCTTCCGGGCACAGTTGAGCTCGGCGGTTTCGTTCAGTGGAGCCACTTCGACGATAACGCCGGTGTTGCCGGAGCAATCCCAAAGAATGGAATCGGCTACGGCGGACGGCTGGGCGTGTTTCTCAGCGATCCTAAGTGGGAGATCGAAGGTGACGGGTATTACTCACCGCAGACCAACCGCGCTACGACGGGTGGCCTATTCAGCGTTGCCGCGAGACCCACTGATGTCAACGCGCACGCCTTTGCGGCGCGCCTGAACTACAATTTTCCGATCGGCAACTTCATCGGCGGCCGGCAGAGTCAGTTTATCATCGGCGCCGGCGGTACTCGGACAAGCTATAAGTTCAAGGGTGGAACGGGTCCCGGTAACATCGCCGACAGTTATACCTACAACTTTGGCGTGAGCGGACTAGCCGGCATTCGCCTCGGCATCGCCAACCGCACCGCGCTTCGTGTTGACGGCGTGGTCGACTACATGCCAAATCACAAGCCGAGCGCGAACCTCAACTTCCACGTTCGTGGCGGTCTGAGCTTCCTGATTGGTGGAGCGCGTCCGGAGGTTATGTGCACGTACGCCGGACTCGAGAGCATTCCTGCTTCGAGCCCGAACTGCGTCGCGCCACCGCCGCCGCCCCCACCGCCGCCACCGCCGCCGACTTGCCAGTACAACCCGAACATCCTGGCGACGGATCCGGCTTGCTTGGCACCAGTTATCGCGAACGTGGATACGACCAAGATCACGAACCCGATCTACTTCGACTTCGACAAGTCGACGATCAGACCGGATGCGGCTGCTACACTCGACGCGAAGGTACCTTGGCTGCAGGCCAACCCGGGTATGCGGATTCGGATCGAGGGTAACGCTGACGAGCGTGGCTCCGACGAGTACAACCTGGCCCTCGGCCAGCGCCGTGCGGCAAGCGCCAAGCGGTACCTCGTTGACCACGGCATTGCGGCAGATCGCTTCGACCTCGTGAGCTATGGCGAGGAGCGCCCGGTTTGCACCGAGCACAACGAAGCCTGCTGGCAGCAGAACCGTCGCGATGACTTCCGTATCGTGACGATCGGCAGCGACAGGATCGTAATACCACCGCAGGAATAAGTACCTTCTCCCTCCTGGCCTCTTAACCGAGGTCAGGAGCGGAGACTAAAAGGCGGAGCGTCCCGCAAGGGCGCTCCGCCTTTCTGCGTCTTCTCTCCTTGTCGCGTCGCCTCGGCATCTCGGTTTGGTCGAGCCAGGGTATCCTCTCCAGCAGCGACTCGCTTACACGCATCGAGCCTCGCGCGCAAGAAGCAACGGCGCGCGCGAGTCTCTTGCTACGCGAGACGCTGCTTACGAGGACACCCTGCCTCTCCCACACAGATCTTGAAAGCGCGCTGACTTACGCACTTCAGCTACTCGTCGACACCTGTCCCCGCACCAACGGGAACTGTACCGGCGTCGGAACGCGGGCGATAGCGGAGAGCCTCGGCGATGTGCGCAGGTGCGATTTCGCTCACATCGTCGAGGTCGGCGATTGTACGCGCGACCTTGAGAACGCGATGATAACCACGCGCTGAGAGACCCAGGCGCTCCGCTGCGGTCTGCAGGAGCGTTCTCGCATCAGCATGCACCGGCGTGTTTGCGTCGAGCCAGCGGCCGATCGCGTAGGCATTGCACGACACTCCGGGCTTTTTCGCGAATCGTTTCCGTTGCGTCGCGCGAGCGTGCTCGACGCGCGCGCGAATCGATGCCGATGCGTCGCCGTTTCCCTTCGAGCTCAGATCGCGAAGCGCCACTGCTCCGACTGTGACATGCATGTCGATTCTGTCGGCAAGGGGCCCGGAAATCCTCGTGTTGTAGCGCTCGATATCCGCCGCGCTGCAATTGCAGGCGCCCGTCGGGTCGGATGCCCTTCCACATGGACACGGGTTCGACGCGCCGATCAGAGTGAACCGCGCAGGATAGGTGACTGCTTGCGCAGCACGGGCAATCACTACCTTGGCATCCTCCATCGGTTGTCTCAATCCTTCGAGTACGTGGCGTGGAAACTCGAGCATTTCGTCGAGAAATAGGATACCGTTATGCGCGAGACTTACTTCGCCGGGGCGTGGCAGTGATCCGCCGCCAATGAGACCGGCGCTCGAGATGGAATGATGCGGGGCGCGGAATGGGCGTGCTCCTTCGCTGATGCTGCTGCGCGCGAGAACGCCGGCGACCGAATGAATGGCGATTACTTCGAGTGCCTCCTCTTCTGTAAGCGCGGGCAGAATCGTTGGCATACGACGGGCAAGCATCGTTTTCCCGGCACCCGGCGGACCTACCAACAAAACGTTGTGCCCGCCAGCCGCTGCTACTTCCAAAGCGCGTTTCGCGCTCTGCTGGCCAACTACGTCGGCGAAGTCGGTTGCGTCTCTGTTGGATTTCGGAAGGTTCGCGACGTCACGCGCCGGTGGGAGCGAACCTTGGCGCAGATCACGCACCAAATCGCTGAGTGATGATGGAGCAGAGAGATCCAACGCGCTCACTCGTGCAGCTTCCGCTACGTTTGGGGCGGGAAGTACGAGCGTCGTGACGCCCGCGCGCAGTGCGTGTCGAGCTATCGAGAGGGCGCCGCGCATCGTGCGCAGTGCGCCGTCGAGGCCGAGCTCACCAACGAACATCCGCTTCGCGACGGCCCCGGCGTCGAGCTGTCCGGTGGCGATGAGAATGCCGATCGCAATCGGCAGATCGAACGCTGTGCCCTCCTTGCGCACATCCGCGGGCGCAAGGTTAACGGTGATCCGCCTCGGCGGAACTTTGAACCCGGAATTGACGAGCGCCGCACCCACCCGCTCGCGACTCTCTTTGACCGCACTCGCCGCCAGCCCGACGATCGTCCACTGTGGCAGCCCCTGCGCGGCGTCGACCTCGACAGTGACATCGTACGCGTCAATGCCAACGAGTGCCGCCGACCGCACCGCCGCGAGCATTCAGCATGGTATAGTCGCGACGCGCCGGGAGAGTCAGCGTTCTGAGCCGACCAGAATCACTGTTGCGCAGACCCTGAAGGAACGACAGCAGTTGACGATCTGTACGGGAGAGGCAGGGTGTCCACGCAGGCGGCGTCTCGCGTAGCAAGAGACTCGCGATTCTACACAGGCGCGTCACGCCAGTTTGCACAACCGAGGCTCGCAGCGTGTAAGCGAGTAGCCGCCGAAGGGGATACCCTGCCTCGACCCAAATCGAGATGTAAAGAAACCGAAGCAACTACAGCATTCAGTTGTGAGGGCGCGTAAGAATCTAGATAGTAGAACACACCTCGAAATTCGTGAGCTGGACTGAGTGATATCGAAGTCTCACTATGCATTGATTGCGCTGATCGCGCTGACACCTACCGGGCGTGCCCTGGCCCAGGTGGGCTCGACCACCGACATATTGATGGGCAAGATCTCGGGGCTCGACAGCCAGTCCGTTGCCGGCGCGCGTGTCGAAGCAACTTCCCTCGAGACGGGCATCACACGCACCAAGGCAACGGGGGCTGACGGCCGCTACACGATCGTCTTTCCCGACGGCGGCGGCAGTTATCGCTTGACCGTGCGCGCCATCGGCATGGAACCGGTCACCCGCAACATTGCGCGGCAGGGCGATGAAGATCGGCTGATTACCGACTTCACCATGGGACGAACCGCTACCCAGCTGGCGACGGTGCAGGTGCGGGCGAGTCGTCGCGGGAACCAGGATCAGCGCCCGGAGCCGGGAAGCACCGAAAGAAATCTTAACCCGAACCTGATCAACAGATTGCCGATCGACGCTGGTGACCTTAACGCGCTTGCCGCACTCGCGCCCGGTGTGATCCAGGTTCCCGGCACCGATTCCACCCAGGCGTCATTCAACGTCGCCGGCCAACCATCGAATCAGAACAGCATCACACTTGATGGATTGAGCTTTGGTGCCGGCAGCGTTCCTTCAGAAGCCATTCGCAACACTCGCGTCGTGACCAGCACATACGACGTCGCGCGTGGTCAATTCACAGGAGGTCAGGTCGCATCGACCACGCGCGGCGGCACCAACAATATGCAGGGCGCGTTCAGCTATTCACTGCGCGATCCCAGCCTCGAGTTCGTGGACGACACGAATCCGGCGTTCGGCCAGAAGTACACCCAGAACCAGATAAACTTTGGGGCCGGCGGTCCGATCGTGAAAGACAAGCTATTCACGTTTGGCGCGCTCAGTTTCTCGCGGCGAACGGATCCGCTCCTGTCCCTGCTCGCTGCGGATCCCCTCACGTTGCAACGACTCGGCACGAATCCGGATTCCGTCACTCGCTTTCTGAATATCGTGCAGGCGAACGGGCTTCCGCTCACGTCGCCATTGGCTCCCGAGGAGCGACTCAACGACAACACCTCGGCGCTGGTACGCGTCGATTACAATTTCGCCGAAGATCATTCGTTGATGCTCCGCGGCGACTGGCGCGGTAACACGCAGCTCGGCTCGCGACTCAACGCTCTCGCTCTTCCCCACAGCGGCGGTGATCTCAAGGGGTCGGGCGGAGGCGGAATGCTCACGCTCACATCCCATTTTGGGATGTTCATCAACGAACTGCGGGGTTACAAGTCGGTCGACAATCGCGACACCAATGGCTACCTCTCGGTTCCTGACGGCCGCGTAGTTGTCGCTTCGATCCTCGATAATGGAACGAGCGCTATCTCCACACTGCAGTTCGGAGGCAACCCATCGCTTCCTCAGGAGACCAGGTCGAGTCTGCTCGAAGTCAGCGATGAGATCTCCCGACTCACGACCGCCGGCGGACACCGCTTCAAGCTAGGCAGCCTTTTTAACGAGCAAAGGAGCCAGGTAGGATTCATCCCGAATCGTTTCGGAACGTTCTTCTTCAATTCGCTCGCCGCGTTCGAAGCCGGAACGCCAACGCAATTCACCCGAACTCTTTTCGCGCGCGATCAGCAATCCGCGACGGATAACCTCGGCGCATACCTTGGCGATTCGTGGCGCGTCAGTCCGCAATTCCAGGTGACGTATGGAGTCCGCGCCGAAGGATCCCATTATCCCGATAAGCCGCAATACAATCCGGAAGTCGACGCGACCTTCGGACGGCGCACAGACAATCTGCCTTCGGAATTCCACGTCAGCCCGCGGGCGGGATTTACAGCTTTCATCGGCGAGTCACAGTTTGGTCCACCACCGCTGACTTTGCGCGGCGGGTTCGGAGAATTTCGTGGCACTGCACCGGCTCAGCTCTTCGCTACGGCGTTGAATGCGACCGGGTTGAACAACGGGCAAGCGCTCCTCACCTGCGTTGGATCGGCGGCGCCCACTCCCGACTGGGCTTCATACCTCAACGATCCATCGACGATCCCAACGACCTGTAATGGTGGCACTTCTTTCTTTGGCAATCAGCGACGGAACGTAAGCGTGTTCGATCCGGACTTTCACGCCCCGCGCGCCTGGCGGGCGTCATTGGGGCTGAACCGTCGCTTCTGGGACCGCTACTCGTTCTCGATCGATGCTGGTTACGCCCTCGGCGTGGCACAAACGGGATCGACCGACATCAATCTCGACACAGCTCCCAAATTCACACTATCAAACGAGGGAAATCGCCCCGTTTACGCCCCGGCCAGCGCGATTGTGCCTACCACGGGTGCAGTCTCGATACTGGGCTCTCGCCTGCACCAGGAGTTCGGCACCGTGAATCAGATCGTGTCGAACCTCAAGTCGAATACCAAACAGCTCACGCTCGGGCTGAACGGAATCACCACGAAAGGAATCCTGATGAACGCGTCGTATACGTTGACGAGCTCGTACGACGAATCGCAGGGATTCTCTCAAGGATCGGTGCAAGGATTCGGTGGAACTGCCGGCTCTACTTCCGGAAATCCAAACGCCACCGAATGGGGCCGCAGCGACAACTCGCGCCGGCATGCCTTCCTTGCCACGATCACATATCCCATAAAGCCGGTGCTGGAATTGACGGCGATTGGCCGCGCAACCTCCGGAGTTTATTTCTCACCGCTGGTCGGCGGCGATATAAACGGCGACGGACGCCTGAACGACCGCGCCTTCGTGTTCGATCCTGCGGTGGAAGCTGCCCGGGGTGACACTGCTGTCGCCAACGGAATGACGCGATTGCTCGCCAACACTTCTGGCCGCGCACGCGATTGCCTGCTCAGTGAGATGGGTAAGGTCGCAGCGCGCAGCAGCTGCTCCAGTCCGTGGTCGCCAAGTCTTGATCTCCAGGCCAACATTCGTCCCGCGGCTTTCGGCCTCGATCGCAGGTTGACGATCTCGGTGATCGCGCTCAATACGCTCACCGGGCTCGATCAGCTGTTACACGGCAGCAACAATCTTCACGGCTGGGGACAGCCGTCATTTCCGGACCGCACACTTCTTTATGTGCGTGGATTCGATCCAACGACCAATACTTATCAGTATCAGGTCAACGAGCATTTCGGCGCCACCAACGGAACGAGGAACGCGTTTAGAGTCCCGTTCCAGCTTGCAATTCAGGGGCGTCTGACGCTCGGGACGGATCCCGCACGCCAGCAATTCAATAACGTAATCGGCCGAGGGGCGGGTGGACGCCTCAATCCAGAGGCATTGAAGGCGCGCATGACGCGTCTCGTTCCCAACGCCTTCCTCGACATCATTGCCGTCAACGATTCCGCGAAGCTCGAGCTCACGCCGGATCAAATCACCAGGCTCCAGACGGCAGGCGACGCCTTCAAGTTGAAGTCCGATTCTTTGATCGACAAAGTCGCAAACA
>Ga0209160_1005443_pt1 | contig 10044 bp, 9 predicted proteins | sample GraSoiAngelo_153_FD_186167 | JGI IMG/M metagenome (GOLD analysis project Ga0209160, IMG submission 186167) | Grasslands soil microbial communities from the Angelo Coastal Reserve, California, USA - 14_1009_12_40cm (SPAdes) (version 2) | ecosystem: Environmental > Terrestrial > Soil > Grasslands ... | reverse complement strand
CGTCCGGGCGCGTCGACGTCGTGGCCATCACCGACCACGACGAGATCCGCGGCGCGCTCCGGGCGCGCGAGTGGGCACGGGAGCACCCCGAGCTCGGCGTCGACGTCGTGGTCGGCGAGGAGATCAGCACGCTCAACGGCCACCTCCTCGGCCTCTTTCTCGAGGAGTGCGTGCCGCCCGGTCTCAACGCGCTCGAGACCATCGGCGAGATCCACGCTCAGGGCGGCCTCGCCGTCGCGGCGCATCCGTTCCACCCGCTGCGCGGCGTGAGCCGCGGTCACGTCTCGATCGCGCGGATGATCCGTGACCTGCCGCTCGACGCCATCGAGGCGGTCAACAACGCGGGCGTGTTCTCGGCGCCGTACAACGCGTGGGCGGCGCTCCGCAACCTGGAGCTGATGCTGCCGGTGACCGCCGGGAGCGATGCCCACGACGTCTGGTACGTCGGCAGCGCGGTCACGCGGTTCGAGGGCCGGGACGCCGACTCGCTGCGCCGGGCGCTCCTGGCCGGCCGCACGCGCGCGCACCTCGACTGGTCCTGGACCGTCGGCAAGCTGCCCTTTCATCTCGCGATCCAGCTCCGCGCCGCCTACAAATTTCTCCGACGCGATCGGCAACGCGTCTCCGTGGGCACTCTGCCGTGACCGATTCGGCACCGATGTCCGCGCTGCAGGCCGTCGCGGGGCTGGGGCCCCGCCGGCCGAGGCGCGGCTCTCATTCGAGGAGGCCAATATGATTACGCCAACCCACACGCGATTTCGCTGGCTGGAGCGTGGTGACGGCGAGGCGGTGCTGCTCCTGCACGGGCTCATGGGTGAGATGGACCACTGGGAATCCACGCTCGACGCCCTCGGGCCGTACCGCCGGCCGATAGCCCTCGAGCTGCCGATCTTCGATCCCGATCTGACCGACGTGTCGCTGCCGGCGCTGGCCGACTACGTGCGTCGGTTCATGGAAGCGATCGAGCTGCCGCCGGCGGTCGTCTGCGGCAATTCGCTCGGGGGCCACGTGGCGCTCGAGCTGGCGCTGACGTGCCCGGGATGGGTCGAGGGCCTGATCCTCACGGGGTCTTCCGGTCTGTTCGAGCGAAGCTTCACCAATCGCGTGCCCCATCAGCCAACCGGCGCCTACGTACGCGAGCGGATGGAAGAGATCTTCTACGATCCCACCCTGGTCACGCCTGAGTGGGTCGAGTCGATCCGGCGCATCGTCACCACGCGCCGCACCGCGCTGCGCGTGCTGCAGGTCGCGCGCGCCGCCAAGCGCCACAACGTCGAGGACCGCCTGAGCCAGATCCAAGTGCCGACCCTCCTGGTGTGGGGCAAGGACGACCGCATCACGCCGACCGATGTCGCCGAGCGGTTCCACGCGCGCATCCGCGGCTCTCAGCTCGTGTACCTGCCCAACTGCGGCCACGCGCCGATGCTCGAGCATCCGGAGGCGTTCAACGCGGCGGTCGCCGAGTGGCTCGTCGAGACCCGCGCCCGGCGCGGCGTGTGAGGCCGCTCATGATCGAGCGGGTCGGGGGGGCGGCGCTCCGCGTGTACGCCGCGCACCGCAGGCGCACGCTCGAGGGCGTGGCGCGTGACGCCGCTCGCATCCAGGAGGCCGCACTGCTCGATCTCGTCAATGCGGCGCGCGGGACCACGTTCGGACGCTCTCATCGGTTCGAGCAAGTCCGCTCGGTCGCCGACTATCAAGCCCGTACACCCCTGGGCGACTATCTGCGCTTCCAGCCGCTCTGGAACCGCGCCATCAACGGCGAACGGGACCTCACGTGGCCAGGGCGGCCCCGTTACTGGGTGAAGACGTCGGGGACCACCGCCGGCGACAAGATGATCCCCGTGACCTCCGAGGCATTCCGCGCTCATCGAAAGGGTGGCTGGGACGCCCTCTTGATCGCCGCCGAGCGGGCGGGTTTCGAGGGGGTCGCCGGCGGGCCGCTGCTGTTCCTCGGTGGCTGCGCGACCTTGAAGCCCGTCGGTCAGGGTTGCTGGGTCGGCGATCTCTCCGGCCTCATGGTCCAGGATCTGCCGCCCGGCTTCCGCTCGCGCTACTCGCCCGGCCGTGCGATCGCGTCGATCCCGGAGTGGGACCAGCGGATCGATGCCGTGGCCGAGCTGGTCGCGCGTCAAGACCTTCGCCTGATCTCGGGCATGCCCTCCTGGCTCCTGATCCTCTTCGAGCGCGTGGCGCGCGCCCGGCGCGCGGCGGGCCGGCCCGTCTCGAGCCTCGGCGAGTGCTGGGAGAACCTGGGCGCGATCATCCACGGCGGCGTCTCGTTCGCGCCGTACCGCGCCACCGTCGAGGAATGGATCGGGCGGCCGGTCGAGTACGTCGAGGTGTACCCGGCCTCGGAAGGTTTCGTCGGGCTCCAGACCGAGCGCACCGGTGGGCTGACGCTCATGCTCGACTACGGGATCTTCTACGAGTTCGTTCCGGTCGAGGATCTGGGCCGCGCGCGGCCGCGGCGCCACACCGTTGCCGACGTCGAGCTGGACCGCCCCTATGCGGTCGCGTTGACGGCCCCCGGCGGCCTCTGGTCATACCTGCTCGGCGACACCATCCGCTTCACCACGCGCGATCCGCTCCGCCTGGTGATCACCGGGCGCACGCGCCATTTCGTGAACGCGTTCGGCGAGAACGTGATCGTCGAGGAGATCGAGCAGGCGCTGGTGGTGGCGTGCCGCCGGACGGGCGCCGAGCCCGGCGAATTCACGGTCGCGCCACGCTATCCATCAGCCGGCGACGCGCGGGGCGGCCACGATTGGCTGGTCGAGTTCCGCGTCCCGCCCCGCGATCGGGATGCCTTCGTCCGCGAGCTCGACGAGGCATTGGCCGCGCTCAACACCGACTACCGGACGAAGCGGACTCTCGACGTGGGGATGGTGGCGCCGCAGCTCCTCGAGCTGCCGCTCGGGGCCTTCCACAGATGGATGCGCGAGAACGGCAAGCTCGGCGACCAGCACAAGGTTCCGCGCGTCATGAACGACCGCACGATCGCCGCAACCCTGCTCACGGACGTGCGCGCCGCAGGCCGTCGCGGGGCTGGGGCCCCGCCGGCCGAGGCGCGCCGGTGAATTCAGTCGGCGCGCACGACGGGGAGCCCCGCGTGAACTCGGGCTCCTAGGAGACGGCTCCGGGGGACGCGGCACTCCCGACGCGTCCTCCGGACCGCTCTCGTCGCCGTGCTCAATCCGAACGTGGTACGTTCGCGCAGAAGCCGAGGAGGGCGCCCATGAATCGTCGGAGATTCCTCAGACAGTCCGCTCTTGCCGTCGGAGGCGTCGCGACCACCTCACTCGTCCGCCGCCCGGTGTGGGCCCAGACCACCCCGCCGGCTGTGGTCACCTCCGACAAGATGCGTCCGGCCGTTCCGTACGGAGTCCAGAGCGGCGACGTCATGAGCGATCGGGCGATCGTGTGGAGCCGCACCGACCGGCCGGCCCGACTGCTCGTCGAATGGGCGACGACCGACTCGTTCCGGGATGCATCGCGCGTCGTCGGTCCGGCGGCGCTCGCCGAAAGCGACTTCACGGCGCGGGTCGACCTCACGGGACTGCCCGCCGGACAGCAGATCTTCTATCGCATCCTGTTCGAGGATCTTGCGAGCCCCAAGGTCTTGAGCGAGCCGGCGACGGGTCGGTTCCGGACGCCGTCGCAGAGCCGCCGCACCGTCAGCTTCGCCTTCTCGGGCGACGAAGCGGGGCAAGGCTGGGGCATCAACACCGCCTGGGGCGGCATGAAGATGTACGAGACGATGCGGCGCACCAATCCGGACTTCTTCATCCATTCCGGCGACCAGATCTACGCCGACGGGCCAATCAAGGCCGAGGTGGCGCTGGAGGACGGTACGACCTGGCGCAACGTGACGAGCACGGCCAAGTCCAAGGTCGCCGAATCGCTCGAGGAGTTTCGCGGTAACTTCGCCTACAACCTCCTCGACGACAACAAGCGCCGCTTCTGCGCCGAGGTGCCGATGCTCGTTCAGTGGGACGATCACGAGGTGCGCAACAACTGGTATCCGGGGCAGACCCTGGGCGACGAGCGCTATCGGGTGCGCAGCGCGTCCTTGCTGGCGGCGTTCGCCAAGCGCGCCATGCTCGAGTACAACCCATTCCGCTTCGATCCGATCGACCCCGAACGCATCTACCGGTCATTCGTCCATGGTCCATCGCTCGAGGTCTTCATGATCGACGAGCGGAGCTATCGCGGACCGAACACGCCCAATCGCCAGACGATCCTCGACGAGGAGTCCGCGTTCCTGGGACCGGCGCAGCTTCGCTGGCTCAAGGCGGCGCTGCTGGCCTCCCGCGCGACCTGGAAGGTCATCGCGAGCGACATGCCGATCAGCATCGTCGTTCCCGACTTGAACCCTGACGTGCCCAAGGGCACCTACGAGGCGTGGGCCAACGGCGATCACGGGGCGCCGCTCGGGCGCGAGCTCGAGGTCGCCAGCCTGCTGGGCTTCATCAAGCAGAATCTCATCAAGAACGTCGTGTGGGTCACCGCCGACGTCCACTACGCGTCGGCGACCTACTACGACCCGGGGCGCGCGCAGTTCACGGACTTCACCCCGTTCTGGGAGTTCGTCGCCGGCCCGATCAACGCCGGCACGTTCGGCCCGGGCGAGATCGACCGCACGTTCGGGCCCGACGTCAAGTACTCCTCAGTGCCGGCCGGGATGAAGCAGAACCGTCCGCCGACCGACGGTATGCAGTACTTCGGACTCGCAAAGATCGACGGGGCCACTCAGGTTCTGACCGTCTCGCTGAACGATCTGACGGGCAAGACGCTCTATAGCGTCGACCTCAAGCCGGCCTAGGGGCGGTCCACCGCCCACCACGTGCTCGAGGGCCGAGGAAGGTTCCAGAAGCGGCGCGTCGTCGACGGCGGCCTCGAGATCTCCTCAGGCTCGACCGACGACGCTCGCCTGCGCCAGTGGATCCACGAGTCGCACGTTGTCCTGCCGCGGTTGCGGGCCATCGTGAAAAACGGGGATCGGGCGCCGGATGCGCTCTATCTCGTCGTCGAGGATCTGAGGCGGCGGGTCGAGGAGCTCGAGGACGAGCTCGCACGGCTGCGCGCCGACCGCGCTAACCCCCGATGCTGAGTGTCTCGCCGAGTGTGTCAGAATCACCGATGACGGGAGGTGCGCGAGTTGCCATCGGACTACGACTACGACCTCGTTTCGATCGGCAGCGGACCCGCCGGGCAGCGCGCCGCCGTCCAGGCAGCGAAGCTCGGACATCGCGCCGCGGTGGTCGAGAGGCGTCGTTGCGTGGGCGGCGTCTGCATCGACACGGGCACGATCCCGAGCAAGACCATCCGCGAAGCGGTCCTCGCGTACGCCGGCGTCAGCACTCACGGTGACCGGCTGCCCTGGGCACGGCCGGCGAGTCGCCCCTCCGCCGATCAACTCCTCGCCGGAGTCGAGGCCGTCATCGGCCGCGAGATCGAGGTGATCGAGCAGCAGCTGCGCCGCAACGACGTCGCGCTGCTCCAGGGCGAAGCGTCGTTTGTCGATCCGCACACGCTGGCGATTCGCAGCGAGAGCGGCGTGAGCCGGATCACGGCACGGCACGTGGTCATCGCGGTGGGTACGCGACCGGCTCCGACGCCGGGTGTCGAGCCGGACGGCGAGATCGTGCTCAACTCGGATCAGCTCGTGACCCTCAAGAGGCTGCCGCGATCGCTGGCCGTGGTCGGCGCCGGCGTGATCGGCGTCGAGTACGCGTCGATGTTCGCCGCGGTCGGCGTGCAGGTGACCCTGGTCGAGCGGCGCGAGCGGCCGCTCGAGTTCCTCGATCGGGAGATCGTCGACGAGCTGATGCACCAGCTTCGCCAGCGCAACGTCACCTTCCGGCTCGGTGAAAGCGTGGAGTCGCTCGCCGTGACCGAGAGCGCGCCCCTGCGAGCGGTCCTCAACCTCGAATCCGGCAAGCGACTGGTGGCCGATGCCGTCCTCTTCTCGGCCGGTCGGCTGGCGGCGACCGAAAGCCTCAATCTCGCGGCGGCGGGCCTGTCGGCGGCCGACCGAGGCCGGCTCAAGGTCGACGACGCCTTCCGGACGACGGTGCCGCACATCTTCGCGGCCGGCGACGTCATCGGATATCCGAGCCTCGCGTCCACGTCCTCGGAGCAGGGCCGGCTGGCCGCGTGCCAGGCCTTCGGAATCGAAGCACGACCGATGGCCCGCCACTTTCCCATCGGCATCTACGCGATCCCCGAGATTTCGATGGTGGGCCCGCCGGAGCACGAGCTGACCGCCGCGCGCGTGCCGTACGAGACCGGCGTCGCGCGGTATCGCGAGATCGCCCGCGGCCAGATCCTCGGCGACGGGAGCGGCTTCTTCAAGATGCTCTTTCATCGCAAGGATCGGCGGCTACTCGCCGTGCACTGCCTGGGGACCGGAGCCACGGAGCTGGTTCACGTCGGCCAGGCCGTCCTCGCCCTCGGCGGCGGGCTCGACTATTTTCTCGAGACGGTCTTCAACTATCCGACCCTCGCCGAGTGCTACAAGGTCGCGGCCCTCGACGCCTCCAACAAGCTGCGTGGCTGAGGTCGCCGTAACAATCCCGTAATTTGACTGACCCCTGACCGCTCTCGATACTCCGGCCATGTCGGAGCGGCTCGCGGTGCTTGACCTCGGCTCGAACGCGGTCCGGCTCATTCTCGCCACGGTCACTCCGGGCGTCGATTTCCGCGTCCTGCGTCAGGAGCGCGTCCAGACCAGACTCGCCGGCCACCGTCGCGGCCTGCTCCCGCGCGCGGCCGTCGATCAGACCCTGAAGGCCGTCAGCCGTTTTCTGGCCGAGGTGCGGCAGGGCAGCTCTCCGCGTGTCCTCGCGGTGGCGACCGCGGCGATACGAGACGCGCCGAACGCCGACCGACTGCTCGCCGCGCTGCGACGCGACGAAGGCGTGAAGGTCAGGGTGCTGAGCGGCCTGGAAGAAGCGCGGTTGGGCGCCGCGGCGGTTCTGTGGCGGCGGCCGCTGGACCGCGGCGCGATCGTCGATCTAGGCGGCGGCAGCCTTCAAGTCACGCGCGTACGCGCCGGGCGAATCGTGCGGGTCGCCAGCGTGCCGCTCGGCGCCGTACGCACGACCCTGCGATTCCTGACACATGACCCGCCCCGAACCCGTGAGATCCAGGCGCTTCGCCGCGAGACGCGCGATCGACTGCTCGGCGTGCTCCCCCGAGCCCACGCGGGCGACGCGCTGATCGGCCTTGGTGGCAGCCTGCGCGCCCTCGGCCGCGTCTTCCTGAGAAGCGTCGACCGGAACGGCGCCGCGCCGCACTGGCTACGCCTGCGGCGCGAGGAGATCGCCGGGCTGCGCGCGCGGCTGGAACCGCTCACCGTGCGCCAGCGTCGTCGCGTTCGCGGGCTCAAGGCCGAGCGCGCGGACGTGATCGTGGCGGGGGCCGTCGTGATCGAGGAGCTCATGACGCTTGGCGGCTACGAGATCCTCACGGTCTGTGACGAGGGCGTCCGGCACGGGCTCTTGCTCCAGGAGACGTTCCGCGGGGCGTCGAGCGCTCACAAGAGCGCCTCTGGGAGTTGACCCAGCCGCTCCGCGCCTAGCCGCGCCGCCGGTCGTCGAATTTCACGGTTCCGTCATCATTTCGTAACGATCCGAGTAGACCATGCCGGCCATGGTTGAGCTCCTCGGAGTCGGCGCGTCCAGGGAAGACGGCGGCTGGACACTCCACCGGATCTGCGCGAGCTTTCGGCGGGGCGAAGTAACCCTGGTCGTGTCGCAGTCGCCGGAGGAGAGAGACGCGCTGCTCGACGCGGTGGCCGCCCGCCTTCTTCCCGAGGAAGGGCGCGTGTGGGTCGCTCATATCCCGGTGTCCCGTGACACGGTTCGCCGGATCCGCGCGGTGGTGGCGGAAGTCGACGTGCGCGCACGCCCGGTCGAGCACCGCTCGCTTCTCTGGAATGTTCTCGTGGCCGGCAAATCGGTCCACCGGGCGCTTCACGGACTCCTGCGCCTGCCTCGCAAGTCGGAGCGTCTCGCGGCCCGGCGCGCGCTCGAGCGCGTCGGTCTTGGCGGCCGCGAGGTTGAGACCGCCTCAGGCCTGGGCGCGGTCGACCGGGCGCGGCTCGCGCTGACAAGCGCACTTGTGAGGCCCCCCGAAGTTCTGGTCGCGCGGGAGATCGATCGCGGATTCGACGGCGCCGAGGCCGCGACCGTGAGCGCCCTGCTGCAATCGCTCGCCCATCGCGAGCGGCTGACGGTTCTGGCCAGCGCCAGCACGCCGGCCCACGCGTCCGGCTTCGCCGATCGGCTCGTCGCGATCGCCGACGGCTTGCTCGTGTTCGACGGCCTGCCGACCGACTTCAGCGGTCAGCGGGTGGCGTGGCGCTTCGGCACCGCGTAGTCCCACCCAGCACCCCCGAGAACTTTTTACTAATCCACACTGTCCACAGGGCAACCCCCCGTCTATCCCCAGCAACACACTATTTGCGGTCCTGTAATACGCAAGCAACAATATATTGGGTACGCTGGGCCGGTGCTCGCAAGCACGGCCGCTTCGCTTCGGGTTGGTGGTGGTTTTGCACTGTGGATGGCTGTGGACGATTGTGGATGAACTCCGAGAGGAGGCGAACGGTTTGAAGCGGATCGATACCCACTCGCACCCGAAGATGTCCAAGCATTTCAAGTTCGACCCGGTGTCGGTGGAACGCATGGTGCGCATGGCCCGTCGGGTCGGGCTCGACGGCCTCGCGCTCACCGAGCATTTCCACGCGACGGATTTCTGGGCGGTCCACGAGCATCTCGAGCGCACGTATCCGGTCGAGGGCGGCGTCTTCTGGACTGACGGTCTCGCGCTGATTCCGGGCGCCGAGATCAACATCCGCGAGGGAGCGCACGTCATCGTCCTCGGTGACGTCGCCGAACTGCGCCGGCTCGACCGCGCGTTTCCCGAGTGGCTGTCGCATCGCTACGAGCCGACGCTTCGCGAGTTTCTCGACGTCAGCGAGTACTTCGACGTCGCGCGGATCGGCGCTCACATGTTCCGTCCCAAGAAGGAGCTCGGGAAATTCCGCATCGACGATTTGCGGCGACTGCACGCGCTCGAGGTGAACGGCAAGGATTTCGGGACGGAAGTGATGCTGCTCGTCCAGGCGCGCGCGCTCGGCTTGCCGATCGTCGCCGGAAGCGACGCGCATCACTGGCTCCAGCTCGGCGTTCGCCATACACTCATGCATCTGGACGAGATCCGAATCGCGACCGTGTTGAAGACGATCAGAGAGGGCTTGACGGGCTTTGCAACATCCCCCTATACTCCGCTCCGCGTCAGGGGCGCTAAGTCCCTGAAAACCATTACGAAGCTGTTACGAAAATGTTACGGCAGAGTATTCGAAGGCGAAACACCGCGGCCTGTCGTGTCGACCGCAAGCAGCTGATCTGCCTGTAACGCATGCCCCGGGAGGCGGCCGGCCGGGGCGAGATCGTAGCGAAGCCGCTCGCCGTGCGTCAATCGCGAACCGCCAGCACGAAGGCCGTAGCGGCCGTGCCGGAGACGACGCTCGCACGGCCGGCTCAGAGGGAGCAGGTGGGCGCCGCGATTCCGGCGAAGTTCCACGGTCGTGCCCGCCGGGACGCGGCAGCGTTCTATCTGACGCAGCTCGCCAAAGGCGTACTGGCGGGTGAGCTCTCGATCGCGGTGGGAGACCAGCAAATCCGGCTCGCGACGTCCGAGTTCGTGATTCTCAAGATCGAGGCCAAGCAGCGGAAGCGCGCGAACCACGTCAGCATCAAGCTTCGATGGCCGAGGCGTCCACTGATCCGGATCGCTGCGGCAAGGGGAGAGCGTGATGGGAGATAGCCGCGAGTTCGAATTCGAAGGAGCCGCAACGCCCTCGGAGGCCGCCGACGCGCTGAACCGCATCGCGGACGGGATCCGGGCACACTCGCTGTCGCTCTCCATGGGCGAGGAGGAGATCACCGTCTATCCAGACGGCGACCTCGCGATGGAGATCGAGGCGAGCGAGAAGAAGGGGAAGGCTAAGATCGAGATCGCCATCGCTTGGAA
>Ga0209160_1005442_pt1 | contig 10044 bp, 12 predicted proteins | sample GraSoiAngelo_153_FD_186167 | JGI IMG/M metagenome (GOLD analysis project Ga0209160, IMG submission 186167) | Grasslands soil microbial communities from the Angelo Coastal Reserve, California, USA - 14_1009_12_40cm (SPAdes) (version 2) | ecosystem: Environmental > Terrestrial > Soil > Grasslands ... | reverse complement strand
CGAGAAATGCTTTGGTGCGCGTCTTGCCCATCTGAAACGACGTGCCCCACCGCCCGTACGAGACGCTGCCGTGGTCGACGTCCGGGATCGCGCTCCGGAGGAGATCGAGATCCTCCTCCACGAGCCGGATGCGTCGTCCCTGCCCCAGGCCGGCGAATGCTTTGCTGGTCTCCCCGCCGTAGACCATGAACATCCGTTCGCCGGCACCGAGCAGGCCGTCACGCACGGTACGCTTCAGGCCCTCCCCGAACGCCAACAGCAGCACGACCGCGAGCGTCCCCCAGGTCACCGCAAAGAAGGTGAGGAAAGCCCTAGTCCGCTGCGTCCTCAGGTCGCCGAGGAAATCCTGGAGCAGGATGTAGAACATGGCTAGCTGCGCAGCGCCTCCACCGGATCGAGCGCCGCCGCGCGCCGGGCGGGCATCAAGCCCGCTGCAAACGCAACCAGCGCGAGCAGTGTCAGCGTGGCCGCGAGCACCGCCGGAGAAATGGTCGGGACGCCGACGAACTCCTTGATCGGCAACCCACCCAGCGCGGCCACGAGCCCGAGCGAGAGCAGCAGGCCGAGCGTCGCCCCCATGGCCACGATCATCAGGGCCTCGGCGAAGAACTGACGCATGATGTCGGCACGCGTCGCCCCCACGGCGCGCCGCACACCGATTTCACGGGTCCGCTCCCGGACCACGATGTACATGATGTTCGCCACCCCGATACCGCCGACCAGCAGGGTGAAGCTCCCGACGATCGCGAAAAAGATGTTGAAGGCGACGAACATCTTGCCGAACTTGGTCTCCCACTCGCTCGTGTCCCAGAACCCCAGGGCGTCCTTGTCGGTCGGATCGAATCGGTACTTCCGCCCCATCGTCTCGTACACCCGGCGCTCGGCCACTTTGGTGAGCTCCGAGGCCCGCGCCCGGTACACGATGTCGTTCAAGAACCGGTCGCCGAACAGGGCGTAGTGCGTGGTCGCCGGAATGAAGATCCGGTCCTGGTCGCGCTGCTGATACGAAGAGTTCTGCAGCTTGGGATGCATCACGCCCACGATCGTGAACGGCGTGTCGCCCAGGTACACCTGCTGCCCCACGGGGGCTTCCTGGTCGAACAGCAGCTTGGCCAGCTCGTTCCCCAGCACCGCCACGCGCCGCCGCTCGGCGACATCGCGCTCGTTGATGAAACGGCCGCCCGGCTCGGCGATGATGTTGCGCATCAGCCCGTACTCGGGAACGATGCCGGTGACCGCGGGCGTGGCCGCCTTGACGCCGCGCCGGACGCGCGCGCTCTGCGTGATGAACTCGGGGCTGATGTGCTCGATCTCTTGGACTTCGCCGGCGATGAGCGCCACGTCATCCGGCCGCAGCCGGACCGGGCGGCCCTCGCCGAAGCCCGCGAACGGCTTGGTGGTCCGGCCGCCGAAGAGGATGACGATCCGGTCGCCCAGCCCGTGAAAGCGCTTCAGGGTCTGCCGCTCCAGGCCGACCCCGAACGCCAGCAGCACCACCACCGCCACGGTGCCCCAGGCGATCCCGAGGACGGTCAGGGAGGTGCGGAGTTTCTGCGCCCGCAGGTCGGCGAGGAAGTCGCGCCACACCTCAGGTGATCTCGCGCGGCGGCGGCTCCACCAGCGAATCCGTCACCTGAAGGCCCTCCAATACCTCGATGTTGATGGCGTCGGAGAGACCGGTCTTGATCGCGCGCTCCGCGGTCTTGCCGGGGCCGGTGCGGAGGGTCACGAAGCTCGAGTCGTGGCGGTGGGTGATGAGCCGCTCCGGGATGTACAGCACGCTGTCGCGGCGGGAGATGATCACCTCGGCGTTGGCCGAGTAGCCCGCGCGGAGCGTCGCCCCTGCCACCTCGGTCAGGACGATCTCGATCGGGAAGACGGTCGCCTGCTCCTGCTTGTGCGCCTTGAGCCAGATCTTCTCGAGCCGCCCCTTCACGCTGGCGTTGGGGAGGGCGCCGATCTTGATCGTCACCGGCATGCCCTCCTTGAGCCGACCCACGTCGATCTCGTCGACGGTTCCCCGGAAGATCAGATCCCGCATGGCCGCCATACGCATCAGCACCGTGCCCGCCTGGTACGGCGTGAGCGGCACCACGGGATCGCCGATCTCGATCGAGTCCTCGAGGATGTAGCCGTCGATGGGAGCGCGGACCACCGTCTCCACCTGCTTGCCGCCGGTCAGCACCTTGCCACCCTCTTGTAAGGCGAGTCGCTCTTGCGCCAGTGAGAGCTGATTGCGGGACTCGTCCACCCGCTGCTGCGCGGCCTCGATATCGGCGGGGGAGATCAGGTTTCTGCTGCGCAGCTCCTGCTGGCGGGCCAGATCGCGCTCCAGATTCTTGAGCTCGATCTCGCGCAGCTCCACGTTGCGGCGCAGCTCCACCATTTCGAGCGGCGTGGGGTTGGGTGAGATCTCGAGCAGCGGCTGGCCCCGCTTGACGAAGTCGCCGACCGCGGCAAAGCGCTGTCGCACGACGCCGGCGAGGATGGACTTGACGCTGACCTCGACCCGGGGCTCGATGGTGCCGACGGCGAGGGCCTTGTCAACCAGGGTGCCACGGACCACCGGCACCGCCTTGGGACCGTCGGTCTTCTTGCCGCCGAGCTTTCCGGTGGCGGCCATGGCCCCCAGGCTGAGCACGACGAACACGGCGACGACGATGATGGCGCGGCGCTTCATCTCAGGGCGGCTCCGAGCAGGCGCATAGGATGGGATGCTCTAACTCGCCAATACGTTGCACGGCACCGATTGTTTCCGGCATAGATGGGCACCGTGCATGATTGAGATGCCGCCCGCGCGAATCGGGCGCCAGTCGGCTTCCCACGACTCCTCATGTTGGGCGCTCAACCCCGACAAGGAGTCGGTATGTGCAGCTATACATCACGGGCCGCAGCGCTCGCCTTGCTGGTGGGCGCGCTCGCCTGCTCTGACCGCCCACCCGGCACTGCACCCGACGCCGCGGGTGGGCCGAATGTCCTCTCCACGGCGACGAACCCCGAGCTCCTGGCGCGCTCCCTTGCGCTCGCGCTCGGCGACCCCGCCTTCCGCGCTCACGTGAAGGGTGAGCTCGATCGCTCCCCGTTCCGCGAGCACAAGCTGTCGTTCCAGCGGTTTCTCGCGGCCGGGCGGGGGCATGCCCTCGCGGCCATGGCGCAGCGCACCGGCGTCGCCACGGCGGATCTGGGCCGCGCCGCCGACGGCGCCATCCCCCTCGAGATGTACCTTCCCGTTCCGGAGCACCGCCGAACCTGGAAGGGTGACGCCAACGTGCTGGTTGCCACGGCGCTCGCCGACCACGACCCCCCGGTGGCGTTCGACGTGCAGGGCAACCGGCTGGTGCTCGACCCCGAGCGCCCCCCGGCGACCCCGGTGATCGCGGTGGTGCCAGTCGAGACCGACTTTTCAACCACCCCGGCCGCCATCGAGTGCATGTCGTGCGGCAGCCTGTGGCTCCCTCCACCTCCGCCCACGGCGCCGGGCCTGTATCTCACGAAAGCCCATTTCGTGGACGACTTTGAGGGTTGGTTGAAAGGAGGACCCGAATTTGAGGTCCACATCCTGGGCCAGAAGGGTCAGACGGATTCGCTGACCGACTACCAGTGCGCCGGCGAGAAGCAACCGACGCCGTATTACTTCGACCAAAACGCCCTCGACTGGAGCGGGAGTGTCATCCTGTTCAGCAAGGTCCAGCTCGACGCCTACAACGCCGCCCATCCGGGACAGAACATCCGCGTGTTCGTGGTGGAGGATGATGACACGGCGTGCCAAATCAAGGCGGACCGGAATCTCTTGAACGACGCGATCAAAGCCGTCGATGGAGCGTACAAGGCCATCACGGCAGGTAACGACTCGAGCTCGTCGGCACAAAAGACGTTCAAGCGCGCGAGCGCCTTCCAGAAGTTATGGGCCGCGCTCGCCTCGCTGATCAATACGAACGACGAGCTGGTCGGCAACGCCGTCGAAGATGTCGTGGTCGGCATTTCCTATCCGGGTTACAACTGGATCGTGAAAGGCCAGAACAACGCGACGAACGGCTGGATCGCCTTGGGAATGAAGTGAATCTGAAACTGCCCGCCATACTCGCCTCGTTCAGTCTTACGCTCGGCGCGCCCGGCGTCGCGGCTCAGTGGAGCGTCTCCGCGGAGCTCGGCGTGGCCCGGTTCGGCGGCACATCGCGCGACAGCGCTGGAGCGACCGTGGGGCCTTACCGGCCCACGACGTTCGAACTCCGCCTGGAACGCGGCGCTGGCCGCGCCCGCGTGGCGGTCGGCGTCCTCCACGCCAACACAGGCTTGGTCGCCGAAGGCCAGGGCGTAGCGGTAGTGCAGTACGGGATCGGCTCTCTCTGGGAGATCGCCCCGGAGGTTTCGCTCGGCGTGGCGCGCTTCGGCGCGGGCCTCGAGGCCCGCGTCGCAGCGGGCCCGGCCTTCGACCTGTGGAACTTCGACGGCGAGCAGCGTAACCGGGTGGGTGGCCGGGCGACAGCCGTCGTCGAGTGGCCACTCGCCCGGGCCCTCATGGGGTCGTTACGCGTGAGCGGCGTCTGGAGCGGTTCGGTCTTCGATCCGGGAGACACACCGAGCGGCGTCGAGCGGCGCGCCACCCGACGCTTCGGCGTCGCGCTGGGGCTGCGGTATCAGCTCTGAGACAGAACGCAACACTCGACCGGAACATCGCTCGTCGCTAGGTTGTGGAAATGACACGCATCATCGTAATCGACGACAACGACGCGGCCCGGGTCACCATGCGCCGCGTGCTGGAGAAAGCAGGGCACCAGGTGCTGGAAGCGAGCGACGGCGACGCCGGACTGAAGTTGCTCGCTGAGACCGGGGTCACGCTCGTCATCACCGACATCTTCATGCCGGGGCAAGACGGAATCGTCACCCTGCGTCGGATCAAGAAAGAATTCCCCGGCGTCCGCGTGATCGCCGTCTCCGGCGGGGATGCGACCGGTCGGATCGATCTGCGGAAGGATGCCGAGCTGTTGGGAGCCGCGCGCACGCTGAGAAAACCATTCGCGCCGGCGGAGCTGCGGCGCGCAGTGGACGAGACCCTCGCCCTCGATTCGAAAACGCCTCCCTCTCCTTAGTCGCTGTTTCGTCCGTAAAGAGTGCTCCCACCGAAAGCCGAGCGAGGCCGTGTTTGTCGCGGGCTCGCAACAGCGCGACTCAGGGTCCGCGTGACGCAATCACCCGCTGCCTGGGTATGACGAACGGTCGGGCGCACGCTCGCGCCCGGCGTCACACGTAACGGAAGGAGGATACTCATGCATCGCAGCCTACGGTTTATCGCGGCGCTGCTGCTCGGCGCCGCGGTCGGCTGTCAGAATGAGGGTCTCTCGCCGGCAGCCGTCCGTCCGTCCTTCGCCACCGGTGCGGCCTCACCTACTTGTGCGGCCAACCCGACCGTCACGGTGTCCGACGATACGACGCTCCGCGCTGCGCTCAAGGCGGCTCATCCCGGTGACGTGATCGCGGTGAGCGGCACGATCGAGGTCACGGCGGACGACACCATCGCGACCGACAACATCACGCTCACGTGCGCCTCGCCCGGCTCCGGGCTGGTGGCACGTGGGCTGGAAGTGGTAGACATGATCACGGTATTGGCGCGAGGGGTGGTGGTGGACGGGCTGGTGCTGGACGGCAGCCGGGCGTTCGACGCCCCATGGTTCGCCTTCAACGACGGCGAGACCGCCTTCGCGCAGGACGTCCGGTTCACGAACAATACGGTGACCTGCACGCTGTTTGGGGCGTGCGCGTTCGTCGTCGGCGGGACGGGAGCGGTCGTGAGCGACAACCAGTTTCAAGCGACCGACGCCTTCACAGGGGTTCACCTGCAGGCGAACGGCCCCGATCCGAACGTCGTCTTCCCGATTCGCATCGACGGCGCCCGGATCGAGCGGAACACGATCGTGGCGCTCACGCCTTCGGTTGGTGTCCGCTTCGGGGCGATTCGGCCCTTCGATGCGGACAATATCGTGATTGCCGACAACGTCATCAGCGGGCCCTGGAGGAACGGGATCAGTACAACGCGGCTGTCGCACAGCCAGATCCAGCGCAATCAGATCAGCGGCGCCGTGGTGGACGGGATTCGCACAGCGTCGTTCGGCGGTGTGCTGCGCGGAGCGGCGCAGAATCTGTTCGCGAGCAATCAGATCAGCGCAGCCGGGCGGTCGGGGATATTCGCCGACCGGGCTTGCAGTAATCAATTCGCGTCCAACGACCTGCGGGGGAATGCGGGCGACCTGGGCCTGTTCCTCACCGACACAACGGGGGCCAATGTCGTCGCGGGAGTGAACAACGCCGTGGTCATCGACAATGGAGCGTTCGACTGCGATGGCGACGGGCGTCTCGATCCGAACATCATTACCGGCGGCGTCACGCATCATCAGCCGACGCCTCCCGACACGAGCAGCGCAACGCAACCGCGGCGCCAAGGCAACCCACAACCACTCTGAGTCACAACGCACAAGCGGCCCGGGTCACCCCCGGGCCGCTCTCCCTTCACACACACTCCGCCGTCACTCCCCCGAGACCAGCTTCCTCCGCAGCGTCGCGAGCTTGCGCCGCACCGAGCCGTCGTAGATCCGGTCGCCCACCCGCACCACCACGCCGCCCAGGATCCCCCGATCGGCGCGGAAATGGGCCCGGACCTCCTTGCCGATGGCCTGCGACAGCCGCTCGATGACCTCCTTCTCGAGCCGCGCGTCCGGCTCCTCGAGCAGCGTAACGCCCGCGTGCACCCGGTTGAGCTTGACGTCCACCAGGGCCTGATACTGCTGGGCGATCTCCCCCAAGAGCCCCTGCCGGCCGCGCCGCACCACCGCCTGGAGAAAGCGCACGAACTCAGGCGGCGCCACCTCCTCCAGCGCGCGCTCGAGCAGCGCCGCCTTGACGGCCTTGGAGACGCGCGGCGACTCGAGCGCCACCGCGATGCGCTCGTCCGCCTGCACCGCCCCCGCCACCGCCTCCATGAGCTGCCCGTAGCGCTCGACCGCGGCCATGCCGTGCGCGTCGGCCGCCAAGAGCAGCGCCTGGGCGTAGTTGCGCGCCACGGTCGTGCTCTTCACCGCGCCCGCCCCCCCGCTCCACCCGCCTCGAGGCTCGCCAGGTATTCCGTCACCAGGCGGCGGTTGGCGTCGGAGTCAAGGTTCGCCTCGATCAGCTTGGACGCGGCGGCGATCGAGAGATCCACCGCCTCGCGCCGCAGCTCGAGGATGGCCTTCTCCTTTTCACTCTCGATGTCCTTGCGCGCCCGGTCCAACAGCTGCTCGTACTGCTCGCGCGCCTGCGCCAGCAGCGCGGCCCGCTCCTTCTCGGCCACGGTGCGCGCCTGCGCGATCAGCTCCTGCGCCTCGGCGCGCGCGGCCGCGACCAGGCGTTTGTGCTCCTCCAGCAGGCGAGCGGCCTCGGCGCGGGCCCGCTCCGCTTCCTCGAGCTGCTGCTGGATGCGGCGCTCTCGCTCCTCCACGGCCTTGAGGAGGGCGGGCCACCCGAGCTTCCACAGCAGCGCCAGCAGGATCCCGAAGACGACAAGGGTCCAGAAGATCAGCCCCGTATTGATGGAGAACGGGGTGAACTCCTCGCCGTGCATCTAGAGCAGCTTGAACAGCAGCGCGAACACCAGCGCCGCGAGGCCCACGCCTTCGATGAGCGCGGCGGTCAGGATCATCGCCCCGCGGATGTCGCCCGATGCCTCGGGTTGCCGCGCGATCGCCTCCACCGCCTGGCCGCCGATGCGGCCGATGCCGAGCCCCACCCCGATCACCGCCAGGCCGAGCCCCAGACCGGCGCCGAGCAGCGCGTTGGCGTTTTTGGCCGCGGCGGCGATGTCCGCGCCGCTCGGCTGGCCACCCTGAAGCAGTGTCACGAGATCAACCATGGTCTCCTCTTGGTCTAGTGCGCGTGCTGCATCATGCCGATGAACACCGACGTGAGCAGCGCAAAGATATAGGCCTGCAGGAACGCCACCAGCAGCTCCAGGAACATCATGAACGTCACGAACAGCACCGAGCCCGCCGCCACCAGCCAGCTGCCGAAGATGAAAATCAGGCCGAGCAGCGCGAGGATCACGAAATGCCCCGCCGTCATGTTCGCGAACAACCGCAGCGTGAGCGCGAACGGCTTCACGATCTTCCCGATGATCTCGATGGGGGTCATGATGAGCGCCATCGCCACGGCTCCGATCCCCGTCATGCCCGGCGGCACGAACACGATCGTCTTCAGATAGCCCTTCGGGCCGAGCGCCCGAAATCCCGAGATTTCCACCGTGAGGAAGGAGGTCAGCGCCAGCGCGCCCGTCACGGCGAGGTTGCCCGTGGGGGCGGCGCCCCACGGCAAAAGCCCCAACAGATTGCAGTACAGAATGAAGAAGAAGAGGGTGAGGATGTAGGGCGCGAACTTGGCGCCGTCGTGGCCGATGTTGGCGATGGCGACGTCGTTGCGGACGAACAGCACGATCGCCTCGACCGCCGCGCCGAACCCCGAAGGGGCCTTCCCCTCGCGGTGGCGCCGCGCCACCTGGCGGCCGCCGTACCAGATCGTCAGGAACACCAGCGCGGCGGCGATGCCCATGAAGACGACGTGCTTGGTGGGCGAGACGTTGACGCCGAAGATCACCCAGTCGGTCGGCAGGTGCGTCTCGAGCCCGAACGGCCACTCGATCACGTAGCTGTCCGAGGTGTGCTCGAAGATGGCCTTGCCGATATCGGGACCCTGGATCATTTCAGGAATTCCGTCTCCACAAAGAGCAGCGGCAAAAGCACCCCGAGGAAGCCGAGCGACGCGGGCAGCGGGGCAAGGGCGGCGCGCTCGGTCACCGCATACACCAGCAGCGCCCCGAGCGCCAGCGCCCGAACACCCATCCCGCCGAGCCAACGGGCCATGAAAACCCGCTGGGGGGCGCGCATCGCGGGTCGCAGCAGCGCCACCGCCGCGAGCTGTGCCGCCACCGCCACCGCCCCGCCGATCGCCCCATCCCGGCCGCCACCCAATCGCACCACCACCACCACCAGCCCCAGCCCAAGGAGCAGCAGCGCGAGGTACGGCTTCACCGCTTCGTGTCGCGCTGCACGCGATAGTAGATGGTCATGAACCCGCCGAACCCGCCGATCGCGGCGCCCACCAGCGCGAACCACGGCCGCGTGCCGAGCCAACCGTCCACCACCCATCCCAGCGCGCCGAAGGCGAGGATCGCGACCGCGAAGGTGAACCCCAGGGCGACGTAAGAATAGCCTTCGCCGAGGCTCCGGCCGAAGCGATTTTGCTCGTCATCTGGCATGATGCGGACGGGAACATACCCGCTTGTGAAAAATTTCGCAAGCAAAGTCACAACCACGCAAACTTATGTGGCGCTTGGGAGTATGATGTGCTAACCTGGAGTCAGCATGACGGCAAACCCATCTCGCATCTCACATCCCGCATCCCCGCCGCAAGGCGACGTGGAGCTGCTCGAGCGCCTCACCCGTGCCCGCGCCGACCTGCTCGCCCAGGTGGGCCGCCGCATCGTGGGCCAGCACCAGGTGCTCGACGGCATCCTCACCGCCATCTTCTCGGGCGGCCACGCGCTCTTGCTCGGCGTGCCGGGACTCGCCAAGACGCTGATGGTGCAGACCGTGGCGCAGACGCTCGATCTCAAGTTCTCCCGCATCCAGTTCACCCCCGATCTCATGCCCACCGACATCACCGGGACCGAGATCATCGAGGAGGACCAGACCACGGGCAAGCGCGCGTTCCGGTTCGTGCGCGGGCCGGTGTTCGCGAATATCGTGTTGGCGGACGAGGTGAACCGCACGCCCCCCAAGACCCAGGCGGCGCTGCTCCAGGCGATGCAAGAGCACCAGGTGACGGCGGCCGGCCAGACCCATCCGCTGCCGGCGCCGTTCTTCGTGCTCGCCACCCAGAACCCGATCGAGCAGGAGGGGACCTATCCCCTGCCCGAGGCCCAGCTCGACCGCTTCATGTTCGAGCTGAGAGTGGCCTATCCCACGAAGGAAGAGGAAGAGACGATCGTGGAGGCGACCACCGGGGATCGCGCGACCGAGA
>Ga0209160_1005441_pt1 | contig 10045 bp, 4 predicted proteins | sample GraSoiAngelo_153_FD_186167 | JGI IMG/M metagenome (GOLD analysis project Ga0209160, IMG submission 186167) | Grasslands soil microbial communities from the Angelo Coastal Reserve, California, USA - 14_1009_12_40cm (SPAdes) (version 2) | ecosystem: Environmental > Terrestrial > Soil > Grasslands ... | reverse complement strand
CACGGCGTCTTCATTACGGTGGGCGATCACCCCTGCGGCGGGAACGATATTTTTGGCTGCGGGGCCTACCGGAGCACCTACTCGACTCAAGCCAGCATCAGCATCCAGCGGCAGCTATGGACCAATATGTCTCTCGAGGTGGGATACGTCTTCCAGCGCACCTTCCACCTCCAGGACCCGCTGGAGACGAACTTCCAACAGGCGACCGACCCCACGACCGGGGCTCCGCTCATCGATCCGTTCCTCGGTCCGATGCTGGTGCCCAAAGACGTCAACGTGGAAACAGGTACGCTCTATTGCTCGTGCGGCGATGCTACTTACCACGCTTTGACGACCAGCTTTAAACGGCAGTTCGCCAATAACTTCCAGTTCCAGATAAACTACACTTACTCGAGAGCTACGGACGACGTGCTTGATTTCTCCTCGTTCAATGCCTCCTACTACCCGACGATTTATCCCGGTGGCATCAACGGCGAGGGACGCGATTACGGGCGCTCCGCCTACAATCTTACCCACAGCCTCGCAGGCAGCGCAGTGTATACGACCCCATTTAAGGGCGGATCCGGCGGGAGCTTGGTTAACAAGCTTCTGGCGCACTGGACCCTCTCGCCAATCGTTACGATCCATTCCGGCATTCCCTTCGAGGTCTTGTTTGACGCCGGACAAGGACTGGGCGCAGAGTGCACCCTTGTGGCCGTGTGCAATGCCGGCGGCGGCGGCAGCAACGGGCTTGTGCAGGAGGCTCTAAACCAAGCTCGGCCGTTTGCTGCTGGCCGCAACACTGGCACTGGGCCATGGAACTACCGCTGGGATATGTCCTTCCAGAGGGCCATCCCACTCAAGGAGCGTTTCAAGCTGGAATTCATCGCTAACTTTGCGAACCTCCTGAATCGGGTAAACTTCCTGGGCGTAAACGGCATCTTCCGAGGGGTTAGCAACGCAAATGCGGCCCAGAACGTAAAACTCCTCGATGGCAGCACCATCAACTTAGTGACAGGTCCATATAACTTCCACGGCTTCAGGTCTTTCGATGACGCGGAGAAGGCCGGGACAAAGATCGGAGGCGGTACGCCGTTAGCGCTGGGTGCGGACTCCCTCTCGTTCGTCACGGCGGACGTTCCGCGGCAAACGCAATTCGAGCTGAAGCTGACATTCTAGCTGACACTCGAACGAAACTTGTTCCCTGAGGGGCCCGATCGATTGAGCCGTCGAAGTCGAATGAATTGCGGGCGGCGATCGGCGAGGAGAGGAGAAGACATGCATCGCAGGAAAAGCAACAGAATGCATAACCTGTTCCTGTCGGTGGTTTGGTTCGGGCTGTTGTGCATGACTCTGCGAGTATCCGGCCAGTCCGGCGCCAAAGACGGCGAATGGCCCACCTACGGCGCGGACCTCGCAAGCACTAGGTATCGGCCCCTCGACCAGATCGACGCATCGAACTTCAACAAACTGGAGGTGGCCTGGAGCTTCAAGACCGATAGCCTGGGAACGCGTCCCGAATACAAGCTGGAGGGAACACCGCTGATGATCAACGGCGTGCTCTACACGACGGCGGGAACGCGCCGGTCGGTTGTGGCGCTCGACGCCGCCACTGGCGAATTGCTCTGGGCACACGGCGAGCACGAGGGTGCCCGCGGCGCCGCTGCGCCCCGTCAGTTGTCGGGCCGCGGCTTGGCCTATTGGTCAGACGGCAAAGAACAGTGCATTCTCTACGTGACTCCGGGTTATCGTCTCGTGGCCCTGGACGCCAAGACCGGCGTGCCCGTGCCTACTTTTGGGAAAAACGGATTGGTGGATCTGAAACAGGGCGTGGTGTATGGAACGGGTCAGCAGATTGATTTGGTGAACGGTGAAATCGGGCTCCATTCCACGCCGATCGTGGTCAAAGACGTGGTGATCGTCGGATCGGCAATGAGAGAAGGCGGAACGCCCAAGACGCACAACAACACCAAGGGACTGGTTCGCGCCTTCAACGTACGCACCGGCCAGCTTCTTTGGACCTTCAACACCATCCCGAGACCCGGCGAGTTTGGCAACAATACTTGGCTGAACAATTCTTGGGCCATCAACGGCAACACTGGGGTCTGGACGCAGATCTCCGTGGATGAGGATCTGGGCTTGGTTTATTTGCCGGTGGAAGAGCCCACGGGGGATTACTACGGCGGTCATCGCCCCGGAAACAACCTGTTTGGTGAAACTCTGGTCGCCGTTGATCTGAAAACGGGGCAGCGCAAGTGGCATTATCAGTTGGTTCATCACGCGCTGTGGGACTTCGACATCTCCTCGGCACCGATCCTGGGCGATATTAACGTCAACGGCCGTTCCGTCAAGGCTGTGGCGCAACCCACCAAGCAGGGCATCCTCTATATTTTCGATCGAGTGACCGGCCAGCCCGTGTGGCCGTTCGAGGATCGCCCGGTGCCGAAAGGCGACGTGCCTGGCGAATGGTATTCGCCGACCCAGCCGTTTCCCAGCAAGCCGCCGGCTTACAGCCGCAACGGCATTTCCAGCAGCGATTTGATTGACTTCACGCCCGATCTTCGCGCGCAAGCGGAGCAGGTCGTCTCTAAGTTCAAGATCGGCCCGATTTTCACTCCGCCGGCCCTGAGCAAGCTCCCGGCGCCGCTCGCGACGCTCACCGTGGGAACGGCAGCTGGCGGGACGAACTGGCCGGGCGGCTCGTACGATCCCGAAACGCATATTGTCTATGTACAGGCCTGCAACGCCTGCCTCTTCCCTTTGGGGCTCGTTCCTCCGCCAAGCAAGGACTTCTCGGACATGGACTACGTTCAAGGCATCGCAGGGCAAGAAGTTCGCATGACCCGCGGACCGGGTGAGAATGCGGGCGCGGATGCGACGCCTCTCCCTCCGGGGCCGGCAGGCGGCGGTCCAGTCCTGACCGTTCAGGGACTTCCCCTGCTGAAACCGCCATACGGCACCATCTCCGCGATCAATTTGGATAAGGGCGAGATCGTCTGGCAGATCCCGCACGGTGAAACGCCGGACGTGATCCGCAACAGCCCCGTCCTCAAAGGACGCGAAATCCCGCGCACCGGCCAAGTCGGTATTGTCGGCACCCTGGTCACCAAGACGCTAGTCATCTCCGGCGATCCTCAAGTGACCACCACGCCATCCCATCCGCGAGGCGCGATGCTGCGCGCCTACGACAAGACCAACGGCAAGGAGGTCGGTGCCATCTACATGCCCGCGCCTCAGAGCGGATCGCCGATGACTTATATGTTGAACGGCAAACAGTACATCGTCGTCGCCGTCAGTGGGGGTCCATACTCCGGAGAATATCTCGCGTTTCGGCTGCCCGCCAAGGAAGGCCTCGAAACCAACGCGGCGAGGCCCTGAGTCTCGCCGCCTCATAAAAGGGGATGCGGCGGCCTCTGCTGCACGGCTTTCGAGAGAGAAACGAAAGAGACAACATGAACACCAAAATCGCGGCCGCGTTTTTTGCCGTGCTTCAAGCGCAACCAAAAGGCCATCCCCCGCAAGCGCCTTCACCGTCCTCCGACGGCGAGTCGCGCTCGGTGTGGGATGGCGTCTACACAGAGGAGTAGGCCGAGCGCGGCCATTCGGTCTACCACCAACAATGCGAGTTGTGCCATGGCGATACGCTTCTCGGCGGTGACGAGGTGCCCCCGCTTTCCGGTGCTCAGTTCCTGGCCAATTGGAATGGCCTGACGGTCGGCGACCTGTTCGAGAGAATTCGTAAGTCGATGCCCGCCAACGATCCGGGGCGGTTAACCAGTCAGCAGAATGCCGACGTTTTGGCCTATCTGTCAGCTTCAACATGTTTCCGGCGGGAAAGTCGGAACTGGCGCACGACGCCCAGTTGCTGAAGCAGATCCGCATCGAAGCAACCAAGCCGGACCACCACAACGACAAATAGGCGCCGCTCAGCGTTGCGACCGGAACAATTGACGCAACTCCGCCAGCACTCCAATCGGCTAAGTTCCTCCCGGGCGTGGGCCGAGCAGTATTCACGGCAAGCATGCACTCAACATGCGAGTTCCCATTTTTATCGTGGTCGGGGCGCCTGCGACTGCTTTGGTGGATACCGAAATTCGGGAGCGGGCTGCTCAAACTCGACGGCCACCTGAGTCCACTCACCTTGAAGCGCGCCTAATCGGATCACGCGGCCTTTTGTCCTGCTCCAAGTTTTCGAGTTCATCAAAAGGAGCTGCTGTCCGAGTGTTACCTGCCCAGTCAAGGCGATGAGAGCTCCATGAGCGTTTATGGAGAGCGTAAGCACGCGTTCTTGAAACAACTGCTTTTCTGCGGACTCTCGGGAAACCACAAACGTCACGTTGCTAACGAACCGCGTGCTGCGGCGACGTTCCATATGTTCTATAGCCCGCGCAGTGGCTTGGCCTGTCATTTCATGCATCCGAATCGGCGCGGCGGGGGGTTGTGTGCGTTAGTGTACGCTCAAGCTCATAAATTACAAGCTCATAGTCGCATCATACTCCTGACGTGGACCTGCGGTCGCTGCTCAGAAAAGCTTCCCATCCGTTGACACCGACGACACTCGATAGTATGGGTATAGTTACTGTACTCGCTGGTGAATGCGCGATGGCGGTTCAGGAATATGACGAATGGATTAAACAATTGCCCGGTGGGAAAAAGGTCAGATATAGCTACCAATTGCTGACTACTGGATTTTCAGCAAGTGCGCAAATACTTGAGCCTATTGATGCCACAATGGTTTATACCCACACTCACACCGATCTTCCAGCGCCTGCCGACCGTGCACAGATTGAGGCCGAATTTGCCGACGACCTAACAGAAGCGGAGACGCGCTGATGCAGAAACAGCCTTGGAATCTGGATAAGCATTAGAAGGCTGCCGACCCGGACCCGAGATTCAATCGGCGGCGAAGCGGCCATTCGGTCGGGCATGATATCGTTCATCTACGCGGGAGACTGGGTTCAAGAGAAATGAACACTGCACCCGCTGCAGCAAACCTGTCAAAATAAGTTACCGAGCGAGCAAAACCGCTACTCTTTCTTTTTCTACGGAAACTATTTCCTGTCCGTGGTGCGGCGACAAATGGACTGAGGAAATTCCGGGGCAGGTGCTTCAGACGGAAAAGCGTCAATAGCAAGTCGATATCAGATCATTCAGGCCTCGCATCCGTCCTCTTCCGTTGGTAATCTCAACCGTTGAGTATCCGATGGCGCGCCTCACGCTGGCGCGTAAGATGGCGGCGATCACTTTGATCCTCTGGAAGAAAGGAGCGAGTGGCGGCAAAGCGGGCATCAGGATCAGGATAAGAATGCAAAATACGGGGTGGGGGAATCCACCGGTTCAAGAGAGGTGAGAGACGCTCCCATCGCACCTGTGCGCGTTGACTGCGACGGACTAAAATGCTCCGCCACAACGTACCAGTGCGACGAAACGCTCGCCATTACGGTAATCACGGCCAGAGAGTGTCTAACCTTGCAGGGGCGCGAATTTTCCGATCAGGGCGAGCGAGACTCGGGCCCTAGAATTGTATGCGACGGCAGCCAGGTGTATGTTACTCGCGAGCTAGGGAGCTGAGATACGAGACCACGGCAATCCTTTCTCCTGGAGTTGACGATGGAATCCGATGGCAATCGAAATCTTTCACGGCGTGCGGTACTCGCGATGCCTCTCCTCGCGGCTGGACTTCCCATCTTGGAGCAACCGAGCCTATCGTCTGAAGTTAAGGGCGAAGTTCAGGGCACAGCGCCGCGTCCCTTCCGCGTAAACATTCCCGAGGCGACCATCAAGCACATTCTCAACCGTGTGCGCGACACGCGCTGGCCCGACCGGCTGGACGCGACGGACTGGCGCTACGGCGCCAACTGGGACTACATGAAGGCGTTGGCCCAATATTGGACCACGCGATATGACTGGCGTAAGGCGGAGGCGAGCCTGAACCGCTACCCTCAGTTCCTGGCTCGCGTGGGTGATTTCGATATTCACTTCTATCACGTGAAAGGGAAGGGACCCAATCCGGTTCCCTTAATCTTGACGCACGGCTGGCCGGGCTCGGTCTTGGAGTTCCTCGAGGCGATCGGGCCGTTGAGCGATCCCCAGCGCTTCGGTGGCTCCCCCGAAGAATCGTTTGACGTAATCGTGCCCTCGGTTCCCGGCTTCGGCTTTTCGTCCAAGCCCAGCAAGCCCATCGGGGCGCCCACTACGGCGACGCTCTGGCACCGGCTTATGACCGAGGTGCTTGGATATTCGAAATACGGCGCCCAGGGAGGAGACCTGGGAAGCGGCGTCACCGCGCAATTGGCCCGCCAATACCCGGACTCACTCCTTGGGGTTCACTTCAACGGGGGAGGAGGACCGGCGCCTCCCGAAGCGGAACAGACCGAGGAGGAACGCGCCTGGGTACGCACGGTGACCGCTTTTGTGGCGGCGGAAAGGGACTACTTCAACGAACATCAGCACAAGCCCCAGACCGTTGCGTTCGCGCTCACGGATAACCCGCTCGGCACCGCGGCCTGGATAACAGAAAAATTGAGGCTCTGGAGTGATTCGGGGGCCGCGCTCGATCCCGTCTTCACGAAAGACCAAGTGCTCACCGATGTGATGATTTACCTGGTAACGGATACGATCGGGACCTCCGTGTGGTTTTACCGGGGAATGATTGACGATACGACGAACATTGGCGGCAGGGTTAAAGTACCGTCCGGTTTCGCGTCCTTCCCGCGTGAACTGCCGACGCTGAATGCTCCGCGAAGCGTGATCGAACGGAACTATAATCTGGTGCATTACTCAAAAATGCCGCGCGGAGGACATTTCGCGTGCTGGGAACAGCCTGAACTGCTTGTGGCGGACCTGCGAGATTTTTTCCGCAAACTGCGGACTTGAAGCTCCCCTTGCCGCCTTTGTTGAACTTGGCTACAAGGAGGCACCCATGATGGCCATCGCGCCTCCAGTCGTTTGGAGTCATCTTTCGAGGATGTCCGCTAAAAAGGGGCTGGAAGAGTATTCGACGAAGAGAAATTTGGTCCACTCGGAAGGGCAGGGTGTATAAGTGTACCTATCTGGGAGGTCAAACGGAAATATCAAGTAGATTATGCTAGTGACCGTTAATGGAGGTGGTAGATGGCGACAAAGGGCTTCGTTGCTTTGACGGCCATCGGGCTGGCCTTGGGGGCTGCTGTTTGGGCGGCAAAACCTCCTCGCACCAGTGGAAAGGTTGACGAGACTGCTATAGGCGACAGGACTCCGACGTTCTACAAGGACGTGCTGCCAATCGTTCAGCAGCATTGCCAGACTTGCCACAGGCCGGGTCAAATTGGGCCGTTTTCCCTCCTCGATTATCAGAGTGCTCGTCCCTGGGCCAAAGCCATCAAGAGCGCGGTCGCCGCGAGAAAAATGCCGCCTTGGTTGGCGAATCCAGAATACGGGCATTTTAACAACGACCGTTCTCTGAACCAGACGGAGATTGATACGATCGTGGCTTGGGCGAATAACGGCGCGCCGGCAGGCGATCCGACGGATGCGCCGCCAGCGGTTCAATGGCCCGAAGGCGGTTGGACTATTAAGCCGGATGTGACGGTTGATCTCCCACCGTATTCGGTTCCCGCCACTGGGGTCATGGAATGGGAGCGACTAGCTATTCCGTCTCCGTTCAAAGAGGATACCTGGGTGACGTCGGTACAGATTCTGCCAGGCGCGCCGTCGGTGGTACATCATCTGTGCTTTGATTTCCACAACCACAAACCCGCGACACCGTACAACGTGTACGAATGGGTCGAAGTTCCGCGAGATGACGCCGGAGTTTCAAAGATTCACGACGGATCCGCGCAGGCGATAGAGGGCACGGTCCATACGCGGGCAGTCGGCAGCACCGAGGAGACACGGCGCCAGGGCCGGCCGGACATCGACGGCGGCATCGAGTATTGCTACTTGCCTGGGTTGACGTTTGAAGATTACCGTCCTGTCCACGCCGGAATATTTGTGCCGGCGGGATCGGACATGCTCCTGAACATTCATTACACGACCAACGGTGCCGCCGTCATGGATCGAAGCAGGATCGGCTTCACGGTCGCCAAGGTACCTCCAACGAAGAAATTCGTCCACCAAACCACCGGCGGTGAAGGCGATGAAAGTCCGGAGAGTCCAGTGGGCGGCCAACAACAGGCCAATGAGAAACTGGCCATTCCGCCTAACGATGGCAACTATTTGGGTCCTCCGACGGATATCACGTTCAAGAAGGACACCGAGCTCGTCTCGCTCCGACCGCATGCACACGTGCGGGGAAAGAGCGTCCGCTACACCCTGATTTATCCCGATGGCCGAGAAGAGATCGTCCTCGACGTCCCCCACTACGATTTCAATTGGCAGCTCACCTACAGAACCTCGCTGAAGATACCGAAAGGTTCGCGGATGCACGTCCAGTTTACGTACGACAATTCGCGGAGCAATAAATACAACCCCGACCAAAGCAAGTGGGTGTATTACGGAGGGCAGAGTTGGGAAGAAATGGGCTCCCCCTTTCTGGGCTTCCTCATGGACCGGAACGCGAAGGAGGAAGACGTCATGGAGGAGCGCTGATCAGATTGTTCCCGATTTCGCGCGGCTGCAACCGTGGTTCCGGCTAAAGGCAGTTGCGTCCTACAAGGGGGAGCGATGGTAACGAACACGCGGAGAAGTCCATACAGGCTGGCAGTATTGGCAGCGATTGTCGGGGGATTGATTGGATTGATCGTCTTGGGCAATTGCCCGGTTCTTGCTCAGGGTTTCGCGGCGGCTATCACGGGGACGGTTAAGGACACGTCGGGAGCCGCAGTGCCGGGCGCGATGGTTACCGTCAAACACCTGGAGACCGGACTGACGCGCGCGGTGGAGGCTGACAGCGCTGGTAGTTACAGTATTGCTTCGCTTCCGGTGGGCGAGTATGAGCTGACCGCCGAAAAGATGGGCTTCCAGCGGGAAGTGCGGCGCGGAATTAACCTGGTGGTGGCTCAGGAAGCGGTGTTGAATGTGACGTTACAAGTGGGAACTGTGGTGCAGCAAGTCACCGTGACGGAGGCTGCTCCGCTGGTGAACACGACGACGACCTCGACGTCCGGACTGATCAGCGAGCAACAGATCAAAGAGCTGCCTCTGAACGGGCGCAGCTTCGATCAGCTTCTGACGCTCAACATGAGCACGGCGAATATCAGCTCGAACCGCAATCCCAACCAGCCCGGTAACCTCTTCTCCGTGGCGGGCCGGCGGCCCGAAGAAAACCGGTTCTTGATGAACGGGGTGGACTACGTTTCAGCCAGCGGCGGCATCAACGCAGCTTCGCCCAACGGGTCCAACGGACAGGTGCTGGGGGTGGACGCGGTCAGAGAGTTCAACGTCGTCGAGCACACCTATGGAGCCGAGTGGGGCAAGCGCGCCGGCGGGCAGATTAGCATTGTCACCACGTCTGGGACGAACCAGGTACACGGAGACGTTTTCGAGTATCTGCGCAACAGCGTGCTCGATGCCCGGAACTTCTTCGATCGGCCGATTGGGCTGCGTATCCCACCCTTTAAGCGCAATCAGTTTGGAGCAGCGCTGGGCGGGCCACTGAAAAAGGATAAGCTCTTCCTGTTCGGAAATTATGAGGGGTTCCGGCAGCGGTTGGGGATCAGCAGCGTCTCTGTGGTGCCGGACGCCAATGCGCGACTGGGTTTGTTGCCTTGCAGCGCGATCAGCCCGGCCCCGAGCCCCTGCCCAGCCTCTGGTGTTGCTCCCGTAACCAATCTGAAGACCGCGATGCTGCCCTATGCCAACGCTTTCTGGCCGACGCCGAATTCGGAGTTGGGCGGAGGTCTAGCGTTAAGTTATTCCAATCCGATCCAGAAAGTTCGCGAAGACTTTGGTCTGATCCGCACGGACTATAACATCTCCACGAAAGATTCCTTCTCGGCGAACTACCTGATTCAAGACGGGGAAAATGACGCGCCTTCCCCCGACCCGAATTTTTTCAGACCTCTCCCCCTGCGCTCTCAGTTGCTTAGCCTCCAGGAAACGCACGTCTTCTCTCCCGCCGTTCTGAACGTTGCGACCGCCGGGTTTA